>Ga0157379_10001316_pt1 | contig 20266 bp, 18 predicted proteins | sample S25metaG_FD_121802 | JGI IMG/M metagenome (GOLD analysis project Ga0157379, IMG submission 121802) | Switchgrass rhizosphere microbial communities from Kellogg Biological Station, Michigan, USA - S2-5 metaG | ecosystem: Host-associated > Plants > Roots > Rhizosphere > Soil | place: USA... | reverse complement strand
TTTCGCTGATCCCATTCCGCCGCATGAAAACGTTCGCCTCTCCGAGGCCAGGTTGGAAGACGTGCTCCTCGCTCCGCTCTCCTGGTGCCCTCACCCCGAGAACATGCTGAGCATGCACGTTGAAGGCGATTCGATGTACCCGACTTTTCCCTCCGGTTCAATCATCTTCGTCGACACGGCGTCTATTGAGCGTGAAAACCTTCATGAGAGACTCGTCGTCGTATCGCACCGCGATCTCGGGTTCAAGGTCGCTCGCTTTCAGCGCCTCGCAGGTTCGGACCTCCTCGTCTCTGCCAACCCGAAATATCTTCCACTCGACGTGAGCAACGCAACCAAGTGGAAGATCTTTGGCGAAGTCCTCTGGTGGGTTTCCAAAGACCCAAAAAATAAACACTGATTTTCCTTCAACTTCAGCCCTCCTGCGATTTCTGCGCTCAACCTTCCGCGGAAGTGCCACATCTTATTACAAACAAGTCGGACGGAGAGTCTCGCGTGCACGGGCCCGGATCGGCTTAGCAGCGCGCGATGCGCACGTCGGCCGTCTGAGGAGGAATATATGAAAAAAACACCATATCTATTTTTGCCCCTGCTCTTCGCGATGGTCTTTGCTGCGCCTGCACAACCGGCTCACGCTCAGATCTCAGTGCAAATCGGTCCCGCACCTGCCTGCCCATATGGATACTTCGACTATTCGCCGTACGATTGTGCTCCTTACGGCTACTATGGCCCCGAGTGGTTCTCCAATGGCGTCTTCGTAGGCGCTGGTCCCTGGTATCACGGCCGCGAGCGCTTCTGGGGTCACGTTGACCGGCACTACGATCGCCGTTACGGCTATCGCGGCGCCTATCCCCGCCACGGCGATCGATTCGAAGAACGCTATCGTAGCGAACGCTGGCAACATTTCCGAGGGAACGACTACCGCGATGGCCACGGTCATTCCCGGCACAGTGAACACCATGACCGCGACCGCGATCACGACCGTCACTAGCTCCATGAGCGTCCGGGCGCGCCAACGCGGCCCGGACGCCCTCATCACTCAGCAGCCTTCCAGTGACTGTTTGGTCGAGCGACCGCGTACATCTGGGCTCCAATTTCCGTGAACAACCCTCTGCGATCTTCTTTCGAGCCTTCTCCCGCTGCATGGGTGGTATAGAGGTCGAAGTGCGTTCGGTCTGGAATGTAAGTAAAGTGCGCGTCCGCACCCAAGGCATTCAGCACCGCATCCATTTTGTGCGCCGCTCCCTCCAGGTAGAACGTATCGGCTGTTCCGACGAAGACGTGAATTTTCCCGCGTAGCAATGCTCCGCGTTGCGCCCAGGTCGTCTGCACAATGTGCGCGAGGTCGTAGTGATCGCGCCAGTATTCAATAACCTCTGGATGTACATCACCGGTTTCACGATCGAACATTTGTGCCGGCCGCCCATCCTTTCCGCGCGGCGAGAATACCCACTCGAACGAAGCTATCTGGCCGCCATAGGGTCCGAGCACGGCCTCATTCCGGGCAAACTGCTCGAATGTCGCCACCACCTTCCCGTGATCTCGCATCACTGGATAAGCTGAGCCATCCGCTCGCCGATAAACATTTGCGTGCGGCGCATAGAGATTGATTCCCGTGAAGTCGTGAAAATCGCTTGGGTCCGGAGACGTTGACCACGTTCCACCAAAGATCTCCGGATAGTCGATTTGCAACTGCAAGCTCGCCCATCCGCCTGAGGAATGCCCCTGTAGGAAACGGCCGCTCGGCTTGGCATCCATTCGATATTTCTTCTCGAGATACGGAATGTACTCCTTCGTAAGCGCCGTCCCCCACGGCCCATTGTTCACTGAATCGTCGAACTCATGCGTACCCGTCGGACACGATTCATCGAGCATGACCCAGATCATCGGAGGCAGTCTCTTCTTGTGCATCATGTCCAGCAACCCAGCGCCAAAGGACTTCGCACCGGCTAAATCTCCACCGAAGCCGTGAGTCCAATACACAACCGGATAATGCTCAGCAGCGTTTTCCTGATAGCCCGGCGGAGTAATCACCCATGCGCGTATATGTGTTTGGCTTCCCCAGAATGCCGACAGCGCCGGGCTTACAAAATCCTCGACATGCGCACTCGTATCCAACCCCTGCGGATCTGGCCGGGGCGCTTGCGCGTCAATCAACTTGTTCAATGTGAATGTCGGCTCCGCACCTTGCCCAGGCGTAAATCCGGACAAGGACACAACCTCGCTCACCAGATCTCCGGCACGGCGGCCGCCATAGTTATAACTGTGATTCACATCGAGCACTGCCTGCGCCTGATAGTCTCCGGGTTTCAACGTCGAGAAGGGTCCCGGAAAAGCCACATCATCGGTATCGACATCGACTGACATACCCGCCGAAACATCCGAGACCTCCTTTGCAGCGACATAAACGGCCGCGGGTGCGAACGGATTCTCATCCACTGCACTGGCCCCTTTTCCTTCCGCTAGAAAGATCAGCAGCCTTCCTGAAATCGGCTTAGTGAACTGCGGCCCGAGTGTCACTCGAAAAAAGAGGTGTTGTGGTTGTTGCCCATTCCCCGCCAACAGGCAGGAAAGGATCGTGACACACAGCGAGAGCAATCTGAATGTGCGCATGGTGAACGCATTGTATGCGGCAGAACAATGCGTGAGCAATGCAGCGTGTAACGAAATGTCAGGCTTGCTTCTCTAGCGATGCGACGCCGGGCTTACCACCAGATCCGTCGTCTGGCCTGCGCTCAATGTGACTCTTACGGGTGCAGCCACCAGCTCACCCGCCTTGGCCCCTACTCTGTAATCTCCTGGCTCCAGATCAGGAATTACATAGTCTCCATCGCCGTTACTTCGCGCAGTAAACATCTTCCCGTCCCTTAGTCTCGTGGCCGACACAGTAGCGCTCGGAACCGCGTGCGCCGCGGTATCACTCACCTTGCCGGAAAGACTGTAGGTCTCAGCATACGCAGCAACCGTGAACAGCCAGCACATCAACATCGTGACTGCCGCTGCCCGCACCCGTGAAAAGCAATGGATCATCGACGGTCCTCCACCAGACACGAACGCGTCCGCCCGAGCCGTCTCGGAATTCGCCCTTGCTCCGGGCGGTTACCAACTGGCTCGCAGCGGACGCTAAGCTGCGCATTGACTTCATTCCGCCTTGTCGCGGATGCATCGCCTCAGCTACGAAGCGCGTCTGCGAATCTCTTCGCGCTCAACCTCTCGCTGCTCCACTGCCGGCCTGCGATCCACCGCCGCTTCCTTGCGATCGTAGACCAGGTCCTCGAAAAGCGCGCGGTAGTGAATCATTGCTCTACGCAGATCCTCAGTCGTCGACTGCCCCTTCGCCTGGCGTATCGCAATGTCGTGCGCCGAGCGGTAATTCTGCACCACTACCGGATGATCCACCGAGATATCCGCTGCCCGCTGTTCGAAGTCGCCCATCGGATACCCGCAGGTCGCCATAATATCGCCGAGCAGCTGATCCGCCTCCGCTACCGCTCCAGCCGGAGCATCCACAAAGTGTGCCTGCACGCGGTCCCATTGCTCTGCGAATCGCGACCGGTCCTCTGCGGCCAAGGTCCGCAAATGATACTTCTCCACTCGCTCTGCACGCTTCTCAAGCTGTGCCTCGGCGCGTCGACGATCGCCGCTCTCCGCAATCGACCGCTCGTACTCCGGTCCAAAGCGCGAACGCAGTTTCTCGGTCCGTCGCCGCTGAACAAAATAGATAATCGCGCCGACAATCACCACGACCAGTGCAACAATGATCGCGATCTGGGTGGGAGTAAGGTCCTGCATGTTCATATCCCGGGTCCTCCTGCTTTAGCTAGTCACATGTAAGTTGATATATGCGTTCACCGCCCAGGCACTCGGGGCAGTACAGGTTGGAGCACCTGTCGGTGATCGCAGGTTGCCTCTCCTCACAGGAGCCCAACAAAGACGTGTGGAAAAGCAACCCGCATTCATAGGTCATTGCGGAACGACGCTGTCCGGCACCGCAGGGCGAGTCGGAGTTACACGCTGCACAGGTGGAGGAGCAGTCTGCGGCGTCGCGTTCTGCGACTCACCACCCGGAGCGGGCTGTTGCTCCTGCACTCCGATGGACGCACCCGAAACTACGAGCTCCACGCGCCGGTTCTTCGCGCGACCCGCCGCACTCGAGTTGTCCGCGATGGGATCATTCTTCCCGAATCCTTCAGCGGTTACATTGTCATCGTGCACGCTCTGGCTGACCAGGTAGTCCTTGACGCTTCCCGCGCGTTCTTCTGAAAGCTTCTGGTTGTACTCCTCCGAACCGATGCTGTCTGTGTGTCCTTCCACTTGAACCTTCAGGTCGGGATGGGCCAGCAGAATGCCCGAAACCTTTGCCAGCTTTTCCCGCGCTGCCGGCTTCAGCGTGTACTTGTTGAAGTCGAACAGAACGTCAGGCATCTCCATGATCAAGCCACGCGCCGTCTCTCGAGTCTCCAGCACCGCACTAAGCTGCTGTTTCAGCCGTTCGCGCGCCTGCTGCTCCTGCAGGGCAACCTGCTGCGTCCGCTGCTCCGCATCCAGTTGTGCCTGCCTTGCTTTTTCCGTCTGGGCCTGGGCAGCAGCCGTGGCCGCCTCCGCCTGGGCCCGTTGTGCAGCTTCAGCCTCTGCCCGCCGGGTAGCTTCCTGTTGCGCCAGTGCCGCCTGTTGCTGTGCTAGCTGGGCCTGCTCGGCGTCCCGCCGTGACTGCTCAGCCTGCTTCCGGGATTGCTCGGCGTTCTCTTCCGCCTGCACTCGAGCGGCCCGTTGCGCTTCCTCGTCCTCAGCTTTGATCTTGCGGATGGTCATGATGCGCGCGTCTTCTGATGCCTGCACTGCTTCGCGCGCGTAGGTAATGGTCTCTTTGCTGTTGTGCTTGTGCTCGTCGAGTTGTTCCGCGTTTTGCAGAGCCGTTCGTGCAGAAGCCATCGTCTCCGGAGCGTACTTCTCTGCACCCGCGGCCGTGGCGATCATTACCGCATTCTCTGCCTCATAGACTTCCAGCGGAGTCCGCTCCTTACGTGTAATCGGGTGCAGAACGGTGTGCCGCCCCGCCGTCTCCGCGTAGGCGCCTCGTGGAAGCAAGGTATAGTGCGCATTCACCGGCTCGATAATCCCTGAGGTCTTCGACGTCACAACATTCTGCACGACGATCAGGTCAGATGGCATCGTCACGGCGAAATACGGCTCCGCTGTCACCATGAGCCCGAACGTCTGCAGGCTGGACGACACAGTAAGTTGGCTTTTCCCGTTTCCACCTGGAAGCACCTCGCCCAGGTTTACAGGCCGCCCGTCCGGCGTGATTGCCCAAAGAACATACGTCAGGTATTCCTGCCCGAATCCGTTGGCCGGGGAGAGATTCTCGAACTCGGCATCAATGGTCGTCCGCCCGTTGCGCGCATTCACCTTTGCCTCACCCTTCCCCTTGGGCAGCAACTGCGTTCCTTCAAACGCGATCCTCGTATCTCCCGAACGATGGAAGTAGTTGATTGCCGGCAACGTGCGATCCACTACCTGCACCTTGTAATAGGCAATGCCGTTCCTCATCTGCACTTGGCCCTGATCCTGCTGATTCTGCGATGAAGTCGGATTCGGCTCCTGGGCGGCTAGCGCCGGTGTTAGCACTGCACTCCCAACTACTGCAAATAACAAGCCCGCATAGATCGATTTATATCTAAGTCTCACTTCAAACTCCTTGGGGTCCCGGTTCGTCTTGCGCCATGGTGCTTCCAATCGTTCGTACCGAATGGATGCCCTGTATTCTCAGCAAGTTGTCCTCAATCGCTCTCCAAGTTAGTCATTTGTAAGTAGATGAAGGTTAAGTAGCTTGTGGCTAACTACCTGGCGCCGGCATGGTTGCCCCGGCTTTGCAAGTAACTTTCGAAACTTCAAAGTTTCAATTACTCGTGGGCCCGCTCTAAACCACCGCTAGACTCGTTCCAGAGCCCTCCCCCGAGCGCCTCTCAAGGAGAAACAAAGTGAAGTCATTGCGCCTCGTCGCACTTACGTTTTTCGCGCTTCTCTGCTTCTCGTCCACGACCCTCAAGGCCGAAGTACAAATCTCCGTCAACATCGGCGTTGAGCCGGTCTGCCCATACGGCTATTACAACTACGCGCCCTATGGTTGCGCCCCGTTCGGCTATTACGGACCAACATGGTTTACCGGCGGAGTCTTCCTCGGAGCGGGCCCGTGGTTCCACGGCCCTGTCGGTTTCCGGGGATATATCGATCGCACATACGACCCGCGTTTCGGCTACCACGGCGGGTTCCCTGTTCGCGGCGAGCATGCCGACTGGGGACGCCACCGCGGCTGGGAAAGGAATTTCCACGCCCGCGAATACCGCGAAGAAGTCCGCCATGACAACGGCCATCACTACGGCCAGTACAAAGACCACGGCAACCACGGCGGCGGCCACGATCGCGATGACCATGGCCATGGTCACGATAAAGGAGATCACGGGAACGGACATGGCCATGATCGCGACGATCACGGCCACGGACACGGCCGCAATTAACCAGTCGGCTTCAGCCCAGGAAAAAGCCCCGCATCTCGCGGGGCTTTTTTTGCAATCAAACTCAATCCAAAATCACCGGCTCGTTGCGATCATCTGTGCCGCGTGCTGCAAACTTGTATCCGTAACCTTCGCGCCCGACAGCATCCGCGCCACCTCATGCGTCCGCGCCCGGTCATCCAGCAGGCGGATATTCATCTTCGTCCGTCCGTGGTCTTCCTTCTTCTCTACCACAAAATGCTGATCGGCAAACGCCGCAATCTGCGGAAGGTGCGTCACGCAAAGAACCTGCTGTGCACGGCCAAGCGCCTTCAGTTTCTGCCCCACCGCATCCGCCGCCCGCCCGCCGATTCCGATATCGATCTCATCGAACACCAGAGTCCGCGGCGTCGGCAGCTTCCTCCGCGTCTTCGCAGAAGCCTCTTCCACCGCAACCTTCAGCGCCAGCATTACGCGCGACATCTCTCCGCCCGAAGCAATCTCGTGCAGCGGCTTCAACGGCTCTCCAGCATTTGTTGCGATCCGGTACTCCACTTCATCCCAGCCATCCGCCGTCCACACCGATTCGTGTTCGTTGCTCCCGACCGAAATCTCAAATCGCACCTTCATCGCCAGCGAATTAATCTGCGTCTCCGCTAGTTTCGCCAGCTTCGCTGCCGCCGTCTTGCGTTGCGTCGATACCGCACTTGCTGTCTGCTTGTAAGCATCGGCAGCCTTCGCCAGCGCAGCACGCAAAGTCTTCAGCGTCTCGTCGCGATCCTCCACCTCGGCCAGCCTCCCCTGCACCGTTTCACCCAGCGCGATCACTTCATCCACCGTCTTGCCGTACTTCCTCTTCAGCCGATCCAGCAGCGCCAGCCGGTCCTCGATCTCCGCCAGCCGCTCCGGCGAAGCGTCGATGCGCTCCGCATAGTCCCGCAACGTCGAGCTCACATCGCCTACAATCGCTCGCGCCGACGCAATCTGCTGTGCCGCCTCAGTGAACTTCTCGTCGTACCGCGCCAGTTCCTCCAGATTCTTCCCTGCCGCACGCAGCGCAGTCTCCGCCGAAGCTCCACCCTCATAGAGTTGATCGAACGCGCTCATGGCCGCCGCATAGAGCTTCTCCGCATTCGCCAGCACGCGCTTCTCTGTCTCGAGCTTCTCGTCCTCTCCCGCAATTAGGTTCGCCGAAGAAATTTCCTTCGCCTGGAAGCTCCACAAATCCACCATCCGCAATCGTTCCTGCTCATTCGTCAGCAGATCATCCAGCTTTCCCTGAGCAGCGCGCCAAGCCTCATACGCCGCCGCGACATCATCTGTCGCGATCGCCCCGAATCTGTCCAGCAGAATCCTCTGCTGCGTCTGGTCGAAACTCGCAAGCGTCTCCGACTGCGCATGAACCAGCGCCAGTTCCGGCGCAAGCTGCCTGAGCACTCCCACAGTCGCCTGCTGATTGTTGACGAATACCCGCCCTTTGCCATTCGACAGAATCTCGCGCCGCAGGATAATTTCATTCCCCTCGGCATCGATCCCGTTTTCTTCAAGAATCGCCTCAGCTGCCGGAGTAGCCTCAAACACGCACGCCACCACGGCTTTCTCCGCGCCGTGCCGCACAATCTCCGCCGAAGCCTTGCCCCCCATCAGTAGCGCAAGCGCATCTACAAGAATGGACTTGCCCGCTCCCGTTTCACCCGTAAGCAGGTTCAGCCCCGGTCCAAACACGGCGATGGCGTGGTCGATAACAGCGTAATTTTCGGCGCGAAGTTCAACGAGCATGAGACGTCAATCCGAGCGCAGCATAGCATGAACGGCATACCCCTCGGCTAAGCTCCTCAGAATGCGCGGCTTCGAGTGCACCACATCGATAACTTGGAGCGCTTCCACACGTCTGATACCGTGATAATGAGGTAAAAACCGATTTTTACAGCTACTTTGCTCCTCGCGTTTCAGGCTGACTCGGGCGCTCCCGCCAGCCCTGTTTCTCAGGGCACCGGTGCCGTCATGGAGATGATGGGCAACATGGGAGGGATTGCCTTCGGAGTTCTCGTCCTCCTGCTCATCGCCAGTCTCTATTCCTGGACCATCATCCTCGGCAAGATGGGCACCTTCGGCAAAGCCACTCGCGAAAGCCGTAACTTCATTAACGCCTTCCGCCGCGCCACGCGCCTCCAGGAAGTCGCCGCCTTCGCAGACAATTACAAGTCCAGCCCGCTCGCCCAGGTCTACGTCGACGTCTATGAAACTTACAAGCGCCAGACCGGTGGCTCCGGCCCTCCGCGCAATCTCGCTCCACTCGAGCGATCCGCTCAAACCGCCGCCAGTGAAGCCGTTACTGCACTCGAGCGCCGTCTCACCTGGCTCGCAACCATCGCGGCAACCAGCCCGTTCGTCGGTCTCTTCGGCACTGTAATGGGCGTTGTGGACGCATTCCACGGATTGGGCACTGCCGGCGCAGCTACCCTTCGCGCTGTAGCCCCCGGCATCTCCGAAGCGCTGATCACCACCGCTGCCGGCCTTTTCGTCGCCGTTCCTGCCGTTGTCGCTTACAACCAGTTCGCCGCGCGCATCAAGGTCTTCGCATCGGCAACCGACGACTTCTGCCGTGAGCTATTGAACTCGCTTGAAGAAATTCCGGTTCGCAGTTCTGCTGCACAGCGCGACGAGCCGCAAGAGGTTGCACGTGGCTTTCACGACTAACAACGGCAAAACTCAATCCTCCCTCGCGGACATCAACATCACGCCGCTCGTTGACGTCGTGCTGGTTCTGCTCGTGATCTTTATGATCACTGCGCCCGTCCTCCAATCCGGCATCGAAGTCAACATCCCCAAAACACGCACCGTTAAGGAAATCACCGAGCAGCGCCTCGTCGTCACCATTGACCGCGATCAGAAAGTCTTTCTCGGTGACAACGCCATCAACGTGCACGACCTCGGCCAGCGTCTGCGCGACGCCAGCGGCACCGACACAAAGAAAGTCATTTACCTGCGCGCCGATGAGCGCGTCCCCTTCGGTGCATTCGCCAGCGTGATGGATGCCGTCAAGCAAGCCGGCATCACCAACATCTCCATCGTCACCCGACCCGTCGAAGGCAAAGGAAAATAGCCATGAAACGCTTTTAGGCGCAGCGAGAAAAGTATCAGGGCACGACTTTAGTCGTGCCGAACGAACGACCAAATAACCCGGGGCTTTAGCCCCTGCCACACCAATGAGCAGCAACTTCTTCCAAGCCGGAGATCACCTTCAGCAGGAGCTGGCCCCTGAGCCACTTGCCAAACCTGCCGCTGGCGCTGTGCTGCTCCACTGCGGCATCGTTGTCGCCATCGTTCTCTACGGCGTCATCGGAGGATTCTTTCATCACAATCTATGGGGCGGTGCCGGACCCGGCGGAGCCATCCAGGTCAACATCACCAGTTCCATTCCGCTGCCCACAGACCATCCGCCAAACCAAAACGTCCTCGCCACAGAGAAGCCCAGCGAAGCCCCCGCTCCTCCTGAGCCAAAAGCCAAACAGGCCGAAGACGAAACCGCCATCCCCATTCAAGGCAAGGTAAAGAAACCGCAGCAGCAGGAGATCAAGCAGACTCCCAAGCACCAGCCCGACGTCCCGAAGAACACCGCCCAATACGGCGAACAGGCCGTCACCCAACTTCCACGCGCCACCGCCCAGGGGGCGGCCACAGGACCCACCACCGTCACTGACGCTAACTTTGGCAGCCTCTTCGGCTGGTATGTCGATAACATCAACCGCAAAATGGATGCGAACGGCTACCGCTCGCTCGCTGACCCGCAAACACCCAAAGGGGCCCGTGCCTTCATCTCTTTCGGCATCGCCCGCGATGGCTCCGTAAGCCAGGTCCGACTCGATCGCTCCAGCGGCAGCCCCACATGGGACTCCGTCTGCGTCCGTGCCGCACAGCGCGTCGACACCTTCGGTCCACTACCCGGCCAATATCGCGGAAGTAACCTCATGGTTTCCTTCTACTGTGAATTCTAGGACTGACCTCGTGCTCCAATTAAAATGAACTCCGACAAGAGACACGCAGAGTTCCCCATCTCACCAGTTTCTGCGCAATGCGCAGCATCCTGCGCAATGCGCAGCATCACCCAGGAAGGGTTTAGCGTTCTCATGAAACCTACGTTCCGTTTTGGTCTCTCGCTCCTCGCCCTTGCAACACTCACCTCGCTCCCCTCCTTTGCCCAGGACTGGGTTCGCACCGGCTCCGGCCTCGGCAACGCGCGCATCCGTCTCGCCGCCGCCGATTTCAAGTCAGTGGGCGCCGACCCGCAGACGCCCGCGCTCAAGGCCACCTTCGATTCCACCCTCTTCAACGACCTCCAGAACGCCGGCGTCTTCGACCTGGTTTCCAAGAGCTTCAACCCGCAGGGCATGCCCGGCTCTCAGCAGGAGATTAATCTCTCGCAGTGGTCCGCCGACCCCGCCAACGCTGCCATGGTCGCCTTCGGTGCACTCTCTGCCGCAAGCGGCCGTCTCACCGTCTCCGGCTGGCTCGATGACGCCCGCAACACCGCCAACCCTCAGGTTCTCGGCAAGCAATATAACGAAGCCGCGACAGAAGACATGGCGCGTACCGTCGCCCATCGCTTCGCCGACGAGATTATCCTTCGCCTCGGCGGTGGGGTGAACGGCATCGCCGAGACGAAGATCTTCTTCATCAGTAATCGCACCGGCTCTAAAGAAGTCTGGGAAATGGACTACGACGGCCAGAATCAGCACGCCGTCACGCACCTCGGCAGCATCTCGCTCTCACCCCGCATCGCCCCCGACAACTCCCGTGTCGCCTTTGCCACACTCGGCAAACTCGGCTGGTCCATCCGCATGTATTCGCTCGAACTCAACCGCCTTGTCTCCTTCCCCGCTGGCACCGTGGGCGGCAGCAACACCAGCCCTGCATGGTCCGCAGACGGCACCAGGATCGCCTTCTCCTCCTCGCGCTCCGGCGACCCCGAAATCTGGATTTCCGATGCCAGCGGTGGCGGCGCTCACAAGGTCACCTCGTTCCGCGGACCCGACGTCGCTCCCACCTGGAATCCGCGCACCAATTCCCAACTCGCCTGGGTCAGCGGCCGAACCGGCCTCCCCCAGATCTACACCATGGATCAGGACGGCGCTGGCGTCACTCGTCTCACCGACGGCGGCTATGCAGTCTCGCCCTCATGGGCTCCCAATGGCCAGTTCCTCACCTTCGCTTGGAATCGCAAGTACGGCCCCGGCGCCCCTGGCGGCCAGGACATCTACCTCATGGACATATCCACCCGCAGGTGGGTTCAGCTCACCCACGAGTCCGGCAGCAACGACTTCCCGTCGTGGTCACCCGACAATCGTCATATCGTCTTCGAGCGAACCGTCGGAGGCAAAGCACAGGTCTGGTCCATGCTCGTCGATGGCACCCAGCAAAAACAGCTCACCACGTCCGGCCAGAACTTCATGCCCAACTGGAGTTGGAAGTAACCGCGCGAGCAGCGTCCACAATTTGATCGGCGTTCATACTTTCTGCGCGTGCGTACGCGGAGTAGAATCACGTGTTCCATCTATCTGAGGTGAACCATGCAGCCTGCTCGCTTGCTGTCGCTCATCGCACTCTTCGCCTTGTCATTCGCGTGCCGCGCACAGTCGCAATCATCTCTCTCCGCTAAATGGGAGGAACTCACCGCTCCCGATTTCGTCCAGGCCATCCATCAATCGCAGGGCGTCTGCGTGCTCCCCTTTGGCATCATCGAAAAGCACGGCCCGCATCTGCCTCTCGGCACCGACCTCCTTGATGTCCGCTTCGCCGTTGCGAACGCCGTCAAGCAGGAATACGCCGTCGTCTTCCCCGAGTACTATTTCGGTCAGATATTCGAAGCACGCCAGCAGCCCGGCACCGTCGCTTACAGCCTCGCCACGCAGCTCACTCTGTTGCAGGAAACGGTCAGCGAGATGGCGCGCAACGGTTGCAGGAAGATCGTCATCGTCAACGGTCACGGCGGCAACGAGTCGCTCCTTCCGCTCTTCGGACAATCCCAGCTCGCCAGCCAGCGCGACTACGTCGTCTATGTCTTCGGCCTGCCCAACGAAAATGTCCCCGGTCGCCCCGCCCTCAAGACACCCTTCGACATGCACGGCGGCGAAGTCGAAACCTCCAACATGCTCATCGCCCGTCCCGATCTCGTCCATCAGGATCGCGCCGGCTCACAATCAGGCGCCGATCAGCATCGCCAGAACCTCCCCGATTCCGTCTACACCGGAATCTGGTGGTACGCGCGCTTCCCCAATCACTACGCAGGCGATGCCTCCGCCGCCAACAAAGAGCTGGGCGAATTCGATCAGAAGACCTGGTCAAAAGAAATCGCCGACGCTCTCAAAGCCATCAAGGCCGACGACGTAAGCCTGAAGCTACAGAATCAATTCTTCGAAGACGCCAAGCACCCGCTCGACACGAAGCAGTAAACATCATCTTCACAAGAGATGGGTGCCCCATCCAAGTCGCGCAGTTTGCGACTTGGGTGGGATAGGAACGATCGTGAGTTCCCCACCTAACTGCGTTTCTTGCGGTTAGGGTGGGAAACAAGAATCTCAGTGGACTAATCAATCGACCTCAACAACCCCACCATCTCTGACTCCTGTCTCTCAATCGACTCCAGCAACTTGAACTGTGTCCGGCACCGGTCCAGATTCTGTCCCGCCCTGCTCACCTTGTAGTACGTGTCTCCCGCAAGATGATCCGCCAGAAATCGCACTCCCTGCTCGAACACAATCACCTTCGCACCCGCCATCAGCGACTCGCGCTCTCCCGCAGTTAAAAAGTCTCCAGCCCCCGCCAGGTACCCGCGCAGCACAGCCTCAAACAGCGGAAACTGCATCTCCAGCAGCGATAGATCCTGCTCATCCTCCGCCGCCGGACAGGTCATCGTCCGCACCATATCGCCGAAGTCGTACGCCGCCAGCCCTGGCATCACTGTATCGAGATCGATGACGCAGATCCCCTCGCCCGTCTGCTCATCCAGCATCACGTTATTCAGCTTCGTATCGTTGTGCGTCACCCGCTCCGGCAATCCCGCCTCAACCACCAGCCCCGCAATCGATCTCCGATCCATTGCAAATGAAATTTCGTCCTGCACATGTTTGGCACGCCCGGCAATATCCGCATCCAAGGAAGACTCGAAATCCGAAAACCTCTTCGGAGTGTCATGAAAGTGCGGAATACTCTCCGTCAGGCGCGCGCCCGGCAGATCCGTCAGCATTCTCTGAAAGCCGCCAAACGCCTTTGCCGCTTCGAACGCCTGTCGCTCCGACCTCACTTCGTCGAACGTCTTCGCTCCTTCAATAAACAAGTACGCCCGCCAATACCGCGCCTCCTCGTCGATATGCCACACTTTTCCATCGCGCGTCGGCACCAGTTGCAGCACGCACCTCTCCGCATCCTGCACACCCTCCAGTTTCGAACGCACATGCGTCGTCACGCGCCTGATGTTCTCCATCACCGCAACTGGATTCTTGAAGATGTTGGTGTTGATGCGCTGCAGGATGATGTGCGCCCCGCCGCGTCCATCGTCTTCGAACCTCACGCTGTAGGTATCGTGTATGTGGCCGCTGCCGTATCGTGTCGCGCTCTCAAATCCCCCACTCACCGCGAACGCCTTCGCCACGGCAGCAACCCCGTGCCCCTCTATCATCGCCACAGCTTTCTGGGATACGTACCACCCTCCACCAGCCTCAGAATACTCTGCACCACCCGCGGATGGTCCTCCCGATACGTCACCCCAAACCACGCATCTCCCGAGCGCAGCACCTTCACTCGCGCCAGTTGTGCATGGATCAGCGTGTTCAATGTGCTCGGGATGTAGCACTCCGCCTTTAGATCGTCGCCATAGCGCTTAAGGAACCGCTGAAACTGCTCGTGAAGCTGCCCGAAAATCTGTGGGGTAAATCCCCACATATTCATGCTGACCATTTCGCCACCATTGAGCACCGTTTCCTGGCCCTCCGAATCGATGTTCGTGATCCGCGGCCCCTCCTGCTCAATCGACTTCAGCTCCACGATGTCCTTGAGAAGTCCGTCCTCCGAAACGTGACACACTCCCCGCGCCACGGTGCCGAAATCCGACAGCGTATTGCGAAGCACAAACCCCACCATCGCGTAGTCCGAACTCCCCGTCTGCAGATGCTGCCCCAGGATACGGAAGCTCGCCGCCCCGTAGAAATCATCCGCATTGATCACTGCAAAGGGCTCATGAATCGCGTTCGCCGCCATCAGAATCGCGTGCGTTGTCCCCCACGGCTTCGTGCGCCCTTCTGGAATCGAGAACCCGGGAATCAACTTCCCCACCTCCTGAAATACGTACGCAACTGGCACCCGCTTCTCGTAGCGCGCCCCAATCGTTCTCTTGAAGGCGTCCTCCATCTCTCTTCGGATTACGAACACAACCTTCCCGAATCCCGCTCGTCGAGCGTCGAAAATCGAGTAGTCCATGATTGTTTCGTCGTCGGGTCCGACAGGATCCAGCTGTTTCAGTCCGCCATAACGGCTGCCCATTCCAGCCGCCAGCACAAGGAGTGTAGGAGAAACCATGGCATCCACCTTCCCTTCCTCTAGCAATGCGCGCCTTCGCGGCGGTACGCGCTTTCGGTTGGCAGCATGTCGAGCTGAGCGAAATGCAACTCATGTGCGGGTGTCCCCGGTCCCGGGCGCTTGGGGACCGGGGTGTAACCAGGTCGCGCACTCGCCATCACGCCACAATCACCAGGCGCCCCGCGTCTTCTTTCCAAGGGCTTCGAGCACTATACACCTTCCCCTGACCCTCGGCAGTTCGTCCCGCCACGGCTACGCTGCTCTGGCTCCGCAGTGCAAAACTCGTACCTTTTGCCGACGCAACGGAGCCGAAACCATCTGCCCTTCGTGCATTCGCCTGCATTCCCGAAAACAAATGGAATTCCCGGGATGAATGAACTCGTCGCCGCCACAACCTCCGATTGATCAAGCCTTCTCCGCATATCTCCGGTCGGCAAATCCCTTCCCGTTCCGCTTGCAATTGCCGATTCTACAGGCAGTTACCCTCATTTGATTTCAAGTGCAACGCCGCCTTCTGAAGAGCCGGACATATCTGCCGCCGAAGTCCGCGTCCCAATCTCAGAGCGGCCGCCTACCACGCCAACCACCGAAAATCAAAGCGGAGAATATCCGCAGATAACACCATGAGGTGAACTACATCACCAACATGAACACTTTGCGGAGCTAAAATGGAAACGTCATCAAGCTCGCACTTAATCTGCGGAAGGAGTCAAGAATTGAAACGTTGCGCTCGTATTCTGTCTGCTGTTTTGCTGGTTTTCGCTTTGGTCGCCATCTCGGGTTGTAAGAAGAAGACCCCACCGGCTCCCCCAGCAGCACCGCCCCCCGCCGCTCCGGCACCCACCGCCAAGATTTCGGCTCAACCCGAATCCATCTCGGCAGGTGACCAGGTAACCCTTACGTGGAAAACCACGGATGCCACCAGCGTCTCCATCGAAGGCATCGGCGATGTCCCCACGTCTGGCACCAAGACCGTGACACCCACCACCTCCACCAACTATCACCTCGTTGCCAAGGGTGACGGTGGAACGGCCGAAGATACGGCGCGCGTAACCGTCACTGCTCCGCCACCGGTTCAGCAGCCGACTCACACCATGTCCGCCGAAGAAGAATTCAAGGCAAATGTGTCTGACATCTTCTTCGATTACGACGCCTACGATGTTCGCGGTGATCAGCAGCCGACGCTTTCTAAAGACGCTGCCTACCTCTCCAGCCATCCGACCCTGAAGATCGTCATCGGCGGCTACTGCGACGAACGCGGATCCAATGAATACAACCTGGCACTCGGTCAGAATCGCGCCGACGCCGTCAAGAACGCGCTCGTTCAAGCTGGCGTTGCCGGCGACCGCGTTCGCGTCGTCAGCTACGGCAAGGAAAAGCCCTTCTGCTCCGAATCAACCGAAGCCTGCTGGCAGCAGAACCGCCGTGGCGGCCTCTCGCTCGACCAGTAGAAACACCACCTTGGGCGGCGTCGGATCAAACCCGATGCCGCCCTTTTCCTGCTGCCTTCAGCCGATTCGTTCAGCCCAAAGCAGCGAACTTCCCGCTTCAGCCCGTCTAATCAACATTGCGTCTAAAAGCGCAAGCATCCCATCGTAGGTGATCGATGCCCAAAGCATTCACTCCTCGCCATCGTTCTGTTGTCGCTGCCGTCGTTCTCGCGGCAATCGTCGCACTCATGCCTGTGCGGGCGCACGCTGCCTCCAAAGAGATCATTGCTCTCCAGACGCAGGTCCAGCAGCTTCTCGACATGGTGCAGCGCATGCAATCCACTCTCGACCAGAAGTTCGGTGTCCTTCAGCACCTCGTCGAGCAGACTGCTGACAACGCGAACCAGATGACGCAGACCGTAAACTCCCTGCAGCAGAAGCTGAACCAGCAGAATGATGCTCTCAGCGGCAAAATCGATACCGCGTCTGGTCAAGTCCAGTCCCTCAACGACTCCGTCGACGAACTGAAGACCCGCATCGCCAAGCTCGACAAGTCCGTTCAGGATCTCCAGAGCCAGCTTCAGAACATCCAGTCTGCCCCTGCCGGAACCCAGCCCGGCGCCGCTCCCATGGGTACAACTCCCGAGGGCAGCCCCGCACCAGGTCCGGCTGGATCAACCCCCGGCGCCACCAACCCTCCCAACGCGAGCGCCACACCCGCGCCGCCTCTCAGGGAAACGTTTCAGGCCGCTCTCCGCGACTACAACGCAGCCAAGTACCCCGTCGCCACCGGTGAGTTTCAGGACGTGATCCACTACTATCCCATGGACGACCTCGCGGGAAGCTCCCAGTTCTACCTTGGCGAAATCGCCTACCGTCAGCAGGACTACACCGAGGCCATCAAGAACTACAACGCCGTCCTCGAAAACTTCAGCGGAAATCCCAAGGCAGTCACAGCCCAGCTTCACAAAGGCTTCGCCCTGATCTCCACCGCGAAGAAAGACGCTGGCGTCCACGAACTCAGGCTTCTCATCCAGCGTCACCCGCAGACACCCGAAGCCGCTCAGGCCCGCGCCAAGCTCACCGCACTGGGAGTGCACAGCACCGCCTCCCAGCGCTGATCTGCTCCTCTCAATTTCACCTTCCGATCCGGTTTGCCCCCGAGCAACCGGATTTTCTGCTTTCATAGAAGTTTTCGATTGCCTTCCCGACAGTCCATCCGCTATCTCTCAGAACGCGCCTGTGTTTCCCAGACACAGGCGTCTATCACGGTTAGCCCCAGTTGACGCGATCCGCATAGCGCGAACACTCGCGATCAAAGGAATGATCCATCCCCCAAATTCATCGAGGAGAAACAATGGCAACTAAAAAATCCGAAACCTCCAAAGCACTCGGCGTCACACTCGAGGCCGCTCGCAAAGTCATCCGCGCTGGAGAAGAAAAGGCGGCCGCCATCGGTCAGCCCATGAACATCGCCGTCGTCGATGCCGGCGCGAACCTTGTCGCATTCGAGCGCATGGAAGGCGCATGGCTCGGCAGCATCAACATCTCGATCAACAAGGCCTTCACCGCCCGCGCATTCGACATCGAAACCAAGGCCCTTGGTGAAAACTCCCAGAGCGGCGACCAGTTCTTCGGCATTCACGCCTCCAACCATGGCCGTGTCATGATCTTCGCCGGAGGCGTGCCTCTCAAGAGCGGCGGCCAGGTAGTCGGCGGCGTCGGCGTCAGCGGCGGTTCCGGCAAACAGGATCAAGCCGTAGCCGAAGCAGCCGCCGCAGCCTTCAAGTCTTAGCCAGGACACAGGCTCAGAACTCGCGGTATCAACAGAAGGTATCAGGGCACGACTTCAGTCGTGCCGTTGCCTTCTATAAATGATCGCGGGCTTTAGCCCCTGAGGAACGTTCTCCAGCCTTACAAGCAACAAAAAGCCCCGCATCAAAGCGGGGCTTTTTCTCGTCACCTTGTTCCCTCGTCACCTTGTTCCCGTCGGGGCCCCCGGCGCCGGGTCCTCGTCGCTGGGGTGATTCGTTCCCTGCCTTACTGCAACGCCTTCATCAACTGATCCAGCGTCTCCTTCGGCGGCCGTGTCAGCGACTCCGGAAGCGTGGCCAGCGGCTCATCCACCAGGTTCAGCAAGTCCGTAAACGTCGGCTTCTCCGTGTTGATGTAGAACACGCCGGTCAACACCTCGTGGTTCTCTTCCGCTTCCATCAGCGTCTTCACGGCATGGGCTCGGTTGGTCGGATCGTAATCCTCCTGCAGTTTCCGCAGCCGCAGGCTCGAACCGTCGTGCATCTGCACTTCGTACACTTGGCCCGAATCGTAATCGACTTCGATATCTTCGAAACTCGCCACGAATCCAATCTCGTTCACCGGCTCATCGTGATCCTGCATGAACTTGTAGCTCTTCGTCGATCCCTCATGATCGTTGAACGTCACGCACGGGCTGATCACGTCCAGCATCACCGTTCCCTTGTGCGCAATCGCCGCCTTCAGCATCGCCAGCAGCTGCTTCTTGTCACCCGAGAACGAGCGGCCAACAAACGTTGCGCCCAGCTGAATCGCCAGCGCGCACGTATCGATCGCCGGAAGATCGTTGATGACGCCAGTCTTCAGCTTCGATCCAAGATCCGCCGTCGCTGAGAATTGGCCCTTGGTCAAGCCATACACGCCGTTGTCTTCGATGATGTAAATCATCGGAAGATTGCGCCGCATAAGGTGCACAAACTGCCCTATGCCGATGGACGCCGTATCGCCGTCGCCCGAGACACCCAGCAGCATGTTCGTGTGGTTCCCCAGGATCGCGCCCGTCGAAACTGACGGCATACGCCCGTGCACGCTGTTGAAGCTATGCGAGCGGCTCATAAAGTACGCCGGGCTCTTCGACGAGCAGCCAATGCCGCTCATCTTCATCACCCGTTCGGGCTCCACGCCCATCTCGTACATCGCATCGATAATGCGTTCGCTGATCGCGTTATGTCCGCAGCCCGCGCACAACGTTGATTTACCGCCGCGATACTCGAGAATCGGAAGCCCAATGTGATTGATCTTCGGATTTGGTGTTGCCGTTGCCATTTCTCAATTCCCTTTCGAAGGTTTGTCCGTTGGCCTGATCCTTCGCTGAAGCACCTGCAAGTTCTCCAGCTAGAAGCTGATAGCTAGTAGCTAAAAGCTCGTCTTTACAGGCCCTCCTTCGTTGCAAATTCCTCTGTAATGGTCCGCGCATCGATCGGCAGCCCGTTGTAATTCAAAATGCTCCGCAGTTTCACAACCTGGTCAGCCGGAAGATCCAGCTTCAACAGGCTCTCCAGTTGCGCATCGCGATTCTGCTCCACCACGTACACCCGATCGTGCGAAGCCACAAAGTCGTGAATCTCGTGCGCAAACGGATAAGCCCGGATCCGCATGTAATCCACGTCCTTGTTGTATTCCTTCTTGATCTGGTCCAGGCTCTCGGTCAACGCGAAGTCCGTCGTCCCGAATGCCAGCACACCGACCCGCGACGTGCCATTCTTCACCGCCACCGGTGCCGGAACAAGCTTTCGCGCGCTTTCAAACTTCCGCGACAGCCTGTCCATCACTGCCTGGTACTCATCCGGCTTCTCGGTATATCCGGCCGACTCGTTGTGTCCCGAGCCGCGCGTGAAGTAGGCCGCCTTCGTATGCTTCGTGCCCGGCAGCGTGCGATACCCGATCGAGTCGCCATCCACGTCCTTATAACGCGCAAAGCCACCCAGCTTGTCCAGTTCTTCCTTCGTCAGCACCTTG
>Ga0157379_10001315_pt1 | contig 20283 bp, 27 predicted proteins | sample S25metaG_FD_121802 | JGI IMG/M metagenome (GOLD analysis project Ga0157379, IMG submission 121802) | Switchgrass rhizosphere microbial communities from Kellogg Biological Station, Michigan, USA - S2-5 metaG | ecosystem: Host-associated > Plants > Roots > Rhizosphere > Soil | place: USA... | reverse complement strand
GCTCGCAAAGAAAATCGGTCATCAGAGCCCGAGAAACCCATTGAAAAATGTCTGCTTTTGTGTTTTTTTGATTCTTCTCCTTTTAAAACTATCCATGATGAATATCTCTGGGTAATATGATCGAGAAGATTGCGTTGTATCGGCAATTCAACATTGATACACAAGCAGCTAGAAACTATGAATTGTATTCACAGAGAAGGAGGCGAAAAGTAACATGTATATAGTTGAAACCAGATACAGTAAGAATGCAAGGAAATGTTTGCAGATAAATAATTGAAACATGCCTTGTAAGAAAAATCTGGCGTGGAATTATGAAACACAGAGAAAATCAGGAACAAAAACAAGTAAACTCAAAAGGGTCCATCATCGCGCACAAAACTAATCCCAATCATCTTCCTCTTCCTCATCATCACTATCATTCAACTTCTTATTTATCTGACTCAAAGCAGCCGCTAACGCAGCAGCCAGATCACCACCACCTCCTGTGCTGCTGTCTTCGGCTGGAGCAGGAGAAGGTGCAACAGGTGGAGAAGACTTCTCTGTTTTGCGGAGGGAATGAATGCCTTTGCCTTGGATGCTGGCGAGGAGGTCGTTTCGTCCTGGTTGAGGTGCAGGGAGGGGAATACTGGGTCCACCTGATGGAGGAGGGGGCGGAGGCGGAGGTGGTGGTGCGCCGCCGGCAGAGGGAGGAGGCGGAGGCGGAGGCGGAGGCGGTGGTGGTGGAGCACCGCCCGAAGCAGGTGGCGGTGGAGGCGGTGGTGGAGGCGGAGGAGGGGCACCACTTCGAGTAGGTGGAGGTGGTGGCGGAGGCGGCGGGGGAGCTCCACCTCCGCGAGCAGGTGGTGGTGGAGGCGCAGAGGGTGCTGTGGAAGATGGTCTTACTGGAGGTGGCGGTGCTGGTGGCGCAGCTGTGCGGCTAGGTGGCGCTGGAGGGGGAGGAGGAGGAGGAGGAGGAGGAGGCGCAGCATTAGGAGATCTTGTGGGGGGAGGAGGGGGCATTTGAAGTGAAGATCTTGACGGTGGGGCTGGAGTTGCATGGGCTGCAGGACGAGTCGGCGGCGGGGGAATCCCCCTAGCAGGAGGTTCGGGTGCCAAGGGGCTCTCCAATTCTTCAGGCTCATTTGCAGAGTGAGCTGGGACATGCCTTCGAGGGGCTGGAGGCTTCGGTGGTTTCTTCTTCTCTGGCGGAGCGGCGGCTTGCTGCGCTTGTGCCTGCTTGACGAATTGGCGAATAAACCCTTCATTCTCACGGATAACATCTTCGCTAATGCCTTGATTCTTGACGTCTTCTAGTAAAGCTTGCCAAGATGCATCAACACCCTTACTGACGAAGCCCTTGTCAGCGTCGTAACCCATATGTGCGACATGGCGGAAGGATTCTGGATTAGGTGCAGATATACGACTCTTGTCGATCTTACTGCCAGAAGCGGAGGCCTTCGATTTGGCAGGTTTGGAAGATTTCTTTCCTGTTATATTATCGGTGATCCTGAATGACATAGTGGAGGATCTGGGAAATGAGCTCACCCGTTTTCCGACCTTTCACCTTCTTATGGAGGATATCGGCTTCAGACTCGTCTGAGAAAACAAACCCGATCATACAGTCCTATGAATTGGGAAAATCATTGGAATTCGATTGTGAATTTAAAGGCAAGGACTGTGCGACTTACATCACCGGCAAACGAGTGGAAGAATCCACGATCTTTCGAATACTCCTCTTCCAACGGCATCTCATGTTCCCAAAGAATCCCCCGCGTTCCTTGTAAATCACAAAGCTTGAAAGAGTATATCCCATTCTTAGAATCCTTCACAAATGCCAGCCCTCCTTGCAGTCCAACATAAGACCACTTCTGGGGGTTCGGATGAGCATAGTAAACCCGAGCAAGTGTTGCTGTTAGAATCTTGTACTGGGTGTTAGGAATACTAGTCTTGATTTTTGTCTTGTCTGCGGAGGTCAACGTCGAGGAAGTGGGCATTATACCTGCAGTGAATGAGGAGCGAGAGCCACAAACTGCGTCAGAGTGATGGGCGCCAATGTCTCACTGCTTTTGTCGGTGTTCCAAAAGGCGGCATTCACACTCGAGGGTTAACAAAGAGTTACTTCTTTTAGAAGAGAGCTTTTGTTTTATACACATTTCCTCAAAGGTTCTGGGAGAATCTATGAAAGAGAATTTTCCGATAAATTGACACTATTCAGGCCAATCAGAAGCGCCGCCGAGTGTGCCACGTGATCCAGAACCGTGTCGCGCGTATTGTTTGGCTCTCTTTGTACACATTGTTTTGATCGCTTTTGTTACCGTCCATGATGGCGACGACGGTAGAATCCGTTCTGGCATCCTTGCACACGCATCTAACATCGCAAACGTCATTGATACCGTCACTCCATGCGCAACTAGGACTACCTCCGTCAGCATTAATAGACGAGCTCAATCAATTGCACGCAGCGCTCGTCGACACGGTCGACAGGAAGATCGAGGAACGAAGAAGAGAGGTTTCGGAATGGATGGAGAAGTGTGCAGAGGTTGAGACCGATTGTATCAAGCATAATAAGGCGTTGGGGTCGTTTTCAAAGGGTGTTACATACAGCGTTGGAGAGCTTCGAAAACAACAGGTATACGATATCCGTTTCTCTCAGAGTCCCCCCTTAATGGTGTATTATAGGCTCTACCCAAGAGATTTGAAGAACTTACCACATATCGCGACAAGATCGCCCATCTGTACGGGGCTAAATTGGAACAATGTACAACTCTTGTTCGCAAGGTCAACGGCCTGATCCGCATCGTTGGAGCTGGTTTCTTTTCCCCCGAAGTCACTTCCATGATGCCTATTCAAGGAGTACCACAAGAGGATCCCTTATTCAGCCTCAAGGACGTTTCGCCTGAGAGATTCGGTAGGCTTGAGAAAGAATTGATCCGCGCGAAAGGTGAACTTGTAAGTGTAGTTCGGTTATATTGTATGCCCTCTCTCTTATGTTCACGATAGCATCGTCGCCTTTGCCATCTCTCACAAGCATTCCTCTCAATTGGTTACCTCTATGACGAGCTTGGTATCCCACTTCCACTCGAAGACGACGCCCCTATGCTCCTTCCTCGCTCAATCTCAACATCATCCACCTCCGACCCCTTCCTTTCAGCCTCTAGATACTCCGGAGGAAGCACCGGTCCAAGCGAAGATTCCGTACAAGCTCATCAAACCGCATTTGCCCGTTTCGTCGCTCGACTCCAAGAGGTCGCGGATGAATCTTTTGACTTTGACAGGCCGGGGAACGAAACATTCGGTGTTGAACATGTCGAACCTACTGTGGAATTGATGAAATGGGCCGAACAAACGAAGGCAGACGTAAGTATCCTTCAGGATTTTTGATCCCTCAATTGACTTGGCATCGTTTAGATGATAGATTTGAAGACTCGCCGAGAGGATCGTATCCAGAGGCTATATAACGAACTGGATGGTCTTTGGCGAAGACTCGGTGTCCCTGAGGGCGAAATGAACGCTTTCGTAGAGGCTAACCGAGGTTCAATGGAGGAGAATGTACAGGCGGTGAGTGCCATCGTCGCGTACAAAAACTCTATACTGACGAAATCCTTAGTACGAGAGGGAATACGAGCGCATGCTTGAGCTAAAGCGCGAGAGCATGTCGACCTTTATCGCCAATGCACGAAGTGAGATTGAACGTCTTTGGGATGAACTTATTCTTGGGGAGGAGGAACGCGGGGCATTCTATCCTTTCGTTGATGGTGAGTTTTTCGTGACATAACCACCCTGAATATAAGTAATTTGATTTGGCTATAGATGAGCATACCGAAGAACTACTTGCATTGCACGAAAAGGAAATTACACGTCTGAAAGAAGAAAGACGCATCAAGGCTCCTATTCTGGCCGCTGTTAAGAAATACTATGAGATTTGCGAGGAAGAGACGGAATTGGCGGTTTGTGCTTATTCTTCATTTTCATGGTTTTATACTGATGAGTTCCTTGAAGGCTGCCGCTTCAGACCAATCACGTTTGCTGGGACGAGGTCCGCGAGATCCAGGCCGTCTTTTGAGAGAGGAGAAGATGCGCAAACGTGTTACGAAGGAGAAGCCTAGGGTGAGAATCGATTGCTGTGATATGTAATTCTCGTTCATATGGTTTTGTAGCTCGAGAAGGAGCTTATGCTTGCAATCCCAACATGGGAACAAGAATATGCTCGACCATTCTTGATCAATGGTATTAGCATCCTTGACGAACTGTCCGATACCATTTATGCGGCAGAGGAGAAAGAGAACCGAAAGGTAAAAACCAAGGATTCTCATCCAACCTCCATCACTAACTTGGGGGATCACAGCGGAATCGACCTGGCTCTGTTCCACCCCGCGGTGTCACCCCACAGCCGACTGGGATACGTCAAGCTCTCACCACACCAGGACACTATGGCGAGAATTTAGGCGCAACGAAATCCGTCCCTAACAAGAAACAGCGTGTAGGCCTTGGCAATTCTAGTGTCCTGAACAGTGGAGGCACATCCTATAGCTACCACCATGCATCTTCCTCTCCACACAAGCCTTCTGCAGTGCACAAATCTGGTAATGGCAAGACACCAACATCTGGGCTTCCCCGAGCTGTTTCGACGGGCAAATTTGGCTATGGACACCCTCCTGCACATGGTGGACATGGAGGATATCGGATTCCATCTGGGGCGAGCATGGCTTCACAGCAAGGCCTTAGGTCCTCGTCCATCTTTAGTGCCATCGGAAACAAAGGGTCCAAGGGTCCGAGGGAGAGCTTTAAGCCTCGACCTAGCGTTGAAGGATCGGTCTATGATCCTGGGGCTAGTTTGTTGGGAGGCGTGAGGCAGTGGGCTCAGCATGCTGGGAGGACGGTGAAGGAAGAGCCGGAATATTGACTGACCAGTATGATTGACTAACGATCCGTTATGACCTTTTTCTTTCTCTCTCTCTCTCTCTCTCTGTCTCTTTCTCCGCGCCTTTCTGTCTGTCTTTTATTCTTGATTACTTTATTACGAGTCACATTCCTTTTACTGCTGCTGTAGCCGTCTTTGCTCCCCTCGATGGGGGGTTGATGAAAGACCTAATGTAGAACACTCTGTAGTTTTTGTAGGAATGGAGAAGATCATCAAGCATCATTGCGATATTAATGTTGGTTCGAGAGAGAATAGTTGGTGTACGGGGAATGATAAATCATATATATGGTAAAGTATAGGATCAAGCTGAAAAATTCAATGTCAGTTAAAGAGAAAGGTTACTATAAGAATATAACGCACTTTGCATGTAATCCGCGGCCATCAATCTATGGACAAAATCGTAAGAAATCCAGCTAAGACTACTGTGTGGTGTACTCACGTCTCAAGAGCAAGTTCAGGAACGATTCGTTCACCAAAATCGGGAACTTCTTCCTTCGAAGTTGCCTTTTCGTATTGAGCTTTGAATACAAGGTATTCCATGATCTTTTCGGTTACAATGGCGCGTCTGTACCAGTATAGATTACCACAGGCTTCACGCGTTCATGGTGAACTCAAGACACTTACAGATCGAGACTGACAGCGTTGGCTGTCGCTTCCATAAAACCACCTAGAACGAGTTATAGTTAGGGTGCATTTAGATATTCAATCCATTTGATAACATACTATCCAACATTTCTCGCAGAAAACCACTACACTTTGCCGCCTTTCGCGGTATGAGGAACTCGAAACCGTCATTACTCTTGATTTTTATCCATTGCGCCTCTTCCTGCCCAGATAAATGAGTTATTAAATCCTAACCACGCAGGACTTACGTTTTCCTCAGACATCTTGGAGAAATGGTGGCTGGTGACAAAGACGTTGTCTAAATTAGCGCCGAATCCTTTCACTGTATACCACTATATATGATTCTCGATTCTCAGCTCAATATGCCTCCTCAACTGCCTCTAGAACTGATAGAAGAATGTTATCGCTGTTTATTCCCGGTTGATTACTTTGAGCCAGGGATGGACATCCAAAAACCAGCATGGAAGGACATTGAGAGCCTCACACTGGCATCCAAACAAAGTCGCGAGCTTATACTCAATATGTGGTTCCACGTACTACATATTTCCCATCTCGAAGATATAGACGTTCTTCGACGGGGCTGGTTTGAAACGAATAACTGGATGAGGTGTAGCAATAGGACGAGGTGTGTCAACTTCTTCGTTGCCGCCTGTTTCTGCACTTATCATATGGCTCTTCCATTAGAGTTATGTGGTTCACAACTCCCGATGTAAATCTTATACCATCCTTGAAACTTAAACAGTTTCAACGCTTGCACTCGTTCCGTTTCGATCTTTGGCCATCGAACTCAGAAGAGGGGAGTGACATCAGTGCCCCAGAAGTGGCGACAGTGCTAGATGGTATATCGGATGCTAGAGACAATATTGAGCATTTGGTACTTCACGGCATTGATTGGCTTGATCCCTTCGTTATGTGGGCTATCTCCGAAAGGTTTCCCAACTTACGCTCCTTGCAATTTCGACAACCACAGGTATGGTGTGGGGTATGCAACACGACCGGAATGCCTTCCTTTGAAGAAAATCCCATGCGTATTATATATGATGATGGTAATGGTTTACCGGTAAGGTTCTATATACAGTTACTATCCAATGTTATTGAGGCTTCTGTAGGCAGGCTACTCAAAGTTCCTCGCTCCTTTGAAGCAGCTTCGTACGACAAAATTCACCTTAGCTTGTATCCCATTCGGCAGTGTTTCATACGAAACCCTTTTCCTTTCGCAACCGATAGACGGCCGAAAACCCCCCTCCGTTTCACTTCTGGAAGCTGGATCACGTCGTCCAAGGAGTCAGAGCCAAAAGCTTACTGGCTGGACTGGCGAATGCGACACTTGCATGATGCAGTTGTCGCTGGATGCTGACCTACGACGTACCTGGTTGTCTCGTAGAGAACAGGATGAAACAAGAGACAATGCCACTATGGGAAAAGCAACGCCTCGCCCTCCATCTCTTAGGCGGGTTGAATGGGAAATTCTCGACGTGACATCTCAAAACTGGCTAGAATTAAGTATATCTCGATCGGAAAATGGGGAGGTATAAAAGCTGGTACATTTTGGGGGTTAACGTTCTCATAGTCTGGAAAATTGGACCAGATCCTCCCTCTCTTTTACTCTACTCTTCATATCCTTGCTCCTTGAGATTTATCGATTTTCTTGACCTTTGAAATTTATCTGCGCCTGCATAATTAGTAGTATTCTTAAATTAAAGTTCATTTGAAGCGGTATGAAACCTTCATCATTTTGAATTTTCCTCTATCCGTCTCCGTTCAGAAAACTGTTCAAAATACATACATTACTTTTAAGTACTTGGATGGTGTTTTTTCACCTCAAGTTTAAATTAGCATCAGCTGCTACCTAACACCATTCTACTTGACAGTAGAATGTTTTCGCTAATATTTATTTCCCGTTGATTACTTTACATTCACGTTGATATCTAAACAAACTCGGGAACTGACACTCAGCATGTGGTTTCACCGACTAAATATAAGCTTTTTTTTACAAATCTATGCGCCATTCGACGAGGCTGGACACGTTTACACAACTGGACAAGGCGTATAAGCGTTTCATTGCCACCTATCTTTCCACAGCTGACTCCTCAACCAGAGTCGTTTGATTTTCAGGGGCCATTTTCCACATACCTAAATTGGCTCTTAAAATATCAGGCTATTACATACATTTCGTACCTCCAGATATATATAAAGATGCGGAGAAAAGGGACCGCTACTTCGGTGCCAGAGCGGTCGGGGAAATAGTGGGTGTTGATATCGATGCCAGAGCAGCTATCGAAACATTTGCTGGGCCTCCTGGCCGGAACTACATTTTCTGCTTCAGACTGCAGGAAAAATTGCCCGGCCTACGCACCTTGGAATTCATTTAACTATGGGTCTTGATGTAGAGTATGCAATGTAATAGATGCACCCTGGTTTACAGAAATTCCTGGCCGTATTGTATATGATGATGGAACTGGTTTACCCGTGAGCTGCTTATATTCTCTATTATTTAGTTTCGACAACATTTTCTAGACTGCTTATGCACAATTCCTTGCATCGTCACAGCACCTTCACACTGAAGATATAGTTCGCTCCACGTACGAAAGACCTATTGCTTTCTCAATCCTCGAATGGCCAAAATCCACTTTCGTCTCACTTCTATAGCTCAAGCAGTAAAACAGGAACCATTCTAATGTCGCACCGGGCAACAAGACCAAAATGAAAAACTTATCAGGTGGGCTGGCGAATGCAGTAGGTGTGTGGCGAAAATGCGCTAGAATAATGCCCTACGACATGGGAACGATGATAAGGAGAGACGTTGCAGACTCAGGAAACTCAGTGCCGTATTCCCCATCTCAAGAGTGTCGAATGGGAATTACTTGAGATGACATGTTATGTTTGGCCTGAATTTGATGTGTTGGCATATCAGGATGAGGATTTGGGTTTGCTAACTCTATTGGGTGATATGATGTAACACACTATCCGCCGTACCGTCCGAGGTTTTCCTTAGCCACGTTTACCCTTCAGACTGTATCAGACACCTTTGCCCAATGTTGCAGATCTCCATTCACTGAGATATTAACCTTTATAGTGCTCTATTTTTCTAGCCTGACGTTGAGCTCTGCAGGAAGTGTCTGTAACATGCTGTGTGTCACGAAAACTTGTCCCTTCACAATTGGTAGCTTCTCCAAAGCGAAATCCATTGAAGGGGTACTTTGTTCTGCTTCCAGTTAGCTTCCAGACATATCATTAATTAGGTTGTGATGCAGAGGAGAGAAGTAAGTACGGCCTTCCTTTCAATTATTACATTAACTGTATATATCTATGAAGTGCGTACTTTCTTGGGCATCTATCCACAAAAAGCCATGGCGGACAATATCATAATAGAAGGAGATTTAGGAGATCACATTTTCACTAGTCCTTCCCGAGGGAAAGTATAAGAGGGCTCAACGTAACGCGAATATGCCAGCCCTTTCTTACCTCGATTGAGGCTATCTGCATATACCAGTCTTAGACTGGTGTTTGGGAAATGACTAGAATGTGGGACACTTCTTGTCCTCCCCTCAGGGTGCACTTGCCCTCTCCACACTCCACAATCTCTCAACATACAATCCCGGACAACAGGTACAACTGTTAGATATTTAACATGAACATATCTGAGGAGGTCTATTTTAATAAATAAAAAATTCAAGCTTGAAACCTTCCCTCACAGTTCTACTAATTAATCTAGCAAGTGGTGACCCAAGTACCAGTCAACCAATTAATATTTATTGGTAAATGGGTCTATAGGCATTAATGGGGTAGTGGTAACCTTAGTCGTTGCCATCGACTAGCCAGGGGTTCAATTCCCCTTTAATGCATTCTTTTGATATTTTTAGGATTAAATATCCGATTAAAAAAACCCCTGGTACACACCTCCGCTCTAAGTTTCATCCCAATTCTTTTTTGAATATTCTATGATAACTCGCTCCTCTCTACCCTAATTTCAGTCTATTGGGCTCGCAGCTTCCTCATGTTCGTATAATTAATTGTGTGTGAGGAATATGTAACTTGAGCTCCGACGGATTCTTTCCCATCTACTAAATTTCACTTATTCAACGGTCCCCACCATAACTATTGAGCGGAAACACATTGGCCCCACCTAGATAATAAAAGATGTAAATGGTACATATCGATTGACGTTCTACTTGTGTCAGTGAATTTCGCTGCCTGTGCGCTGGTGGGCACCCACCATTTTTGCGGAACTTCGAATTTGAGAATTCCAGGTAGGAGGCCAATTAACCATCTAGATCCCTTTTTTTTACAGCTACTCTTTGCAATATTTGAGGGAGTACAGCGGTTCTGGTAGGAATAAGTTATGTAGTGGTCACACCATTAGATAAGCCGGGGTTCGGCCTCTGAAGTATTATTGAAATCGGATATTGTCAGAATAGTTACATATATGACCATTTGCGAATTATTGCTGTTCCATACAGCTTAACCAAAATATTTCGACGAGTTTCCCCTTGGACAGGCCAAAACTGCTGTTTGCCATGAAATATGGGATAAGCCATCACCGCGGGAATAGAGCGTTGCGCCTCCCCATAGTTTGACACATCTTCTGAGTTCATCCCTCACAAGCCTGTTGGAAAATAGTGCCTGATCTCTTCGATAGGCACTTTTCACCGGATCCTTATCATGACTAATTTTTATTGGGATTCACCAAAGTCCATCATCCCTCGTACAGGTCTTTTTCATTTGTAGCTAATAAAGGACAACAAAGAATATACGGACATAAGCAAAGGAAAAGAGAAGAAGAAAACCGCGCGATTATTTCGACAACATCATCTAGAAGAATCGAGGTTAGTAAGTTGGAGGGTATGAGTTCATTCGGAGATGGGCGGCTCACCTTAACGAATTCTGAGAAAAGAGAGAAAAGAAGAATTAGCGTACGAAAAACATTTGGTGCGGGGGGACGAACCGTCATAGTTGATTTGACCGTCGCCATCTACATCAGCTTCCCGGATCATCTCATCGACTTCGTTATCGGTTAACTTCTCGCCTGGAGGACGTTTGTAGAATGTCAGAACATCCATCCACAAGAAATATAGAGAAGAAATATGCACCCAAGTTGGTCATTACATGTCTCAGCTCTGCAGCACTGATATAGCCGTTTCCATCCTTATCGAAGACTTTGAAGGCCTCCTTGATCTCCTCCTCGCTGTCGGTATCCTTCATCTTCCTATCATAACATTATAGCTCAGAATAAAGCCAACGTCGGACTGAAATCGATACGCACCTGGCCATCATAGTCAAGAACTCAGGGAAATCGATGGTACCATTTCCATCGGCGTCGACATCGTTGATCATATCTTGCAACTCGGCCTCTGTGGGGTTCTGTCCGAGACTGCGCATGACAGTGCCCAACTCCTTGGTGGTGATAGTGCCATCACCGTCTAAAACAGAGTTTAGAACCACACGTGCGCTCGTCAGTCGCAGCATCACGTACCCTTGTCGAACAACGAGAACGCCTCCTTGAATTCTAAGATTGTGTGGTCTAAGTATCCGTGTTTTCACGTGTCTAACGACATGACATACCAGAGATTTGCTCTGTAACGAAAAGGTAAGCCACTGTAAACAAATAAGCCATAAAGACAAATCACCTTCAGACTATGGCAAATCAGGCGTAAAATGACGAGTAATACGTTAGATTCTATATGTTACATTATCCATTGCAAAGAATGCCTTACCAATTGATCAGCCATCGTTAATGTAAGTAGTTTAGGGAAGTAGAAAGAGAGATTTGGCAGGTGAAAGACTTAAGAGGTGGTGGAGTAGATGATAGCCTGGATGGGCTGTAACGACGCCCCCGGACATCGCCGCGATGAAGATAAGCGCCGGAGGTATTGAAACGATACCCCTTGATCCAAGTCTGTCAATCAACTGGAAAAGCTCTGCAGAACTGTGCAGCTTCCTAAAGAACCGTTAGCTCAACCAAAAACCATCTGAATGAGAGCAATAATTTTGGAGTAACACTGGAGGTTTTCTGTGCATCGTCAAGTTAGAATTTAGGAGGCAGTGACCCGGCATCTCTGGCCGCGGCGGAAGGCTGTACTTACTGGTATTCCGCAGGTCTATTTGGCCTGACTAGTTTTCTGAAGATACGACGCTCCTGGTGATAAACAGTTTTTATATTTTCGATGAAAATACTTTTCAACGTCATTCCCCTGACATTGCCTCACTTCCGGTGCGCAAGCCCCGAAGGTGACTTCACCGTGAAGAATGCCATTCACAATCGCACTTCGATGCTGGTCAAATCAGTGTCTTCCTAGCTTATAGTGCCAATAATTGGTCATGCTATTCACCGAACAAGTCCACCAGGTCTATGAGCCTGTCAGGCAAGTTACAACCCGATATTCCCCTTGAATATTAATTCGAATTATTCAGGTTCTCGGAGAATCATATAAAATCCAGAGACCATGTGTAAATTTGTGGATATGTCCGTGCTCTGATAGCTATGAAAATTTGCAGTGATAGAAGTGTTGTCACTCAATCCTGTTCAGGTCCCCCCTCACCCGCCAAAGGAGCACAGCATGTCTTCGGATAGGGTTCACTTAGCTTACCACTTAGCATGCTTACTAAATTCAGTGGTCACACAGGGTGATTGGTGGTCATCTGTAGTGCATTGTCCAGATGATGTGCGTCTGTGCTTTCTCTGTATCTGGCCTTTTGAGTCCTTCCCTTTCTTTCCCTCAAACTGTTCAATCCCCAAAGCAACTGCACGGGATTGTTTCTTTGACCCAACAAGAAACCATGAAATTCCTTTATCTCCCGGAGTAATTTTCATCTTGCAGTGATGACGTTCATTTAAGTTTTTATTCTTTTGCGAATACCAGACGCAAAATATGCAGTCAGCGAACGCTTTTTAACCAACAATTCAACGCCAAATATTCGCCCCTCCTCCTACCTCTTTGTTTTTCACCCTAATGAGTCCTGGTCTTAGGGACAAACAGTCATGGAAATTAGCAATTAGCGGACACTGTTTCACCGAATGGAGTACACATTTAGCGTCACAGCTTTCACATTACAGTAAAGTATTGAAAAAGGTATCTTCTTTTTGTTTGAACAATAAGGATGGAATATACAGAAGATATATATACACCTAACCAATTACAACCTTTACTGGAAGGTCTGTAATAAGGGGAGGACACCAGTGATGGCAGTGCCACTTGGTGGTTCAATGCTCTGGTAGTAAGTTCCCCACCATGGACCAGCAGCCCACCAGAGGGCACCGAGCCAGACACCAGATTGTTGCATGCCGCAAAGAGCACCAGCAATAGCTTGGAGGCATTGCGCTAAACAAAACATCAGAAAACGAGTTTAAAAAGAAAGGATAAAAGAACTGACCGTTGTTTCCAGCACCAATTTCTCCGAGGAGACCCTTGAGGTTATTAGCCTTGAGCCAGGCAGTGGCAGCTTGAAGACGTTCGGCACCAATGGTGGAACTCACGCAGGTTGCGTTCGTTCCTGAACCGTCAGAGTCGAGGTATTGATGCATCTGGATGGCGACGTTGTTGTTGGGATCCTTGAGGGCAGCGAAGGGTCCGCTGTTTCCAGAGCTGGTAGTCCATGTCCAGGCACCGGTGTAGGAAGTACCTAGAAAAGGAAGAGTTACGGGTAAGAGGTGCAGCGGGGAGAGAGTTAAGAGGTACCTTCGACAGTGATGAGTTGGGTGGTGGCGCCTGCTGCACGGATAGCATTGACAGCGGCTTGGTTGAGGTTGAAGACAGTCTGGGCGTCGATACCGTAGGGTTCGTTTTGGATGTCGAAGATGACGTTGGAGTTGGATTTCTAGAATAACACAGATTAATACTGGTTCCGAATTTTCTAGATTATGACATACGAATTGAGTGGCAAGGCTAGCCCACCATGAGGCGAATTGGGAAGTGTTGCTGATCACGGCGTTGTTGTAACGCATAAAGTTATGGGGGTCGATGATGGCATGGGCACCTTTGCTGGTAATGTAGTTAACGATGGTGGTGAGACCACTAAGGTAAGTGGAGTTGAAAGGTCCGGCGAGGCCAGTTGCGGGGGGAGACATGCGTTCCATGAGGAAGGTAACACGGAAGGTGTTGAATCCCTTTCCGACGAAGTACTGTAAATCCTGTCAATATCAGATACCAAATGGGAAAATAAATTTCTTACGTCGATGGAAGAGGGCTCCGGCCATGTATAGTCTTTGCCTGAATAGAATTCAATGAGGGAATTGATTTTCAGTTGGCTTGGAATTACTTACCAAGAGTACCTGGCCAGGCAGTGTTGCCGAATTCGGCACCACTCTCATTAACACCAAAGTATTGGAATTTGGACCTGTTAGAGCAGCTCGAGCCAGATGTTGGCTGAGATCCAGACGAAGTGGTGGTTCCACCGCCTTGAGAAACGGTTGTGGGGACAGCGGTCGTTGTTGGTGCATTGCTAGACGGCAGACATTGGCTGTACCCTTGAATAAGAAGAATTTAGGCTTGTCCCATTTGATGAAATTAATAAATAGAGAACATACATTGGTTTGAGAATGTGCAGACTGAACCAGCGGCGCAGGTGGTTGCACCAGCCCATCCTTGACCCTAAGGAACTCAGGGTTAGACTTTTGCTCAAATTCCCTCCCCCATAATTACTTACTCCACCTATAGAAATTTCACATTAATTACACGACAAAATGCAAAATGAAAAGGTACATACATTGTCCCCAAACTGGAGACTGTGCGAAGACAGGGGAGAAAGCGGAGGCGATAGTAATAAGAGACACCAAAGAAAGCATTTTCCTATGAGTGATCTACGACGACTCCCGAACTCGATCCTGCTCCCCGCCTTTTAACGCGGAGAAAATGGGCCGTTGCGCAGCAAATATAACAGCACTAATTTTACTCATGGAGAATATACGGGCGGTGTGGAGCCATTAAGAGGTAAGGCGAGCAAACAACCTAATGAGTGACCCTTTCACGAGACCTTAATCCGGATGATTGAACGCACTTTCTCTGTTCGTTAGAGAATAATTCGGCCGTATTTAGGTTGAAATTTTAGGGAATTCCACCTTGGCGGTTGTATACGGGGCGATCTCGGCCGTGAGCAAGGACTTTCGAGACGATCGCTGGAGAAGGGTATATACTCGGATCAGATGGACGGGAGAAGAGGCGAGGATTTCGGCCACTTCGCAGAGATCACGTCACAATGTCGGAAAGCGGTTAGATTCGGAGTATAAGCAGGGAATAATGACCGCATTATGCTTGTAAAGGTGGTGGATTCGCATCTGTGTGGGTAAGAGAGGATGAAGAATCCAGGTGATCATGAAGGTCTCGTTCCTAAGACGGATGACTGCAGGGTGACAACCAGATTTAAAGACTGCAAGGCATAAACGATGTCGATGTCGTCCTAATGATATCTTACGAGTTGCTCCGGATGTCGATCCGCGTCCAAGAAGATCAACACTGTGCTCAGCACCAGGTAGTGAACGGCTCCAATCGGCGGGACTGGTAATGATAGTCTTAAGACGTGGCGGTCATTAGACCAAGAGTTGGAGGATTGCTAGAAACTAAAAGTGAGTTTCAATCCAACAAAGAAAAATTAACCTTTGAATAAAATGTTGACGTACTTTCAAGGCAAAACACGAACTGGACGAAATTCAAACGAATTGACCCAGATTGTGACCCAAGAATCCCATTTCGTCCGCTTTCGGGCGAATCCGAATTGGCGTCTTCCCATTTAGTTTCTGGGCTGCGAAGTAACTCGTTACCCACTACACCATAACCACAACCCACCATGCTGGCATCTAGGACCCTCCTCAACGTGCGTATCTCTCAAAGAGCAGTCGTCGTCGGTGGGGCCCGTCAGAATATCTCGCGTCCCAAGATCTTCAGACGTGGTCTGCAGCAATCCAGTGCGCAGACAGATAGGGTATGCATCCTACGTATATGCCATATAAATGCACTCAGCAATGTGCAATATTCTAGGAAACTATCACTCGTCTCTTGTACTCCATTGGGACGAAACGCGAAGTCGAACGTTATCTGAGGATCTTCTCCTCATCGTCTCACCCGTCTCAGCCCGCTAAATTCGCCGTTATCAAGATTGGTGGCGCCGTTTTGGACCAGCTTGATGAGTTGGCACTTAGTTTGAGCTTTTTGTACCGTGTTGGGCTGTACCCTGTTGTGTTGCATGGGGCGGGACCGCAGCTTAATGAGATTTTGGAGAAGGCAGGTGTTACGCCTGATTATAGCGATGGGATTCGGATTACAGGTTTGTCTTTCGTCTATAATGCTATCGTGATTGTATCTTATTATTTTTATCAGATGCAAAGACCCTCCAAATCGCTCGCAAAGTCTTCTTCGAAGAAAACCTCCGTCTCGTCTCTGCTCTCGAGGCGCTAGGCACCCGCGCACGTCCCATTACCGCTGGTGTTTTCACCGCAGACTTCTTAGATCGGGAAAAGTATGGTCTAGTAGGGAAGATCACCCGGGTCGATAAGCGTCCTATTGAGGCGTCCATACGCGCCGGAGCGCTTCCGATCTTAACCAGTCTGGCTGAATCTGCAGAAGGCCAACTCCTCAATGTGAATGCAGACATTGCGGCAGGTGAGCTCGCCAAGGAGCTCGAGCCTCTCAAGATTGTATTCTTGAATGACAAGGGTGGGCTTTACCATGGCGTTACTGGCCAGAAATTGGACGTCATCAACTTGGATGAGGAGTATGACGCCCTTATGAAAGAGTCGTGGGTCAAGTACGGGACTAAGCTCAAGCTTCGTGAGATCAAGGAACTCCTGGATCATCTTCCCCGGTCTAGCAGCGTGGCGATCATCTCTGCTCCATCTCTGCAAAAGGAACTTTTCACCGATTCTGGTGCGGGAACCCTTATTCGTCGTGGTTACAAGCTCTTCAAACATGACTCTGTCACCGCTGTTGGGCCTGATCGTCTTCGTCAAGTCATCCATGACCGCGATCCCGACGTTTTGAGCGGCGAAGCTTCAGTGTCCGGCGTTCTCAGCGACCTCCAGAAGACGCCTTATACGATCTACGGCGACGATGCCTTCGACGTCGTCGCCATCGTTTCTCACCCGGAAGGCGAAGTCCCTGTCATGACCAAGCTCCTCGCCTCCCGCACTGGCATCCTCAACAACGTCGTCGACAATGTCTTCAACAGCATCAAGCGCGATCATCGTAAACTCTTCTGGACCGCACGCACCGAAGATGAGAATCGCTCCTGGCATTTCGAGCGTGCGGACGGGAGCTTCACTCGTGCGGGCCGGACGTTGTTCTGGTACGGCGTGCAGGATGTGAAGGAGATTGAAAGAATTGTGGAGGATTATGAGAAGAAGGGAAGGATTGATCGAGCGATTCTCCCTGTTGGACCTAGTCCGCCTCCGCATCGTGTTTCGGCCAATGCGAGTGGTGTTCGGTCGTACTCCACCTTTGCTGCTGCTTCGCGTCGCGTCCCAGGATCCACCCGTGGATATGCCACCTCCGCCGTCACCGAGAAACGGGTCGCTCTCATCGGTGCGCGTGGTTTCACAGGACAGGCCCTCGTCTCACTCATGAATGAGCACCCTGGCATGCACCTCACGCATGTCTCCTCAAGGCAACTCGCTGGTTATTCCTTGGAAGGCTACACCAAGAAACCCGTCACATACAGTAACCTTTCCACCGAAGACGTCGAAACGATGGAAAAGAACGGCGAAATTGATGCTTGGATTATGGCACTTCCGAATGGTGTTTGCAAGCCATTCGTGGACGCTATTGACCGTGGGGGGAAGGAGCGTGGAAAAGAGAGCGTCGTGTTGGACTTAAGTGCGGATTATAGGTTTGAGAAGGGGTGGACGTATGCGCTTCCCGGTGAGAAGAAATCGGCTTTTGTGTAATGTAACATATATATTGAAATATTCCTTCTTTTTTCTTTCTATCTGGTGCCATCGCCATCTCCGATCGCCCCTTTGAAATCTGCATATACAGAGCTCTACGGACGTACCATCATCCAAAGCGCAACCCGTATCTCCAACCCAGGATGCTACGCTACCTCCTCACAACTTCTCCTCGCCCCCCTCTTGGAACTCCTCGACCCCTCCGCGGGACCAACCATCTTCGGCGTGTCGGGCTACAGCGGCGCTGGCACCATCGCAGGCGTAAATGACCCCGACGGCCGTCCCACCACCGTCGCAAAAGTCACTCCCGAAACCCTCGGAGGCGGAATTCGCGCTTATTCTCTCACAGACCACATCCATGAACGCGAGGCGAAACATCACCTCCTCACCCTCCCCGAGGCGGAGGTTAATCTGTTCGAATTGGCGTTCGTACCGCATGTGGCGCCATGGTTTAGTGGGATACTCTCGACGTTGTCGGCACCGTTGAAGAGGAAGGTGACGGCGAAGGAGATTAAGGCATTGTATGAGGCGAGGTATGCTGGTGAGGGGCTGGTGAGGGTTATGGGGCAGGGTGTGCCGGAGTTGAGGGATGCTGAGGGGAAGCATGGGTGGGTTGTTGGGGGATTCCAGGTACATAGTTCAGGAAAGAGAGTGGTTGTTGTTGTGAGTATTTTCTTGGTGCTTTGATTCGTTGGTGTGGTGTTGACTTCTCTATTTAGGGTGGACTCGATAACTTGCTTAAGGGTGCTGCCACTCAAGCTGTTCAGGTATGCATCGCACTTGGTTTTTCCTCTAACACCGTTTCTTATCCCATTTTGCAGAACTTGAACCTTGCTTTGGGTTATCCTGAACTTGCAGGCATCCCCGTCAACTAGATCCTTCAAAACTTTGCCGCTTTGACTCCTATATCCAAAAGTAAAAATACCGTCGCGTTCTGTTATTTAAATTACATAGAAAAGGGATGTGAAATTACAAGTGTAAATCTAGCGAGAGTAACATGCATATTAAAACGAAAACAGACCAGACCAGCAGCACACCAGACTCATTTCTTCCCTTCAGGAGCATCCGCATTCTTGCACGCAATAATCTTGATTTTCTGTGCGGTGACCACTTCATTGTTCTCCATCTTGAACGTCGGGTTCTTGATAATGAATGTCCAGACGTCGTCGCATAATCTATATGTCTTCAGATGGCCCTGATTGCGCATGAGATACGCCGAGGAATGGGAAAGGAAGCCACGATACCTTTAGTGTGGTCTTGGTCTTTACGAGTTTAACCAGCGCATCCGCGAGTGATTTATCGAACTAAAAGCCATAAGCAATATCAAAAGACAAATACCTGTTGTCTACGCACTTGCAATAGGACTTTCATAGCTAGTTGTGGTGTGATCGCCCCGCTCGTAATCAGTTCGTCAAGAGAGTCCGTCAATGCCATTCCGATGCTGAAAAGCCAAGTAATTAGTAGAGAATACGATGAAGAGAATGGAGAACATACGAAGAGCCACGGTAGAATTCATAGTAAGCAGTTGCCATCCTAGTCCCCGCAACGTACAAGCGACAAGGATGAAGAAAGGCGGATGAGTCAGCTGGTGTGTGTGGGTCCTGATGATGTCAGGGCGGTTCAAGGCCAAATTCACTGTCAGAGCTGCGGCGCTGCGTCTTGTTTCCTCCCTTCATCATGGTATGTCTCCCAAGTCCTAACAAATTCTCTTACTCATTTTACTTCTATGTTATTAGGTTAACATTCGCTCATATCTAACTCTCCAACTTCTCAACGTCCTCACCTACCTCTGGTTCACAGCAGCGAATGTCTTTGCATTCTCTCTCGCTTTCGGATTGAGAGATAGGACGGGGATGGACCCTCCTGAGCAATACAAGTATGGTTATGGACTGGGGAAGGAAACGTATCTGACACCGGCGCCGTGGATCTTTGGGGTGTTGTTCCTTGTTCATGTGTTGTTTGCTGGGACGGTTGGCTTTGCGCAGTGGACGGATCGGGGGAGGGACGTTGTGGTTGGAGCGTTGAGTTTGTGCGTGCCATCATGTCCTCTTCTTCGTTGAATTATTGCTTATAGTTTTACCTTACAGCCGATGGCCGTTGCTCATGGTCCTCAGCATCTTCTGGACGGGACTATGGCTCCGTCAATTATACGTCTGGTCTTGGATCTTCTCCATTGCTGTCGTTGTATTGGCCGTTCATACTAACCGCGTCATCAAGAGACGTTACCGCTTGGAGAATGAGCTTGATTTGACTGACGAAAGTATGTGCCATAATTTACTCCCTTGTATTTGGATGAATATTGACCTGTTGCTATAGTATTCATCCATGTGAGCAATATTCCCGGCTTACGTATGTATCTTCCCGATTTACAAATATTTTCCAGGTCCCATTCTCCTTATTCGAAGGATGGACAATCAGTGAGTCACCATCCTCCCCTGCCCTCCCCATCACTCACCAACCCCTCCCTCCTCCAGTCATGCTTGCCGTCAATACCTTCGCCACCTTCGCACCTATCTCCCTCAGCGCCGGAACAGCCTCAATCGTCTTTGCCGTCTGGATCTTGTAAGCATTCCTTCGGAATACTACGCCTATTTCCATAGAGTACTCACCCATCTCTGTTTGCCAGGGCAATCATCTCCGGCATGGCCCACCTTGCCGCTTTCGCAACACGCTCCGGAGATGTCGCTGTTACGTTCATAATTGCCCTTGGACAGTTATCCATTTTTGCCCATCAGCTTAAGCGTAGGGTTAGTCTTCTCCTCTCCCCCTCCTCTTCAATCCTCGTCACTGACTGATAATGTTACTATCAGGACACAAACCACCAACACCTCGTAGCCTGGTTCGCCCTCTCCTTCGCCATCGTCAGCGTCTGGGCTTTCGCAAAGAG
>Ga0157379_10001314_pt1 | contig 20283 bp, 16 predicted proteins | sample S25metaG_FD_121802 | JGI IMG/M metagenome (GOLD analysis project Ga0157379, IMG submission 121802) | Switchgrass rhizosphere microbial communities from Kellogg Biological Station, Michigan, USA - S2-5 metaG | ecosystem: Host-associated > Plants > Roots > Rhizosphere > Soil | place: USA... | reverse complement strand
GACGTGCTCGATCCGGCGCTCCTCCGTCCGGGCCGCTTCGACCGGCAGATCGTGGTGGACGTGCCGGACGTTCGCGGCCGCGAGGGCATCCTTCGCGTGCACACGCGGAACATCCCGGTGGGCGACGAGGTGAACCTCAACACGATCGCGCGCGGCACGCCCGGCATGGTGGGGGCCGATCTCGCGAACCTGGTGAACGAGGCGGCGCTCCTCGCGGCGCGGCGGAATCACAAGCGCGTCAACACGCTCGATTTCGAGGACGCCAAGGACAAGGTGATGATGGGCACCGAGCGCCGGAGCCTCGTCATCTCCGACGCCGAAAAGCGGAGCACGTCGTACCACGAGGCGGGACACGCGCTCGTGGCGTGGCTCCAGCCCGGCAGCGACAAGGTGCACAAGGTCACGATCATCCCGCGCGGACGGGCGCTCGGCCTCACGGCCTACCTGCCGCAGGACGAGCGACACTCGTTCTCGCGCGATTACTGGCTCCAGATCCTCACGCACATGATGGGCGGCCGCGCGGCGGAGCAGATCGTGCTGAACCAGCTCACGACGGGCGCCTCGGACGACATCCGGCGCGCCACGAACATCGCGCGGCGCATGGTCTGCGAGTGGGGCATGAGCGAGCGGCTCGGCCCGATCACGTTCGGGAGCAAGGAAGAGTACGTCTTCCTCGGGCGCGAGATCTCGCAGAGCCGGGACTACAGCGAGAAGACGGCGATCGCGATCGACGAGGAAGTGCGCGGTCTGGTGGAAGGGGCTTCCAACCGGGCGCGCCAGTTCCTCACGGACAACCTCGACAAGCTCCACCTCCTGGCGCTGGCGCTCCTCGAGCGCGAGGTGCTGGACGGCGAAGAGGTCGAGAAGGTCCTCCGTGGCGAGAAGCTCGAGCCGATCCGCCGCGACGGCGGCGGCGACCGGCCGACTCCCGCTGCGGCTCCAGTCGAGGAGCCGAAGCGCGAGAAGGCTCCGCCGCGCGTGCATCCCACCGAGAGCCCGGGGCTGGCGTGACGCCGTGCCGAAGACCGACGTGGTGGAGCACGCCGAGGTGGCGCACGCTCCGCTGATCTTCGCCCACCGGTTCGGCCGGTGGGATCTCACCCGCACGCCCCGCGTCGTGGGCATCCTGAACGTGACCCCCGATTCCTTCTCGGACGGGGGTCGCTTCATTGAGCCCCGCGAGGCCGCCCGTCACGCGGAACGGATGATCGAGGAAGGCGCCGACGCGATCGACATCGGCGCCCAGAGCACGCGCCCCGGTGCCGGCGAGCCGGTCGGAGCCGAGGAGGAGTGGGCTCGGATCGGGCCCGTGATCGCGGCGTTGAAGGCGCGAGCCGGCCAGGTTCCGCTCTCCGTGGACACCTACCGCGCCGAGGTCGCGCGCCGCGCGCTGGCCGACGGCGCCGCCATGATCAACGATGTGACCGCCCTCATGTACGAGCCGGGGCTCGCCGACGTCGTGGCCGCGGCCGGTGCGGGCCTCGTGCTGATGCACTCTCGCGGCGGCCCGGGCGGGTTCCACGATTCCGACGTGAAGGACTACGACGACGTGGCGGACGACGTGCGCTGGGAGCTCTACATGGCCCTGCGGCGCGCGCTCGTGCGTAGCGTTCCCGAGGAATCGATCGCGCTGGACCCCGGCGTTGGCTTCTCGAAGCGGCCGGTGCACAGCGTGGGCGTGCTGCGCGGGCTTCCTCGCTTGACCGATCTGGGGCGCCCCTTGTACATCGGAGTGTCGCGGAAGTCGTTCCTCGGCGCGCTCACGGACGAGCCCGTGGACGAGCGGCTCGCGGCGGGGCTCGGCGCGACGGTGGCCGCCTACGCCCTCGGCGCGCGGATCTTCCGCACCCACGACGTCCGGGCGACCAAGGACGCCCTGACGTTGGCCGAAGCTTTGCTGAGTGAAGGGGCCGTCGTGGAGACGGCTGCGGCTCTAGAGGAGAAGCGAGCTTGATCGAGATCCGTCCCCAGTTCCTCGTCGACATGATCGACGTCCTGGCCGTGGCGTTCCTGTTCTACAGGCTCTTCGCCATGATCAAGGGGACGCGCGCGGCCCAGATGTTCGTGGGGCTCGTGTTCATCGTGATCGCGTCGATCGTGGCGCAGTGGTTCCGGCTGAACGCCTTGAACTGGATCATCAACAGCCTGAAGACCGTCTGGGTGATCCTGTTCGTGATCCTCTTCCAGCCCGAGCTGCGCGCCGTCTTGACCCACATCGGGCAGAACCGGCTCCTACGCGCCCTCATCCGCGTGGGCGAAGGGGGCATGCTGAAGGAGATCTTGGGCGCCGTGGAGGAGATGAGCCGTGAGCGCAGGGGCGCCCTGATCGTCGTCGAGCGGGACATGGGGCTGCGAGATTACATCGAGACCGGCACCAAGCTCGACGCCACGGTGACGAAGGAGCTCTTGGAGACCATCTTCACCCCCCACTCGCCGCTCCACGACGGCGCCGTCGTGATCCGCGGGGATCAGATCTCCGCGGCCGGCTGCATCCTGCCCCTGAGCGCGACGGCCGGGTTGTCGCCGTTGCTCGGAACGCGGCATCGGGCCGCGTTGGGGCTGGCCGAAGAGACGGATGCCTGCGTCTTCGTGGTGAGCGAGGAGACCGGCGCCATCTCGATCGCCCACAAGGGCGAGCTCAAGTGGAACCTCGACGAGGGGCAGTTGCGAAGCGAGCTGGCCGCCATCTTCAATCCCCGCCCCGAGGACACTCCGGACGAGCCGGAGGAGGAAGTCGCCGCCGGAGCTTAGTGTTCGAGCGCGGGTGCGAGCGCGCTCCGCGTGCGATTCAAATCCTCCGCGGACGCTTCCTTCGCCAGCGCCGGATTGAGCTGTCCCGCTTCCGAGATCGGCACCAGATGCACGTGGGCGTGCGCCACGCCGAATCCCTCCACCACGATGCCCACGCGCGGCACACCGAAGTGCTTCCCTAGCGGATCCGCCAGACTGCGAGCCACCCGGAACGTGCGGTCGTACAAGTCCGCCGGCATCGCGAACACCGGGTCGTAGTGCTCCTTGGGCACGAGGAGGATATGCCCGGGGCGGATCGGCTTGATGTCCAGGAACGCAATGAAGTCGTCGTCCTCCCAGACCTTGTAGCTCGGGATCCGGCCCGCGACGATCTCGCAGAAGACGCAGAACGCCACTACGTCCCCGAAGGCCCCGGCATGACGAGCCATAGGAGCAGGTACACCAGGATCCCGGGAAACGCCGCGCTCAGGATCGACAGGATGACGTAGGCGATCCGCACGCGGTCGGCGGGCCAGCCGAAGTACTCGCCGATGCCGCCGCAGACGCCGGCGATCATCTTGTTGCTCGAGCGATGGAAGACGCGGACTTCGCTCATGGCGACCTCCTCTACGAGCGCCCGGGCGCGGGGCGCGCCGAGGCGGGAGGACCAAGCCTACCCTTCACGTAGCCGGAGAGGTAGGCCAGATCGTAGGCCACCTTCAACGCGGGAACGCCGACCAGGCGCTCCCACAATCCCAATCGCCCTTCGCCGCGGCGCGCTTGCGTGGCCACGAACAGAGCCACACCCAGTCCCAGCAGCCACCACGCGGCGCGCAGCCAAAATCCAGCCAGGAACAGGACCACGGCCATCGCGTACTTCAAGGCGATCGTCGTGTAGAACCAGCTCTGCACGCGCGCCTCGCCGTCGCCCGTACCAAACCTCCGGTGTTGATGCATGAACGCGCGCAGATCTCCGCGCGGCCGCCAGCGCACGATCGCATCGGGCGCGAACGCGAACCGAAGGCCCGCGGCCTTAAGCGCCAATGCGAACGGCGTGTCCTCGTTGTGCCACAGCGCTTCGTCGAACCCGCCGACCCGCTCGAACGCGGCGCGGCGGAACGCGACGGAGCGCGTGGAGGGGAGGAAGCGATCGAGGTCGATCTCCTCGAGTCGCGGCGCGGACACCACGCCGGCCGCGCGCTCGAACGACGTCTCCCCCGCGGGCTGGTAGAAGCCGGCAACCACGTCGACCGATGGGTCCACGAACGGACGCGTGATGCGGTCGACCCACTCGCGGTCGACGTCCACTCCGGCGTCGGTGCAGGCGATCACGTCACAGCGCGCGGAGCGCACCGCGGCGTTACGTCCGACGGAGCGATTCCCCGGCGCGACGAGCACGCGGATCCGCGCTTCCGAGCCCGCGCGGGCGCGAAGGCGCTCGAGGGTGCCGTCGGTGGATCCACCGTCGGCGATCACGATCTCGTCGGGCGTGCGGGAGCCCGACAGCAAGGAATCCAGGAGGCGATCGATGGAGGCGGCTTCGTTCCGGACGGTCGCGATGACCGTGACGGGCTCCGCGGGCGCGCTCATTCCAGGCGACCCGCCGCGCTCACGGCATCGCTCGCCACGCTACCAGCCGCCGGGTCTTGTTTCCGTGATGGCGTAGGGCCGGCGGTTGAACTGGTCCTTCTCGAAGTACGCCATGCCGACGGCCTGCACGTCCTCGGCCGTGACCGCGTCGATCTTCACCGGAAGTGTGAGCGGATAATCCGTGCCGAGCCCGAACAGCTCCGCGCGGCCCCACTGGAACGCGCGCGATGTGTTGGTGCCGAGAATGCTCAGATACGTCCCGGCCGCGTGCATCTTGGCGAGGCGGAGGGTATCCGCCTCCTCGGCGTTCATGTCGTAGAAGGCCACCTTCTTGAACTGCCGGAAGAGGAGCTTCACCCCGTCCTCCTCGATCACGGGCCCCGCGATGACGACCGACGCGATGAGCGGCGATTCGTCCATGCTCTGGGACACGATGGACGACGAGCCCTTGAACAGCGCCTCGTTGGAATTCAGGTACTGCTCGAACCATCCGCGCGGCCCGCTCAGGAGCGAGTTGACGACGTAGAAGGTGGGAATGTCGCGGCTCCGGGCCGGAGGTCCGTTGAACGCGAGGTTCACGGTGCACGTCGTCCCCCCGCCCAGATCCCAATTCTCCCGGAAACCCTCGAACGGCGGCTCCTTGGGGGCGGGTGGCGGCTGGAACTGCTTGCTCGATACGTCCGCGAAGGCATGATCCACCGCCGGCCCGACCTCGGACGGCGTGACGTCGCCGAAGACCGTGACCACGAGATCTCCCCGCACGACGAACGTCTTGTACCAATTCATCAGCGTGCCGTAGGGCATGGTCATGATGTTGTACCGCGTCCCGAGCGACGGGAGCCGGTAGCCGCTCACCTGGTACTTGGTCGGGAAGATGCTCCAGGAGCGCTGGACCTGATCGTTCTCGCTCCACTTGTTGAACGCGTCCAGCACGTAGAGGCGGGTCGCGTCCACCGTCACGCTGTCGATATCGGGATGCGAGAGCATCGTGCCGAGCCGCGTCACCGCTTCCTTCCACTCGCTCGACGGCACGGAGATCGAGAAGCCCCACATGTCCTTGTCCTGGTACGGCTGGAACCGCCCCAGCTCCGGAAGAGAGTGGCGGTAGGCCGCGCCGTGCAGAGCCTTGGGATCCGTCGAGGTGAGGATGGACTCGCGAAGGAGCGACGTGACGCCGTTGTTCGTCTCGTTCTCGTAGCGCGTGCCGCCGGCCATGTAGACCGCCACGGTGACGGTGGGAGCGCTCCGATCCTGGCTCGTCAGGAGGCGGAGGCCGCCCGCGAGCGTGGACTTCTCGACCCGGGCGCGCCCCATGTCGGCCGGAGTCGCCGGGATCTTCGCGAGCGGCGCGTCGATCCGCTTCTGGCGATCCTGCGACGAGCTCTGCGTGACCTTGGGCCCTTTGCCGTAGGCTGCCTGGTTGATGCCGAGCTTCTCCTTGATGCGGCCCTCGAAATTGCTGCGCGCGCCGAGGCTATCGGCCTCGGAGCGGGGCATCATCTCGACGACCGCCGTGTGATCGAGATCCAGGTACTGGGCAGCCACACCGGTGAGATCCTCGGGACGGATCGTGCGGAGCCGGTCGAAGTAGACCTCGTCCGCACCGGGCTTGCCGCGGAGATAGGCCAGGGCCGTCGCTCGGGCGAGTCCGGTCATGTCCGAGGCAAAGAACGCGTCGCGGCTCACGACCGCGGCGACCGCGTCGTCCACCTCGTCCTGCGTGATCGGCGCCGTGCGCGCCTGCGCGAGGAGCGCGATGAGCGCGGCCTCAGCGTCCTTGGCGCGCGACGGATCGATGCGGCCGGACAGCGAGATCGTGCCCCCGTCCACGTCGAAGGACCGCTGCGCCGTGAGGTTGAGGAACGCGTCGCTCCCCTCGACCGGACGGGTCAGGATCCGGGAGTGCGGGCTGTCGACGAGGGCGGCGAGGAGGACGTCGAGTGCGACCGCGTCGGCCGTGCCCCACGCCGGTGCGCGGAATCCGACCGCGAAGGCCGCGCGCGCGTCGGGCGGGGGATCCACGATCGAGATCTTGGTGGAGGCCGTCCCCTTCACCTGCACCTTGGGGTGCGCCGGCGCCTTGCCCTGCGGCATGGACGCGAACGACTTCTCGATCACCGCCGGCACCTCGGCCGGGTCCACATCCCCAACGACCACGAGCATCAGATTTTCAGACACGTAGTGCGTCTTGTAGTAGCGCACCGCGAGGGGCATGGTGACCGCGGCGAGCTCGAGCTCCGGCACGTAGAGCGGGGAGCCCAGCGGCGTGCCAGGCCAGAGCGCGTCGCGAATGGGATTGTTGGTGGCCAGCTCGGCCTGCTGCAGCATCGACTTCGCCTGGTCCCGCGCGATGCCGATCGACTGCTGGATGTCGCGCGTGTCGAGCCTCGGCTGAGTGACGATCTCGCTCAGGAGATCGGCTCCCGCTTTGAGATAGCGCGCGGGAAGCGTGATCTCGAACATGGAGTAGTCGTAGCCCACGTCGTTCCCGAGGGTCCCGCCGTACTGCGCGATGTCCTTCGTGATCTCGTCCCCGGCGCGCCTCTTGGACCCGCGCATCATGATCTGCTGGAGGACGACCGCCGCGCCGCGCTCGCTGCGCGACTCGTCCCGGCTCCCGCTCTTGATCCAGGCCTGGATCGAGACGATGGGTCGGGTGCGGTTCTCGCGCAGGATCAGCGTGCTCTTGTTGGGGAGCGTGCGGACGAGGGTCGGGGCGGCGAGGGCCGGAACGGCAAAGGCGAAGAGAGCGGCGAACAAGAACGGGATCGACCGGAACGGCGGGCGCATGTCGAGCTGGGTCCTCCTGGAAGATCGGCGACCGGAAACCGGGGTAACTCTACATCAAACGGCGGTGGATCGGGACAAACACGAACCCCGGCGGGGACACCGCCGGGGCTCTCAGGAGCTTGGATTGGGGCTCGTCAGGCGTCGATCTTCACGACGTTGGCGGCTTGCTTTCCCCTTTGACCCTCCGTGGGATCGAACTCGACCACTTGGCCTTCATTCAGTGTTCGGAATCCGTCCGCCAGGATCGCGGAGTGGTGTACGAAGAACTCCTCTCCTGAATCCTCACGGATGAATCCATATCCCTTGGCTTCGCTGAACCACTTGACCGATCCGCGGTGTCTCACCTGCGGATGCCCTCCTTTCGGTCCAAAATGGTCGGGGAGACCGCGACGTCCCGCCGGGCGCTACATGCTCACTCCTTTCGGAGACCGCACCGACTGGAAGCAGTCGCGGCAGTACACCGGTTTGCCAGCGGTGGGACGGAACGGCACCTGCGTGGGCGTACCGCACGAAGTGCAGACGGCGTCGTGGAACTCGCGCGAGGAATTACCCGACCCCGCCGACGCCATCATACCTCCCGGCGCACCCGTAGCTACGCGCTTCTTTTCATCCCTACACCTGCGGCAGCGCGTAGGTTCGTGCTGGAATCCACGTTCCTTGTAGAAGGACTGCTCTCCAGCCGTGAACGTGAACTCTTCACCGCAGTCGCGGCACTTCAGAACCTTGTCGACCTCGGACATCAGGAAACCTCCGTGACCCACTCACCGGAACGACGCGTATCTCCCCCGGCGGGCGAGGTTCGCCGGAGGTAACTATGGTGGAACCTAGGGAACCGCGAGAAGGCTACGGAAGTGGGGAGAGGAGAGGACGAGATCACTGCATTCCGCTCGTTGCTACCGGAGAGTCTCCGAAAACGGGGATCGGACTTAGGACCATAAAGGTATAGTATTCTAGGACTTGTGTCAAGGACTTTCGACATGTGGCGCCTGACGCTCCTGGCCCTGGCTCTCTGTTTCGGGCCTCCGTGCACCTACGCAGTCGAGGCTACGCCTGCGTCGCGGGCGGAATCAAGCGTTCTCGATTCGCTGGTCGTCTTCCATACCAACGACACCCACGCGCAGCTCATGCCCTACACGCAGAAGGCGGGCCCGCCGGCGGGCGGCGCAGCGGCCCGGGCGGCGCTCCTCGGGCGGGTCCGGGGGGGCGACCGGGCCCGGACGCTCCTTCTGGACGCGGGGGACGTCTTCCAGGGGACGGCCTACTTCACGTTCTACCGCGGCAAGCCGGACTACACACTGATGTCCCGGATGGGCTACGACGCCGGGATCTTGGGCAACCACGACCTCGACGATGGGCCCGCCGCCTGGCGCCGGGCGGCATCGGTGGCCCGGTTCCCCCTCCTTTCGGCCAACCTCTTCGGGGCCGCCGACAGCGCATGGGCCATGGGCGACCCCGTCTCCGCGGAGGATCGGAAGGGGGCGCGCTGGATCGGGCGCGTGACGGTGCCGGACGAGGCGCGGCTCCGCTACCTGACCCAGCGGTTCACGGTGACGACGCTACCGTCCGGGCTTCGCGTCGCGATCTTCGGTCTCGTGACCGACGACGTCACGACGATCGTGGCGGTCCGACCGAACGCCGGTGTCGCGGTCGGCGACCCCATCGCCGTGGCGCGGAGGCTCGTACCCGAGCTAAGGCGCCAAGCCGATGTCGTGATCGCCGTGACCCATCTGGGCGTCGACGTGGACCGGAAGCTGGCCGAGCGCGTGCCGGGCATCGACCTCATCGTGGGAGGCCACAGCCACACGCCGCTGCACAAGCCGGTCCTGGTGCACAACTCGACGCCGAATGGCTACGACGGAACGGTCATCGTCCAGGCGGGATCGCGCGGTGTGTATCTCGGGCGCATCGTGCTCTATCTGAAGGGACGCACGCCCGCGCGCTATGCCGGGACGCTCCTGCCGGTGAATCCGGCCGACGGCGAGGACGCCTCGGTGTCGTCCTACCTGAAGCCGCTCGCCGACTCGATGTCGGTGCTGATGGATCGCGCCGTCTTCGAGACGGCCCAACCCGTCCCGAACAGCGGTCTTCGCGATGGCGAGACGCCGCTCGGCAATTTCGTTGCCGATGTCACACGGGACGTGGGGCAGGCGGAAGTCGGGATCGTGAACTCGGGTGGGATCCGCGCGCCCCTCCCGCAGGGGCGGGTCACCGCGGGGGACATCTATTCGGTGGTGCCGTTCGACAACGAGGTTTCCGTCGTGAAGATGCCCGGGTGGCAGCTCCGGCAGCTCCTCGACTTCGGGGCGCGCCGGCTCGGGAAGGGAGGCTTCCCGCAAGTCTCGGGCGTTTCGTTCACGATCCGCGGCGATTACGCGACCGACATCAAGGTGAACGGGCGGGTGCTCGAATCGGACCGTGTGTATCGGGTCGCGACGATCGACTTCCTGATCAGCGGTGGCGACGGCTACACGATCTTCGCGAAGGCGGGCGACCCCGAGCGCACCGGAATCTACCTCCGCGACGCGGCGGTCGACTTCCTCCAGCGAAACCCGACGTACGAGTTCCGGAAGGATGGGCGCATCCACTGGGAGGGGTCGATGCGCGGATTTGGCGGGATGCGCTAGCGCCGCTTGGCCGGGGGTAGCTCAGTCCCCTGTCGGAACGATTCCCGCGTTCTCCACCATGAGAATGACCGTGCGCTCGGGCGCGCGCGTCCGGTGCAGCACGCCCTTCGGCACCACGAATCCCTGCCGCGGCATGAGCGTGACCGTGCGCCCCTCGAGATCGATGAGAAGCGTCCCCGCCACCACGTAGAAGAACTCGTCGTCGTTGTCGTGCTTGTGCCAGTGGTACTCGCCCTGGATCACCCCCAGCCGCACGACGGAGTCGTTCACCTGGCACAGCGTCTGGTTCCACCACGTCTCCTCGCACTCGTCGGCGAGCTTCCCTACGTCGACCGTCTCGAGTGGACCCTTCAATACATTCAGGTGCGTGGAATACGGATACTCGGTCATCTCACTCTCCTCGATAGCGCAGCGCGAAGTCGACGTCGCCGAGCCCGGGCGGAACTTGGAGCGGCTCGGACCGGGCTGGGACATAGCCGGGCGCTTCGATCGTGAGTCGATAGGTCCCGGCTGGAAGATTGGGAATGATGTAGGCGCCCGTGGAATCCGCCTGCACGGATCCCCGGCGCGGCGAATCGCTGGGCGCTCCGGGCGCGAGCGTGTCGGCCGACGCCAGCTCCCAGGACACGGTGCCCGGCCTTCCTACCGTCGCTATCCCCGGCGTGGACACGTCGGTGATGCGGCCTTCGATCTGAGGATAGACGATCGCGTCGCGCACGTTGGGGATGCCCCATCCGTAGCCCGGGTCGGGCCGCGACGCGCGATCCGCGCTCATCGCGAGCGCGTCCCACACCGCTTCCGGCGACCAGTCGGGATGTGCGCTCAGGACGAGCGCGGCGCACCCGGCGATGAGGGGCGTCGAGAACGAGGTGCCGTTGGCCGTGGTGTATCCGTCGCGCGTGCGCGCCTTCGCCATCCGGTCATGGGTTCCCATCGCGACGAGGTCGGGCTTGATCCGCTGATCCCAGGTGGGCCCGGTCGAGCTGAACGGGCTCAGGATTCCGTCCGCGTCCACCGACCCCACCGCGAGCACGCCGGGCGCGTCGGACGGCGGGCTCAGGCTCATCGGCTCCGGCCCGTAGTTCCCCGTCGAGTTCACGACGAGGAGTCCCCGCTCGAGCGCGATGTTGGCGACGCGCGAGTTCTCCGCCGTGCGTCCGTCCCGTTCCGGTAGCTGATACCAGAGTGGATACGAGAGAGAGCTCGACACGATGTCGGCCCCTTCCGCCTCGGCCCATTCGACCGCCTCGCACCAGTGGTCCTCCTCGCTTCGAAGCTCCGATCCGATGCGCTCCGTCTTCCCGAGGATGAACTCGGACTCGTACGCGGGCCCGATGAGACGGCCCGGCGCGTAGCCCGCGAGGACGGAGAGGACGGAGGTGCCGTGATCCGCTTGCGTGAGCAGGTCCTGGCTCGGGTCGTAGCCCGTGTCGCGGTCGTCGAAGACGAAGTCCCGCTCGTCGCGCACGACGAGCCGGTCGATGGACTCGTGCGAGCGCTCGAATCCGGAATCGAGCACGCAGATGAGGACGCCCTCGCCGTGGTAGCCCATGGCGTGGGCCTCGGGCACGCCGAGCATCTCGAGCTGTCGGTAGGAGTCGCCGTACTCGGCGAGGTCGGCCCCCGGGGCGGTAGCGACATCCCTCGTCGCGCCTTCGCCGCGGGCCGGCCCGGCCGCCTCCTGCAGCGTGAGCACGGCGACGCGATCGATCGCCGTCACGAAGGGAAGCGCTCGGATCCGATCCATCTCCGCGGAGTCCGCGTCCACGCTCACCGCGTTGAGCCATCTCGAGCGTGTGCGGAGCGTCGCGCGGGCATCCACCACGGCGCGCACGTAGGCGAGGTCGGGATCGCGGTCGCGCTCGTCCACGGCGCCGGGCTTCTCACCGCGCGCCAGGGCCGCCTTCGCCCTTCGAGCCAGCGCACGCGGCGTGACGACCGCGGCGGTGCCGGTCCCGGCAGGCCGGTCGCGGAAGAAGATCCAGTACGCCGGCCGCGTCGCGTCGCTCGCCACGCCGGCGCTCGGGAGCACGAGGAGAAGCGTCGCGACGAGGAGCTTCCCCACGCACTTGCGGCGTCGCGAGTCGACCATCCGTGCGGCCCTCAGAAGGTATAGCGAACGGTGTACGTGACCTCGGCCTGGCCCCCCGATGGAACGTCGAGGTCGAACTCGGCCGTGTCCCCGTCGGGACGGCGGAACTCGGCCGACTTCTGCGTCATCTCCCAGTTTCCGTAGAGCGTCTCCTCCACGGTCACCTTCGCCGCCTTCGCGCCGTGGTTGCGGAGGACGATCCGGTAGGCATCCTCGGTCACGTTGCGCGACACGCGCGTGTGGCGGACGCGCTGGCGCTCGCCCACGAGATCGAAAGCGACGCCGCTCAGGAGACGCACCTTCTCGCCCGCCGCCGTGTGCTGGATGCGATCCTCACCGGCGAGCGCCTGCCCGCCCGCACCCTCCGCGTAGATCCGGACGCGCCCTTCCGGAAGCGGCGCGCCGAGCCCCGATGCCTTGTCGTTCGTGAACTCGAGCTGCGCGCGCACCTTGGAGCCGTCGTGCGCGCCGTCGTAGCGATACGTGCGTCGCGCGGCGACGTGCGCGGGGCCGACGATCGGCACCTGTGCGGTCTCGAGATCGTCGAGCGAGAGCGCGCGCTCGATCGGATACGAGCGGTACGCGAAGAGCTCCGGCGCGGCGGACGGCGTCGCGGCCGGAGCGCCCTCCTCGGCCAGACCTCGATCGGGAAGCAGGTCCCCCGGGTTTACCTCGCCCGCCACCAGAGTCACCTTGGCGTTCCGGAACGCCGTCCCCGAATGGTTCACGATCACCGCCGACCCGGTCAGCTGAAGCGCGCGCTCGTCCTTGTCGAGCACCGCCGCGTATTCCGCCGTCCATCCGAGCCCCGCCGTGACGTAGCTGAGCTCTGCGGCGCGCGACTTGCCCGGCTCCAGCTCCCATTCCAGCGTGGGCGTGGTGCGGAGCCGGCGCGCCCGTGGCAGCTCGATCTCCGAGAGCTGCTGTCGGTTCATGATCGTGAGCACGTCGGTGGAGTCGGCGCGGAGGATGAAGAGATCGTTTCCGTCGACTCCGGCGAGCACGCCGCGGTATCTCCGTCCGCCGTAGCGGTACACGATCGAGTCGCCAAGGTACCGCTGGAACACGAGGTTTGCGTCCCAGACGTCGTATCGGTAGGCCTGACGGAGCACGCGCGCGCCGTCGAGACGGATCGACGTGGAATCGATCCGGGCGGGAAGACCACCCATCTCGACCCGCGTTGCGCCCGACGGAAGCTCCACCGGCTGACGCACGAGCGCGCGGTTGTCGTTGTAGATCACGAGCTCGGGCGCGCCCTGGGCGACGGCGGTCCCGATGGACGGGGTGCGCGCGGCGGCCGCATCGGCCCCCAGCGCGGGCGCGGCGAGGAGCGCGCCGCACGCCATCCCGAGGAGCATTAGGCGAATCGACACCGTCATCGGACCTCCGTCGCGCGCAAGGGGTTAAACGACGCCGCGACGGTACGGCCAAGGCAGGCCCGGGTCAAGGCGGGCCAACTTTCCCTTTGACACCCAGTCACCCCCTGGCTACCGTGACCGCATGTTCAGGTCCGGCGAGGATGCCGGCCATGCTTGGAAAGCTTTGGAAACCTGCAATGGTGTTGCCTCGCACTAGAAGTCACAAGATCAGCGCTGGCACCTGGCAAGGTTCAAAGCACGACTCGGTGTCAGAACGCTGAAGCATCTCCCAAAATCCCCTCGATCGAAGCGAAGCGACCCCGGGTGCGTCCGTCCATCCTCGGCTCTGCCGAAGGCGTGGGCGCTGGCCGCATTCCCCGGCAGAACGGCGTGGAAGGGAATCGATACCAGCACGCTATCGAGGGGAGGTGATTCGAACCATGCGTAAGCGCGGAACCGTGAAGTGGTTCAACGAGGCCAAGGGATTTGGCTTCATCCAGCAGGCCGGTGGAGAGGACGTGTTCGTCCACTACTCCGCTATCCAGGGCGATGGATTCAAGACCCTGGCTGAGGGTCAGGCGGTCGAGTTCGAGATCGTCGAGGGGCCGAAGGGCAAGCAAGCTGCCAATGTGACGGCCGTCTAGGGTCGTCTGACGATTGAGACGCCGCCCCGGCGGGCGACCGCCGGGGCGGTCCATTTGCGGAGGAAAATCCGGGGGCGTATAGTTGCCCCCTCGAATGGCCTCGCCCACGCAGGAAGAGCCCGCGCAGCCTGAGCTTCCGGAACTCCCTCCGGACGCCCCCCCGCCCGAGCATCTCGAGCCGAAGTGGCTTCGCGTCATACGCCACGCGTTCGAGGTGGTCATCGGGCCGGCGCGGCGCCTGACCGATCCGCATCTCTTCCAGAAGATCTCGCTCGCGGCGTTCCTGGCCTGGGTCGGGCTCGGCGCGGACGGACTCTCGTCCAGCGCGTACGGTCCCGAGGCCTCGTTCCTCGCGCTCCACGGGAACGACTTCCTCGCCATCCCGCTCGCGCTTCTGACCGCGGTCACCGTCGTGATCATCGCGGCGAGCTACATGCGCATCATCGAGCGTTTCCCCGCGGGCGGCGGCGGCTACGTGGTGGCGACGAAGCTCCTCGGCCCCGGGGCTGGGCTCGTCTCGGGGAGCGCGCTCCTCGTCGACTACGTGCTCACCGTGGCGATCTCGCTCGCGGCGTGCTCCGAGGCGATCTTCAGCTTGCTCCCGCCTGGCCTCCACGTCGCCTCGCTCCCGTTCACCTTCGGGCTCCTCGGGCTGCTGACGATCCTCAACCTGCGCGGCGTGCGGGAGTCGGTGGCGATCATCTCGCCGATCTTCCTGGTCTTCGTGCTCGCACACGCGGTCGCGATCGTGGCGGGGATCGTCCTGAACATTCACCAGATCCCGGGCGAGGTTCGGTACCTCCACGAGCAGTCGTCGGCCGCGATCGCGGCGACGGGATGGATCCCGCTCCTCCTGACCATGTTCCGCGCGTTCACGCTGGGAGGCGGTACCTACACGGGGATCGAGGCGGTGAGCAACGGCGTCCCGATGCTCCGCGATCCCAAGGTGGAGACGGCGAAGACCACGATGCGGTACATGGCCTTCTCGCTCGCCGTGATCGCGGCCGGAATCCTCGTCAATTACCTGCTCTACCGGGTGCAGCCCGTGCCCGGGAAGACCCTGAACGCGGTCCTCTGGGCCGCAATTGCGGGCCATGTCTTCACGCCGGGAAGCATGCTGGGGGCCGTCCTCATCGCGGTGACCCTGATCTCCGCGGGCGCGCTCCTCTTCGTCGCCGCGCAGACGGGGTTTCTCGGCGGCCCGCGCGTGCTCGTCTACATGGCGTTCGACCGGTGGGTCCCCTCGCGCTTCGGGAACCTCTCGGAGCGACTCGTCACGTCGAACGGCGTCCTCTTCATGGCGCTCTCGGCTGCGTTCGTGCTCGTGTTGACTCAGGGTGAGGTCCACGTGCTCGTGGTCCTCTATTCGATCAACGTGTTCCTCACGTTCACGCTCGCCCAGCTCGGCATGGTGCGCGATTCGTTCAACGCGCGGCGCGAGGGGCACTCGTGGAAGCGCGCGCTCGCGATCAACAGCACCGGATTCTTCATGACGGCGGCCATTCTCGTCGGGACGATCAGCTTCAAGTTCATGGAAGGCGGGTGGGCCACGCTCGTCGCGACCGGCGCGATCTGCGCCGTGTGCGTGGCGGTGCGGAAGCACTACGAGAACACGGCCGCGACGCTCCAGAGACTGGACGAGAGCCTCCTCACCGTCCCGCTCCCGACCGGCGACCCCACGGAGTCGCCCCTGAAGAAGACCGCCCAGACCGCGGTGCTGACGGTGGTCGGGTTCGGCGGCCTTGGCATCCACTCGTTGCTGAACATCTTCCGCATCTTCCCGAATCAGTTCAAACAGGTCGTGTTCGTCTCCGTGGGCGCGATCGATTCGGGGCAGTTCAAGGGGCTGGACGAGATCGAGGCGTTGAAGGCGAGCACGGAGGCGGAGCTGGCCAAGTACGTCGCGTTCGCGCGCCGGCTCGGACTTCCCGCCGAGGGACGCTGCGCGATCGGCACCGACATCGTCGACGAGCTGGAGCAGCTCTGCTTGCAGGTGAGCGAGGACTATCCGCGCTCGGTCACGTTCGGAGGCCAGCTCGTGTTCCAGAAGGAGCGCGTCGTCCTGCGCTGGCTCCACAACCAGACCTGCCCGGCGCTCCAGCGCCGTCTCGCGTTCCACGGAAAGCCGATGGTGATCCTGCCGGTGCGGGTGTACTAGGGGCGGGTACGGCCCCTGGTGCTGGCCGTGCGGGGCGCGCTCGCGGCGCGAGACAAAGAGACGCGGGCGGGGTCCAATCATGATTCGACTGGAGGTGGGGACCGAACCCCGCTCCGCGTCCATCGTCCGCGCGAGCGCGCGTCGTTGTTCCGAGCCCCCCTCCCCTGGGTGGACACCGTCCCTCGGCGGTGTCCTGGAAGTGACCGCGGCGTCTCTCCGCACCGCAGCACTCCACTGGGTCCACACGGGCTCGCGTCCGCGACGCCTTCGCGGATCGTGCCGCCACCGGCGCGCGCATGCAGGGTCGCGAGCGCGGCGACACGCTGGGGAGTAAGGCAGGGATCGTGCCGGGTTCGTTCGAGGCGAGGGGGATGTAACTCGTTGAAACTCACGAAAGGCTGTTGGATCGCGACGCGGAGTGTCCGCCGTGAGAGCGTCGGACCTTCGACACTGTCCGACGCGGGTTCGACGCCGTGATCGTTCCCTCCATCAGGACCGAGCGGCTCACGCTCCACCCCGCCACGGTCGAGCTCCTCGAGGCCGAGCGGGACCCGTATGGCGAGCTTGCCGCCCTGCTCCAGGCCGAAGTCGCGCGACCCTGGCCTCCGCCTCTCAATGACGAAGCCTCCCGGGCCTGGATGTTGAGCATGCTCCGCAACGTTCCCGGGCCCGGACGATGGGGGATGTACTACTTCCTCCTCCGGCGCGAGGGCGCGCTTCCGATCGCGATCGGAAACGGCGGATACAAGGGCCCACCCCGGGACGGCGCGGTCGAGATCGGATACTCCGTGGTGGAGGGGTATCAGCGCCGCGGGTACGGCGCGGAGGCGGCGGGCGGTCTCGTGCGACGCGCGTTCGAGGACCCAGCAGTGAAGCGCGTTCTCGCCGAGACGTTTCCCCACCTCGCCGGCTCCCTTGGAGTGCTGCGCAAGCTCGGCTTCACGAGGCGCGGCGAAGGCACCGAGGAGGGGGCGATCCTGTTCGAGCTCCCGCACGAAGAGTGGGAGCGTCGAAGGACCTAGTAAACCACCGCGTCCGGATCGAAGAGCGCCGGCAGTAGCTCGACCATCGCGACCACGTCGAGCATGTTGTGGTGGAAGATCGGCACGAGCCGGTGCGCTTCCCCGTGCTGCACGAAGTGATGATAGAGCCCCGGAATGTCGCTCCCTCCCACGTCTCCCGATCGTCTCCGTCTGAGCACGCGCCACTCGAGCGTCTTCAGCTTGCAGTCCGGAAGCACGTTCTTCCAGCGGCGACGCGCGAGCCAGAGGAGATCGAGATGGGGCGCGCTCGAGGGGAACGGCATGCGATGGTGCGCCGCGCGATCCCGGAGAAAGGGCACGTCGAACGATTTCCCGTTGAACGAGACGAGGAAGTCCGCCTCGGCGATGAGCCGCGCCATCTCGTGGAGGAGCGCGCGCTCCTCCGCGTAGTCCCGCGCGAAGATCTGCCGCAGCACGAGATCGTTCTGGCCGATCAGGGCGACGCCCGCGAGGAACACGGGGCAAGCCGTGAGCCCGCAGGTCTCGAGATCGAGGAAGAGCATCTTCCGAAAGCCGAAGCGGCGGAACAGCCCGCGCTCCGGCCATTCCATGCGGGCGATGATGGTGGGGAGATCGAGCGGCTGGGACTCCGGCTGGAATTCGGGCTCGTAGACCACGCGCGGTTCGAGGGCTGGATCGTACGGGCGCGCGACCGCGGGCTCGGGCTCGGGGTCCGGCTCCATCGCGCAGAGTGCTTCGTAGCGCGCCAAGACCAGCTCCGGCCGCTCGCCAAGATCGGTGTAGAGGCGCTCGTGCACGAAGGCGGGGCCGTGCGGGCCCTGGATCAAGCCGCCCGGTAGAAGCTCCTCGATGCCGCTCGGGATGATGGAGCGGTCGTCGACGAGATGCGCGTGGTGACCGTTGCCCGAGTGCCCATTCGCCGCGTGCCCATTCCCATGGTGCGTTCCCTCGCCGCTCTTCGCCGCGCCGTTCTCCGCCGGCGCGCCGCGACCGCCGCGGATCAGCCCCGAGATGCGGTCGCGCAGCGAGCGGGAGAGCACGCGCGGGCTACCGGCCGAGCAGCCGGCGCAAGAGGAGCTCCGTCGCCGCCTTGTTCGGAATCGGCCAGCCGCCGTGCAGGTCGTAGTCCTGCTGCTGCGCGGGACGCAGCACAGGGAGCCCTACGCACGACGGACAGCCCATCTCGCACGGGCACTCCTCCACCATCCGGAGCGCCGCGCGCATGAGGTCCTCCACCAGCGCGTAGCCGCGCTCGGCGTAGCCGAGGCCGCCCGGGTAGCGGTCGTAGAGGAAGATCGCGGGATCTCCGAGATTGGAGCTGTCGAGGATGCCGCCCAGGTCGGGGCGGTCGCACATCACGTGGAGCGGAAGGAGCGTGATGAGGAGATTGCGAAGGCCCGACATGGCTTCGTGCGGATTCAATCCGGCGATTCGCACCTGCGCGCGCACGCCATCCTCCGGGCGAAACCAGAGCGCGACGGTCTCGAGATTCTGCCGCGGCAGATCGAGCGGGTGATAGCCGATCGCGTCGAGGCTCCGGAAGCGGATCTTCTTGAACGCGACCGTGGCCCAGGAGACATCCGCGGTGCCGAGGCCGACCTCGGCCTCGTTCCAGCGCTTGGTCTCGCGCTTGTCGAGCAGGCGGAGGCGCGTGTCGAGGACCGGCTGCGTGTAGTAGTCCACCTCGCGCCGCTCCACGTACGCGATCTTCTGCGCCTGGTCCAGCTCGCGGACGAAGTAGGTGTCCCCTTCGTGGAGGTAGATCGCCTGCGGATAGACCAGCTCCGGCGCGCTGATCGAGTCCACCGTCGCGAGCACGGCGTTGTTGCGCCCCGTGTCCACGATGGTGAACGTGTCGTCCGAGATCGTGCGGAGATTCACGCGTCCCGCCGGGTAGTCCGTGGACGACCAGTAGCGCGACCCGTCGAGCGACTTGAGGGCGCCGTCCTCCTCGAGGAGCGCCGCGATCTCGGGGGCGCGCGCCCCGAACCGCGCTTCGTCCTCCGCCGTGAGCGGCAGCTCGTACGCGGCGCAGGCGAGCTGCGACGCGAGCACGTACGGATTCTCCGCGTCGAGCACCGCGCTCTCGGGCGACTGGCTGAAGAAGTACTCCGGGTGGCGCATGAGGTACTGGTCGATGGGATCGTCGTACGCGACCACGACCGCGAGCGCGGGCTCGCGCGAGCGTCCCGCGCGCCCAGCCTGCTGCCACGTGCTCGCGATGGTGTTCGGGAAGCCGACGAGGATTGCCGCGTCGAGCGAGCCGACGTCGATCCCCAGCTCGAGCGCGTTGGTGGAGATCACGCCCTTGAGGTCGCCGTCGAAGAGGCGACGCTCGATCGCGCGGCGCTCCTCGGGGAGGTAGCCGCCGCGATAGGGGCTCAGCTTCTCCGCCAGGCCCGTGTGGTCGCGGTCGAGGCGCTCGCGCGCGTAGCGGTAGATGAGCTCGGCCGCGACGCGGGAGCGGGTGAAGACGATGGATTGCACGTCGCGCCGCATGAGGGAGACGAGGATGCGCTCCGCCTCGACCGATGTGCTGCCGCGCGAGCTCGCGTCGCCGCTTTCGATGCGCGGATTCCAGAAGGCGAAGAGCTTGGGCCCGCGCGGCGCGCCGTCTTCATTCACGACTTCTACCGGCTCGCCCAGGAGCCGCTCCGCCAGCTCGCCCGGGTTCCGAATGGTGGCGGAGGAGAAGAGGAAGCGCGGGCTGGCGCCGTAGTGGTGCGCGATGCGCTTGAGCCGGCGGAGCACGTTCGCTACGTGCGAGCCGAAGATGCCGCGGTACGTGTGGACCTCGTCCACGACGACATACTTGAGGTTGGAGAAGACGCGGCTCCAGCGCGAGTGGTACGGCAGGATGCCCTGATGGAGCATGTCGGGGTTCGTGAGGATCGCGTTCCCCTGCTCGCGGAAGCGGCGTCGCGTGTGTCCCGGCGTGTCTCCGTCGTACGTTCCCGCGATGACCGCGCGGCGGAGCTGAGGCGCGGCCTCGGCGAGGCGGGTGAGCCCGCGGAGCTGGTCTTGCGCGAGCGCCTTGGTCGGGAAGAGATACAGCGCGACCGAGCCGGGCTCGCGGAGAAGCGTCTCGAGAATCGGAAGATGGTACGCAAGCGACTTGCCCGACGCCGTGCCGGTCGCGATCACCACGTTGGAGCCGGCACGCGCGAGATCGACGGCGCGAGCCTGGTGGCTGTAGAGCCGCTCGATCCCTTGCGCGGTGAGCACCGCCTGAAGCGGCGCGGGCAACGGCTTTGCGAGATCGCCGTAGACCGCGGGGCGTTCGGGGAGCCGCT
>Ga0157379_10001312_pt1 | contig 20290 bp, 21 predicted proteins | sample S25metaG_FD_121802 | JGI IMG/M metagenome (GOLD analysis project Ga0157379, IMG submission 121802) | Switchgrass rhizosphere microbial communities from Kellogg Biological Station, Michigan, USA - S2-5 metaG | ecosystem: Host-associated > Plants > Roots > Rhizosphere > Soil | place: USA... | reverse complement strand
TACCAGCTGGCCCGTCCCGGGCACCTGCTGGCCGCGACCGAGTACGACGACGGGGCCGACTTCGGCAGCGCACTGCGACTAGTGGGCGGGGCCATCCCGTACCGCGACTTCATCACCGTGCAGCCGCCGGGGATCACGTTCCTGATGGCGCCCGCCGCGCTGCTGGCCAAGCTGGCCGGAACCGACGCCGCGATGGCCGCCGGGCGGATCCTCACCGCGGCGGCCGGGGCCGCGGCGGTGCCGCTGGCCGGCCGGCTGGTCAGGCACCGCGGCCTGACCGCGCTCACCATCGTCTGCGGGCTGCTGGCCGTCTACCCGTCCGCGGTGCAGTCCGCGCACACCGTGCTGCTCGAGCCGTGGCTGGTGCTGGCCTGCCTGGCCGGGGCCGTCGCGGTGTTCGACGGCGACCGGCTGGCCACCAGCGCCCGGCGGCTGGCCTGGGGCGGCGCGGCGCTCGGCTTCGCCGGCGCGGTCAAGGTGTGGGCCATCGTGCCGGTGGCCGTGATCGCGGTGCTGTGCCTGCCCGGCACCCGGCGGCTGCTGGCCTTCGCCGGCGGCGTGGCCGCGGGCTTCCTGATCCCCGTCGTGCCGTTCGCGCTGGCCGCCCCGGCCCGGTTCTGGAACAGCGTGATCGTGGCCCAGCTGGTGCGCACCGACGTGCGGATCCCGTTCGGCTACCGGGTGCAGCAGATGGCCGGGCTGGCCGTGGGCCACCCCGCGGCGGCGGTCCTGGCGGTGGCCGGGGCCGCGGCCGTGCTGCTGGTGTTCGGCTCGTTCGCGGCCGCGTGGCGGGTGACCGGCCGGCGGCCGCCGCCGCTGGACGTGTTCGCCGCAGCCAGCACGCTCCTGGTCATCGGGATCTTCCTGATCCCCGACGACTTCTACTACCACTACGCCGGGTTCCTGGCCCCGTTCGCCGGGCTGACCCTGGGTCTGTCCGCGGCCCGGCTGCTGGCCGCCGGGCCCGGCAACACGCTGGCCGCGCGGCTCGGCCCGGCCCGGTTCGCGCGGCTGGGGACGGCCGTCACGGGGCTGGCCGGCCTGGCCATTCTCGTACTCCCGTTTGCTGTGCCCAGGGCCGAAAATGCGCCCACGCCGGTGTACCCGAGATCAGCCCTCGAGGCGGCCATCCCGTCGGGCGCCTGCGTGGCGACCGACCAGGCGTCGCTGCTGATCGCGATCAACCGGCTCAGTTCCAGCGTGCCCGGCTGCTCGCTGATGGTCGACGCCACCGGCACCGACTACGTCCTCGGACGGGGCCGCAACGGGCTGACCGCGGGCACGGTGCCCGCCGCCGAGACCGCCTGGCAGCAGGCGTTCCGCTCCGCGCAGTACGTGCTGCTCACCCCGTACCAGTACCTCCGGGTGGCCTGGACGCCGTCGCTCACCCGGTACTTCGACGCGAACTTCACGTTCGTCGACGGCGACTGGTGGCCGCTGGTGCTGTACGCCAGGAACGGCCAGCCGGGAACGTGACGCTTTTCAGCTCTCGGCGAACGCGCGGATGACCAGGCCGGTGCGCGGTTTCGGGCCGAACGACGTCGACTTGCGCGGCACCCGCTCGCCGTTGGCGGCCACCGTGTAGACCTCGGCCGCGGACATCGGCGCGCAGATCACCGCGGTGCCACCGGACTTACCGGCCTCGGCGATCGCGGTGGCCGCGTCGTTGTGCACGATCCGGACGCTGCGGTCGTCGTCGCGCAGCCCCCATAGCCGGGTGATCAGCAGCTGCTGGAGCACCGAATAGCCCAGGCCGCGCCAGGTCGCCGACAGCCCGTCCGGCATGGCCGCCTCGGCCTGCACCGGGTCCGGGTCGGTCAGCAGGTACGCGGTGCCGCTGCCGTTGGCACTGCTCCCGGTGGCACTGCTGCCGTTGGCACTGCTCCCGGTGGCACTGTTCTCAGCAGGACCGGCGCCGGCCACCAGGAAGGCCGGGCCGGCCACGGCCGCCTGGTCCAGCGCGGCCAGCGCGGCGGCCAGGTCGCGGCTGCCGCCGGGCAGCGGCGTGACGCAGAACGCGCCCTTGGCCAGGTCGACCGCCTTGTCCGGGGTCAGCCCGGGCAGCACCCGGTGGATGGCGCCGATCCGCGGCGGGTAGGCCGCCGAGTCAACCAGCAGCGCCAGCCCGTAGTCCCACGGCCCCGCGCCGCAGCCCGCGTCCCGGCGGCGGGCCTGCAGCTGGCGGTAGGCGGCGTAGCGGTGATGCCCGTCGGCGATCAGCGCCTGCCGGGGGGCCAGGTCCGCGGCCACCGCGGCCAGCTGCGCCGGGTCGGTCACCGCCCACAGCCGGTGCCGCAGGCCGTCCTCGGTCAGCGCCTCGGCCAGCGGCGGTCCGCCGGCCGCCACCGCCTCCACGACCTGGGTCGCCGCGCCGGGCGGGCGGCCGCCGTCGTAGAGCAGGAAGATCGGCTCCAGGTTGGCCTGGGTAGCCTCCATCAGCTCGCGCCGGCCGGTCACCGGGCCGGGCATCACGTCCTCGTGCGGGAGGATGACCCGGTCCTCCGGCGGGCGGAGGCCGAGCCCGCCGATCAGGCCGCGCTGCAGCACCTCGCCGCGGCCGCCGTCGCTGCTGCCGGGGTCCGGCCGGGCCTGCTCGTACACGTACAGCCCGGGGGCCGGGTCGGCGACCAGCACCCGCTCGTCCTGCCACTGGCGCAGCGCGGAGGCGGCGCCGTCGTAACGGCCCCCGCCGGGCGGGCCGGCCGCGTGCGGCAGGATCAGCCGGACGATGTTGTGCGGGTCGGCGGCGATCAGCTGGGCCTCGATGTCGTGGGCGATCACGTCGTACGGTGGGGAGGTGACCCCTGCGAGATCGCTAATCCGGTCCGCGGCGTAGCGGACCCCGCGGAACGGTGCCAGCACCAGGCCGCCGGGTCCTGATCCCGGTGCCGGCTGGCCCCCATCGTGGCCGGACGGAAGGATGGGCATACATGTCTCAAGGACCGGGCGGCAGCGGGGATTCCCAGGACCGGGAAGATCGTCCCGCCGAGGCCGGCCCGGCGAGCAGCGCGAACGGCCCGGGAGGTGCCACGGACAGCCAGGAAGGCAGGGCCAGCGGTCAGGAAAGCAGGTCCGACAGCCGGGAAAACGGCGCCTACGGCCAGGTGAACGGCGCCGAAGGCCGGGGGGATGATGACGGCAGTGCCGGCGGCGACGGCGACGGCCATGGCCGGGACCGCGGCGGCCAGAGCGGCGGCGGCTCCGGGGGCGATACCTACGACCTGTACCAGCGAGGGCTCGACCTGCTGAGCCGGGGCAGCGCGGCGGCCGCGGCGCAGCTGCTGGCCCGCGCGAACACCGCGGAGCCGGGGTCGCGCAGCGTCCTGGAGGCACTGGCCCGGGCGCAGTTCGACGCCCACCGGTACGGCGACGCGGCGGAGAGCTTCCGGCAGATCGTCGACGCCAGCCCGGCCGACGACTACGCCCAGTTCGGCCTGGGCCTGGCCCTGGCCAGGACCGGCAACCCGCGCGGCGCGGCCGAGCACCTGGCGCTGGCCGCGGCGATGCGGCCGGACCTGCGCCACTACTCGGACGCGCTGCGCGGCGTCCGGGCGACGCTGCGGGCCCGCCGCGAAGCCGGCCTGCCGGACCAGATCAGCCCCGGCGAGCGGGGCCGGGCGGCAGGTTCCGGTCCGGACGCCGGCCCGGATACCGCGCCAGGCTCAGGGCCAGGCTCAGGGCCGGGCTCTGGCCCGGGGGCAGGGTCTGGCCCGGGGGCGGGAACAGGGCAGCCGGGCCCGGGTTCTGGCCTGACCGGGACGGGCCCGGCGTGACCGGGCCGGATCAGGCGGACGCGCCGCCGGCCCTCCTGCACGGCTGCGACCGGCCCCTGCACGAGGTGTACGACACCGCGCTTCTCGATCTGGACGGCGTGATCTACGTGGGCAAGGCCGCCGTGCCCGGCGCCGCCGAGGCGCTGGCCAAGGTGGCCGCGGCCGGGATGAACCGCGCGTTCGTGACCAACAACGCGTCCCGGTCGCCGTCCGCGATCGCGGCTCAGCTCACCCGGCTCGGCGTGCCCGCCACCGCGGCCGACGTGGTGACCTCCGGCCAGGCCGCGGCCCGGCTGCTCGCCGCCGGGCTGCCGCCGGGGGCCAGGGTTCTGGTGGTCGGCGGCAACGGGCTGCGGCTCGCGCTGCGCGAACGCGGGCTGCGGCCGGTGTCCACGGCGGCCGAGCGGCCCGCCGCGGTGGTCCAGGGCTTCTCGCCGGACATCAGCTACGGCCTGCTCAGCGAGGGCGTGCTGGCAATCCGCGCTGGGGCCAAGTACGTCGCCGCCAACGCGGACCGGACGCTGCCCACCGCACGCGGCGAGGAGATGGGCAACGGGTCACTGGTGCAGTCCATCGCCTGGGCCACCGGCGTGCAGCCGGTCGTGGCGGGCAAGCCGGAGCCGCCGCTGCACGCCGAGGCGGTCCACCGGACCGGCGCCCGGCGGCCGCTGGTGATCGGCGACCGGCTGGACACCGACATCGAGGGCGGGTTCCGGGGCGGCGCGGACACCCTTCTGGTGCTGACCGGGGTGTCCCGGCCCGCGGACGTGGTCGCCGCGCCGCCGTCCCAGCAGCCCACCTACCTTGCGGCCGGCCTGGCCGCCCTGCTGGAACCGCAGCCCGCGGTGACCGCGGCGGACGGCGGCTGGCGGTGCCGCGGCTGGACCGGCACAGCGCCCGCGGGTGGCGGGCAGATCATCCTGGAAGGCCACGGCGACCCGGTGGACGGCCTGCGCGCGCTCTGCGCGGCCGCCTGGCAGGCGAGCGATCCCGTCGAGGCCACCCACGCCCTGGACCAGCTGGGCCTGACCTGATCAACCTCAGCCGGCCTCACACGGCCTCACACGGCCTCGGCCGGCTGAGGCCGGCCGAAGTCAGCCGCAGCCAGCCGAGGGACACCACCGGGGCGGGCGGCCTGGGAGGGACCAGGCCACCCGCCCCGGCTGTCCAGGGGGCGCCGCTCCGGGCTACGCGTCCCGCCGCTGGAACAGGATCCAGCCGGCGATCATCGCGGCCGCGGCGTAGCCGCACAGCACCGCGAACCCGGTCCAGGGCCCCAGGAACGACGGATCCGGCTTAGTGGCCCAGATCTGGGTGCCCGCGATGGCCGGCATCCACTTGTCGATGTGATCCTGCCAGCTCTGCGGCAGGAAGTTGACCAGGACCGACAGAACGAACAGCAGCCCGATCGCGGCGGTGATCGCCCCGGCGGTGTGCCGGAGCATCATGCCCAGGCCGAAGGACAGCATCCCGCACGCGGCCAGGAACAGGCCCCCGCCGATGACCGCGCGCAGCACGTTCGGGTCCCCCAGCGAGACGCTCAGCGGGAAGCCGGCCAGCGAATGATGGCCGGACATGATCGCCTGGCCCACGAAGAACGACAGGAACGACACCACAAGCCCGGTGGCCAGCGACACCGCGCCGAACACGATGGCCTTGGCGGCGAAGAGCGTGCCCCGCCGCGGCTGCGCGGTCAGCGAGGTCCGGATCATCCCGGTGGAGTACTCCGAGGTGATGGTCAGCGCGCCGAGCACGACGATGATCAGCTGGCTGAGGTAGAGCCCGCCGAGGCTGCGCTGGGTCGCGTCGAAGCCCGGGCCGGTGTCGCCGGGATGCTGCGCCGCGCCGAAACTGACCAGCGCGCCCAGGCCCACGGTCACGATGACCAGGGCCAGCAGCGTCCAGTAGGTGGAGCGGGTCGACCGGATCTTGGTCAGCTCGGAGCGGATCGCGCCGGCCAGCCCGGACCTGCCCCGCGCCGGGGGCAGCGCCACCCTGCTTCCGGTGGCCGGCGCGGCAGTAACCGTACTCATATCTCAAGACCCCTTTCCCACGGTCACCGGTTCGTCGGCGGGATTCCCGTCCGGCACCCCCGCGTGGAACTCCACTGCGCCGGCGGTCAGCTCCATGAACGCCTCTTCCAGCGACGCCCGGGCCGGCGCCAGCTCGTGCAGCCGGATCGAGTGCTCGAACGCCAGGTCCCCGACCCGGGCCGGGGTCAGGCCGGTGACCAGCAGCGACCCGTCGCCCTCGTCGCGCACCGAGGCGCCGCCCGCGGCCAGGACCGCGCTCAGCGGGCCCTGGTCAGGGGTGCGCACCCGGACCGTCTGGCGGGAGTTCTGCTCGATGAACTCCGCCACCGTGCAGTCCGCGATCAGGCGGCCCCGGCCGATCACGATGAGGTGATCGGCGGTGTTCTCCATCTCCGACATCAGGTGGCTGGACACGAAGATCGTGCGGCCCTCCGCGGCCAGCGCCTTCATCAGGTTGCGGATCCACAGGATGCCCTCGGGGTCGAGCCCGTTGACCGGCTCGTCGAACATCAGCACGCGCGGGTCGCCGAGCAGCGCCGCGGCGATGCCGAGCCGCTGGCCCATGCCCAGCGAGAACCCCTTGGTCCGCTTCTTCGCCACCTCGCTCAGCCCGGTCAGCTCGAGCACCTCGCCCACCCGGCGGGCGGGCAGGTCGTTGGTCTGGGCCAGGCAGAGCAGATGGTTGTACGCGCTCCGGCCGCCGTGCACGGCCCGCGCGTCGAGCAGCGCACCGACCTCCCGCATCGGGTGATCGGCACGGGAGAACGGCTTGCCCGCCACGGTCACCGTGCCGGCGGTCGGCCGGTCAAGCCCGAGGATCATCCGCATCGTGGTGGTCTTGCCCGCGCCGTTGGGCCCGAGGAAACCGGTAACCCGGCCGGGTTCGACGCTGAACGAGAGCTGGTCCACCGCCAGCGTGCTCCCGTAACGCTTCGTGAGGCCCCTTGCCTCGATCATTGAACGTCGTCCTTTCCTGCGGCCGCGGCGTTGGTCGCTGGGCCAGTCAGGCCATCTTGGTGCGCGGCAGGGCCGGCCGGCATCGCCCGCCGGGCTAGACCTGATCACACTCAGGGCTGATCTTGGGTCACCCTCAGGCAGTCCTCACCGCTGGCACGACGGGCACCAGAAGGTGATGCGGTCCTTGGGCGCGCCGCCGGATATCCCCGGATCGTGGAACAGGATGGGCGTGCCGCAGCGCCGGCACGGCTGGCCGGTGCGGCCGTAGACCCAGTGCTGCTGCCCCCGCCGCAGGTTGCCCGTGGTGATGTGGCCGCTGCGGTTCTTGTTCGCTTCCAGCAGCCGCTGGGCCAGCGAGGCCATCGCGTCCAGGCTGGCGACCTCGCCGATCGGCCGCCACGGGCTGACCCCGCGGAGGAACAGCAGTTCGGACTTGTACACGTTGCCGATGCCGGCCAGGTTGCGCTGGTCGAGCAGCGCCTCACCGGCTGGCCGGTCTGGGTTCTGCCGCAGCCGCCGCACGGCTTCGGCGGCGTCCCAGTCCGGGCCGAGGAGGTCTGGCCCCAGGTGCCCGGTCAGCCGGTCCTCGTCACTGGTCGGCAGCACCTCGACCAGCGACAGCAGCGACCCGACCGCCTGCCACTGCGGATTGGCCAGGACCAGCCGGACACGGTAATCCCGCGGCGGCGGCTTCCCGGCCGGCCGGATGCGCCACGACCCGTCCATCTTCAGGTGCGAATGGATGCTCTGCCCGGCGCCGGTCCGCACCAGCAGGTGCTTCCCCCGCGACCGCACCGCGGTCACCGTCTGCCCGGTCAGGTCCGCCGCGGCGAACCGCGGCACGCGAAAGTCCGTGCGGGTCAGCACCCGGCCAGCAAGCGCCAGGTCGAGCTGCCGGGCGACCCGCCAGACAACGTCACCCTCAGGCACCCGCCCAGTGTGGCAGCCCCCGCCGACGCAATTCCGTGGCCGAGCGGATACTTCACCGAAGCGATCAGAGCAGGCGCGTATGCAGGGCGCCGAGGTCGGCATCGGAGACACCCGCGGCGGTCAGGTACTCGGCCACGTCGAGGTCACGCACGAGGCTAGTGATCGTTTCGCTGACGGTCGTTCCTCGTGACCTCAGGTCTTCACTGACGTCATGCTCGCCCTGCGTCAGGCCGAGGGCGGCATGCAGGGGTGCCAGCTGACCGAGGGTGAGCTCGTAGTCCGCGGCGATGGCCTCGGGTGTGACGCCTGCGAGGCACAGCAGAAGGAGGCCTATCAGCCCGGTGCGATCGCGCCCAACCCCGCAGTGGAAGATGACACCGCCGCTGTGGACCCGGGCGATCGCGGTGAGGACAGCGGCGACGCGCCCGGGCTTGGCGGCGAGGAACGGCCGGTAGTAGAGCGGCGTGCCGTTGAGCCCCTCATCGTTGAGGCGGCGCCACAGGCCGAGATCCTCGACGTCGTCGATGGGTATGAGCATTGTCGTGATGTCGGCCGGCCGGGCCGCCGTCGTCCGGGCCGCGGGTACGGCGAAGGTCCCGGCGGCAAGGGTGGCCGCGGGAAACGCACCTGGCTCGACCTCATCGGGGTTGCGCAGGTCGATGACGACGCGGACGCCGGCGTCGCGCGCCGCTTTCCATCCAGCGGCGGTGATGAACCGCGTATCGGCTGACCTGATCAGCCGCCCGTAGCGGGTCGTGGCCCCGGTGACCGTCGGCAGCCCGCCAAGATCGCGTGCGTTGTGGAAACCTTCCCAACGGACTTCCCGGTCAGCATCTGGGTGGATCCCAGGCGTCATGTCCATGCCCTCGACTCTCGGCTATGCCCCAAGGGCCACGTCAACTCAGCCCTGACGGATTCCGGGGCGGGTAACACGAGTCCGGCCCGGGTGGCCAGGACGCTGGTGGCCAGCCTGTTCAGCGACGGCAACGTCAGCGCGACTCAGTTCACCCGGGTCCTGAACCTGGCCGTCCGGCTCCCGTGGCCCGTCCAGGCCCGGGCCTGGGATACACCCCAGGTGCCAGCCGGCGGGTGACCGCGCTCGGCGGCCGGTTCCAGGCCGGGCCGCGGGACGGCGGCGGGTTCCGGGTGCGCGCCGAATTCCCGGCGCGGGCATCCTCGTGATCAGGATCCTGCTCGCCGACGACCAGGCGCTGATCCGCAGCGGGATCCGGTCGCTGCTGGACGCCGAAGACGACATCGAGGTGGTGGCCGAGGCCGCCGACGGGCGGCAGGCGGTGACGCTGACCGCCCAGCACCGCCCGGACATCGCCCTGATGGATATCCAGATGCCGGTGCTCGACGGGCTCGAGGCCACCCGGCAGATCGTCGCGGACGAGCGACTGGGCAGCGTCCGCGTCGTGATCCTCACCAACTTCGGGCTCGACGAGTACATCTTCCGCGCGCTGCGGGCCGGGGCGAGCGGGTTCCTGCTGAAGGACAGCGAGCCCGCGGACCTGGTCCTCCCGCGCTTGCCTGGCTGAGGGGATCCCGGGTCAGTCCCGGGCTGCGCCGTCAGAAGCGGAAGCGGGTCAGGCCGCCCGGCTCGGCCGCCAGCGCCACGGTCGCCGAGCGTGGCTCGATGCGGTACACGTTCCACGGCGGCGGTCCCTGCGACGGCGCGTTGAACGGGGCCGTGATGCCCGACCCGCCCGCGTCGGGCTCGGCCGGCCAGCCGTTGTCCGCCCAGGCCTTCGCGATGCGCGCCACGGCGCCCGGCTCGGTCACCCGCACCGCGTCACCCTCGATCACGACGTCCGCGTCGCGGATCGAGATCGCGACCGAGCAACGCGGATCGCGCGCGACGTTGCGGGCCTTGCGCGTCCCCGCGCCCGTCTGGAACCAGAACGTGCCGTCCAGCCAGAGGGCACCGACCGCGGTCACGTGCGGGCTGCCGTCCTCGCTGACGGTGGACAGCCAGGTCGTCCGGGCGTTCGCCGCGTCCGGCGGCGGCGCCAGCCCGGCATCAAGCATCCCGGCGGCGGTGGCCCAGTCCACCGGCGGCAGCCCGTCCGCCTGACCCAGATTTATGGTCTTCATATCCGGAACCTACCCGCCCGTGGTGCCAGGCAGCTCGGTGCCCTGGCTGGCGGCGTGGGCGGCGAGCAGGCGGCTGATCAGGCCGGACAGGGATTCGCGGTCCCCCGGCGGCAGGAGGCCGAGCAGGTCCGTGACGTCGGTCCCGAAGCGGGCCGCGGCCGCGGATACCAGCGTACGGCCCTCGAGGGTCAGGCTGACCTGAACGGACCGGCGGTCCGTGGCCGAAGGTGCGCGCTGGACCAGGCCGCGGCGCTCCGCCCGGTGGACCAGCCCGGTCGTGCTCGACTTGTCCAGCCCCAGCAGCCGCGCCAGTTCGTGCATGGTTGGCGTGCGGTCGCGCAGTATGCCCAGCAGGCGCACCTGGGCCATGGTCAGGTCGTGCGCGGCGGCCTGGCGCTCGAGAAGGCTCTGGATCACGAACGAGAGCTGGGCCAGTCCGTCGACCGGGCTCACCCGCCCGGGTGCATCAGCCTGCGCGGAGGTCATGCCCGGCAGCCTAGCTTGATTTAGTTCGTGGCACCAACTAATTTAGTTCGTGGCACCAACTAAATTGGTACGTGCCACCAACTAATCTGCCGGGACGGGGGAGCCGCCGCCATGACCAGGATGAACGCTGCCGTCGTGACCTCCTTCGCGGAGCCGTGCCCGGCCAGTGCACGGTGCTGGTCCCTTAGGCCTGCCGCCGGGAGGCGCACAGGGGCCGCTCAGGAACCCGGAATCGCGAATTCGGCCCAGAGCGGATAGTGGTCCGAGATATGCCAGGAGAGCTGGGTAAGTGTGCGATCGCCCTGCAGCTCGGGAACGAAGTCAAAGCTGCCGCCGTCGGTGCAGTCGAGGTTGAGCACGGGACGTTTCTTCTGGCCCCTGGTGAACCAGGCGATCTGATCGTAGTAATGCGGCGCATCCGGCTTGTCGAAAATCGTCCTCCGCAGCCCCGCGAGCTGAGGCGCGGGGGTTAGCCCGGTAGAGGTGAAAGCCTGGTAGAGCGGATCATTCTCACGGTCAATGTTGAAATCACCCAGAGCGATAAGATTGTGATCCCAGCCGTACTCCCGCTCCGCCCAGCTGGCCAGCCAGCGGGCGATTCCGGCTAGCTCAGGGACGCGTTCACCGGGCTGCTTGCCGTAGTCAACGTGCAGTGTGACGAGGATGAACGTCTGCCCCGATGAGACGAAGCTGACCGCGTACGGGGTGCGCGCGAACTGGCGGCTGAGCGCGCCGGCCGCCACCTGCGGCCCGTTCTCCACCCAGACGACCAGCTCACAGGCCAGGCCCGAGGGCTTCACCCGCTGGGTGTCGAACAGGAACGCCAGCCGCTCGTCGTTGCCGGCCGGGCCCTGGGTGACGTCGGTCAGGATGAACCCCCAGTCGTCACCGAGTTCCTTCAGCAGATACCGCAGCGCGCGCAGGTTGCCGCGGACCTCCTGGACCGCCACCACGTCACAGCGGCGGATGAAGGTCGCGATGTAGGCGATGTCAGCGAAATTGCGGGCCGGTGAGGCGCCCGCTGGCGTCTGGAAGGCCTTGGTTAGATCAGAGAAAGCGCGCAGATTCCAGGTGCCGATGACAATATTCGCACCCGGGGCTTTCGCTGGCATTATCCCGTCGAGCACGGTGTCAAGCCGCGCGGCCTTGGCCGCAACGGCGGGCGGCGCAGCAGCGATCTCGGCCTCGGACAGCTGGCTGACCTTCCTAGCGAAGGAGTCAGTTAATCCTGTCGAGTGTCCTGCGCGGCAGCCGCTGATTCAAGACCCGGTCCCTCCGGCGCATAAGGCTGCGCCGGCGCCTAGAGACTGCGGAGCCGGTCGAGTACCCAGCGGAGCGTGCTCGGGGCAGGCGCGGACGGCGGGGCGGACGGGGGCGGTTGATGCGCCCAGTCCATTCCCGTTTCGCGGCGCGGCAGCGGCCGGGGCGGCTCGGTGGCGGGGGTACGCGGGTCAGGGAAGTGTGCGCCTGCCGGTGCTGTCATCTGCTGCGGCTCCTCACGAGCGGGGGCTGGATCGCCGCTTGGGCGGGGGGGCTATCGGGGCGTATGCGTTTATAGCCGGATTCGTTACTTTCCTGTTATCTTCCCACGCTTCGCGGATCATGCACGGCAACCGGGCCGGCCCGCCGCGCTAACGGCCGGCCCGGAGAGCATCAGCCCAGGTCCACGGCCGGGTAGAGCGGGAAACTCGACAGGAGATCGGCGGCCTGGCCGCTGACCCGCGACGCCAGCGCCGGGTCCAGTTCGTAGGCCACCTTGGACGGGCCGCCGCTGGACGTCTTGCCCGGCCGCGTGTTGCTGAGCACCTCGTGCATCAGCCCGGCGATCACGTCCATCTCGGCCGTGCCCAGGCCGCGGGTCGTCAGCGCCGGCGTGCCGATCCGGATGCCGGACGTGTACCACGCGCCGTTCGGGTCGCGCGGGACCGAGTTCCGGTTGGTCACGATCCCGGAGTCCAGCAGCGCGGGCTCGGCCTGCCGGCCCGTCAGCCCGTACCCGCTCACGTCGACCAGCGCCAGGTGGTTGTCCGTGCCGCCGGTGACCAGGGTGGCCCCGCGCTTGACCAGTCCCTCGGCCAGCGCCTGGGCGTTGTCCGCGATCCGCTGGGCGTAGTCCTGGAACGAGGGCTGCCGGGCCTCGGCCAGCGCGACCGCCTTGGCCGCGATGATGTGCCCGAGCGGGCCGCCGAGTACCAGCGGGCAGCCCCGGTCGACCGCGTCGGACAGTTCCGGCTGGCACAGGACCAGCCCGCCGCGCGGGCCGCGCAGCGACTTGTGCGTGGTCGTGGTGACGATCTGGGCGTGCGGCACCGGGTCGAAATCGCCGGTCAGCACCTTGCCCGCGACCAGCCCGGCGAAGTGCGCCATGTCCACCATGAGGATCGCGCCGCACTCGTCGGCGATCTCCCGCATCGTGGCGAAGTTGATCTTGCGGGGGTAGGCGGAGTAGCCGGCCACCAGGATCAGCGGGCGGAAGTCCAGCGCGGTCCGCCGCAGTTCGGCGTAGTCGAGCAGGCCGGTGGCCGGGTCGGTGCCGTAGGACCGCTGGTCGAACATCTTCCCGGAAATGTTCGGCCGGAAGCCGTGGGTCAGGTGGCCGCCCGCGTCCAGCGACATGCCGAGCATCCGCTGGTTGCCCAGGTCGCCGCGGAGCTGGGCCCAGTCCGCGTCGGACAGTTCGTTGACCTGCCGCGCGCCGAGCTTCTGCAGCGCCGGCCCCTCGACCCGGTCGGCCAGCACGGCCCAGTAGGCCACCAGGTTCGCGTCGATGCCGGAGTGCGGCTGGACGTACGCGTGCGGCGCGCCGAACAGCTCACGGGCATGCTCGGCGGCGACTGACTCGACCACGTCGACCTGGGCGCAGCCCGCGTAGAACCGGCGGCCGATGGTGCCCTCGGCGTACTTGTCGCTGAGCCAGTTGCCCATGGCGAGCAGCACCGCCGGGGAGGCGTAGTTCTCGCTGGCGATCAGCTTCAGCGAGCCGCGCTGGGCCGCGAGCTCGGCGCCGATCGCGTCGGCGATCCTCGGCTCGACGGCGCGGATCACCTCCAGCGCGCTGCGAAAGGCAACGGTCTCGGTGCTTGGCGACGTCATGCAAATCCTCCCGGTGCTGGCCACGGAAAGCCCAGGCGCCCGGCATCCGTACTGGTGACGGGGCCGCTCCCACAAGGGTGACCCATCCCAGCGCGCCAGTCACGGCCCGCCCGGCAGCTTACCGGCCCGGCCCGCGGCGCCCCGGGGACGACGCGCCCGGGCGGGCGGGAACCGGCACATTCGGGACGGCGCCTGGGGACGCACGAGGATGAGCGGATCGGCTTGAAGGCGCGTCTTTTTTATGGATTACGGATGGTTCGCGGCCGGCCTGAGCCGGGCAGGATGCATGGGATAGCGGCGAGGAAGAAGGTTCCCGCAATGGGCGATCACAACAAGGGTCACCACGCGTACGAGCGCATCGTGGTCAGCGGCGAAGGCGGCAAGGCCCGGGAGATCCGCATCTACGGCGGCGAGGGCCGGCTGATTCACGACGGCTGGCAGGTGGCCGACGACAGCGGTGAGACGGCCTGGATCAGCGACGCCGGGGCCATCGCCGTGTTCGGCCAGCCGCTGTCCATGGGCGAGACGACGGATGCCGGCCCGCTGTGGTTCTTCGACAACTTCTCCGAAGTCAAGGAGATGGGCTCCTGTTCACCGCCGTTCATGGCGGAGCTCGCCAAGGCCCTGGGCGAACGGTGGGAGCCCGCCTAGGCCGGCCGGGGGAGCAGTCACATGGGAACGCGCCTGGCCACCGCAGGATCCACGGTCACGCGCTACGGGCTGGTGACGACCCTGATGTGGATCGGGGCGCTGAAGTTCACCGACTACGAGGTTGAGAACGCCGAGGTCCTCGTCACCGCGAGCCCGCTGACCTCGCGGCTCCGTAAGAAGCTGGGCGCCAGGAAGCTCGCGCAGCTCACCGGGGTCGCGCAGCTGACCCTGGGCGCCCTGATCGCGGCCAGGCCGCTGGCGCCCCGGGCCTCGGCGGTGGGCAGCTTCGGAGCCGCCGGGATGATGCTCAGCACGCTCAGCTTCCTGGTCACCACGCCGGAAGCGTGGCGGGAGGGGCCGGGGGGCATCCCGCAGCTCTCTGTGCTGGGCGAGGCCCTGCTCAAGGACACCGTGCTCCTCGGCGCCGCCCTGCTGACGGCGGCCGAGTCCCTGCGGGACGCCCGTACCGGTGGTGACCGCCCTTAGCCCGCGGCCGGGACCGCTTCGGCGGCGGTCCTGGCGACGGCATCAGCCGGCCGCCGTCAGGCCGGACTCGCGGAGGGTGATGTTGAGCCGCCCGGACGGCAGGCCGATGCCGTGCGGCCCGGTGCCCGGCAGCGTGCGCGGGACCCCGTGGTAGGCCAGCCGGGCCGGGCCGCCGAACACGAACAGGTCGCCCGACTCCAGCGCCACGTCGGCGTACGGGCGGCCGCGGTTCTCCGTGTTGCCGAACCGGAAGACGCAGCTTGCGCCGAGGCTCAGCGACACCACCGGCGCCGGGCTGCGTTCCTCCCGGTCGGCGTGCATGCCCATGCGCGCCTCGTCGTCGTAGAAGTTGATCAGCGCGACGTCGGGCTGATAGGCGGCCGCCGCGGCGTCGTCGCCGAGGGCGGCGGCTACGGCGCGCCGTCCCAGGCCGGCCAGCCACCCGGGGAACGGCTTCACCGGCGCCCCGTCGTTGTCCTCGGCGAACTTGCTGTACCGGTAGGGGATCCAGTGCCAGCCCAGGCAGACGGTCTGCACCGACATCACCCCGCGGCGGGGCAGCCTGGTGTGCCGGATCCCGGCCGGCGGGCGGGACCACTCGCGGCAGGCCCTGACCAGGTCAGCCTGCTCGGCGAGGCTGAGCCAGCCCGGCACGTGCACCGCGCCGGGCGCGATCGCGGCCCGGGGCCGGGGGATGAGCTCGTCCATGCTGTTACTGCCGTTACCCGCGGCCGGCGGTCAGAAGATCAGCTTCCGGAGGCGGAGCAGGTCAAGCAGGTTGCCGTCGACCTTGACCCGGCCGCTGAGCCACGCCCTGGCCAGCCCGCCCGGGTCGCCGGACAGGGCCACGACGTCGGCACTGGCCGCGCTGAACCGGATCTGCGCCGGCGGGTCGCCCGCAACCTGCTCGCGCACCGGCTCGGCGCCGTCCGGGCCGAGCCGGGTCCGGAACGTGATCCCCAGGTCGGTGACCTGGCAGCTCAGCGTGCGGTCCGCGAGCCGGGCCGCACGGTCCTCCGGCGACATATCCGCGATCCGCGCGGTCAGCGCCTCCAGGGCCGCGCGGCACTCTTCCGCTGTCGCCAACGTGACCTCACTTTCCTGAGCAATTGTCCGCCGCCGGGCCGCCGGGTGCGCCGTAGTGCCGCTTCCGGACGGTAGCGTTTCCGGGAGGGGCGGCGTGTGCCGTCCTGCCCGAAGCAGGGATCCCGATGGAGGTCGGCAGGCCGATGGAGGACGAGCAGGCGGCCCAGGAGCATCCTGCCACCGCCGAGCCCCCGGTGGCCGCGGAGCGCCCGCCTACCGCCGATCCGGAAATCGCGGCGACCGGCGAGCCGCGGGTGGACGCGGCGCTGGCCAGCATGGGCCGGCTGGCGCTGCTGCCGGTGGGCGAGCACGCGGCGGTGTTCGAGCAGGTGCACCGCGGGCTGCGGGAAGTGCTCGGCGAGCTGGACGGCGGCCCGCCGCCGCGCCCTGGCCGCTGAGCGGGCACGTAACCATGGGCAGCAGGGCGCGGCTGGACACCGAGCTTGTCCGCCGGGGGCTGGCCCGGTCCCGGGAGCAGGCGGCCGGCCTGATCGCCGACGGCCGGGTCCTGGTCGCGGGGCAGCCCGCGGCCAAGCCCGCCACGCAGGTCGGCCGGGACGCGGCCATCGCCGTGCGTGACCCGGCCGGCGAGCCGGACTACGCCTCCCGCGGCGGCCGCAAGCTGGCCGGCGCCCTCGCCGCATTCGCCGGTCTCGCGGTGGCCGGGCGGCGGTGCCTGGATGCTGGCGCGTCGGCCGGCGGGTTCACTGATGTGCTGCTGCGAGCCGGGGCGGCGCACGTGGTTGCCGTGGACGTGGGTTACGGGCAGCTGGCCTGGCCGCTCAGGACCGACCCGCGGGTCACCGTGCTGGACCGGGTCAACGTGCGTGAGCTGAGCCCGGAGCAGGTGGCCCCGCCGCCGGAACTGGTCACCGCGGACCTCTCCTTTATCTCCCTGACCCTGGTGCTGCCTGCGCTGGTGGCCTGCGCCGCGCCCGGCGCCAGCTTCGTGCTCCTGGTCAAGCCCCAGTTCGAGGCGGGCAAGGGCAACGTGGGCGCGGGCGGCGTCGTGCGCGACCCGGCCCAGCGCGCCGCCGCGGTCCGCTCGGTGGCCGCCGCCGCAGCGGGCCTTGGGCTGGGCACCGCCGGGGTGACCGCGTCGCCGCTGCCCGGCCCGGCCGGGAACGTCGAGTATTTCCTGTGGCTGCGGGCCGGGGCCCCGCCGCTGGCCGACGGGGACCTGGCCCGGGCCATCGAGGACGGCCCGCAATGACCCAGCAGCCGGCCGCCGCCCGCGCCGCCGGCACGCGGACCGTGCTGGTGGTCGCGCACACCGGGCGGGACGCAGCCGTGCGCAGCGCCCGGTTTGCGGTGGACCAGCTGGCCGCCGCGGGCCTCGCGGTCCGGGTGCTGGCCGGCGAGGCGGCCGAGATCGCCCGCCCGGCCGCCCAGATCGCGGCCACGCCCGCGGCCGCGGTGGACGGTGCCGAGATGGTCGTGGTCATCGGCGGGGACGGCACGCTGCTGCGCGCGGCCGAGCTGGCCCGGCCGGCCGGGCTGCCGCTGCTCGGCGTCAACCTGGGCCACGTCGGCTTCCTGGCCGAGGCCGACCCCGAGGACCTGTCCGAGGTGGTCGACCAGGTCGCGGCCGGCCGCTGCCTGGTCGAGCAGCGGATGACGATCGACGTCACGGTCCGGGCCAACGGCGGCGTGACCGCCACCACGTGGGCGCTGAACGAGGCCACCGTGGAGAAGAGCGCCCGGGAGCGGATGGTCGACGTGGTGGTCGAGGTGGACGGCCGCCCGCTGTCCCGCTGGGGCTGCGACGGGGTCGTGTTCGCCACGCCAACCGGATCCACCGCGTACGCGTTCTCCGCGGGCGGCCCGGTGGTGTGGCCGGAGGTCGAGGCCCTGCTCGTGGTGCCGATCAGCGCGCACGCGCTGTTCGCCCGGCCGATGGTCGTGTCGCCGGACTCCGAGCTGGCCGCTGAGGTCATCGGCGGACCGCCGGGGCGTCTCTACCCAGCGGGCCTGACCGGCGGCGCCACGCCCGGTGCGGACGGCCAAACTGACGCGTCCGGGGCGGTTCTGTGGTGCGATGGTCGGCGTAGGGTCGATCTGCCGGCCGGGGCCCGGGTCGAGGTCCGGCGCGGGGCCAGGCCGGTCCTGCTCGCCCGGCTCCGCCGGGCCAGCCAGGAGCCGGACGGGCCGGATCAGGCCGGCGGCCTGTTCACCGACCGGCTGGTGGCCAAGTTCGGGCTGCCGGTGCAGGGCTGGCGGGGTCAGGCCCGGACCCGCCTGGCACCCGGCCAGCGAGAGGAAGGTCGCAGCGGCAATGCTTGAGGAAGTCCGTATCACCGGGCTCGGGGTAATCGGTGACGCGACCCTCGAGCTGTCGCCCGGCTTCACCGTCGTCACCGGCGAGACCGGGGCGGGCAAGACCATGGTCGTGTCCGGCCTGGGCCTGCTGTTCGGCGGGCGCGGCGAGCCCGGCCGGGTCCGCCCCGGAGCGGGCCGGGCCAGCGTGGACGGCCGGCTGCGGATCGACCCGGACGGTCACGTGGCCCGGCAGGTCACCGAGGCAGGCGGCGACCTGGACGACGACGGCACCGCGCTGATCATCAGCCGCTCGGTGTCGTCCGAGGGCCGGTCGCGGGCCAGCGCGGGCGGCCGCCCGGTGCCGTTGTCCCTGCTGACCTACCTGGCCGACGACCTGATCGCCGTGCACGGCCAGTCCGACCAGCAGCAGCTGCTGCGCGGCGGGCGGCAGCGCGACGCGCTCGACCGGTTCGCCGGGGCCGCGCACGCCGCCGTGCTCACCGACTACCAGCGGGCCTACCAGCGGCACCGGGAGATCAGGACCGAGCTGGCCGAGCTCACCTCGCGGGCCCAGGAGCGCGCCAGGGAAGCTGCCGAGCTGCGCCGCGGCCTGGAGGAGATCGAGCGGGTCGAGCCGGCCAGCGGCGAGGACGCCGACCTGCTGGCCGAGGAGGAGCGGCTGTCGCACGCCGACGCGCTGCACGCCGCCGCCACCTCGGCGCACGAGTCGCTGCAGGCCGACCCGTCCACCGCGGGCTACGACGGCGCCGACGCGATCACCCTGCTCGGCACGGCCCGCCAGGCGCTGGAGGCGTCGGCCGAGCACGATCCGGCGCTGGCCGCACTGGCCGGCCGGCTGTCCGAGGCCACGTACCTGCTGGCCGACGTGGCCGCCGAGCTGGCGTCCTACGCGCAGGCGGTGGAGGCCGACGCGGACCCGGCCCGGCTGGCCGCGGTCCAGGAGCGCCGGGCCGAGCTCACCCGCCTGATCCGGCTCTACGGCGGGACCGGCGGCCCGGGCCAGGAAGAGGGCCTGGCCGCGGTGCTGGCCTGGGCCAAGCAGGCCGCGGCCCGGGTCGCCGAGCTGGACTCCGACGACGACACGATCGCCGCGCTGGCCGCGCAGGAGGCCGAGCTCGCCGCCACCGTGGCCGACCTGGCCGGGCAGGTCACGCTGGGCCGGGAGCAGGCCGCGGGCAAGTTCGCCGAGCAGGTCACCGGCGAGCTCACCGCGCTGGCCATGCCGCACGCCCGGCTGGCCGTGGTGCTCAGCCCTCTGGACGAGCCGGGCCCGCACGGCGCCGAGGACGTGGAGATCCGGCTGTCCGCCCACCCGGGCGCGCCGGAGCTGCCGCTGAATAAAGGCGCGTCCGGTGGGGAGCTGTCCCGTGTGATGCTGGCCATTGAGGTGGTGTTCGCCGGCGCGGACCCGGTGCCGACCTTCATCTTCGACGAGGTCGACGCGGGCGTGGGCGGCAAGGCGGCGGTCGAGATCGGCCGCCGGCTGGCCCGGCTGGCCCGGCTCGCGCAGGTCATCGTGGTCACCCACCTGCCCCAGGTGGCCGCGTTCGCGGACAGCCACCTGCTGGTGGAGAAGTCCGGCGACGGATCGGTCACCAGCAGCGGCGTGACCCGCCTGGACGACCAGGGCCGGGTGCGCGAGCTGTCCCGGATGCTGGCCGGTCTCGAGAACTCCGAGTTCGGCCGGGCGCACGCCCGTGAGCTGCTGGAAGCTGCGGCTGCCGAGCGGTCGGCGGGGCCCGGATGATAACCCGGCCGGGGCCGATGCGGAACCCCCTGCCTCCACCATCTGGCAATATTGCTTAACGATGACAGCTGCCTTCCGCAAGCTTCCCGGGTTCCGCCGGAACAGGCCCGTCAGCCTGCCCGGCGTGTCGGCGACGGCGCGGATGGACAAGCGCACCAAGAACCTCACCAAGCGGCTGCGCTCCGGCGACATCGCCGTCATCGACCACACCGACCTGGACCGGGTCAGCGCGGAGGCGCTCATCCAGCACGAGGTCGCCGCGGTGGTCAACGCCGCGGTGAGCATCAGCGGGCGTTACCCGAACATGGGCCCGCAGCTGCTGCTCGAGGCCGGCATCCCGCTCGTCGACGACGTCGGCCCCGACCTGTTCGAGCACGTCAGGGAAGGCCAGCCGGTCCGGCTCGACGGCGGCACGCTGTACGACGGCGATGAAGTGCTGGCCAAGGGCACCGTGCAGGACGCCGACTCGGTCCGGTCGGCCATGGCCGCGGCCAAGGCCGGGCTCGCCGACCAGCTCAAGGCGTTCGCCGCGAACACGATCGAGTACATCAGCCGCGACTCCGAGATGCTCATTGAGGGCGGGATCCGGCCGCCCGAGCTGCGCACGGCGATGGAGGGCAAGCACGTCCTGGTCATCGCCCGCGGCTACCGGCACCGCGACGACCTCCTCG
>Ga0157379_10001310_pt1 | contig 20297 bp, 18 predicted proteins | sample S25metaG_FD_121802 | JGI IMG/M metagenome (GOLD analysis project Ga0157379, IMG submission 121802) | Switchgrass rhizosphere microbial communities from Kellogg Biological Station, Michigan, USA - S2-5 metaG | ecosystem: Host-associated > Plants > Roots > Rhizosphere > Soil | place: USA... | reverse complement strand
CAATGCTCCGGCTGGCCATGTCGAAAGCCGAGCCGCTCGCTGCGCAGCCGGCCTAGCGGAGCGTTAGTCGTCACGTTGTTCGAATTTTTTCTGGGCGCGATAATTCTTGTGCCGCCTGATCCAGACTTTGCGTGCTTCGGCACGTGCCACAGGGTCTTCCTTGCGTTGCTGAAACGCCAGCTCGCGCTGGAGTTTGCCGTAAGCCTGCCAGCGTCCAGAATCCAGCGTGCCCTCTGCCAGTGCGGCGCGAACGGCGCAACCCGGCTCGGTGCGATGGCTGCAATCGTGAAACCGGCACTGCGCGGCAAGGCCATCGACATCTGCGAAGGCCGACGAAACGCCGGATTCCGCATCCCACAGTCCAAGCTCGCGCATGCCGGGCGTGTCGAGGATCAGCGTGCCGTTCGGTAGCAGGACCAGCTCTCGATGTGTTGTAGTGTGGCGACCGCGCGCGTCATCCTGGCGAATTTCCTGCGTCGCCATCAGTGCCTGGCCGGCGAGCGTGTTGATGAGCGTTGATTTGCCGACGCCCGAACTGCCGAGCAGGACGGCTGTTTTTGCCGGCAACAGGTCTACCGCCAACGCCGCAAGACCCTGACCTGTGACGGCCGACACGACGTGAACCGGCACACCGAATGCGATGGCTTCGATCTCGGCCTTTCGCATTTCGACGTCATCACACATGTCCGCCTTTGTCAGGACGATCGCCGGGTCGGCGCCGCTTTCCCAGGCTGCTGCGAGATAGCGCTCGATGCGCCGGACGTTTAGCTCCGCATTCAGCGATGTGACGAGCAGAGCAATGTCGGCGTTGGCGGCAATGACTTGGGCGCGGGGCGCCCCCGGACCCGCGGCGCGGCGAACGAACGTGCTCCGTCGCGGCAGGACATGCCGGATTGTGCCACTACTGCCGCTCGACCCGACGGCAATAGCCACCCAGTCGCCCGCCACGGGATACTCACCTTCTTGCGCTGTGTGGGTAAATTTCCCGGCGAGCGTCGCCGACACTTCACCGCAATCGGTCATCACCTCATAGAGGCCCCGTTGCTGAACGACGACACGTGCAGGAACCAAGCCCGCGGCCGCGTGCGGTGCAAATTGCTGCTGAAGCGAGTCGCTCCAGCCGTAACGATTGAGCACGATGAATTCCTCAAGTCAGAGCCTGTGGGGCGCCGACAACGGAATGTCCGTGGCTACGGATGTTGCGAAGCGGCGCGGCGGAGGGTCATGGTCACAATGTCAATCATCGGGACGCCTCCTGTGGAATTCGCGCTGCGGGTTCGAACCTAGGACGGGCGATCGTGGGCGTCAACGCCGATTTGTTGTCTTGCCAAAAGTCGCTAAGAACAATTGTGACCGATCCTACCGCATTCATCTGCGCCAACACCGCACTGGTTTCGCCACCACTCGTGCCCGAGATCCGGCTTCGTCTTGCCACCGAAGTGGTGCCCCTTTGGCAGCTGACGGAAGAGGAACTTGCCGCTAGCGGCGTTCCCCCGCCCTACTGGGCATTCGCTTGGGCCGGCGGTCAGGCGCTTGCGCGTTTCGTCATCGACCATCCCAGATTCGTCGTTGGGCAGTTCGTGCTCGATTTCGGTTCGGGATCTGGTCTCGTTGCGATTGCGGCGGCACGTGCTGGCGCCGCGCATGTGCTGGCGGCAGACGTCGATGCTTTTGCCGTCGCCGCCGTCAAACTCAATGCGGATGCGAATTCCGCACGCATCAGCGTCACCACCGATGACCTGATCGGATCGGAAGGAAATTGGCAAACGATCCTGGTCGGCGACATGTGCTATGAGCGGCCGCTCGCAGAACGGCTCCTGGAGTGGCTTTCGGTCCGCGCTGCGGCCGGCGCGACGGTCCTGCTGGGTGACCCCGGTCGCTCCTATTTTCCCAGAAGCGGCGTCGAGAAACTCGCCACCTATAACGTGCAGACGACGCGAGATCTGGAGGATCGCGAGATCCGACAAACGAGCGTGTACGCGCTAAGAGCGGCAGCGCGCTAACGCTTGCTCGCGCGTCCGGGCGCGGGACCGACATAGCGCGCGCGGGGACGAATAAGAACCTGGCTCTCAAGCTGTTCGATGGCATGGGCAATCCATCCTGCGGTACGCGCCATCGCAAAGATCGCCGTTTCGCTGCCGCGCGGCAGTTGCAGCGTCTTGCACATGACAGCCAAGGCATAGTCGATATTCACAAAGGCGCCGGTGGCTTCTGCGATGCGTTCGGGAACTTCAATCGTGAGCCGCTTATCGGCGCCAGCCTTCGTCAGTTCCTCGAGCAGCGATATGCCACGCGGATCGCCCTTGCGGTAGATCAGGTGGCCAAAACCCGCGAAGCGCTCGCCCAAGGCCACACGCTCGCGTACAATCGCAGCGATGTCCCCTTCGAGGAGCGTATCGACAAGTTTTGATGCCAGCGGACCGGCGCCACCATGCCGGGGACCTTTGAGGGCGACCAGACCCGCGATTACGGCATCGTAGAGGCTGATGCCCGTCGACACTGCGCAGCGCACGGTAAACGTCGACGCATTGAGTTCATGGTCGGCGAGCAGGACCAGCGTACGGCGGATGAGGTCTTCGGCCTGACGACTCTGCGGCGCCCAGGCGCGCGCGATTTGACGATGTAGCGGATCGGCAGAAGGTTCTGCGCCAATCATCGCACTGATCACCAGGCGCAAGATGCGTGCGCCGATGGCCGCACGCCCCTCGGCAACACTGTTATACGCTCGCGGATCAGCCGCCGCAGCGAGTGCCAGCACCGCAATGGTTCGGTCGGTGGGCACGACATTGAGCGTCGCTTCGAGAATTTTTCGCATGGCCGGTGAAATCACCGGCAAGTTGGCTTTGGCGAAGGGGTCCGATGCCTTGGAGTCCCAAAGCAACGTGGCCGCCTGCTCGAAGGTGGCACTCTGCGACAGCGACACGGCATAGACGCCACGATAGATCGAGCCGGCTTCGGTGATCGTCGAAATCGCCGAATCGAGGATGGGCAGATCAGCCGCCTTGAGGCCCTGACCGTCGGCCATGGGCGCCCGCCGACTTTTCAGACCGCGAACGTCTTCGGCTCTATAGCGCCGGCTGCGCGGATTTTCGCCCGGCTCGGAGCGAATCAGGCCACGGCTGACATAGGCGTAGAGCGTCGCCGGAGAGACCGCGAGTTCGGTCGCGGCGTCGCGGGCCGAGAGGTAGAGCGTGTCATCGGAATTATTCATATTGATAAGGCTAATCAAGATTGATCAATATGTCTAGGTCCCCGATCTTTTGTGCGATGCAACAGAGGAGATCGAAATGACCTTGCAGCCCACAAAGCCCCCTATCGGCCTGGACGGCGTTCCGGCGGCAGAAACAGCGTTGTCGCACGTCGATGGCCAGAAGGGTGAACTGATCATCGCCGGCGAGCGCGTGGCGGATCTGGTCGCGAAATCTAGTTTTGAGGGGGTTACGGCGCGGCTGTGGACCGCTGCGAGCGAAGTTCCGATCAGCGAGGCGGAGGTGCGGGCGGCGCTGGGAGAAGCACGCGTGCGGGCTTATGCGCACTTGCCTCAGTTTTTGAGCGCTAGCGAAGGACTTTCGATCGTCGACGGGTTTCGAGCCGCGATAGCGGGTCTACGTGCCGAAAACGGCCTCACCCACGATGCAACAATTCTGGGTGCCCTACCGGTCATCGTCGGCGCATTGGTGCAGCGGGCAAAGGGCAAGCCGCCGAATATTCCCAACGTGAAGCTCAGCCATGCCGCCGATACGCTGTCGATGCTGCACGCGCGCGCGCCCAACGCGAGCGAAGCAGCGGCGCTCGATGCCTACTTCGTCACCGTTTGCGATCATGGGATGAACGCATCGACCTTCACGGCACGCGTGATCGCCTCCACGCATGCGGACCTGTTTAGCGCCATTACCGGTGGCTACTGCGCCCTCACCGGACCGTTGCACGGCGGCGCACCGGAACCGGTGCTGGAGATGCTCGACGCGATTGCAACGCGTGAGCGAATCAGGCCGTGGATCGATGGCGCCCTGGCACGCGGCGAGCGGCTGATGGGCTTCGGTCATCGCATCTATCGCGTGCGCGATCCACGCGCCGACGTGCTGAAGGCTGCCATCGGAAGGCTGGCCACCAACGCGACCGACTTGCCGTTTGCCGCCGAGGTCGAGGCGTATGCACGCCAGGCTTTGCGGCAAAAAAAGCCCGACCATCCGCTGGACACGAATGTCGAGTTCTTCACTGCCATCCTGCTCGACGCGCTGCAAATACCGCGCCAGGCATTCACGCCCATCTTCGCGGTGGCACGGGCTGCCGGCTGGACGGCGCACGCACGTGAGCAACAGCGTCGCGGTCGCCTGTTGCGTCCGAGTTCGGCCTATATTGGTGAAATGCCCTAGGGTTGGTTGACACCAAACGGGTGGCGCGGCCGGAGCCTCGGCTAGGTCTCCCGTCTTTCCGCTACCGGTCCCTTCTGCCAGAGTGCCGGCTGCTTCGGCCGGCTGGCCGGCCATCCTGAGGGGACCTACATGGTTGCGACTTCCGAAGATCCCGTTGCCGAACAACATGAGCTGCGCCGTGCCCTGGGGCCAATCCAGCTGATCGGCTTGGGCATCGGCGCGATTATCGGCGCCGGCATCTTCGTCAGCACCGGACAAGCGGCGGCCCAATTCGCCGGGCCAGGCGTCGTCATCTCCTACGCCTTTGCCGGGTTCGGCTGTCTGCTGGCCGGGTTGTGCTATGCCGAATTCGCCTCGATGATTCCGGTCGCGGGCAGCGCGTACAGCTATGCATTCGCCACGCTGGGAAAATTCCTCGCCTGGATCATCGGCTGGGATCTCATTCTGGAATATCTGGCAGCGGCGTCGGCGGTCTCCGTCGGCTGGGGCGGTTACTTCAACGGCCTGATGACCGAGGTTGGCCTTACTCTGCCGCCGGCATTATCGACCGCGCCGATCATGATGAGCGCCGATCACACGCTCAGCATGAGCGGTGCATTGATCAATGTGCCTTCAACCATCTTGATTGTCGGTCTGACGACGCTCTTGGTGATTGGGATCCGGGCATCGGCGACATTCAACGGCATTATGGTTTTACTAAAACTGATTGTCGTGATCCTCGTAATCATCTTTGGCCTGCAATATCTCAACACGGCAAATCTCACCCCGTTCGTTCCGGAGAACACCGGTAGCTTCGGATCGTTTGGCTGGAGCGGCGTCCTGCGCGCGTCAGGCGTCGTGTTCTTCGCCTATATCGGATTTGACGCGGTTTCGGTGGCTGCACAAGAAGCCCGCAATCCGCAACGTGATATGCCGATCGGCATTTTGGGATCGCTGCTCATTTGCACTGTCCTGTACATGCTGATGTCGTTGGTGCTGACCGGCATCGCCAAATACACGACGCTGAACGTCCCACAGCCCGTCGCGCTGGCAGTCAGCCAAGTGCCCGGCCTCGCTTGGCTGGTTCCGCTCGTCAACGTCGGCGCAGTGCTTGGATTGGGAACCGTCGTCCTGGTGCTGCTGCTTGGCCAGGCGCGAATATTCTATGCTATGTCGCGGGATGGCATGCTTCCCAAGTTCTTCAGCCAGGTGCATCCCAAATTCCGCACACCGCACGTATCAACCATTGTCATCGGAACCGTGGCGGCTGCGCTCGCTGCATTTCTGCCGCACGACCTGCTCATCGAGTTGGTATCGATCGGTACTCTGGCAGCCTTTGTGATTGTCTGCGTCAGCGTCCTGGTGCTCCGCCGCACGATGCCCAATGCGAGGCGACCGTTCCGGACACCCTTGGTACCCCTGGTACCGGTCGGCGGCATTCTCATTTGCGGCGCAATGATGGCCGGACTTCCGATCGAAACCTGGATTCGTTTTGTCGTTTGGTTTTTGATCGGAATGGTCGTGTATTTCTTCTACGCCCGTAGCCACGCCAAGAAGTCGCCCTACGCGATCCAGCAGAACGCAGCGGAGTGACGTTGCGCCGGGAGCGGTCTATTTTGAGTCCATGACATATCGCTCCCTGCGTGACTTTGTCGCCAAGCTCGAAACGACCGGCGAATTGGTTCGGGTGCGTGAACCTGTTTCGACCGTTTTGGAGATGACTGAAATCCAGTCGCGGCTCATCGCGGACGGCGGGCCTGCCGTCATCTTTGAAAAACCCATTCGCGCCGATGGCATGCCCAGCGACATTCCCGTGCTGGTCAATCTCTTCGGCACGGTGAAGCGCGTGGCCATGGGCGTGACCATGGACGGCAAAGAGCGGACGGACGCAAAATCGTTGCGCGAAGTCGGCGAAGTCCTGGCGACGTTGCGGCAACCACAGCCGCCCCGTTCCTTCGGCGAAGCGTTCGAATTGCTGCCTTTGGCCAAGACGATACTCGCGATGAAGCCCAAGCGTGTGTCGCGGGCCGCTTGTCAGGAAGTCATCCTGCGCGGAGATCAAATCGACCTCAACAAGCTGCCGATCCAAACCTGTTGGCCGGGAGAGCCCGCCCCGCTCATCACGTGGCCGCTGGTCGTGACAATGGGACCGGGCGATGCGCGCGAAGACAATTACAATCTCGGCATCTACCGCATGCAGGTGCTGAATCGGAACCAGACGATCATGCGCTGGTTGCGGCATCGTGGCGGTGCGCAACACCATGCACGTTGGGCGAAGGAGAGAGCGGCGCCGCTCCCCGCCGCTATCGTGCTTGGCGCCGACCCGGGCACGATACTCGCTGCGGTGACGCCGGTGCCAGACACGCTGTCGGAGTACCAATTTTCCGGCCTGCTTCGCGGCCAACGCGCCGAGCTCGTCGACTGCGTCAGCCAACCGCTGCAGGTACCCGCCGAAGCCGAAATCGTACTCGAAGGTGAGGTGTCGCTGACCGACTATCGCGATGAAGGGCCGTTTGGCGATCACACCGGCTACTACAATTCGGTTGAGCAGTTTCCCGTGTTTACGGTTACCGCGCTAACGATGCGACACAGACCAATCTATCTTTCCACCTACACGGGTCGGCCGCCGGATGAGCCGAGCATACTTGGCGAAGCCTTGAACGAAGTCTTCGTGCCGCTTCTCACGCAGCAATTTCCCGAGATCGTGGACTTCTGGTTGCCACCGGAAGGCTGCAGCTATCGTATCGCCGTCGTCAGCATCAAGAAAGCGTATCCCGGTCACGCCAAGCGCGTGATGATGGCGGTATGGTCGTACCTGCGGCAGTTTATGTACACAAAGTGGGTGATCGTGGTGGACGACGACATCAATGCGCGCGACTGGAAAGACGTAATGTGGGCGGTCTCGACCCGCATGGATCCGGCGCGTGACATCACGCTCGTCGAGAACACCCCCATCGACTATCTGGACTTTGCGTCGCCGCATAGCGGGCTGGGATCGAAGATTGGTCTTGATGCCACCAACAAGCTCGCGCCCGAGACACAGCGCGAGTGGGGCCGGCAGATCCGCATGGACGAGAATGTCATTCGCACGGTCAACGAGAAGTGGCCTCGCCTCGGGTTGCCGCGACGTGGCCAGCCGGTTCGGCGCTAGAGCCGGATTGCGCCGATTGATTGCTTGACCGTGCGCGGAACTGCTCTACTTATGGCTTCGAAGTCCCGGAGTACGTCACGCCATGCCGGTCATACTGCTGTCGCCGTTTCCAATGCTCGCGCTCTACTTCGCTGCGAATGCACTCATCATGCTTTTGCTTGGCATTTTGGTGGTGCGCGCCCGCGTCAAGACGCGAACCGAAATCGGGCATGGCGATGATCCCAGGATGATGGGGGCCGTACGGGCGCATGGCAACAACACCGAATACGTTCCCGTCGCGTTGCTCTTGATGCTGATCCTATTGCCTCTGCAAGCCAATGTGCTCGTCATTCACGCCGTCGGCGGTACGCTCACGCTCGGCCGCATCCTGCATGCCATAGGTTTGTCGCGTAACGTCGGAACGTCTGCGCCGCGCTTCCTGGGCATGATCTTGACGTGGATGTCCTACCTCATCGCGATCGTTGGGGTTGTGTGGTTGACGTTCCAGCTACCGCTCCAGGTGCCTGGCTGAACGATGGCGCAATTCAATCCGCAGGACACGCTCACCGCGCTGATCAAGGCCGCCAAGTCGGCGGGCGCCGATGCAGCCGATGCGCTGCTTGTTGAAAGCATTTCGTCCGGAGTGTCCTACCGGCTCGGCAAACTTGAGGATGTAGAGCGCGCAGAGTCTTACGATCTCGGATTGCGCGTGTTTGTCGGACAGAGAGTTGCGTTCGTGTCGTCCACCGATTTCTCCCGCGCCGCGCTTGAGCAATTGCCCAGTCGTGCGATCGCCATGGCCAAGCTGGCCCCCGAAGACAAATTTGCCGGTCTGGCACCGCGCGAGAGGCTGGCGAAAACGTTTCCGTCGCTTGACCTTGAAGATGCGCACGAACCTTCAGCAGAAGCGCTGGTCGAACTGGCCCGCTCCGTTGAGGGTGCCGCGATGGCGGTCAAAGGTGTGACCAATTCCGAGGGTGGTGGCGCCAGCTTCAGCCGTTCGGCAATTGCGCTGGCGACCAGTGAGGGATTCTTTGGTGCGTATGCGGGAACGAGCCATGGCATCGGCGTGGCCGTATTGGCCGGCGAAGGCACGGCGATGGAGCGCGACTATGACCAGGCATCGGCGCGTCACAAGAACGACCTGCTTAATGCAGAGAGCGTCGGAAAAAATGCCGGAGAGCGTGCCGTCAGGCGCTTGAATCCGCGCAAGGCCAAGTCGCAGGCAGTGCCCGTAGTGTACGACCCACGCGTGTCGGGTGGCTTGGTTGGTCACCTCGCCGGAGCGATCTCAGGAGCATCCATTGCGCGCGGCGTGAGCTTCCTCAAGGAAAAGTTGGGCAAGGAGGTATTTTCGCCGGCCATCAACATTGTCGACGATCCGCACCGGGTGCGAGGACTGCGCTCCAAGCCGTTCGATGGTGAAGGAGTTGCGAACCAGCGACGCGTCGTGATCGCGAACGGCGTACTGCAGACCTGGCTGCTTGACTGCGCGAGTGCGAAGCAACTCGCACTGACGACTACAGGACACGCTGCGCGCGGTACCGGGGGCCCACCGTCACCCTCGCCGACCAATCTCTACATGGAGGCCGGTCCCGTGTCGCCCGACGAACTCCTCTCGGACATTCGCGAAGGGTTCTATGTCACTGAGCTGATCGGCATGGGCGTTAATGGCGTGACCGGCGACTACAGCCGCGGCGCCGCCGGCTTTTGGATCGAGAATGGCCAAATCGCCTATCCGGTGTCCGAAGTCACCATTGCCGGAAACTTGAAGGACATGTTTCGCAATCTTACGGCGGCGAGCGATCTTGAATTTCGCTACGGCACCAACGCGCCGACAGTCCGCATCGAAGGCATGACCATTGCCGGTGCATAACGATGCTGCCGCCGATCTGTTGCTTTTGGAGCACAGCGTGCGGGAAGCGGGAAAGATCGCCCGAGCGTTCTTTGGCGGCAGCTACAAAAGATGGGACAAGGGCAAGGGTAATCCCGTTACCGAAGCCGATCTTGCGGTCGACCGATTTCTCAACGAGCGGCTGCGCGCGGCCCGGCCCGGCTATGGTTGGCTATCCGAAGAAACCGAAGATGATCTCGCGCGCCTTGCGACCGAATCCGTGTTTGTCGTCGATCCGATTGACGGAACAGTCGCTTTCATGAAGAGCCGACCGCACTTCACGATCTGTGCGGGTGTGGTGTGCGGTGGTGTGCCAGTTGCTGGCGCGGTCTACAATCCGATCACCGAGGAATGTTTTACGGCTCATGTGGGAGGCGGCGCATTCCTGAACGGCTCCCCGTTGACCGTGACGGTGCGCGATCGCGTCGAACACTGTCGCATGCTGGCAGACAAGCCGATGTTTTCACATCCTGCCTGGAATGTCGCGCCGAACGTGCCATGGCCGTCCATGGAGATCGAAACACGCAACTCCATCGCCTATCGTATGGCACTGGTGGCGGCCGGTCAGTTCGATGCAATGCTCGCGCTGTCTGCCAAGCACGACTGGGATCTGGCCGCGGCCGACATCATCGTCAGTGAAGCCGGCGGGGTTGTAACGACGCATGCCGGCAAGCGACTGCGCTATAATCAGGAGAATACCCTGCAACCCTCCGTAGTCGCGTCTGGACCAAGGCTGCATGGGCTCCTTTTGGAGCGTGTCAGTCACCTGAACCTGCCGCGCAGATAGAGGCCGATATGGCGGAGCACAAACCCGAACAATTGCTGCACCTGGTCTTTGGGGGCGAGTTGGTTGCACCGATGGACATCACGTTCAAAGACCTCACCAAGCTCGATTTGGTCGGCATGTACCCGAATTACGCGCAAGCCCTCAGTGCCTGGCGCGCCAAGGCGCAGGCAACGGTCGACAACGCCCAAATGCGCTATTTCGTCGTACACATTCATCGGCTGCTGGAGCCGGATTCGAAAAGTTAATGGCTGCGAATTTCCCGCCCTCGCGCGCGCCCGTCACGTCGTGCTATGCCGCCCAACCATGACGACCAGTTTGCACTCCGACATCTCATCACCTGGCGTGACACACCCTGTCGCGGTTGGAGGTCTGCGAAAACTCGGAAACACATCTGTCATTGGCCGCCTCTTTCGAGACTATGTCCGCGACCAATGGTTGATGTTCGGCGCTGCACTGGCGTGCATGATAGTGGCTTCAGTGGCCAGCGGCACTATCCCGATCATCGTGAACTACACCGTCAAACACCTCTTCATCGAAAAGCAAGCGAGCATGCTGGTGATCATCCCAGTGCTGGTGATCGCTCTCATGACGATCCGGGCCATCAGCTGGTACGGGCAGCAAAGCTTGATCGACTCGGTCGGCGAACGCGTTGTAACGGCTGCCCAGCGCGACATGTTCGATGGGCTAATCCGGCGCGACCTGGCATCTCTCAATGCGGTCCATTCCAGCCAATTCGTGTCCACCATGCTGTACGATGCAACGCTGATGCGCGACGCCATCACCCGCGGTGTCGCGGCAATCGGACTGGAGGCGGCACAGCTGATCGCCTTTTCGGCAGCCATGATCTACGCCGACTGGCAATTGACACTGATTACGCTTGTCGTGTTGCCGCCCATCGTGTGGGCCATGGAACGTATCGGCAGTTCGATGCGTCGGGCGGCAACACGCGGCATGGAGCAGACCGGCGATTTGGCGACCTCTCTGTCCGAAGCCCTCGATGGCCGGCGCATCGTGAAAGCCTACAGGCTTGAAACACATGTCGCCGAACTTGCTCATCAGCGACTTGCGGTTCGGCTGCAGACCATGCTCAAGATCGTCCGGCGCCGGGCGTCGGCCGTTCCCACGACGGATCTATTTGCCGGCCTGGTGATCGCTACCGCTCTGTTTTATGCCGGCTATCAGTCACAACATGGCGCACTTGAACTGAATGACTTTGTGGCATTCCTGACCGCCATGCTGCTGGCGCAGCAGCCGGTGCGCAATCTGAGCCAACTCTGGCCCGTGCTCTCCAGCGGCGTAGCTGCCGCCAATCGCGTGTTTGCCGTCATCGACTCCAAGCCGCAGATCGTCGATGCGCCAAATGCCAAAGCGCTTTCCGTCGCGCCGGCACCGCGCGGCGGAGCGGTCAAATTCGAAAACGTGCACTTCGCCTATGACGGAGACAATCCGTCGATTGCCGGCGTTTCGCTCGATATCGCGCCCGGCTCAAAAGTCGCGCTGGTCGGCCCATCGGGTGCTGGCAAAACGACGATCTTCAATCTGCTTTTGCGCTTTTACGACCTCGATTCGGGAACGATCAGCATCGATGGATCCGACATACGCTTCGTCACCCTGGAGTCGCTGCGCCGCAATATCGCACTCGTCACTCAAGAGCCAATTCTTTTCGATGAAACGATTGCTGACAACATTGCGCTTGGAAACCTGGGCGCCAGCCGCGCTGACATTGAAACCGCCGGACAAAATGCTGCCGCCGATGAGTTCATACGCGAGTTGCCGAAGGGCTATGACACACGCGTCGGCGAGGGCGGGCTGAAATTGTCCGGCGGGCAGCGGCAGCGAATTGCCATCGCCCGCGCCATGTTGCGTGACGCCCCAATCCTGCTGCTTGACGAAGCCACATCAGCTTTAGATGCAAAAAGTGAGCGCCAAGTCCAGGAAGCCCTGTCGCGGCTCATGAAAAACCGAACGACGATCGTGATTGCGCATCGCCTGACGACGGTTTTGGATGCCGCCAGGATATATGTGCTGGATCGCGGCCGGGCAGTCGAAGCCGGCACGCATGATGAATTGATGGCGCAACGCGGTCTTTACGCTCGGCTGTACCACCACGATTTCCACGACACGTCGGGGCCGAATTGATGGCGAGGCTGCCACTCGGCATCAAGGCGTATCGGCTGGCGACTGTCCTGCTGTCACCGGCAGTCCCCATGCTGCTGCGCCGAAGGGGCAGGCGCGGCAAGGAAGATCGCGATCGCGTCGCCGAACGCCTGGGCATCGAAAGCGTGGCGCGGCCCGAGGGGTGTCTTGTTTGGGTGCACGGCGCAAGCAACGGCGAGTGCCTAGCTGCGTTGCCGCTCATGCAGGCCCTTGTCGCTGGCAACGTCAATGTCCTGGTTACAAGCGGCACCGTGACATCGGCGCAATTGATGCAAACGCGCTTGCCCGCGGGAGCTGTGCACCAATTCGTCCCCATCGACACGCCTGCGGCAACCGCACGATTCATCGATTATTGGCGTCCTGATGTCGCGCTCTTCGTCGACTCCGATTTGTGGCCGAACCTGATACTCGGCGCAAAGGCAAAAGGTGTTCGCCTCGCATTGATAAACGCTCGAATGTCGCAGCGCTCCTTTGAAGGCTGGCGTTGGGCGCGCAACACCGTTCAAGCGATCCTCGCCGCATTCGACGTGTGCCTGGCCCAAGATGAGGAGATCGCTTCACGCTTTCGAATGCTCGGCGCCGTCGATGTGCGCGTGTCGGGTAGCCTGAAGGAGGATGCGCCGCCACTCACCTTTGACGGCGCCAAGCTGGCCGAGTTACAGGCTGCGACCGCCGGCCGGCCGATCCTGTTGGCAGCTCAAACCCATCCGGGTGAAGACGAGACCATCCTGCCGGCTCACGATATGCTTCGGCGCAGATTTCCCGACTTGCTGACGATCATTGTGCCACGCCACCCTGCGCGCGGCGCAGAAATCGCCCAACTCTGCGCGACGCGAACGAGTCAGCGCCGTTCCGTTGGTGGTAGCGTTGCGCGCGACACTGCGGTTTACATCGCGGACACAATGGGCGAACTAGGCTTGTTTTACCGCCTTGCGTCCTTCGCATTCGTCGGCGGTACGATTGTGCCCAAGGGCGGTCACAATCCGCTTGAACCCGCGCGCTTGCACTGCGCCGTGATCGCAGGTCCTCACACCTTCAATTCGCAGTCCGCGTTCGAAGCGGTTTTCGGTGCGCAGGGATTGGGTCGCGTCACGACGAGCGTCGAAATCGCGGCACTTGCCGAACAACTTCTCGCCGATCCGGCGCAGGCAAAAGCTCTCGGCAACGCGGCTGCTCGCGGCGCTGCAACGTTGGGCGGCGCAATCGACAAGACGATCGACGTCGTCAACCGCCTTTTGGCGTGTCATGTACCCGCCTGACTTCTGGACGCGACGCGATTGGGTATCAAAACTCATCGTGTCACTGCTGACACCGGCAGGGTGGTTTTATGCAGCCAGTGTGGTTCTACGGGCAAAATTCACCCGACAATACCGATCACGTGCCAAGGTCGTGTGCATCGGCAACTTGACGGTCGGTGGCACTGGCAAGACACCCATCGCGCGCGAGATCGCGCGCATCTTGATCGCGCGCGGAGCAAAACCAGTGTTCTTGACGCGTGGTTATGGCGGCAAGGTTCGCGGGCCAAGATTAGTAACCTCGGACGATCTGGCAAGCGAGGTTGGTGACGAACCGGTGATGCTTGCCAAAACTGCCCCGGTCATCGTTGCGCGTGATCGTGCCGCCGGAGCCAGGCTCGCTGAACAAAGCGGCTTCGACACGATCATCATGGATGACGGTTATCAGAACTTTGCGCTGGCCAAGGACCTGAGTCTCGTTGTCGTGGATGGCGAATTGGGATTTGCCAACAAACACGTACTTCCCGCCGGGCAGCTGCGGGAGAACGTCACGCGGGGATTGCGGCGTGCTGACGCGACGATTGTAAACGGCACAGACCTGCCGCCAGAGCTGCTGGCCGCGCGGCTTCCGCTGATCAACAGCAGAATTGTGCCAGAGGAACAGAGTGGCTGGACGGAAAGACGCGTGCTTGCGTTTGCCGGAATTGGACGGCCGGACAAATTCTTCTCGTCGCTTTCAGCGGTCGGCGCCAAGATCGTCGCAACCCGGGCATTTCCGGATCATCATGTCTTCACGGAATCCGAGCTGGAACAACTAAGGACGCTTGCCCGCTCCAAGGATGCGACGCTGGTAACTACGGAGAAGGACTCTGCCCGCTTAAGTCCCGCCGAGCGCCAGGACATCTTGTCCTTTCCCATCCGTATCGAGTTTATTGACAGTGTCGCGCTCATGCACTTGCTTGACAGTCTTGTGCGACGTGCGCTACCGCCGCAGCCGCAATGAATACACAACCAATATCGCTGCCGCTTGCAAGCCGATTCCGCTATGGCGCGGAGGCGGTGGCTTTTTTTGCGTATATTGGATTCTGCCGCATTCTTGGTCTCGAACTCGCCTCGCGCCTCGGCGGATTCATTGGCCGGCACATCTTCTATCGCGTGCGCAGGATCATGAATCGCGCTCGCGACAATCTGCAGCGCGCGTTCCCCGAAAAGTCGACAGAGGAACGCGAAGCGATCATCCTAGAAATGTGCGACAATCTCGGCCGCACGGTGGCGGAATACGCCCATCTGGAAAAATTTCAGGTACACGGCGAAGGCTCGCGCCTGCAAGTCCTCGAGATGCCTGTTGCAGAAGCCGCATTGGCGCGCGGCAAAGGTGTCATCTTCTTTTCCGGTCACTTCGCCAACTGGGAGATGATGCCGTTTGTTGCTGCGCAGCTTGGCTTTGAGGGTGGCGAAGTCTACCGCCCGCAAAACAATCCGATCATAGATCGATGGCTGGTAAATCAGCGTGTAAAGAACGGTCCAGCCGAACAGATCGCAAAGGGACCGCGCGGCACCAGACGCATCTTCACATTGCTTCGCCGGGGCAAGTCCGTATTTCTGCTGGCCGATCAGAAAACCAATGAAGGCATTGCCGCTCCCTTCTTCGGCCGCGACGCCATGACGACGCCGGCACCCGCGATGCTGGCACTCAAGCTGGGTGCCGTCTTACTGCCGGCATCGAACGAACGCCTGAACGGCGCGCGCTTTCGCATGACAGTCCACCCGCCAATTGATTTCATTGCCACCGGCGACCAGGACCGGGATGTCTATGCACTGACGTGTGCGATCAACGATGCTCTCGAAAAGTGCGTGCGCGCGCGTCCTTCGCAGTGGCTATGGATACATCGGCGCTGGCCCACAGGCCGTGAGCAGGACCAGGTTCGGGGCAAGCGCGCGCGTCAGGTTCTGGGCGGCAATGCTGTGCGCGTCGAAAGCGAAGGATCAAGCCTCACTTGAAACCAATTCATTGCCCAATGCAGGTGGGGTCCCGTGGCACGCCCGCTCTGTCCCATGGTTCCGATGATCTCGCCCCGTCGCACGGTATCACCTTCGCGAACCTTGCGGCCGCTTTGGTGCAGGTAGCAGGTCGATACGCCATGCCCATGATCGAGCAGTGTGAATCCACCTTCGAGATAATAGTCGTCCGATAGCGACACCGTCGCATTGGCCGGAGCACGGATGGGGGTGCCTTCAACATTGGCGACATCGACACCCATATGCGGCGACATGGGTTTGCCATTGTCGATTCGCCTGCTGCCGAACACGCCACTCACTATGCCAGGTGCCGGCCAGTCAAGCGGTTCGGCAAACCAGACCAGATCGCTCTCCTTGCGCCTAGCCGCCGCGATCAGCTCATGTTCGCGGTGAATGCGATCGAGCGCATCGGGCGGCGGCGTCACGGTTTCAGGCGGCAAGCCGGTTATGACCTCTTCGGTGTAATGGCGGAGAATGGGAACGATTTTGCGCGTTCGCGTGCTGCCGTTCGAGAGTTGGACCACCATGCGGGCAGCGGTTGTGCGATTCCACTCCAATCCCCACGCAAAAAAACCTTCTGACGACACGGTGATGACCTGGTCATCAATGGTCACACGCGCTCCGGGAGTGGTTCGGCCGACCAGGAGACTGCCTTGTTCCAATGTGCCGGAAAACGAAATTCGCACGAGCGAGGCGCACGCGGACAATGGCGCTGCCATAAGTGCTGTGCCGCCAGCCACCACCAACCGGCGGGTGATCACCTTGGTGTCTTTCCGGTTTCCTGCATGCGCTGCAACGCCGCGCCGGGGCTCGCATAGGCTTCCTGCAGATCCACGCTCCAATAGCGCAGTGCATCGACAGGGATATGCGCACCCGTCACCGCACAGATGACGAACGATCCGGCCCGCAACACCCGGTATTCGCCATCGAGGTATTCGAGCTCGGCGAGACCTTCCGGCCGTATATCGCGTTCCATCTTGTTCATGGCGCCAGTCTAGCCAACACGATGCTCAAAACAAACTATCCTGTTCGCCCGAAGCTTTTGCGCGCGATTTTGGCTTCGGCGCAACGGGACCGTCGGCCACCGCTGCGCGCGTCCCATCGACGAACCCCAGTGACAGCCGTTCACCGGAGACGACGGCATCGGCGCGTCGCCGAACCGACCCGTTTTCGCCGCGAACCAGCACAAACCCGCGCTCGAGCACCGCGCGATAGGAGACACTCTCCATGATCCGGCCCAATGACGCCAATTGCTTGCGTATTTCGCTGAGCCGCGCCCGCTGCGCACGCGACAGGCGCGACGCAAATCCACTCACCCGTTCTCGGCTCAAGGAAAATTGGCGCACGAGGCGGTTCGGCCGCAACACCGCTACCGATTCCGTCAGCCGCGCTTTATGTTCGTGAAGATTGGCGCGCAGAGCCGTTCCAAGTCGTTCGCCGGCAAAGTCCAAGCGCTGGCGCGGCGCGGCAAACAATTGTTCGGCGCGCGGCAGGATGCGGGCGGTTTGTCCAAGATTTCGTCGCCGCTCGTCCATGCGAACGATCAAGCAGCGGCGGAAGCGCCGTTCAAGATCGAGCGTCTGCGACAGCAATTCGGCACGAACGGGCACGGCGAGCTCAGCCGCCGCGGTGGGCGTGGGCGCGCGCATGTCGGAAACAAAATCGATCAACGTCGTGTCGGTCTCGTGGCCGACCGCAGAGATCAGCGGTATGGTTCCCTCGAACGCGGCGCGAACGACGCTCTCTTCGTTGAATGCCATCAGATCCTCGATCGAACCGCCGCCGCGCGCTACGATCAAAAGCTCGGGTCGAGGAACGCGTCCGCCGACTTCCAGGGAATTAAAGCCGCGGATGGCGGCCACGACCTCCGCTGCGGCGCGTTCGCCTTGCACTGCCACGGGCCAGAGCAGGACGCGGCGCGGAAACCGGGCATCGAGCCGATGCATGATGTCGCGAATCACCGCACCCGTCGGCGACGTAATCACCCCGATCACGCTTGGCAGAAACGGCAGGGGGCGCTTGCGCGCCGCCTCGAACAGCCCCTCGGTCGCAAGTCGCTTCCGGCGCTCATCCAACAATGCCATGAGCGCGCCCAACCCGGCGAGTTCGACTTGCTCGACGATAAGTTGGTAGCGTGACGAACCGGCGTATGTCGAAATGCGGCCCGTACAGACGACCTCGATCCCCTGTTGGGGCTTGACCTTTATGCGTTGTGCCGTGCTGCGCCAGCAAACGGCGTTCAAGACCGCCTTGTCGTCCTTCAGGTCGAAATAGACATGCCCGGAAGACTGGAATGTGACTTTGCTCACCTCGCCGCGGACGCGCACGAACGCGAATGCGTCTTCAACGGTGCGCTTAAGCGCCGCGGACACCTCGCTCACGGAATATTCGGGCAGATTCGCCCGCGTGGATGCATCGGACATGATTCCGATGATATAGGAACTCTTGAGCAGCGAGTCCGAAAAAACACCGTTCCACTGTCAAGGGATTGGCGATGAAAGTTCTACTTGTCGGTTCGGGCGGGCGTGAACACGCGTTGGCCTGGGCGCTGAGTTCAAGTCCGATCCTGACCAAACTATATTGCGCGCCTGGCAATGCCGGGATTGCCGATGTAGCGGAGTGTGTTCCGATTGCCGCCAGGGATTTTGACCGCCTCGTTTCCTTCGCCCAGGAAAAACGCATTGACTTTGCGGTCGTCGCAGCCGATCCGCAGCTGGTTGCCGGTCTGTGGGATCGCTTCGAGGCGGCCGGAATTCGTGCCAGCGGACCCAGCAAAGCAGCCGCCATCCTCGAAGGCTCGAAGGGCTTCGTCAAAGATCTGTGCACGGAGTTTGGTATTCCAACTGCGGGATATCGCCGGTTCCAGGCACCCGCGCCAGCAAAGGAATTCGCTTCTGCACTCGCCCTGCCTGTCGTCGTCAAGCCCGATGGTCTAACCGCTGGCAAAGGCGTGAGCATTGCCCAAACCTACGCCGACGCACACAAGGCGATCGACTTCATGTTTGAAGGCGGATTCGGAGATAGCGGACAGGCCGTCGTCATCGAGGAATTCATGTCGGGCGAGGAAGCCAGCTTCTTCGCACTGTGCGACGGTGAGACTGCGATACCACTTGCCGGAGCGCAGGATCACAAACATGTCTTTGATGGCGACAAAGGACCAAACACCGGCGGGATGGGCGCCTATTCTCCCGCTCCGATCCTGACGCCGGCCATGGAACAGGTCGCGATGGAACGCTTCATCAAGCCAACGGTCGCGGCGCTCAACGCGAAGGGCATTCGCTATATGGGCGTGATGTATCTCGGCCTGATGTTCACCACAGATGGCCCCAAGCTCGTTGAGTATAATTGCCGCTTCGGCGATCCCGAGTGCCAAGTCCTCATGCCGCGTCTTAAAGGCGATCTCCTGACCGCCATGCTGGCGGCGCGCGATGGCATGCTGAAGGAGATCGATATTCGCTGGAGCGATGACGTTGCGTTGACGGTGGCAATGGCTTCGCGGGGTTATCCCGGACCACATGAAAAAGGGCATGTCATCAGCGGGCTGGAGGAAGCTGCGCGCCTTCCCGGTGTTCAGATTTTTCATGCTGGCACGGAAAAGCGAGATGGGCGGATTGTTGCCGTCGGCGGTCGTGTGCTGAGCGTCACTGCAGTCGGAAGCAGCGTGGCCGAGGCGCAGGCGCGGGCGTATGCAGCGGTTGATACCGTCCATTGGGAGGGTTGTTTCAGTCGGCGCGACATAGGCTGGCGGGCACTGGCCCGGGAACGCGGCCAATAGGCTTGTGCCAGTCACGCAGCCGGGCCAAAAATGGGCCCCAATAGGTCATAGCAACCGGGAGTGCGTGAGGATGAGTCAGGTAGGTGCCAGCCGCCAGGAGACTTTTTCCGGCACAAAGGATGTCACGGCGGCCCACGCCTTTGACGTCAAGAAACTGGAAAACTATCTCGCTGATCGCATTGCGGGATTTCAAACACCACTGCAAGTGCGCCAGTTCAAGGGCGGTCAATCCAACCCCACCTACCAACTGATCACACCGAACCGAAAGTATGTGATGCGGCGCAAGCCACCGGGGAAACTGCTGCCCAGTGCGCACGCCATGGATCGGGAATTCAAGGTGATATCCGCGCTCTATCCGACGGGATTTCCCGTCGCCAAGCCTTACTTGCTCTGCGAGGACGAAAGCATCGTTGGCACGATGTTTTACGTCATGGATTGCGTTGAGGGTCGCATCCTATGGGAGGGCGTACTTCCGGGGATGGACAAAAAACAGCGCTGGGCGACGTACGATGCGATGAACGAAACGCTCGCGCGGCTACACAATCTGGATTATGTGAAAATCGGCCTGGAGGATTTCGGCAAGCCGACGGCCTATGTTGCGCGCCAGATTTCCCGTTGGACAAAACAATACCAGATGTCCGAGACCGAGACGATTACGGAGATGAACAAGCTCATAGCATGGCTCCCGGCACATCTTCCGGCTGAGGGCAAGCCATCCGTCGTCCATGGTGACTATCGCCTTGACAACATGATCCTGCATCCCACGGAAGCAAAAGTTCTGGCGGTGATCGACTGGGAACTTTCGACCATCGGCGATCCTCTTGCCGATTTTACCTACCATCTTATGCAGTGGCAGCAGGATGGGCGGGGAACCAGTGCCGGCTCGATCATGGGGGTCGACTATGAAGCGCTCGGCATTCCAACGATGGACCAGTATGTCGCTAT
>Ga0157379_10001309_pt1 | contig 20301 bp, 42 predicted proteins | sample S25metaG_FD_121802 | JGI IMG/M metagenome (GOLD analysis project Ga0157379, IMG submission 121802) | Switchgrass rhizosphere microbial communities from Kellogg Biological Station, Michigan, USA - S2-5 metaG | ecosystem: Host-associated > Plants > Roots > Rhizosphere > Soil | place: USA... | reverse complement strand
GGCGCTCGGAGGCGCGCAAGCTGAAATGGGAAACCGTGGACATGTGGAAGCGCCACATCGATATCCAATCCGAGCCGGGAGCACGGACGAAATCGGGCAAGTGGCGCCGCGTGCCGATGTCGGAGGGTGCGCTCGAGGCTTTGCGGGAACTCGAGAAGGTGACCGGAGGAGGTACTTACGTGCTGCCCGCCATCACCGGGCCGAGCCTCTCTCGGGCGTGTATCCGCGACGCCCGGCGGTTGAAGCTCCCTGGGAGCCTGCACAGCCTGCGCCACGCCTATGGCGCCCATATGGTGATGGCGGGCGTATCGATCCGGAAGCTGAAGGACCTCATGGGCCATGCCAGCATCCAGACGACCATGATCTATGCGCAGATTGCCGAGGATCACCAGCACGACCAGGCGCGAAGCGTGACCATTTAGCACAGAAACAGCACACCCCCGCGCGCAAGCTTTTGTTTTTACGCGGAAGTCGCGCGCTCTTTCACGGCGGTAACACGGGTTCGAATCCCGTCGGGGACGCCATTCAATCAAGCACTTACGAAAGTGCATCCCCCGCCCGCCTTCTAAGAAGCTCCACTGTGTGCTGTGAAAATAGCACACCAGCACAGGCAGTCTCGCCGTGAGCCGCAATCTCATTCTGCGCCTCCGCTGGGCCGCTGACGGCTGCATTGCCCTCAGGGACCTCCCCGCTCTCCTGCGCGAGGCCGCGCGCGAGCTCAAGCGCCTCACCCCTAAGCCGAAGCCCAGGCGGTTGCGATGACCGTCTGGCTGCTCTGCGTGCTCCTCGACTATCGACACACCGTCGAGCCGGTCTGCGATCGGAAGCCCGACGAAGCTGCGTGTCATCGCGACATGGTCGAGTGGGTAGAGCGCGCCGTGCAGTGGCAAGAGCGCTCTCACCTCGAGCGGGCCGTATGGGCTGCGTGTGACGAAGCACCGCAGGTTTCAACATGACACAACTGTTGGCCGATTACCGAGTCTTGGCACAGGTGAAACAATGAACCAGCGCATCAACGCCGTGATCGACAAGATCCTGGCTGAGTGGGCCGACAAGGGAAAGATCATCGAGGGCGGCTGGATGGCCTACGTCGCTACCAGCGGCCTTGGGAGCGCCCCTGAAATGCAGCGGACTGAGATGCGTAAAGCTTACATGCTCGGCGCTCAGCACCTCTTCGCCAGCATCATGGGCATTTTGGACCCAGGCTCAGAGCCGACAGAAAAGGATCTGAAGCGCATGGACCTTATCCACCACGAACTGGAGGCGTTCCGACGCTCCTTGGGAAATTGAACCGTGAAACACCTGCTCATGCAAGCCAAAGAAGAGATCCTCCAACTGCGACGCCAGAACGAAATTCTGTCGGCCAAGGTGGAGACCATGGAACTGTTTGCGCTCGTGTTGCGCACTCAGCCGAACTATCCGGGCATGACCATGGGGGAAGATATCGCTTGGCAACTGGCGCGCGAAATTCAGCGGATCGAGGACGAGGCGCGGACGCCATGAGCACATCCGAGTTGGAGCACATTCCCACTGAAACCCGTGCGGAATGTTCCCATACGCCTGGGCCGTGGATAACGAGGGGACCTAGGCGAGTTGACCAAGGCGACGACTACGCCATCGTTGCTGGAGGCGAAATCATTGCCGAAGCTTTCGGACGGACAAGCCAGAACAACTTTCCGCCCAGCGCGGCCAATGCCCGCCTGATCGCAGCCGCGCCGGATCTGCTGGCTGCACTGAAAGAAGTGGTCGCGCTGAGTGATCGGAAACATGATGCATGGGACGCAGCACGCGCAGCCATCGCCAAAGCCGAGGGCCGGTCATGACACGTCTCGTCAACGGCGCTAAGGTCTCGCATCGCCGCCCTGCTCCAGCGGTCCCTAAACCTGTGGCGCCTGAGCCAAAAGCCCCGAGCGATGCCTACTTGATCGCCCGCGCCAATCAACACAAGCCGTGGGCGCGACGCTGGTTACGGCAAAGGGGACATTTCGTATGAATGAGCATATCCCTTCCACAAAGGTAGTCGGCGAGGGCTTCGCGTTCTTCCGCTGGCACGCCCTGAGATGGCCGGATGCAATCTGCTATCACAGCCTGCGGAACTTCTGCGGGCGGTCTTGGGCACGAGGAGATCGCAATGTCGAATGACACCATTGCTCGGACTGCAGATGCGCGTTGCCCAAAGTACGCGGATGAGGCCGCATACCCCAGGCCGCGCATAGAGAAACTTACGCAGCAGCAGCGCGAGTTGACTGTGCTGCCGGAACAGTACGGTCTCACCAAGCGCGAGCTGTTCGCCGCGATGGCGATGCAGGGCATCTTCGCTCACGGCTATGTGATGCCGAACGAGAGCGCCGAAGCTGCTGACTGTGCCGTCCGAGCGGCAGACTGTCTGCTAAAGGAGTTGGCCAAGTGAACGAGGTCGCACGTCCACAAGAAACGGGCGCCGCCGTCAGACAGATTGGCCCGTGCTCCTACTACGATCCGTTTCTCGGGAAGTGCCACAACAGCGGCGTTCGGTTGTTGTTGAGGGATTGCCTTGACCGGCTCGTGCTTCGCACCCTGTGCCGCGTCCACTCCGACTTCATCGAGGCAAAGCCATGACAGTCGCAGGTTCATCGGACCCGTGCGACTGTGGAACACGGGCACCAGATCTGAAAGACCACGCGCGATGGTGCATGGTTCAGCCTCCAAGCGTGAGACAACCTGAGTTGCAGCGTCGTGAGACACTCACCTCAAAGAAGTTGCTCCTGGTGGCCGTCGAGCCGCAGCCCACATGGATCGATTCTTCCGGCCGCTGGCACTGGAGCCTGCCGGAGCGCGCTCGATTCCCTGGTTGCTGTACGAGCGTCGTGACCGCGAGTCGCGAATGGTGGGAATACGCGCCATCAGAAGCAAAGCCTCACCCGATGGCCGAAGGCGTGCAACTGCGTGACAATCTTTGGTACTGGGCAATACCAACGGACGAGACGGCAGTGTTACAGGGGCTCAGATCGTCCGGCCTCAGTCCTCACCTACCAGGGTGCACGCTGAACTACACCTTCGATTCGGTGGACAACGCAATTGAGGCCAGAAAGCTCATAGACGCGCATTTCGGACTGGACCGGAACGTGACGAACGCTCAGAACGGGAGCGAGCAAGCATGAGCCATCGCCTGGGCAACACGAAAGAGTTTGATAAACGCTGGCGGAAGGAGCGGGCCAAGAAGAAGGCCGCAGCGGCATCCAAACGCAAGAACCGCCAGCGCTGAGCGAGGAAGGTAGCCGTGGCTAAGAAGAAACGCTCCAAGGCATCGATGATCGATTGTGCGGTCCGCCTGCCCATTGAGGTAATCGCGCGATTCGAGCACGTGGCCGCGATGTCCGGACTTACAGTCAACGATGTCATCAACGTCGTGCTCTGCATGCACGTGCTCAGCCAGAGAGGCCGGATGGGCAAGGAAGTTGGGCGTGAGTAAAGTCGCCGGTACCGTGCTTGATGACTGGAAGCTGCCGGTCTTCAAGAAGCACCTGGACGCTGCTGGCTACAAATACGACGAGCCTGTGCCGTTCACTGCTGGGACGCTGGTCCTGCGGATTCACTACGAATGGGTGCACGAGTTACAACCGATCATCGAAGCGGCCCAGCGGGAATGCGCTGCGAATCGAGCACATCTACAGCACAGAGGTGATCATGGCTGAGGTCTATCACATCAAGGTGACTGGCGAGTTCTACGTGCTCGCGGATGATTACCAAGAGGCCATGACAGCAGGCTGTGTGCTGACGGATGGCTTCAGGCACGAGCTACCGGGCGGCTCCGAGACCGACCTCTTCGCCTATCGCATCGTGCGCCAGGACGACGAATTTCGACGCCGCTGCGTCAACTTCGAAGATCGCCCGTCTACATCCAGAGAACAACCATGAGCCGGAGATTCAAAGATATAGACTGGGATCTGGCCGACAAGGCAACTGGCAACATTGGCACATGGGAGCGCGTGCAAATCGCGGTCCTGATGGACATCCGCGACGAGCTCAGGATCGTTCGCCAGCGCCTGCATGTGCTGGAGTGCCGGAACTTCATCGAGATCCCGCGCACGCTGAAGCGGATCAGCCGCAATACCGCGAAGCCGCGCAAGGCCAAGGCGCCCAGCAAGCCAAAACTGCGAGTCGTGCGATGAGACTGGGCCACGTCATTCGCGCCTACCGTCACCATCGCGAGATCAGCTTACGGGCCTGCGCGAGGGAGATGGGCTTGGGCGCAGCAACGCTGATGCGCTTCGAGCAGGGGCAAGCCATCGACGCCAAGACGTTCCTACTCATCATGAAGTGGCTCACTGACAATGGATGAGCAGATCTACCGCGTCTGGTACGACGATCCGCAGGGCAATCGACGCTTTGTTGATACGAAGCGTGGCGTGTGGTTCTGTCAGGAAGGTTTCTGGGTCGATGACGAATGGCAGTACGCCGTCGATCTGGATAAGTGCCTGAACTGGATCCCGCCTCACCGCATCGTGCTGATGAGCAAACTCCCGAAGGGCTACGAATTCATACCTTCGGACAGCGCAGGAACATCTCCCGATGGCGTGTGAGTTCATCTGCGACGGCTGCGGCAAGCGCGAGGCCGCCGACATTACCGGCGATGGCCATTACGTGAAGCCCTGGCATTGGTTCGCGCGTCGCGATAAAGATGGACCGCAGATCGCGTGCTCGCGCGAGTGCATCGAGAAGGTTGCGAAGGCCTCCGGCAAAACCGCCGTAGTGCTACCGATATGAACGCACCAACCGTGTCCGTTAAATAGGTGTGTACATTATTGAATTAGGTGTGTATAGTATCTCCCAGGCATAGGAGATACCGATGGCACCAGCAGGCAGACCCCGAATTGGCAAAGAGAAGAAACGGCGCGTGAACCTCATGCTCGAGCCAGCGACATACGACTATTTGCGGACCGTGGGAGACGGCAGCGCAAGCGCTGGAATCGCTCTAATCGTACTCGTGCATATGGCGCAGCGCCTCCACGACGAGGTCAAGAAGCTGCCGAAACCGAAGAAGGGGAAGAAGTCATGAGAGCTGAGTACATCGGTTGGGATCCTGCCTTGAAGGGCCGCATAGGCAATTGCGCCCCTGCAAGCGGGCATGATGATCCGGAGTCCATTGAGGAAGGTGCGTATTTCTTTCAGGCGGACGGCGACGAAGACGCGGCCTACGTCGATCCGGAGACCGATCTTCAGATTTTGAGCGCTTGATGGAGCCGCAATCCCAACTGCGGTGGCGTGGGGAGAAAATTAGAGCCCCCGGTGGCCGATCAATTCGGCCATCGTTATTCGGATAACTCAGGAGGGCAATCGTGAATCTCAGCGACAAACCCAAACCCTTCAAGCCGCAGCCGCTGGAGCCCAGCCTTCAGGAGAGCCTGCGCCGGGTATCCCGATGGGCCACGTCCTCGCTGACAAAGGACGGTCCTACGGGGAAGGCCTCGGGTCATGAAACGTACAAACGCTCGTGACAAAGACGTACACCGATCGGCAGTTGTTGCAGTCATGCCTCAACGCAATGGAAGTGTGTCAGCAGCGCGGCGAGGATCGCACCGACTGGCGGCATATGATCGATGCACTGCGCAAGCATCTCTCGGACGAACCGGGAGCTACTCATTGTCCCGTATGCTTGTTGCCGGTCACCGAGCATGATCATCGATGCGCGTTGAAATCGGGAGCAGTTACCTGCGTGTTCCGCGAAGGCTGCAGATATCAACCGAAGTGCGCAGATCTTTGCCAAGGTCCACTCTGAGAACCGGAGCAAGTCATGAGTGACCTGACATACGAGAAGTTGCGCGAAACGCTGCGGATGATCCACGAGAACGCCCCGCGTCCGCCACAGAACAACCTGTTCAGCAGCTTCCTGCGCCCAATGGGTATACCTCTCTACGAGGCCCCTCCTCCACCGCCAAAGATCCAGGTGGCCAACATCACCTTCGATGACGGAACGCCGATCTTGGACCCTGGGTTTCGCGCTCAGATGAACGCATGGCTCGTTGACCGGTTCGGATATCGGGACGATCCTTTCAAGGATCATGTCTACTTTGTAGGGGACTACGGGATGGTGGCGAGTTCGAAGCACTGCGCCATCATTCGCAATCTGGGCGCCTGAGACAAGTTTGCGTCGAGGAGATGGCGGATGAGGACGGTTGACGAATTGGTCCGGGCTGCGCTGTCGTTGCGCTATCACATGATTGAGAAGCAGCAGGATCCGACCACGGGCGTCTTCCATGTGACAGAAGAGGAACGTATGGCGCTCCGTGACGAGCCGCCATTCAATCACTCGATGATGAGCCCAGATCGGGAACGGCTCTGCGGGCTGGAACTCAAGTCCATCGGATAGCGGATGATCAGCGCTCCCGTCCGTCGCACAGCTTCGCCAGATCGCGAAAGCCCTTCGCCTCCGCCATCGCGCCCGCGTACGCCGAGGTGCCCTTCTGGGTCTCGGCATCCTTCTCCAGCTTCACAGCCAGCGCACGGCAGGCCCGCGCGAGATTCGACAATTGCTCTCGGGTGAACATGGCGCCAAGCCTAGCGCGCCGCGGGGCTTCCTCAGCAAGTCGAGTCGGCGACTACTGGATTACTGGCGCCGCTCAATCGCCCTGGCAAACCGAACGAAGAACATCTTCGGCGTCAGCCCGCAGGCCCTGGCCCATTCCGCGCACTCCATGGGGTCCACCTTGCGCTCGCCCCGCTCCACTTTCGACACATAGCTCCTGGGCTTCTTCAGAAGCTCTGCAAGCTGTCGTTGATTGAGCCCCTGCTCTTCTCGGACATCGGCCAAAAGCTCCACCAGCAGCCCATAGCCGCGACTCCACAGTGTTTTTCTCAAGAACCCGCGCTCCAGCCCAATGGAGCGCCGTTAAATAAACCACGCCCTAGCCTGCCCCCAGACTAGCTACACTGGAGTCCTAAATATGTGCGATTAGCCGGAATTTACGCATGCCCTTGCACCTAGAATGGGTACAGGCTTAAATAGGACCTATGTCCAGTCAGCAGGGACGCTTGCCATGTCAAATCCCTTCCTGCACTCGTATTTCTGCTACCCGAGGCCTCTGCTGTTCGGGGCGCTCATTGCCTGGACGCTCGCCTGTGGTGTGTTCGGGTGGCTGATCGGCACTGCGCAGCGCCGACGTACGCCGAACTACACGGAACTGATCATCGTGCCGGGGAAGGACAAGCCCGTCGATTTACGAACGGGCTCCCCGGAGGAACCGGAAGAACCGATAACGCCGTTACGATGAGAAGCCGATGTTGTCCAGGTAAAACTGATTCGACTTCACACCGGTGCCATCGGCGACCGAAAATTTGAGAATCAGCGGATTGCTGAGCCCGAAGTCCGCGAGCGGGATCTTGTAAGTTCCCCACACGCCCACTTGCGGCGCAGGCCCGTACTTCGTGAGGCCAGGACCCACCACGGTGATCGGGCTCCCATCCGCAACGTCATTGATTGCCGCGAAACCGGTGGCGAAAACAGCGTTCGGCTGCGTCGGCTTCAGTGAGTAGGTCAGGTACTTGTAAGGCCGCGTGTCGAACTGACCTCCGGGCGCGTACGGCTGGAAACCACCCCATGGACTGGCGATCGGCACGCTGATGCACTTTCCGCCAGGTTTGCCGACAGTGTTCGCGTAATCGATCGGGCCGGTGCTGAAACTGTAATCGCCCGCCCATGCGAAGACACCGTTCTGATACACCCAGAATGCGCCCGCAGGAACAGGCGTGGGAGTCGGCGTGGGCGTCGGAGCGGGTGCAGACTGGCCGAGATAGCGTGCGTCGAGGATCGGCTGTAATGCCGCCGCAAGCGCTTGTACGTCGATGCTGCCGGAGAAAGGAACGGTACTCATGGATTCGCCTTTGCGTTTGCAGAAGCCCAGGTTTGTAGGGCGGTCAGGGTTGCGGAGTCTTCGAGGCAGGCGCTCGTTGCTTGTCGAACCAGGCCTGCAAGTTGGCTATCGCGCTCGGCGCCTTGGCGGGCTGCATCAGCGAGGGCGGCGGTACTGGCGTTGGTGGACAGGATGCCGCGACGTAATTCGGCATAGTTCTGCACGCTGCGAGAGAGCTGATCAGACAGGCCATCAGTAGCGGCTTTGAGATCGACATACTTCTGCTCCGCGGCGGCTGTGGCCGCTTGCTGGGTCTTGAGATCGGCGATAGCCTCGGCCTGCTGGGCTTGCACCTCCGCAGCCTGCTCAAGTTTTTCTGCCTCTTCTACGCGGTCCCGATGGTGGTTTGTGAGGGTTACGGCACCCCAGCTAATGAAGCCGGTATAAGCCAGTCCCGCGAAAACGTAGGCGATGAGACGGATCTCGAGCGCGGTCACGGTTTCACCTCGGTGGTACTCGATACCAAAGTGGTGCGCGTGCTGCCGGAAGCGTCCCAGTTTCGGCCCGTATCGCTGTAGGTCTGATAGACCAGCTTGAGGAACCCGAAAACGGTCAGGAACACTACAGAGGCGAATCCGGAGGCTTCCAAGCTGCGCTCCGTATGCGGCAGATGGAAATACCACTCGAGGCAGACATAGCTCACCCAGACCGTCCAGGCGAAGCAGGACGTTAGGAACAGCCTCGGAATGACCCGCAGGCTGTCGATGCTTTCGGCCCAGTGCAGGACGGCCTGTTTCGTGGTCGGGTTCATCGGATGCCCTGCCAACTCAAACTGAAATGGTTACCATCCGGCCGTGTGTGGAAATCGCCGCCCCATGCGGCCTCAGGATCGAGTGTCTTCCAAAACTCACCCAGCTGCTTGTAGGCGCTAGAGTCAGTCAGATACTGACCATCCTTGAATAGCTGCAGGTCCACGGCCAGGCGCTGTGTGTGCAGGCTGTTGCTGATCCCAGCGCCGGACTGCGCATTGAGCTTTGCCTGCTCGGGCGTGCGGTAGAGCTCGCCCGCGGTGAGTTCGTAGCCCTGCGCATACGCGAAATCGATGAGCTTCGCGACCAGTGGCAGAAACCGGCGCTGACGCTGTCCGAGGGTTTCGCTCACGTGCGCCGCGACTCCATCATGTCCACTCGCTGCTTCAGCTTCGCCGATTCAATCAGGTACGGATCGACGTAAACGTGCTTCAGCTCCTCGGCGTACTTGGTGACCGAGTTGATGTCACGCTCGCACTGCGCGATGCGCTGCTCATGTACCAGCTGCATGTCAAGCTTGCGGGCGAGATCCCTGAAGTTTTCCGTGTTCTCTTTATGCAGCCGCAAACGTTCCTCGCGGCTCTCCTGGTGTAGCGAATCCCGCTCTTCGCGCAGCTGGACAAGTGCGTCCCTGAAATCGTCCTTGCTGACGCTGGTATCCACCCGCGAATGCAATCGAACACCCATCCACCCTAGAAGTCCCAACAAGATGCCCATCAGGATTTGCGCCAGCTTCCAGCCGTCGAGCATGTAGTTTGGATCGGTCATTTCGAGCCAGCCGACAAAACAGGATAACCAGAATCGTTCCAGCCAAGTTGCACGTAGTACTTCCCAAACTCACGACGGATGAAAGGTCCGCCTTTCCACGCGAAAACATATTTGAGATTATCCGCAGAGTTGCGCCAGCCGGACCACAGATAGGCTCTCCATGGAGCCCATGTGTTGGGTAGGTAGGGCACCTGGCCGCTCGATGTCCATATCAGCGCTTTGCGTCCCGACACGCCATCTTCGGGATTGCCGTAGACGTAATTGAGCGGTCCCCAACTCCAACGGTCTTCAGCCGTCCACGCTTGTGCAAGGCAAAATGGGATCAGCAGCACCCAGCCGAGAACTGTGACGAGCAGCGCAATAAGTTGGACCACGACGAACCACGCCCAAGCTGCAATTCGAGTCATTTTGTGACCTCGGCATACAGTTGAGCCGGAAGTGCTGTGATAGGGTCACCTCGGGCGACCTTCTGAGTGTCGAAGCGACCGGTCCCCGTGTTGACGGACTGGAGTTTGGTCTTACCAGGCGTGTAGCTTCTGATGGATCCGTCACTGTTGAAGCGGATATAAGACGGCACTTTCAACTGATCGGCCATGGCCAGATCATGCGGGCTGAAATAGTCGGCGAGATTGTCGTTTCCGGGGTGCGAGTGCCAGAGAGCGGCGAGGCTCTGACCTTTCGCCAACTGCGCCCGGAGCGCGAAGTCGTCATGTCGAGCCGAGGTCAGCGGAATGGAGTACGCATACCCGTCAGGTCCCCTCACGATGATGCCGGATTGCTCGTTTTCAGCGGTTTTGCCTGAGCGTTTAATGGCCTCGTTCACAGCCGAATCGAGATCGGGCAGCCATGGCGAAGTTGGGTCCAGATGCGCGATCGGCAGTTTGTCCTTTGCGGCAGCCGCGATGAGTTGCTCGCGCAAGACTTCCGGGTCCATCTGCTCGGCCGGAACGCTCACGGTCCTACCTGTTGAGCCGCTGCCGCCTTCCGGCGCGCCGCTTCCAACATGGCCTCGACCTGCGGGCTAGTGGTGGCCAGTCTGCCGATACCGGCTCCTGGCTGGATTGCCTGCCTGATTCGCGCACCCTGCGTGACCTTCTGCAGCTGTTTCTTGGCGAACGTTCCTACCGGCAAGCCGCCAAACTTGGCATTGACGGCATGCTCTGCTGCTCCTTGGGCATAGTCGCTAAGGCCTGCCGTCAGCGTGTTCGAAGTATTGACCGTATGGCCTTCCGGAAAGGCCATGATATTGTGCGCGACTCTTCCCAGCGTCTGCAGCTGTTCAGCGGTGTTAGGATCAACCAGTGATTGCAATTTAGGATCGAGAGCAGACAGAGCATTGTTGTATCCGGACTGCCTGAAAGGCCCCGATCCAATTCCGGCCTTGTCTCGAAGATGGTCTAGCACGGCTACTGCCATCGTCTGGCGCGCCCTGTCGTTGCCCTGCATTGCCTGAGCCATGGTGGCGACATCATCGCGCTTGCCGTTGATCACGAATTTGCGAACGAAATCATCTGGCTCGATCTTCTCGTTGACCACGGCCTTATAGGCTGGATCTGCATCCATCGCCTGGAAACGCTGGCGCGCCAGTGCCCGAGCATCGTTGTAGGCAGCTTGAACCTGCGCGTTATCAACCGTCAGCGGCATTTGCTCGAGTTGATCGCGAATAAGTCCGGCAGCATAGCGCGTATTTCCATCGACTGAAAAAGAACGCTGGATGCGAGCCAGATTCGTCTTCATGTTTTCGATGTTGGCGAAGGTCATCGAGCCATTTTCAGCACGGCGGCTCAGCGTCGCCATGATGTCTTTTGGCGCGGAGTCGAACAGGTCATGCTCGTGAAGCGCTTTCGTCACGTTCGACATCAGATCGGGCGCGCTCATTACAGAGGCGTTTTTATCCGGCACCATGTCGCGCGCATTCTTGTAGGCCGCGTTGATTTGGTCGTTTGCGGCCTTGTCGATATCTTGGTATGCCCCCATCAGCGTATCGCCGTGCTCTACAGCGTTGGTAGAGAACACGTCCGGCCCAACCTCATCGCGAATTGCCTGGATGTTTTGACCCAATTTCGTTTTCTGATCGCCGATGTGCTCACCAACTGCTACCAGCTTTCCACGAAGATTCTGCTCTTCCGAGTAAAGAGCGGCGTTGCGCGTCGCCTGCCCTTCAGTGAGACGAATCGGAACGGGCAGAGATTCGGCTTCGATGTGTCGGTCCAGGACTTCAGGGTTGACCGCGCCGCCAGTGCGCTGCGCTTCCTGGGAAATGGCTTGCCGCAATTCTGGGCTGATCTCGCCGATTCGTGGAGCAGCCGCGGCCGCACCCATCGACTGCGGCGTATCCGTGTAGCTCTGCTTAAGGACCTCGCCCACCTGTGGCGCTGGAGTGAACTTGCGCTCAACCGCACCGGCGACGTTTCGCGCGGCATTCGTCGCCGTGTTGGCTACCGATGCAGCAGCCGGCGCCAGCGGCAATACGCTGGAAGCGGCCTGAAATGCGGCCGGCGCCTCACGCAGATAGGTCTCCGCCATTGGACTAACTTTCCCAACGGCAGCCGCGGCCTGGTCAGCGGCACCTGATACCGTCCGCGCAACGGGGCTATAGGTTCTCGCCAGATCTGCTTCCGCCGCCTTCGCGCTGTCGCTCTGTGGCTGATAGGTGAAGTAGTTCTGAACGTTCCTCTGCACCTGGGCCGGATTCACGTCCGCACCAAACGCCTTGCCAACCGCCGCGCCTCCATAGGCGAGGCCGGCAGGAATCGACGCCAATGCACCCGTAGCGAGCTTGCCGAATTCCTCAGCGGCGCCCACGGGAGCCATTGCCCACTCACGCGCCGTTGATGGCTGAGACTGCTGCGCCGGCTTCAGCGTTGGAACCGTGTCCTGGTCAAACTTCAGCCGAATGGCGCTCGCGTTGGCCTCCTGCGGAATGTTCGGCAAGACATTCTGCTGGAAATAGGCGTTGCGAGCCTGTTCCTGCGCAGCCGGAGCAAGCGCCTGGAAGTTTGGATCCGCGACTACTTCAGTCCAGGGACGTGCCATGGTTCACCAGAGTGGCTTGCCGTCTGCTCCGACAGGAGCCCCAGACGCAGTCGGTTTCGGTGCAGCCTCCCCAGTCGAGGCGCCACGACGCGATGCTTCCTTCAGTCCTTCCTGTACGGCATCGCGCTTGTTTTGAGCGGACTTAATCATGGCTTCCTTGAGACCCTGATAGCCGCCCTCGGTGAACGCCTTGTGGAAGATTTCAACCGCGTCCTTGATGTTGCCTTCAGCAGGCGCAGCGGCTCCTGTGCTGCCGCTCGAGAGCTTCGCGTATTCGGTAGCGGCTTCGCGCATATACAGGACAAGCTGCGCTGAATCCTTGTCACCTCCGAATGAGAGGTTATTCTTCAGGCCAACCAACGCTCTGTTGATTACGTTAGGCGCATTCGGCAGCTTGGCGACCAGCGGCTCAATTTGCGCGAAGTCCTTCTCGAGCTTGCTGGCCTGTACGTTCGCGGATGCGGCCTGCGTCATCAGCTGCGCGGTGCTCTTTTTGGCGCCGTTGAAGTCGAGCTGGCCAGTGCGAACTAGCTCCGCTACTTCGTCAGGCGTCTTCCCTTGATTGCGATCGAGCAGTCCACGGAAGGTGGACTTCATCTGTTCCTGACCACGAAGGCCGGCTGGCAGTGATACGCCGCGCTCAGCGAGCGCTCCCATAAGCTGACTCTCATCGGCCGTGAAGTGCTTCGCTTCCTGCGTTGGCGTTACACCCTTGGGCAATGTTCCAATCTTCTCGCCCGTGTTGCCGTTCAAGATATCGATGTGGTCCCCCGCATCGACATGCTGAATATTCATCTTCGGGGCATTCGAAGCAATGACACGAGTCGGATCGTTCGGATCTAGAAGTTGCTGCCCCTGATCCAGCTTGATAGCTGCAGGTGGCGGAGCAGCGGCTGCGACAGCCCCAATTTGCTGCTTGAATTGATCCAAATTTCCAGGAGCGGCCATGGGTCCCGCGTAAGGCACTGTCAAATTGTGAGACTGGAACAGATCCTTCACATCGGGATCATATTGAGCAACATTCGTAAGATACGCTTGCGGATCTGGCGAACTCTGTAGCCCCTTCAACAAACGCTGCGCAGTAATGGCCTCGGCAGTACGATCGGATCGCTCCGCCTGCTTCAATCCCAGCTGACTGTTCTTCAGCTGGATCGCGCGCTCCTGCTGCAGGAAGTCGCGATCGGCCGCTTGATTCTCCAGTTGTCGCTTGGCTACCGTGTGAGTGAACGCCCGATCCATCGCACCCTGATAGGACTGATCCGCACCGTTCAGCGCATCGAGCACGCCCGAGGCCGTACCGGTCATGCTGTAGGGTGCGCGCATGATCCCAAGGCCCAGGCGAATCAATGCCTGGTTGCGGTTGTTGGCCGCGATACCCGGATCCACGTATCCAGCCTGATTCGGATCTGTGGGAAACAGCGCATTACCCAGGCCGTTCGCTGCTCCGGAGATGCCGCCGAGGATGTCAGAGAGAGCCATCGGTTAAGCCCTGTAGTTTGACCGAGCGCCGACACGCTGGACTGCTGCGCCCTGCGTGACGTTGGGATTCTGGTAGAAGCTGATCCCGTACTTGTCGAGGATCGCTTGCGCTTCAGGAGCGTCTACGTGATCTTGGCTCGCCATGCCGAGCAGCTGCGTTACCGTGTTCCAGTATTGCGGATCGTCTTTGCCGCTCTGAAGCGTCTTTTCGATGTTGGCCCAGTAGCTCTGATGTAGATCCACAGGGTTTCGCCTATTGCCGTAGAGAGCCGCGGCCAAAGGAAGTGCAACAGCGGCAGCGCCTCCCGCCACCGGTCCTAGCGTTCCTGCGGCAGCGCTGCCGGCTCCCCCGCTTGCCGCACCACCTGCGGCCGCTTCGCCTCCCGCAGCTGCAGTGCCGGCACTCCCAGCGCCTGCGGCAGTTCCTGCAGCATCTCCGAAGTAGGTTGTGGTCCCGAGCGCTCCCAAATCACTAGCGCCTGCTCCAGCGCCGGCAGCCCCTGCTCCAGCCGCCCCCGCGCCCAGTCCACCTCCTGCGGCTCCGAGTCCAGAAGCGGCATCGCCAACTGCTGCGGCATCTCCTGCAGCAGCCGCTCCGCTACCCCCACCAAACATGCTGCCGATTGCCCCCACCGCTCCACCGGAGCCAGAACCCCCGAATAGCGAATTCACCAGCCCTGCCCCGGCCGTGAGTCCGCCAATGACATTGGCCGCAGTCTGTCCCGCGCCCGGCTTCATCGATGTGGTGTCCGTTCCGAACTTGCCGCCCGTGCCAGAGACCAGTGCGGCGTAGTCCGCCAGATTGGTCTGCGGCATCTGGGCGAGCGACTGATACAGGTTCGCACCCTCGAGCTGCTGGCCAGCGGCACCCTGCGCGATATTGGCGCCCAGACCCATCGCATTGGCCTGCTGCTGCTTCGCCAGGTTGTACTGCTGCAAGTACTGCTGCTGAGCATTCAGGTCCATGTTTTTGCCGATGTTGGCGGTTGCCCAGTTCAGATCCTTGATCGCGCCCGAAGGATTCCCAAGGAAGCTCGCGCGCTGATTCAGCTGCGGCAATTCCTGATTGTTGAATGAGTCCCAGGTCTGCTGGTTGGCCGCATCCAGAGCCTGCTGGACGGCCGAGTAATCCGGCGTGCCCGAGAGTTGTGCCTTGATGGCTGCCTGCGTATCCGGCGTCAGGTTCGCCGCCAGACTGCCGTAGGGTGTCGTGCCACCAATGGCACTCCCTACCGCACCCGTGGCCTGTCCATAGCCGAAGTTGCCGGCCGGATTGGCGTACTGCCCCGCAGTCGTGCCGTACTGCTGCTGGGCCTTCTGCATGATGTCCAGCAGATAGGGCGAGGCCGGTCCCCACGGAGTCGCTGCCGTTGTTTGACTGCCGCCGCCGCTCATCGCAGTGAGTACGCGCTAGCCGGCGACAACGGCTGAATGCCCGGATGGCCCAGGCCCATCTGCGGATTCTGCATTTGCATGCCGTAGCCGCCGAGGCCTTGCATCTGCTGCAGACGGGCCATGAGCTCGGGAGATAGTTGCGGCATTTGACCGGCCGGCATGCCCTGCTGCGGCATACCGGGCTGCTGCGGGATCTGCTGCATGGGCCGACCCCAGCCGGTCATTGGAATCTGCGGGCGAGCGAACATCATGTGAGTTCCTTCCACGCGACCAACGACGGCTGTGTGTGCCATCCGCGTCGCGTGACAAACTTGCTCCATCCCGCCCGACCGAGCATGTTCAGAGTACCCAAATTACGAGCCCTGCACCATTGCTCGAGCGCGTCCGTAACCGCTTCGCCGTGGGTCCTCCATGCGCCGTTCTCAGTACCTAACGCAACGATGTTTCCAACCATTTTGGTTGGATAGCGCTGTGCCTCCATGACTACGGCACCGATAATGCGGTCACCCTCCAAGAGAACGAGCAATTCCGCCATTCCGCTGAGCAACAGGCTGCGCAATCCTTCCGGATCCAGATGCGGATGCACCTCGAGCGCCTCGGACAAGAACGGCTCAGCGAGCGGCCAGAAGGTTTCTACGAGGTGCGTAGGAATATCGCGAATCATAGTTTTGCGATTCCACGCCACCGTGCCGCATAGGGGTCTCGCCACAGCACCAAAGAGCCGTTTTGCGAGAGTGACAAACTCGTCACCAGGGAAAACCGATTGCTGGCGGAGGACTCCGCGGCCTCGCTCTTCAGGACTGCTACCCCGGTACCGACGTTGATGAAGACCACTTCGCGCAGCGCGTCCAAAGCTCCACGCTGAAGCCCTGTGAAAGTCTGCGTGGTCGAAGTCGAGACCAGGAGCACATTGCCCGCTACCCGCCAGTTGGCTGAACTGCCATTCGATACCGATAGCGATGTCGAGGTCGTTGGCATCGTGCGATAGAAAACCGAGTCAGCATTGTCCGCCAGACTGCGGCTGATGCGCTGGAGCTCCAAATCCAGAAACCGCGGGACCTCCTTGACATCAAATGGCGCTGGGTTCGGCGTGTACATCAGCGATTGCCGTCCTGAACAAACTCCACATCGAAGCCGCCGACCCTGAACGTATTCGTGCCGGAGTAGGCAAACTTGAGCGTGATATAGCGACCTGATACCCGGCAGTCGATCTTGTAATCAGTGCCAATCGTGAAGTTGAATGGACCTGAGAAGGTCGTCGAGCCATCCTGAGTGACTTTCGTACCAACATAGACCTGCAGCGTATCGCCCGCAGTCCCGATGACCTTCGGAAATACCCGCTGGATGCGCTTGAAGCTGTTGAGGTCCCGCGTGAGCCCGATGTTCGATCGGGTCGCATAGCAGTTCATCGCGGTGCCGTTGAACGTCTCTCCCGTCTCCGCCTGGTAAGCAGCCAAAGCCGCACCATTGAAGAGCACCAGGCGAGTACTGAACGGCGTAAACGTCGATTCGTCGAAGGTCGTGGTCAGGCTGTCAAAGCTGCCACTCTGACCATCGAAGGTCAACTCGGAGCCGATGACAATACCGGTTGCACCATGCGCGATGTTGGCACCGAGTTCTCGCGGAAACCAGTTATCGTTCTTCCAGTCCCAGCAGAGCGCGATATTCGGGAAATCGTTCCCCGCCTCGCAATAGCAGATCCACATCGTGTGGTTGAAAAAATCAGGCACCACGAAGGTGCGCAAGTACCTCGAAGTGCTCAGCGCACTGAAGAAATTCTTACGAGTTCGCTTGTCAGCAACGGACTGGATGTTGGAACCGTCGTGGACGACAATATCGTCTGCAGTGACGACGAAATGCTGAGCGCCAAAGGCTGCGGCACAGTTCTCCGCGAGCAATCCGGCCTGAGAGAACAGAGTTTGGAATGCAAACGAGTCATTCGACTGAATCGGCTGCATCAGGTAGGTTGAGAACTGCTTGTAGACTATGTTGACGTTACGCAGCGCCAGGCAGTCCACGAGATAATCCTGCGTCTCGCCGAGTTCGGTGCGGCCGGCGAAGTTCGTGGGATCGGTGTAGTCCCAAGATCCGGGGAGCGCCGCGACACCCGCGATGTCAGACCATCGTAGAGCGCGAGGATTGTAGACTCCGGTTTCCGTGACCCGCAGCGCAATGAGCTGATCGCGAAACGCCCGGATGACTTTACAGGTAACCGTTCCAGGCCAGTTCGCCAGCGGCTGCACGATATTCCCTAGTCCAGGGCTCCACGTCTGCGGCGTCGTCTGACCATCATTCAGGATCTGATAGCCATGGAACTGACCGCCTGTGTAGCCCAAGTCTGGACCGGCGTTGTAACTCGCTGAAGAAATCTTTGTGTGAGTCGTCCCGTCTGTGCCGTACAGGATTGACTCGTTGCCATACACCCAATAGGAGGTCGTGCCGTCCCCTATAGAAGCCGACCACATCGGAGTAACAGACAGAGAGCCGAAAACCGCTGCCTGGCCTTTGCACTTCTCAACGGCTCCGTCTCTATAGCGGACATTCCGCGAATCCGAAAAGACGCCATCCGGCATCTGTAGATCCACCGGATCGGGAACAAATCCCTGTGAGACATCATCGACTGAAGCGCGCATGTTAGTTCACAGCGTAGGTAATCATCCAGCCAGCGGGGAGTCCCTTCGTGCCGCTGTTCTGAAATGCTGTGCCAGTCTGCACGACGTTGGCGTTCACCGTCGCACGACCAAAAGTGATCGTGCCGGTCGTGATGGAAAATGATCCGATGACGGTTCCGTTGGCTGCGTCGGTCACCGGACAGGTACCAATTTGCGTCGTTGCAGGTTGGATTGCCGAAGGCAGTCCTGTCATGGTCATAGTGGTAGCGTTGGATGTTCCGCTAATCGCGCTCGCGATATAGACAACGACAATGTTACCCATCCGCGACCAACTGACAGTCCCGGTAGTACCGGCCGTCATGCCCGTCAGAGTTCCGGTGAAGGTACTCTTGTCCGGCGTCATGTCCACGGTCGTCGCAGCGACCGGCCCCCCTCCGAGTATTTGGCCGTTACCTTTTACCTGCAGATAGGTGACGTTATTTGCTGCGTTTTGTACCAAAAATGAGTAGTCAGCCGAAGTTGTTCCGGCCTGTACGCGCAGGCCGAATCCCTGCGCTGATGTCGTGCCGGACTGAACCAGCAATGTGTCCGAATTGTTGAGTCCGTTTACGGTGAGCGCGGTCCCGCTGCTGGGCGCGGTAATCGTCAGATCGCCAGTCGTGTTGGCTGTGAGAATATCCGCGCCGCGGGTCGCATCGTGCAGTGACCAGATACCCGTTCCCGCATCCCCGACTGCAGTCCACCAGCTGCGAGTGCCTGTCTTGCCATCGATTAGACGCATGTAGACCGGATTGCCGGACGAGCCGTTCAGCGTCAGCGCGTAATTGGTGGCGAGCGCGGTCGCCGTAATCGTGTCGCCACTGGAGGGGGCGTTCACGATCATGCGATTGGTCGAGAACGTGTTATTCGTCAGCTGATTAAACTGCGTCGGGGTTGGAGTGACCGCCGCATTGACATTCGGGAAATCGGTCTTCAGTGCGACCTTGATGTTGCGGATGTGATCGTCTGAAGTGGACGCCAGATCCGATCCCAGCGGCCAGGACGAGTTCAGGTCCGAGATGTGGGTAACGGTCTCAAGACCGGCCCACGCAACTGCCCCTAGCATCAGGCCCAGAAAGACCGCCGCCGTACGTTGAATAATCTTCTTCACATCCGACCCCTTATAGTCCCGCTCGACTGTTCGCGGTTTGCCCGTCGCTTCAATTCCTTCTCCGACTCCGCCTCTCTGATACGCAGCCGATCTGCCTTCGCCAGCGCATCTGGCCCATCGATGTACAGCTCCAACACCTCGATCGTCGCGTGAAGCCGGATCACGTCATAGCCCTCGTCTAGCCATGCGTTTGAAGTCGTGCTGTCGCTGGTCGAGAGCGAAATCCCCGTGATGTCAAACAGGTAGTGAATCTCGCAGCTGTAACTCTGATCTGGTGGCGGATACACGCGAAGATTGCGGTCTTGTACAGAGACCCACTGGGGCTCCGAGCTGAGCGACTGAAAGCGCATTTGCTCATTCAGCCAGTTATAGTTTCGCTCCGGCAGCGGCTTGTACCGCGTGCCGATCTGGAGCTTCGCGTAGTCCAATTCGATGAAGTTCGCAGTCAGGGACGTGAACTCGCCAGCCAACTGGAACGTTTTGCGCTTAGTGTTGAAGCCATAGCGGCGCGCACGGTAGAACTTGATCGCATTGACCAAGGCTTGCTGGATCCGCGCGTCAAAGGTCGTGTCGCGGTTCAGATCCCCGCGAATGTCCGCGATAGCGCCGCCGAGCGTAGTCATCGCGGATTCCGGCGCCTACCGCTGACGTTGCTCTCACTGCGCCCTGTCTCCGCCATGCTCTCCATGCGCTTTTCGCCGTACTTCGCGCGACCAATGCTGGCGGCGACTGCGGCAGGATCTTTCACGCCACCGCGGCGCGCGAGTTCGTGCTCGAGGGAGCGGAATCGGGCTCCGCTTCCGAGAGGTGGTTTTTTGGCCATGTTGCCTCCTGATACCAGAGTGAGTCGTAATCAGCGCCCTGCCAGCCCGGCGTAAAGGGACCGCCCAGGGTGAAGTGCGCAATCTTGGGTTTGATGGGCATCGGCTCGACGTTCACGAGCCAGTTCCATTCAGCCGGCAGTGCGCCGATCTCGCTGTCAGCCAGCCAATATAGATTGTGGAGGTCGAAGCCGCGCCGCTCTTGGATATCCACGAGCGACAGACGTTGGTTGGCCGGGTGATCACAGTTCCAGAGCACCACGCTCGACCAGTTCTTACGGGGATAAATGGTCTGAAGTTGGCCATCCATCTTCGCGCTATAGAGAGCGCCGTGTTCGTAGACTGCTGTCCGTTTATGCCCCTGTGGAGCATGCTGCACGCACATCAGCGCGTAGATGGATG
>Ga0157379_10001308_pt1 | contig 20302 bp, 21 predicted proteins | sample S25metaG_FD_121802 | JGI IMG/M metagenome (GOLD analysis project Ga0157379, IMG submission 121802) | Switchgrass rhizosphere microbial communities from Kellogg Biological Station, Michigan, USA - S2-5 metaG | ecosystem: Host-associated > Plants > Roots > Rhizosphere > Soil | place: USA... | reverse complement strand
GCCGCTCGCGAGCACGGCTGTGGTGAACGCCATGGTCATGAGCAACGAACCAACGAACAACCTGGAGCGCATGGTCCCCTCCTTCTAATACCGAACGATTTCGTGTGAGATGCCGCAACCGTCGGGATCCTCCGCCGTGGCGTAGGGCCAGCGCGGCGAGCCATCCGGGCTGCGGAGCGTCAAGGTCTTGCCGCCCTTGGTGATCTGACGCGCCCACACCGCCGATTCGCCGGCGTGCGACACGATGGGTCCGGTCACCAGTACCTGTTCGTCGGTGAAGAACGAGAAGTTGTTCATGCCGATGAACATCGCCGGCCCGACGTGCACCCTGACCACCTTGCCGGTGCCGGTCTTGAGGTTCAGATGCACGCCGACGGTCCCGTCAGGACCGACGACACTGATCACCTGCGTAATGACGCCGCCGAAAGCCGCCTCGGCGTTCGGATCGTATTGGGCCGTCGCGGCGGTGCGCGACTGGGCTGAAACGGACACGGCCAGTGCCCCGGATACGAGAATGGATACTGCGAAGTGGCGAATCATGAGAACACCTCCTCCTCGTTACTGCGAACTCGTTGACGCCTGCTCGTGGATCGGCGCCGGCGGAATCCGAATACCCGCCTGCCCTGAGCGCGGAGCTTCCAGATCCGGCCGATACGTGCAGAACGGCTCCTCTGCCAGAAAACTGCCGGTGGCGGCATAGGCGCGGGCGCGGCAGCCGCCGCAGATCGACCCGAAGCGGCAGTCGCCGCATTTCCCTTCGTAGATCGACTGATCGCGCAACCGCTGAAACACCGGCGACCCGTTCCAGACAGCCTTGAAGCTGCTCAGACGGGTGTCGCCGGCGCTCACCGGCAGGTAGCCACATGGGTAGATCGCGCCTTCGTTCGACACGAAGCAGACGCTCGTCCCAGCCAGACACCCGCGGGTCATCGCCGAGAGATGCTGGCCGTGCGGATGTCCGGCGCCGGTGCCGAGAACGGTCGGCGCCGCCTTCGCCTTCGTGCCGGGAGCGATGAAAGAGCTCGTGAAATTGCCCTGCCGCCGCTCCTGCTCGATGCGCTGCGCGCGGATCCGGTAGTAATGCGGCGCGCAGGTCGCCTTCAGATCGATCGGGCAGGTTTGCGATCGCTCGTCGAACCAGCGCAGCACCCGTTCGTACTCGTCAGCCGGCAGCATGTCCGACTCCGCAATCTGCAGACCACATCCGACCGGTACCAGCATGAAGAGGTGGAGCGCGTCGGCGCCGAGCTGGAGCGCGAGGTCGAGCATCGCCGGGAGTTCGGCGACGTTGTGCCGGGCGACCGTCGTGTTGATCTGGACCGAGACGCCCTCGTCGCGGAGATTCCTGATGCCGCGGATGGCCAGCGAGTGCGATCCGGGGAGGTTCCTGAAGGCATCGTGCGTCACCGCCTGTGCGCCGTCGAGACTGATCGCGACGCGTGCGAAGCCGGTGTCGGCAATCTTCGCCGCGACGCGTTCGGTGACCAGCGTGCCGTTGGTCGCCAGCGCCATCCGGAATCCGCTCTCGACGCCGTAAGCCGCGATGTCGAAAATATCCGGGCGGAACAGCGGCTCGCCGCCCGACAGGACGAGGACCGGCTTGGCCACCTCGGCGATCTGATCGATCAGCGTCAACGCCCGCCGGGTGTCCAGCTCGGTCGGTCCCAGCGTGCGCCGCGGCACGGCGCGGCAGTGGCGGCAGCTCAGATTGCACGCCTTGGTGGTTTCCCAGAAGACCAGGCGCAGGGCAGAGGTCATGTCTGGCGCTCCTCTCGACGGACCAGGATGGCGTCCGCGACAATTCGTTCGACCGCAAGCTCCGTCTGATCACACAGGAACACCACGCCTGGCAGCTTCTGCAGCATCGTGACGGCGGCCCCTGGCGTCACGCCGAGCGACAGCAGCCGCTCGGCGCGCCCCGCGTCGTCGGCGTGCACGTCGGCGACGACGGCGCGCTCGTCGACCGCGAGCGACGACAGAGGCCTCGGCCTGTCAGAACTGAACGCCAAACGCATGGAGGACATAGTTCAATCCCGCTCCCGTGAAAATCGCGACCGGCGTGACGACGCCGAGAATCGCGATTCCGGTTTTCAATCCGCGCTCGCGGACCATCATCAGGAAATTGGCGACGCACGGCACGAACAGCGTCATCACCGTCAGGGCGACCACCGCCTGCACGCCGGTCAGCTGACCGCTGTGCGCGAGCTGAAACAGCCCGGCCGCGCCGTAATCGCGGCGCAGGAAACCCATGACGAACATCTGCGAGGCCGCCGGCGGCAGGCCGAGCAGGCCGGTGACCACCGGCCGGCCCGCAGCGGCAATCCACACCAGGGCGCCGACGCGGTCGAGCGCGAACAACAGCGTGGTCCCGACCAGGAACAGCGGGACCGCCTCGCCGAGGTACCACCACACGCGCAGGCGCGTCTTGGTCAGAAGGTTGCCGAAGCGGGGCCAGCGGATCGGCGGCAGCTCCAGAATGAATTCGGAGCGGTCGCCGGTCAGGACGCGCGCGGCGAGCCAGCCGACCAGGAACATCTGTGACAACACGACGGCGAACAGCGTCATCAGCGCGGCGAACGAGATGCCGCCGAGGATGCCCATGATGGTGGCGAGCTGCGCCGAGCAGGGGATTCCGAGGGCGAGCAGCAGGATGGCAATCAGCCGTTCCTTCGGCGTTCCCAGAATCCTCGTCGTCATCGTCGCCATGGTGTCGCAGCCGAGACCGAGGACCATCGGCAGGACGGCTTTGCCGTTCAGTCCCATCACCCGGAAGATGCGGTCGCAGAAGATTGCGAGGCGCGGGATGTAGCCGCTGTCTTCGAGGAAGCCGAACATCAGGAAGAACGTCGCGACTACCGGCAGCACAATCGCGATGGCGTAGGTGACGCCCATCGTGATCAGCCCGTACTCCCCCACCAGGAAGTCGCGAACGATCGGGAATGGAACGAAGCGATCGGCCAGCCACGTGGCCGCCGGATTGATCCCCTGTCCGAACAGGCCGTCCTCCAGCAGCTTGACGAGTGTCTGCGCGCCGAACACACCGACAAAGAGATAGAGCGCGTACAGCACGACGGCGAGAATCGGGAGGCCCGTGACCGGCCGGCGCGTCGCGCGTGCGAGTGCCTCCTGGACATAAGCCAGTGACAGGGTCGACACGCGCCGGACGCGCTCGGTCAGTTGGTGGGCCCAGACTGCGCGATCGTTGGCGTGCGGGTGCGCCGGCACAAGGGGCCGGGCCGCACGCGGCACAGCGTCGCGCAGTTCGGAGAGTCCGCGGCCTTCGACCGCGATCATTTCGATGACAGGAATGCCGAGCGCCGCCGCGAGCGCGGGCGCGTCGATGGAGACGCCGCGCTCGTGGGCCTCGTCGATCATGTTCAGCGCCAGCACCATCGGCTTGCCGCTCGCGTGGAGCTGGCTGGTCAGCATCAGCGCCCGCCGAACGTTGCGCGCGTCGGCCACCTGGACGATGAGGTCGGTATCCGGACCGGCGACGACATCGCGCGTGATGCGCTCGTCTTCACTGATGGTGCCGTCGAGCGTGTTCACGCCCGGCGTGTCGATCACGTCGCAGACTTCGGCGCCGACCAGCGCCCGGCCCTTGGTAACGGATACCGTCGTACCCGGGTAGTTCGACACCGTCACGTAGCGACCCGTCAGCCGGCCGAAGACGACGCTCTTACCGACGTTGGGCTGACCGACGAGGGCAATGCGGAGGGGATGCGCGCGCAGTGTCAGCAGCTTGTGGCTGGCGGCGGCCCGTTCGGCAACGACGTGACACGACATGCGTCAGATCGAAGGGCAAGCGGGATGCCGACCCGATCGACGAAGTTTTCCCAAGGATCTCGCGGGTCGCGCCGGAATGTCGCCAGGCGGGCGCGGGAGAATTTCCGGATGGCGGGGGAATTTTCGTGAGGCCCAACCAGGGTTCTAGGGTTCTAGGGTTCTAGGGTTCTAGGGTTCAGACCGTTCCATGTGATCGTGCTTGAGAACGGGTGGAACCTTGGAACTCTAGAACCTTAGAACCTCCTTCGAACCTTAGAACCCTAGAACCCTAGAACCCTAGAACCTTGCTACCAGAGATACGTCATGCGTGCCATCACGGTGTTGGCCGTGTAGGGGCGGTAGAAGTAGCCCAGCATCATCAGCGTGGGCGACGCCGAATTGGCCGGCTGCGCCAGGCTGCTCACAGGGCTCAGCGCGAAATCGTCCACCCGGTACTTATCGAGCCAGTAGAGCAACCCGACCGCGAAGTGGCGTGTCAGGAAGTACCGGCCGTCGACGGTTCCGCGCTGCAGCTCGTTCAAGACGGGCGAGAGCTGCACGGGCGCGGCGATGACGGTATTCGGGGCCAGGCCGTAGGTGTAGGTCGACTCGGCGCGGCTGTAGGAATACGCCACCTTGATGTCCGTCCTGGTGATCAGTTTGATCAAGTCGAACGAGGCATCGACGGTGTGAACGCGATCGGCGCTGTCGTCCGTCCAGTCGCGCCTGGGGTCGTTGAACTGCTGCGTCGGGTCGTTGAGGAACGCCACCGTGTTCGCGGGCAAAGGGTTGGCGGTTCTCGACGCCTGCAGCGCCGTGTATTTCTCGAATCCGTAGGTCAGGCCCATCGACACCCGGTCGGTCGGCACGTAGTCGAACCCGAGCGAGTAGACCTGGTTATCGTTGTTCCGCAGGCCGAAGTTCGTGCCGGGATACTCCTGCCGGCCGAACCCGACAGAGGTATTGAACGACAGCGATGACAGCGGCGTGACCACGATGATGGTCGAGAAGCGATCCGAATCGCGGTCCGAGATGTCGTACTGCCGGAGCGTCGGCTGTTCTCCGATCGACAGCAGCTCCAGGCCGTCCACGGGCGTTCCGCGGCGCTTGCCGTGCTCGAACACCCCGCGCACCGACAGATAGGCCAGTCTGGTGAGGTCCACCGACACGCGCCCGATGTCCTCGGTCGTGTTCTCGACGATCCGATAGGTGCGGTCAACCTCTTCCCGGGTGTAGCCGGCCCGGAAGCCAACGTGCCGCACTGGAGAGTAAGTGGCGTCGGCGTCGAAGGTGTGGCGCGTCTGGCTGAAGGGCTCGCTCGACTGGTTCAACGCGACGATCGCCGTGTCGTAGTTCACGCTGTTCCCCACCTTGAACGGCACGGTACGGTTGTCCATCTCGTACTGCCGATAGCGGGCGCTGAACCACACTGTGTTCACCGGACGCGACGTGAACAGGTAATTCATGGCGGTCACGCGCGCGTTGACGTCGGCGGTCGGACGATCGAGCGCCGGGGATACCAGCGCCGAGTTGATGGTGAATGGGAGCAGCGGCGCATTGTTCGACAGGTTCGCCACGGAGAGATAGGCCGTGGCCCGGCTGTGGCCCGGCAGCTTCAGTCCCCCTGAGGCGCTCACCGTGTTCATGTCGGTGTTCGGCCACAGCGCCATGCGACCCTGCACCGGGCCCGCCGTCGGCGAGTCGCTCACCCGCCCGGGGTTGTCCCAGACGAGCGTCGTCACGTTGTTCCTGAAGAACGACCCGTCGTACGCCAGTCGAGCATACCCGCGGTCGTTCGAGTATTCGAGGCTGGTGCCCAGGTCGGTGGTGCGATGATCGACCGGCACCGGCATTTCCGAGGCGATGGCGTTGGAAATGCCGAAACTGCCACCCCACGGATACGCGCCCTGCTTCTGCGTGTTGCGAAGCGTGAAGGCGACATCGACATTGGGCGTCGCGCTGTAGACCACGTTGCCGGTCGCAATGTCGCGCCTGGTGCGGAGATCGAAAGTCGGGGCGACCGTGAGCGCGGTTCCAAGCGCGAGCGTCTTATTCTGGATCCCGGACTGGACGCTGTCGTTGATGCTCAGCGTGCCGGGTGTCGACTGGTCATAGAGAGTTTGCGTGGAGCCGCTGTAGTACAGCGGAATCTGGTTCCACTCGAACGCCGCCTTGACCTTGCCGTAGTTCGTATAGGAACCGGAGAAGCGCTGATCGCGGTAGCCGATATGATCGGCCTGCAGGTTGTACCGGTACGCGTTCGTGTCGCCGAAGAGCCGGAACCGGTCGACCGTGCCGCCATCCCGCATGTCCCGATAGCGCTGGAACCTGGCCGGATCGGAGTCCGACCCGAATGACGTCCCGCGAACGCCGATGTCCAGGACATTCACGAGCGGGAACTCCGTTGAGGAAGACCCCTCCGGCTTTGGCACGTCCGGCTGCGCCGCCGGCGTCGCGCCATTCTGGGCGGCCGCGCCTCCTGCGACGAGCAGGAGCGCCACCACCATCGTCAATGATTTGGTGCGCATCACATCCTCCTGCCTAGCGTAGGAACTTCTCGCCCGCCGGGTGATTCGAGCCGTGAATCTGCGAATGACAGTTCACGCAGCTCCGGCCGATTGCGCGGTTGCTGGCCGCCGCGATCTGAGTGCCGTCGTAAATGGTCGCTGGATGCCGGCTGCTGACGTGACACCGCTGGCAGAGCATCGGATCCTTCGCAACCAGCATGCGGTCGTTGTTCGATCCGTGCGGATCGTGACAGCTCGCGCAGTTTTCGCGGCCGGCGGCGTGATCGTGCAGGAACGGACCGCGCTTTTCGGCGTGGCAGCTCGCGCACATTTCGTTGAGCGTGTTCCCGGTCTTGAGCATGCGCACGTTGTTCGACCCGTGCGGCGTGTGGCAGGTGGTGCAGTCCATCTTGCCTTCACGCACCGGCATGTGGCCCGACTTCTTGACCTTCATCGCCTCCTGCTTGTGGCAGGTCTGACAGGTCTCGACCGCGGTCACTGTCTTGAGTTGCGCGCGCTCGGACTTCGGGCTGTGCACACTGTGGCAGGTCGCGCACGACACGTTGCGGGCCGAGTGCATCCCGCCCTCGAAGTCGGCGTGCGAGCTCCTGGTGTGGCAGGTCAGGCAGGCGGCGTTGACGTCTTTCGCCGACATGGCCGTGAACCGCTTGATCTTGGTCTTGTCCCCGCTGTCGACGTGCGCCTGGCCGGGACCGTGGCACGACTCACAGCTCTGGTTCGCCTTCGCCGCCGGTGTGCGGGTGTTCTGCGCCTTGCCGTGAAGCGTGGCGTGCATCGCCTTGCCCTGAGGTTCGTGGCAGGTGGTGCATGTGTCGTCGCCCACGAAGCCGGTGGCTTGCGCCGCCGGTGTCGGTGACGACGCAAGCGCGGGGGCCGCGGCTGGCGCCTGCGTCGGGTTCGGGACTGCTGGTCGACTTCCGGCTGCTGCCAGGCCGACCGCCAGCCCCCAGACGATCGCGAGCACGGTAACCAGCCGGCTTGCCGGGTAACCGTCACTCCGTTTCAACATGGTCCCACTCCCCCGTGTCAGTGCCGTCGGATTTCCGGCGAACGTCGCCGGGCGCTCTCCCCGGCTGCAAGGCGAGTGCCCGGGATCGTCACACAATGGCGACACGGGGAGTTGTTCAAAACGGCACAACCCCAATGGGCCAAACTCTCGGGACTAGTCGATCTTGTGACAGGACTCGCAGTCCTGGCCGATCGCCTTGCCGTCTTTCGATTTGTGGTTATCGTCGTGGCAGCGGAAGCAGCCTGGAAAGTCCATGTGCCCGATGTTGTTCGGGTATGTGCCGAACTGGACGTTCATCTCGGGAAAGACGTTGCGGCGGTAGACCGTTTCGGTGGCCTGGACGGCTTTCTCGACGTCCGGCCGCTGCGACATGTAGGCCTGAGGATATTGGGAGCGGTAAAAATCCCGCAGCGTGTGGGAAATTCCCTCACCCGCCGCCTCCTGCGTCGGGTAGGTCATCTTGAGCGCTTTGACGGCTTCACGTCGTACGAACGGGAGCGTTCTGGGGATCTGGCCACGGGCGATCAACTCGTCGACCGCCCGCTCGGGCGTCGCCGCCATCGGATGGCTCGGACGATTGTGGCAGTCCATGCAGTCCATCCGCCGGCGCTCGCCTTTGGCGAGCTGCTCCGCGGTGACGCCCTCGGCGCTGAACTCACGGACGTTGCCGAACCGATCCTTCACACGCACCCACGGAATCACCTGCCGCTTGTCGTCGGTCGCGATGTACTCGACCTCGTTGGCCACGTTCATGTGCCAGTGGATGCCCTGGGCAATGCCGAGCCGTTCGCTGCCGCCGCCCACGTGCACCTGCATGACCGTGACGGACTCGGTGTTCTTCTCGTCAGCCGCGAACTCGAAGATCCGGCGGACCTTGTCGCCGTGGAACTTCTCGGGCCAGTGACACTGTTCGCATGTGTCTCGAGCGGGACGGAGGTTCTGCACCGGCGACGGAATCGGCCTCGAGTAGGTGTGGAACGAGACCGCCAGGACCTGCCTGGCGCCGGAAATCTTCGACTTCGCGAACCACGACGCGCCCGGTCCGATGTGGCATTGCACGCACGTGACACGCGAATGCGGGCCGTCCTGATAGGCCGTGAACTCGGGCTTCATCACCGTGTGGCAGACCTGCCCGCAGAACTGCGGTGAGTCCATGTATTCGACGCCACGGTACGCCGCCAGCGACACGATGACGATGTTGGCCATCGTCACGGCAAAAACGATGACGGCCGTCGTCCGCTGCGCCGGGTCGTTGAGGTCGATCCGCGGCCAGTGCACTTCCGACGGCGCGCGGCCGCGGGCGCGCCGCCGCCGTTCGATCCACGCGCCCAGCGGGATCAGGCACAGGCCGAACAGGAACACGCCGGGGAGAATCAGAAAGAAGACGATCCCGAGGTAAGGGTTGCTGTGCCATCCGAATAGATCGGCGAGAAAGACGATGAGGAACAGCACGGCGCTCATCGTGGTGAGCACCATGCCGACGACGGAGATCGGGCTGCGGATCAGGCGGACGCTTCGGACCATCCGGCGAGTCTACCGCAGCGTCGCGTACAGGATGAGGACGAAGAGGGCGATTCCGAGCGACAAACCGATCGCACCGATCAGACGGCCCTGCGCGATCTCCTTCGCCGTTGGCGGCGGAACGTCCAACCAATCGAGCGTGCCGGAGGCTGCGAGCCGCTCATATTGTCCCGCCCGCTCGTGCCGCAGATCTTCCCGGCTCACCGAGCCGGTGAAAATCACCATGTCCATCGGGAACTTGCCTGGGCGCAGGTGGCCGTTGAAGAAGTGGATCGCGAAGATGAAGACAATGGCCAGCGTCGCCTCGGCGCCGTGCACGAAGAGGGCGACGTTGAACAGCCACCCTGGCAGGACCCGCGAGGCGGCCATCGGGAACCAGAGCACGAGGCCGGCGGCGCCCATCAGCGCCGTGCCCCAGAGTACCGCCCAGTAATCGAACTTCTCCCAGTACGTGAAGCGCTCGAATTTCGGTTGCGGACCTTTCCAGAAGAACCAGCGCAGCTGCTGATAGAAGTGCACGAAATCGCGCGGCTGCGGCACCAGCGAGTCGGGTCCCCAGAAAAGGCCCGATTCCCCGCGGACGAGGGCGCGCCGGAAGACGTCGGCGAGGTGCCATACGACCGCGCCGAGCAGCACGAGGCCGAAGAACCGATGCGCCAGGCCGGCGCCGTGGAAGCCGAAGAACAGCATCGCCAGCGCCCGAGCCCACGGTGCGTCGCTGAACAGCAGCGGCATGCCGGTCGCGGCCAGTCCGAGGAAGGTCACCATCACGACGATGTGGAGCACGCGCGTCGGTCGATCGAAGCGCAGGACATGCGTGGACTTGTGGGACGCGGCGACCGGCCCGGCACCGGGCGCGGCAACCGTCATGGCGGGCGGCTCCGCGATCGTGGGAGTCATGGACGCTTCTCCTGGTCCTTCATCGAGCGGCGGAACCACAGCAGGCTGTGCAGGCCGAAGAATGCGAAGCAGCCTGGGATGAGCACCCAATAGAAACGGTTCGCCCACCAGAGCACGGCGCTGCGCTTGTAGTCTCGCGGATTGGGGTGCGGGTCGTACTGGACGAAGCGCTCGTTTGCCCCCTGGTGGCATTTTCCGCAGGTCTTCACGAGCTGCGCCGACGCCACCATCGATGCGGGATTGGAGGCTGGCAGAATGTCGTGCGCGCCGTGACAGTCGGCACAAGCCGCGACCCGCGAAAATTCCATTTCCGTCACCTTGCCGTGGAAGGTCCGGCGGAACGAATCGACGACGCCCGCGTGGCACGAGCCGCATTCGGCGGTCACGCTGAGCCGCCATTTGTCGGTGTCGGCGCGCTTGATGTCGTGCGTCGTATGGCAGTCAACGCACACCGGCGCGCGCGAGTCGCCCTTGGCGAGCGCCGCGCCGTGAATGCCTTTGTCATAGTGTTCGCGAACGCCGGCGTGGCAGCTTCCGCACGTCGCCGGCACCTGACTGCGGTGGACGCGGCTGGTCGTGTCGGTGTGCGCCTTGATCTCGTGCGTGCCGTGGCAGCTGGCGCACGATGGCGCGGCCGTCGTCAGGCCCGCCTTGTCCTTCGCCCAGGCGTGAATGCTGTCACGGTATTTCCCGCCGATGTCGTCGTGACAGCTGGCGCACTGAACCGGCGCGAGCTTCGCCTCGTGCGGCAGCTCCACTTTGGCGAGATCGGCGTGGCAGTCGACGCACGCCATCGGGCCATGGATCGACGACTCGAAGCGCTTGGCGTCGACCGCGAGGCTGCGGCCGTCATCGCGTTTCAGCGATGCGTCGCCGTGGCAGGCCACGCAGTCTTCGGTGGTGGGTGGTTTGACGTCAGGTGGAGCCGCAACGGCGGCCCCGGCCAGCCAGGGCACGAGGCACGCCGTCGCGCAGAGCCATCCGATCCGGGCGGTCATGGCGAGCTCCCGCTCGCAGCGCTACTTTTTGAGCGACGCTAAGTACGCCACGAGCGCATCCACGTCTTCCTTCGGCAGCGAATACGCTTTCATCTCGGGTTTCCGCGTCGTCTTCATCTTCGCGGTCATCCCCTTCGCGTCGGTGATCCACTCACGGATTTCTGCCGCGGACAGTTTGCTCCCCACGTCGTCGAGTGGGCCTTTCTTGTTACCTTTGTCCCCGATCGAGTGGCACAGCGTGCACTTCTGATCGGCAAACAGCTGCGCGCCCTTCGCCTTCGCGTCCTGCGCCGCCGCCGGCGCCGCAAACCCGACACACACCACTGCGATCACGATCCACCGCATGTCATCCCCTCCTTTTCGGTCATCACTTCTTCAGCGACTGCATGTACGCGACCAGGGCATCGAGATCCCCTTTGGAGAGATTGTACGACTTCATCTCCGGCTTGCGCGTGGATTTGGTCTTTTCGGTCATCGCCTTGGCGTCAGTCATCCACAGCCGGAGATCCGCCGCCGACAACTTGCTGCCGACGCCATCCAGCGGGCCTTTCTTGTTGCCCTTGTCACCGATGGAGTGGCAAAGCCCGCATTTCTGGTCGGCGTACACCTGTTGTCCTTTTGCAATGGTCGCGTCCTGGGCCGCTAGGATCGAGGCCCCGACCACGCAGATCCCCAGACCGAGCACGATTGACCGCATACCTCACCTTCTCCCTGTTCCACCTGCAAACGACCGGATGTACTGACCATTGGCGGTCCGCGCCAGGAACCGTTCAAACACCAGCGATTCGAGAATGACCGCGGCGTGCCGCAGCGGCACGCCGAGCATCGTGGCGACGACGTCTGCCGACAGACAGAGAGCCGGCTGGGCGAGGAACTCGTGCCGGACCCGCAGCGTGTCGGCATCGATTGGCTCTGCAACAGTGATCATGGCCTGAGCCCTCTACTGCGTTAGCGGAATCGCGTGTGCTTCAGACTCGCCGGCGACCTGATACTCGAGGAGCCGCTTGCAGGTGGGCTCCGAGCGTTCTGACAGCGTCAGACGCGTCTTCTCGGCGACCGTGCGCTGCACCGGCGTGCAATGGAACGACACGATCTCTTCCTGCGGCCCGCGCGCGGGATCGAAGCGGTAGAAGGTCGTGCAGGCCTCGCCCAACGCCATCTTTTCATCGTCGTGCACGATCAGCACGGGCCCCATCACGACGCGATCGGTGACCAGCACTGGATCCACGAAGTTGACGATGGCCGTCGTTCGAGCGTATCCAATCGGACTGCGACTGGCGACCGTGCCGACGGTCATGACGCCCGCGATGAGCAGCGACAAGACTAGTGGGCGTGCCTTCATGAGACCCTCCTGCAAGTGCGTCGGGTTACCGGAATTCCGGCAACAACGCCGGGTTGAACCTGGATGACGCAAGCGACATGCCGCGGTCGCGGTTTTGCAGGAGCGAAGGCCATGCCGCTTCCCGCGCTCGAACACATCATGTACGGCCCCGTTCGCAGCCGCCGTCTCGGCACGTCGCTCGGCATCAACCTGCTGCCGGCGGGCAAGAAGATCTGCAACATGAACTGCGCGTACTGTCAGTACGGATGGACGCGTGGCGCGGTCCGCTATCGAGGACAAGGGCCCGGCTGGCCAACCGCGCAGGCCGTCGACACCGCGTTGTCAGCGCGCCTGTCCGCGGCGGCAGAGCGCAACGAGGCGATCGATCGGCTGACAGTGGCCGGCCACGGCGAACCGACGCTGCACCCGGAATTCGCGGAGATCGCCCTGCGACTCCGCTCGGTGCGCGATCGCATCGCGCCTGGGATCCCTCTGGCCATCCTGTCGAATTCGACGACCGCATCCGCCGACGACGTCAGGCGCGGCCTCGGCGCCTTCGATGAACGCTACATGAAGCTGGATGCCGGCGATTCGGCGACATTCGCCACTCTGAACGGCGGCGGACGACACCTGTCTGATGTGCTCGACGCGCTGCGGACGCTGTCGCCCATCGTCGTTCAGGCGATGTTCGTTCGTGACGCCCGTGGCGTCGTCGGCAATTCGGGCGACGCGGCCATCCGCGCGTGGCTCGAGGCGCTCGAGACCATCCGCGCGACCCGGGTGCACATCTACACGATCGACCGTTCACCGGCGCTGGGGTCACTCTCGCCGGTTCCGCCCCACCGGCTCCGCGAGATCGCCGAGCAGGTTCGGGCGCTCGGTATTCACACGGATGTGTTCCAGCCCCGGCGGTGCGATCCAGAGCGGGCGTCCGCGACGTCGCACTGAACAAGCGGCCTCTACCGCGACGGCCTGATCGCTGCCGGATTTCCGGCAGGAGTCCGATCGGCGTCGACACGCGAGCGGGAATCGGTCTTGCCTTCCCACCTGGCGTGCTCCATGTGATCGATGACGAACCGGCGTCTTCGCCAATTCCGGCTCGCCGCAGTCAGACGTTCGTCGTTTCGGCGCTCGCGCACCTGCTGGCAGCGCTCGCGATTGCCAATATCGTGGTGCGCCCGCCGGCGATCGTCGGAACCCTGGTTCCGACGATGGTGAACGTCGGACCGGTGCCGCCCTCGATCGTCTTCATCGCTCGCGCGGCAGACGGCGAAAGCCGTGGAGGCGGCGGCGGCGGGAACCGCCAGACCGGGCCGATCCGGCACGCCGAGGGCATCGGATCCGACGCGATCACGCTCCGAACCGCAGCGCCGGTGCCGACCTCCGGCGCGACAGAGACACCAGCATTGCCGCAGCTGCTTCTCGATGCGCGGCCGCTCGCGTCCGGTACGCAGGACCAAATCGGACTGCCGGTCGGCGGCGTGTCGTCCGGAACGTCAACCGGTCCCGGCTCCGGTGGCGGCGTCGGCGAAGGGATCGGCTCCGGAATCGGGCCTGGACGTGGGCCTGGCTACGGTCCTGGTTCCGGCGGCGGGATCGGCGGCGGCGTCTATCGTCCGGGCGGATCGGTGACCGTGCCGCGCGTGCTGACGCAGGTCAGGCCCTCGTATACGAGCGAAGCGCTGGCGGGCAGAATCCAGGGCCCGGTCGTCCTCGAACTGGTCGTACGCGCCGATGGACATCCAGCCGATATCAGAGTGCTGCGCTCGCTCGACCCCAGTCTCGATGCTCGAGCGATCGTCGCCGCGAGCCAATGGCGGTTCGATCCCGGCCGCCTCGCCGGCAGACCGGTCGATGTTCAGGTTGTCATCGTGATGGACTTCTCGATCCGGTAAGACGCGACGGCGATCCCTGTTGTGGTCATGATGCCAGTCGCGGCCGGCGCGCTCTGGTGACCCACAGATGCGCACCCAGCGCGCCGCCTGCAGTCACCAACGCCAGGTCGATCGGCATTCCAAGGACAAATGCCGCCGATCCGCCGATGAGGGTCCACGCCAACGGGACGATGGTCACGGAAAGCGGCAGGGGTCGAGCGAGTAGGAGGAAGCCGATGGTGACGAGCGCGGTGGGACAAGGCACGCCGAAGGTCGGAACGTACGGGTACTCGTCCGGGCCGATCAGCGCCAGCAGCGGGTAGAGCAAACCGTAGGCGACGAGCCCGTACGCGACGGCCCGCCACAGGCCGCCTTCGTTCGGCGACAGGTGAAGATGGGGGCGGACGAGGCCATGCCACACCAGAAGGCCAGCCTCGACGAGAAACAGGATCGCAAATCCCCATGCCGCCGGATTGATCCAGGTGAATAACGCCGCATGATAGAAGATGGCGGCCCACGCCCATTGGAAGGCGAGCAGCGCGAACGTCCAGGCGTTTCGCGGGCGGCCGCGAAGACAGGCGACGAAGGCGAGCAGCGTGGCGATCCACAACGCGGCGGCGACCGGCCACAGCAACGTGTTGTAGGCGCCGAACACATCCAGGAAGGCATCGCGCGAGAACGGCAGCCGCAGGCCGGCAGTCATTGGTCCATCCCCTGTGAGCACAGCGCATCGATGCGCCGATTGATTGACGCGTCGCCGATCGGGTCGGGCGGCACCGCCGCCTCGTCGTCGAGCTCGAGTTCGACTTTGAACCACCAGTTGGGCTGATATCGGGCCGTTACCGGCACGCCCGCGAGCGGACCGGTCGTGCCGTAGGTGATCGAGAATGACGAGGTCGATCCGCTCGCACGATTGCGGATGACGATCTCGCTGCGCAGCAGATCGTGGTAGACGCGCGCGCGCGTCCGAAGCTCGCGGATCCGGTCGACACGGCGCGCGAAGAGATCGTAGACCGCGTCCTTGTAGATGTACGCGAATCTGCCACACGCCGGCTTGTCGGTGTCCGCCGCCGCGGCCGCCGTCGATCGAATCAGGCGATCGAGCGCCGTCAGAAACCCGGGCTCCGTATCCGAGGGTCGGAGCGCACCGCGGCGATTCCAGCGCCCGTGCCGCTCGACCGCGTGCAGAACGCGCCCGAGGTCACGATAAGTGGCGCCATCATCAACATACACGGTCGCCGTGCGCGAGTTCGCGTTCAGCGGCGACACGTTCGAACACAACACCCCCAGCTCCGTCACGCTGCCCGCCTGCGTCCGGCGCGCCTCGGCGTCCGCGGGCGAGTCGCCATCGGTCACGGTCCGGATGCCGAAGACGGTCGTCAGATCGCCGGCGCCGGCTTCGCGAATGTAGCCCCACTCGTTGACCTGTCGGGGCGCTCGCCCGGGATCCGATCCGATCAGCAGCGACACGGACTGGTTGCGATCAACTCCGTGCCACGAAATCCGCGCGCCGCCGACATCGTCAGCGCTTGCCCAGAACAGCAGGAGGCGGACTTTTCCGGTGATCCTGTAGACATGTTCCGTGTGGTCGCGGGCCGTCACCGGTGCGATCCGCGGCAGGGCACGATCGGAACTGCTGGTGACGTTGCCCGGGTGCAGGCCCGACAGCGTGAGCACGAACACGACTATGGCGGCGGCTCGAAGCCCTGACAGACGCGCACGAGGGAAGCAGCCTGCCCTGGTCATAGAGTGAAAGAAGGGGCCGCGACCCTGCGGCCCCGGAAACGAGATCAGTGAACCTTGACTTCGATCGCCTTCGGTGTGGCGATCGCCGTCTTCGGCAGATGGACGTTGAGCATGCCGTCCTTGAATTCCGCCTGGATCTTCGGGGCGTCGACTTCCGCCGGCAGCGCGAACTGACGGATGAACTTCCCGTAGGACCGCTCCACCTTATGGAACTTCCTGCCTTTCTCCTCCTTCTCGAGTTTGCGCTCCCCTTCAATCGTCAGGACGCCGTCGAGCATCTCGACCTTGACGTTCTCCTTCGGAATGTCGGGCAGCTCGGCCTTGATCAGGTACTCCTTGTCGGTCTCCTCGACGTCGACGGGCGGCGCCCAATCGGCGAAGAAGGGCGGATCGGCTTCAAATGCGCGCAGCGGCGCGTCACCGAAGAACCGGTTCAGCCGGGTCTGCATGTTTTCCAGCTCACGGAACGGAGTCCACTTGACGATGTTCATACGCCACCCCTTTCTGAGATGCGAGAAGGGCGTCGCCGTGGTTCGGGAGGCCGATGAAAGAGGCTGTCGAATTCTCGCCGGATTTTTCGCGCGTCCGCCGAGAGTCCGGCGGCCGCCGCCATCGGTTCAATGACTTACAGGCGACAGCCCGAACTCGCCGATCAGATCTGCAAACGCCCGGCCGACACGAAAGGTGAACCGGTACCGGCAGTCGCCGACGTCAGCAGGTGGGTCGTCACGTCCGCAGCGTCAACACGGGGCAGGTGGCGCGTCGCACGACCTGATTCGTCGTCGATCCGAAGAGCATGAGATCGAGCGGGTTCCGCCCGTGGACGCCCATCACGATGAGATCGGCCCGCCCTTCGGTGGCCACTTCGAGAATCTCTCGATAGGCCTTGCCGTCGCCGAGGCGTATCGTCGGATGGCAACGCTCACGATCCGCATCAGGAACGAGCTGCGCCAGCATCGCTCTGACGTCGCGCTCCGCCGCGTCGCGGAATGCCAGCGTGGGAACCGGCCGGTTCGGGGGGAGCGCGTCGGGCCATTCCAGCACGTGGAGAATCGTCAGGTCCGCGTCGGCTTCTCTCACCAGCGAAAGCCCGAAATCGAGCGCCGATCGGGAAGAGTCGGAGAAGTCGACCGGACACAGAATTCGCTTGAACGGCAGCGTCGACGTCGCGCGCGTGCGCGGTGGAACCGTCAGCACCGGGCAAGCCGCCTGTCGCAGCACCTTTTCGGCGACCGATCCGAGCACCAGATGTTGAAAGCCACCGTGGCCGTGAGTGCCGATCACCATCAAGTCAGGGGCGAGCGACTTGGCGCACGCGAGAATCTGCCTGGCTGGTGGACCGCTCTCAACTAGAACCTCGAGCGGCACGCCATCGTGCCCGCCCGGCGCGGACGCGAAGCAGGCCATCACCTCGTTCGACGCGTCTTTGATGTCTTCGTCAGTGAGTACCGGCGGCACGCCGCCGACCAGCGTTACATCGGTCGCCGGGATGACCAGCGGGTTGCAAACGTGCAGCGCCGTGATCGTCGACTTGTACCGGCGGGCGACGGCGAGCGCGTGCTCGATGGCGTGCGCGGATTGGTCCGACAGATCCACCGGGCAGAGGATTCGTTTGATGTCGCGCATGATGGCCCTCCGGTGGCGGAAACCCGGCCAACGCGCCGGACCCGATCAGGATAGTGCAATACGGTCGCCTCAACCGCGGCGGCCGCCCGACTCTTCCGCCGTCTCGAAATCGGTCAGGACCGACGGCGCGCGCGCCGTTCGCAGTGCGTTCAATACAGCGACGAGGTCGATGATTTCCTGCGCCACGGCGCCGGCCACCGGCAGCAGCACGCCCGCCGCGGCGAACCCCATGCCCACGACGCTCAGCGCCATTCCGCCAACGGCGCTCTCGAGCGCCACCCGTCGCAGGCGGCCGCTCAGATGCAGTAGTTCATCGACCTTGGTCAGCGACGTGTCGACGATGACAACGCGCGCCGCTTCGGAGGTGACGTCGCTGTGCTGCCCGAACGCGATGCCGACCGTCGCCGCCAGCATCGCGGGCGCGTCGTTGATGCCATCGCCGATGAACAGCGTCTTCGCACGCTCGGTTTCCTCTCTCACGATCCGGACCTTCTGTTCCGGTGACGCCTCGGCATGGATCTGATCGATCGCGACGGCGTCGGCCAGGCGTCTGACCTCGACCTCCCGATCGCCCGACACGATCAGGACGCGCGTAAACCCGTGCTTCGGTCCCAGATGACCGACGAATCCGCGACTATCGGCGCGGGCGACGTCGTGGAACCTGAGCAGGGCCGCGTACTGCTCGTCGACTAGAACGACGCATTCCAGGCCCGTTGGTGCTGTCGGCGGCAGTGGCGTCCGGTCGTCGACATGGGCGCGGCTGGTGATCAGCACGACGGTGGAGCCGATCTTCGCGCGCAAGCCGACGCCTGGCTCTTCACGGATCCATTCGACATGCGGCAGTGGATACCCGGCGGCGGCGGCGGCGCGCACGATTGCCGCCGCCAGGGGATGACGGCTGTATTGCTCCATCGCGGCCACCATCGGCAGTACCGCTGCGCGCGCAAACGGCGGCGCGTAGACTTCGTCGCTCACGGCCGGTCGTCCGGCGGTGAGGGTGCCGGTCTTGTCGAGGATCATCGTGCGGCACACGGCGAGCTGCTCGAGGGCCGCGGGATCGCGCACGATGACACCCCGGCGGGCGGCCGTGGAGATCGCGCCGATGATCGCGACCGGGATCGCGATCAGAAGCGGACACGGCGTGGCAATCACGACCACGCTGAGAAAGCGCAAGGGGTCGCCGCTCGCGTACCACGCGAGGCCGGCGACCGTGATCGCGGCCGGGGTGTACCAGGCGCCGAGCTGATCCCCGATGCGACGGAGTGCGGGGCGCCGCTGCTCCGCGTCCTGCATCACCTGGACGATCTGCGCGAACCGGGAATCGGCCGCCAGCCGCGTCGCGCGGACGCGCAGCGGAGCCTCGCCGTTGACCGCGCCCGAGAGTACCTTCGTGCCGGGGCCCTTCGAGATGATGAACGGCTCGCCCGTCAGAAACGACTCGTCCATCGTTCCATGCCCCTCGACCACCTGGCCGTCAACCGGACAGACTTCATGAGGGAGGATGGATACGTCGTCGCCGACGGTGATCTCGCCGACGGCCACGTCTTCGAAGGCGTTGCCGCGCCAGCGGTGCGCAATCGTCGGTACCCGTTTGGCCAGCGCGCGCAGGACGGATGTCGCTTCCGCGACCGCAAAGTGCTCGAGGGTGTCGCCGCCGGCGAGCATCAGGACGACGATACTGCCGGCGAGATACTCACCGAGCAGGACGGAGGCCGCTATCGAAACCGCGGCCAGATGATCCGCGCCGAATTCCCCGCGGACCGCGCGCGACACCAGCCGCACGACCAGCGGGGCGCCGCCGACCGCGAGCACGACCAGGAGCGGCGCATCGCTCCAGGACCTTGGATAGCTGACGGCATAGCGCATCCACAGGTGGGCCCCGATCCCCAGCAGCGCCAACAACGCAATCCACGAGTCGCGGTTGCGCGCCAGAGACGCGCCGACTTCGGCAACGCGCGACTGCGTCGCCTCGGGCTGTCGCACGCGATCAGCATTCAGGATCGAGATCTCCCGCCGACACCAGCTCGAAACGGTCTGCGCTCCAACGGCGCTCGCGCGCGCGGCGCTCGGCGTCCAGCTTCGTCAACCGCAGCGCCACGCGCCGGATCAGAACCACGCCCGGCGAAAAGATCGACCAGTACCGCCGAAACTTCCTCCGCGCCGCCGGATCGGTCGCCATCACACGCGTTTCGGTCCGCGCCAGCGACGCGCCCGTCTTCAACCGGTCGGCGCGCAGCGTCCAGACGATCTTGACATAGTCCGGTTCGTTGAATGTTGCGAATGCGTCCGGCGGCAGTGCGCGGAACACCGGGTTCGCGGTCCATGGCTTCGTGACCGCGCCCATGACGATTTCACGACCCGGAACTTCGGCGAGCACTCCCCATCCGAGCGTCTTTGCCCACGCCACGAGCCGGCGCGGTCTGACGGTGTCTTCGGGTGTCGCGCCGAGCGCGAGTTCGCGCCCCTTGAAGATCGCTTGGATGATTCGCGAGCGTTGGAGATCGAGGTCGCATGAAGCGGCAAACGTGATGTCCGGCGGCGCATTCACGTAAGCGGTGTGGCGTTCCGCCACCTCGTACGCGGGCATGAAACGGTCCAACAGCGGATCGGCGTCGCGGCCGGTAGCCGGCCGCGCATGGCCGTAACGCAGCCACGTGGTGGCCGCATAGGTCGCGTACACCCCGGCGGCGATGCCGGCGCCGTACGCGAGCGCGCGGCCAGTCGAGCGGACGAGCGGTGTCTGAGTCATGAAAAGCCCTCACGTCGACAATGCAAGAGATTGGCCCAGTCCGTTCGACTGTGCCGAGCGTGAGCCGCCGGGAATCCGTCAGCATGAACCGCCTGCCTGGAAGAGAATGACGGCAGCTGGATTGAATGAGAGGAAGGGCTACGATGTCATCAATTGATCTGTCGACCAGCTATCTCGGGCTTCGGCTGGCGAATCCGTTCATCGCGGGTGCCTCGCCCCTTTCCGATCATCTGGATACCGTCCGCCGGCTCGAGGACGGCGGCTG
>Ga0157379_10001306_pt1 | contig 20307 bp, 21 predicted proteins | sample S25metaG_FD_121802 | JGI IMG/M metagenome (GOLD analysis project Ga0157379, IMG submission 121802) | Switchgrass rhizosphere microbial communities from Kellogg Biological Station, Michigan, USA - S2-5 metaG | ecosystem: Host-associated > Plants > Roots > Rhizosphere > Soil | place: USA... | reverse complement strand
GTGGAAAGAGGGACAAGGTGAATTTCTAGATACAATTATCTTCTCTGATAAGGGGCGATTGGATGGAACAAGATCCAACCTTTGATCCTCCGGAACCCGAAAAGTGTGAGGATTGCTATATCCTTGCTCAACTCCGTGCCGGTCGACGTAAGAGTCAGAGTTGTCTGCAACGAAGTGAGCCACTCTCATCTCTGTCGATATATCTGCTTTCGCTGATAGTTGCTATGAGTGATAAATAGTCGATGACAGAACTTGTAACTGATCTCGATTTACTACTTGTTATAAATATGTTATAGGCATTGTCTCTGGCAAACACGGGCAGACCTACGAAACGATCATGGACGACTACTACACGCAGCGAAGACTAGATTATTTTTTCACTAAATGTTCGAGTTTACCCGCCAGATCACCGTCTCCGACTTACCTTGTTAGAAACTTCACCTACTATAGAATATATGCTTTGTAAATATTACCTCCCATTCACGTTCTAGCATGTACCGGCCGAGGATAAGCTTAGAATCCACACAGCTACTGCTCTCTCATAACATTGGAGCATGTTCCCATATCTCCAACATACGGTACACGTCCTCATTCGCAACTTAAACATATGTCTCCTTCTGTGATCTTATTACAAAAAATGAGTAATATAACATTAAAAGCGTATGATACAGGTCCAAAACGTATGTCACAAAGCGTCCATCATTCCCAAAAATCGTTCGAATGTCGTCATTATAATTATTGGTCATGTCTACCAAGACGACTGGCACCTTTGCTGATCTTCTTCGTCTCTTGGTGCTTTGCGCGGGCCCTCTTAATCCTGAAGATATCGCCATCAGCAAACAAATATTTTCAATAATGAAAAATTGCCTACCCTTCCCGTGCAGCGAGTTCAAGATCCCTAACATGTTGGCGAGCTTCTTTAACCTTCCCTCTCGCCATCTCAAGAGCTTTGTCGGCTTCCTTCTCAGCCTTTTCAGCTTCAGTCACCTTTCCTCGTGCAGCACCGATAGCGGGGTCTTTTCCCAACTGGGTTTCTGAGTCGCCCGAGCTAGCACGGAAGCGGTTCATCATGCTTCGAGAACGGTTGGGACTGGCGTTGTCAGAGGATGATCCCGTTGAGTTACGCTTGTTACGGGAGAAGAAGGAGCCATTGTGATTTTCGGTTTGAACGGGTTCGTCGCGAGTTTTAGAACCAAAAAGAGGCATGGTGAACAATGTAGGGGTAAACGAAGAATTGGAGGGTATTTGCTAATTGGAAATGTTTGTACAACAACTCCATTCTTTTATACACTCCATCTGAACAATGGAGCGAAAACTTTTACTACGTCATGGGAGCTTTCATAAGTGCGGAGCCCTCAAAATGCTGTGCTGTTGCAGCCAAATGCGACGATAGCAGCCCTAAAAGTAGCTCTGTCAAAGTGGAGTGACTGGCGATTGGCTACACTTGGATGGAGACGCGTTGCGTCACAACCTTCATTTTTATTTTATTTTGGAAACTTTCGATTGGCCAATCGCATCTTAAAACTCATCTACAATAGTTAAGGAAACATGAGACAACAAAGGATGCTAAATGAATACCAAGCCAACCATGTGAAAATAGTGGTTTAATTGTAGACTAATTTGATCACTGGGCCCCTCCGTTCAAACTGAAGATAAGAGGATCATCTTGGAAGATCGACCGCCAACACTCCCACTTTTATTGAACCCGAGGGGATTTTGCGCCGTTTCGTCCAAGGGATAACTCAATGGGCCGAGCAAGCATCAAGAGCTCTTATAAAGTGGACCAGGAAATATGAGAAGGATGATGGAGATTTAATAATGCTATCCTTTACTTGGATCCCCCCAGTCATTATTCCTCAACCTGAATTAATTACTATATCGAACGGTTTCTACAAGCCTTCCCCACGCCTTTCGTGCCGTTGAAATTGATAGGCCTATGCTATTATCTCGATTGGAAGGAATGCAATACCTGCACATGCACGGAGTTCAAAAAAATTGCAGACTTATGGGGAAGAGTAATGCCTTACTATAATCCTATTGAGCCCCCGATCAAGGAAGATGGCTAAGCGGAACCAAGGTATAGTAGTTCATAGCAACAAAAAGATTACTTATTTATGTAGAGGTCCTGATAAAGCCGGAGCCAAACTCAAAGCTGGGGGTTCCGGCCACTCAATAACTGAGATTTACCCCCTTGCTTTCGAACCTGATCAGCAGGTATTTTGTAAGTGGCAGTCGGATTTTTTGAAACTTCAAGCTGATTATTTGGAATGGACCTTGTTGGTGGTTCTTCCAGAAGTAACCGGCGCGGGCGGCAAATAGTTGCAACAGATGCAAAGGGGATGTTTTTGGAGGAAGAGGATGCATGTGTCCGATAGAGCTATCCCCGTTCCGAGGACGTCAAGGGACTACTTCTCCACGCAACCGCGAAATATGTTTAGAACCCGTCAATGCGGCTCTCCTGATGTCCCTGTGCCTCTAAAATTAACGGATATATTTGCTTGGGAAGAAAACCTTAGCTAGAACAATCGGAGAAAAGTGCTGGCCTATTGGGCAGCGTAATGCCCTACCTGTTAAGAGAATTACGCGTCATTCATAAAAGGACACGAATACGTGGCTGAAGACGAGGAGATGGATGGAGAGGAAGAAGATGAAGAGAGGACGAAAAAGAGGACGAGAGGATGAAGACGAGGAAATGGAGCAAGAAGAAAATCGCGTAAAGGGCGAGAAGCCTACGGTCGGTGAACAGATCAAGAGGGTTTCCGAGCTTTGTCTCGTTGCTGGGACTGTCAACTTCGATTAACCTTATCTTATTCGCGTCCCATTGAACATTTATTTTTACCATCTGGTTCGTGTAAACACTCATATCAGTCCTTTATACTACGGGAGTTCCAACGCTCGTCGGTTTTATCGCAATAACTTTTATCTATAGAGAAATTTAATCTCGATTTAATAACGCCAGAAATATGGACGTAACCTTCAGGTAATCGGTCTGGTAGGATCTCAAGCTATAATATCACTTGCCAGTAATGCCAGCGGGACGGGAGAAGTTATCGAAATATAACGAGGATCAACAGTGAAAAGGCTGGGACTTCTCGTTTGATACTGCTATGGAGCTTCCATATTTCTGCCACATGAACGGATGCACTAGCTAAGAAGGAAAGAGATAAGAATCCACGCTAGAAACCCAAACTCACCCGTCTGACCCGTTACATTAAATTGCGTTTTGCTTCTGGTCTTTCTAAACCTCGCGAAGTGATAGGAATGCACTGAGTAGTGCCCAGCCACTACCAGATTGGATGGAAGTATTCATGGAGAGATGGCAAAAGTTTCACGTTGTGTTCGACTTCTGGAAGTGCAGACAGGTAGTGGCAACATACTATAAAATCCAAAGACGGCCAAGGCATTGCTTTATGCGGAGACGCTTAACATCCAAATGCAGCACATGACACAATTGCATCAGCACACTCACCGGTCCATAAGAAATCAGAGAAGCCACATCTAAGCAGGCTCCAGTGCACGAAGAACATTGAGCGTGTTAGAAGGAGATGACGGTAGAGTTAGAGAGCAGATCGAAAGAAAGGATCTTAAGCGGACCTTCTGTATCCCGAGGCCCTGGGTGCTCCATATGCTTATGCTTGATGATGATGAAAGGGTATTTTCTTTGAGTTCCTGGCCGCTTCCAGTAGTCTCTGTCATTTCAATATGAGCTCCAAGCATTGCGTATCAGGTTCCGCGCGAAGTGGATCTTAAGAAACTCACCGGACAGACAAAAAGAGGTGCCGTTTCAGGGAGACATGCTTGGATAACGCTGAGCATAGCCATGAAATGCAAATAATGTCAGGTGGTGAGGCCAATAGGAGCCCGTCGAATTATCGTAGCTCGCAGAGCGAAGGGGAAGCCGATATATAGTCGACAGAGCAGCACGAGTCCCAGTCTGAACGAAGACTATGAGGGGTGGAAATTCAAAATGGATTGATCCAATCCTCTATCGTTACCAGATTACCAATTCGGCTGAGTGTCAAGGGGCATCCTTTTCTTCTAAAGAAATGCAATCTGCTCCGGCGGACAAATATCCCGAGTTCAAAGGCCAAATTAGCATCTGCAACAAATATTAGGTGCTGTCAGGATCAACAACCGTTGTAGACCGACTCGCCCTATAGGTGGCCATCGTCTGACGTTGGTCCGTCTGGAAGCTCCTGTCACGACCAGGGTTTAAAATTCTAAGAATATACGTTACCGACTAAAATGGACATCATATGGTTAAATTTGAATCCTTCAGTATGGAGGGGAGGAGAGAATCAGATCTATTTCCACTGCGCCTTGTCCGTCTTCACACTGTCCACACGAGGGCATTGAAGTCCGGTACGAAAAGGAAACTTCCTCAACGAAATCCTTGGCAATTGACTTATCGTGGTTAGCCCTTCGGACTTTACGGGACCGAAAGCTAATGAAGACAGACAGACGTCGGTTGCTGGTCTAGAGATGGGGATGATTGGAGTAAGTAAAGAGCCTTGAAATAATTATAAATTTTCAGAAAGGTATTAACTCTTCGTATTTTCTCTCTGTCCGATGTATTCAAGACTTGGGGACAACCTCAGCGGTCTTGTTCCAAGGGCCTAGACCTCCGGACAATGTAAATTCCCCAGATATGGTATAAGCTGAATAGGAGCGACTGAGACTAATAAGCTGTGTAAGCATATCAAGTGTCTCCAGGACGGTTGGCCTGTTACTCCATTACCAAAGCATGGCACTCAGATATGTAACAAGTCGTCCGAATTTATTACTTTTTATCTTCTTCGAAGGTATGAATTTGATATTGCCTCTCCAGTTGCATCAATGGAAGAATCGCTTGCTTGATGAATCCGTGAACTCACCAGTGCTGACCATCTGGTTTTATCGATTCCGATAATCTTGATTTGCCCTCCTTCTTTTCCGAAGCTTATTGGACCGGTTTCCTCGATCGTGCTTTGCCGGGGTATACCGGAGTAGACTACGGAAGAAGTCGTAAATAGTAGTGAATAAAAGTGACCACCCAGCATCAGAAATTGGAGCAAAATTCTCGATCTGAATTGGAGATTGCAACGAAACGCAGCCATGAGGATCAATTAGTCCCTGGCGGAGAGTAAATCAGATAAAAAGTAGAACGTTTAGCACATGACGTACCCGACAACTAAGGCTGACATAAGCACATATATAGAGCTCCTGTGTGGACCCGCATGGACACTCCCTAAGTCGCGAGCGCAATCACATGCAGCGGCCTCAGCCCTCACCACACTCAACAACATCGGGCTCAACAAATCGTAACAGCAACGCAATGTCGACGACGACCGCCCTTTTTACAGCATCGGAGCACCATGCATTCGATGCTTTTCTTACTGCAAGTGTTGAACCCCCAGAAGACGAATGGCAGCTCTACACACAGCTCGGCATCCCAGTGCCTTTGCCACCACAAGGAAATTCTTCATTAACAAAGGCGACGAAAGACCTAATAGCATTGCATCCTCCTTCTAAATATCCACCTATCCATGGAGGACCAAATTCCGCTGCCGGATCGTCGAGTCAACCGATGCTGAACTCTATGGCAGCACATCATCGACCTATTGCGCCGGCTCCGCCTCCCGAACTCGCTCCGAGACCACAGCAGCAGCAATACCACCAACCTGTTCAACAATCCCATGTTCCTTCAGCAGACCGTCCCCCAAAACGCGCTCGGCATTCTCATGCTTCCTCGACTACCATACAATCACCTTCCCCAACCGCGTCCCAACCCACAGCCCTTACCAAACCAGCATTATTGTCCGCACAGCAGAAGAAGGCAAATCACATTCAAAGTGAGCAGAAACGAAGAGCAAATATCCGAAGAGGTTACGAGGCACTATGTGAAACTATCCCGGCGTTACGAGAAGCAATTCGTGCGGAGGAGGAGGCGGCCACTACGAGTAGCGGAACAGGGAAGAAGCGAAGAGCACGGGATGAAGGAGGGGAAAAGGTTGACGGACGTGCTGGACCGAGAAGTGAGAGCGTTGTATTGCAGAAGAGTAAGTGTGCGGTATTTATCTGCGAATAATATTTTTCTAATCCTATGTCAAGCTATTGAGCATCTTCAAGACCTGCTAGAACAAAAATCTGAGCTTTTATCACGACTAGAGAGAACGCGGTCGATTTTGGGACCGAACCACCCTGCATTGCGGCAGAATTTTGGCGAGCAACCGTTATGGGAGCGAGAGTGGGACGGCGGAAAGGGTATAATGGTGGATGTAAACGGAGACGTGCTTAATGGCAATGATAGCGACGAGGACTAAGATGGGTAATATTTGTTTATCACATTTGTATTATGTTATATTTTGCTGAATCCTCTTGTACCTGCTATTTGTGCATTACCTCCCTTGCAAATATCAACCCTCTGGTTTCTTTTCTATACGCAATACCAGAACTGGATGATCTCAGATAGTAACAATGTATGGTATTCTACCTTGTCTGTTCCTCTCGATACCCTCCCCTTGGTTAAAGGTGTCATCCATCCAGTCTCCCGTCAAGTAAAGCCTCATTGATGAAAGTCTCCTTGATCCATGCATGGCAGTAGATTAGAACTTATCAAACAGTTGAGGCTCGGATTGTCAAACAGTTGGAAGCTCGCTGTCTATTTCGAATCTCCAAGCTTCAGTTCAAGATGCTCCAAGACCCCCGTGGAAACCGTCTCCTTCCGAGCACAATCTTGATGGCAGCTTGGAATCCAAAATGATGGCTAAGAAACCTTAGAGGCTCCAGCTATTTACGGAGCAGCTATCTAGAGGATGACGGCCAAGTATAGTGGCCAATGTGCGTACTGACTGCAGTTGCAGGCTAGTAACTGTTACAGGTTTTACTTGTTGCGCCTCTTTCGAGCTGTTCCAGTCTACTGTCGAGTTCAGGTTTTGTTTAAGAAACCACAGTCATATAGAGTCGTTCCTGTCTTCCTGGGACATGTTTGAAAGGCTGGAAAAATAAATTAGAGGTAATTAGCTACAATTGACAACAAGCTAGTCTGAGAACACTTCTAAACGTGGCTTTTACCCAGAGTAGAGGTATCAAGGTCAATATCTACCGTCATTTGTATAAATCAAAGGATGTGGTCCGTGACACTGTACTTTTTTTACTCGTTCCATCTTCATACAGATACAGGGCCAATAAGTAACGAAAGAAGACAAGAGACCATACAAGGAACTTACGCGACAGCAAACATACACGCGACCCCGATAGCCATCGCGACGAACTATAAGAAATCAGTCCCTGCAGAGAGAACCGTATAAAGAAGGTTTACCTCACGAATTGCTTGTTTCCCGCTTTTGCTTTCTTCGAGAAGGCTGAAACACATTAAATAATCTGTAAAGGAGAAAGCGTTTCTGTGCTAGACTTACGTAGGTAAGACAGCCACGGCACCAATGTATAAGAAGCCTCCAGCGACAAATGGAATCACCTTTGAAATTTGTAGATCAGAAAATGAAATAATAGTTGAAAATCAATATGCTTACAAGTTCACCGTATTCCACTGTCGTACCGAGCAAACCCTTGGCATCGCGCCTTAGTGCGGCTGCAAGATTGACGGAACCATGTTCTTCTCCCCCGGCTGCCATATTATGGACGGCGATTCCTATAAATGTTCTATAAAAGAAAGGGGAGGAATAAACATCCGGAATTCGGAAGTTGAGGGATAGAATTTACCCGACCTAAGCCTCAGGAAATTAACAATTAACAACAGGGAAGAAATATCCAGAAACATACAAAAGCTCCGACAGCAGTCAAATATTGAGATTGCATTGCCTGCTTCTTGGTGAATCCTGATCGAACAAGGATAGAATAATCGGCGATTTCATGAGGAATCTCGTGTGCAAAACAGGCCAAAGTCGTAGTGGCGCCAATTAAAGGAGAGGAGTAGAAGGATGCAGCCATGCTATCATACAACTAAAGATTAGATATTCTATATATACTATATGATAGAAGTTGGTTACTTACGCGAGACCATCTGTAATGTTATGGACAAAATCCCCGAAGAGATTCAAATAAGCGCTAGCGGGCTGTTAAATCTGGGAGCGGAGAAGAACTCTGGTACCTACGAAAGTTTGGAAGGACCAGAGGAGTTCTTTTCGGGTGTGGATTGAGTAGATGGAGCTGCTTCCTTTGAAACACGCGACTTTAGTCCGTCCGTTCCATTTATTTCTACTGCTGTCGAGACACCATTACCAGGAGAGTGCGAGTGCAAATGCGAATGCGAATGAGAGTGTGAATGGACATGCCCATCGTCCTCACCACCACCTAGGACACGCATGGTTTTTTCCATCATCTGTCCAACGGTTAATTTGGAATGTGACTAATAAATGTCAGGCGTACGAAAAAGGACGCAAATCCAATGAATATAGCAAGTCTTCGGGGGAGGAAAGAGTCAGCAAGTTAAGGGTTATCTTTCAACATTACTGACCCAACAAGGATATTGCGCTTCTCTTCAACCATAACAAATTTGACTCCTTCTCCTTCAGATTCGCCCAAAAAAGCATGGGGTACGAGATGCAGAAAGACATCCGATAATAAGCCGCCAGTCTGACGTATGGCAACTTGTCAGTTCCTATCGAAATAATTTTCTAAGCGACCTGGTACTAACAGCAAAAGCAGTCATGGTATTAAGTGTATTGGGGCTTATTTGGGCTGGAATGAAGGCAAGGATCATATTAGGAACTCTGTAGAGTGAATTATTAGGCTCTGAATACAGAAAGGAACGCTGCAACGCACGAGCTGATATAAAATGTGCCCAGAATGGAATTCCATGCCGGTCCAAAAGGGAATAACCACGCGAACACTTGTCGTGTGAGCTTCGATGCGTCCTCTTCTAGACTTTCCTTCAGTTCTTTAAGCATACGCACGGGCTCCGTATTATGAACGTCATGGTCCTACAAACACAAGCATAAGTGATCGAGAGGTAACATTGTCGTCAAGAAGTGAAGGACGTACTAGGATGGCTAGATCGTCGCTGCTGCGCGACTTATTGGTGGCCTGTGCGGTATAAATGAACATTGCGACAACGAGTAAGGTCGCCAGACATCTGATGGACTTCATGGTCATCGCTCTCAATGTTATCACGCACGAAAGTCCGGAGAGAGAAGCGCGTCAGGGCGTGTCGTAGTCGCTCACCACGAAGAGCGAGCGCTGACGCTGTCAGTCGCGTCTGCGGAGCTTCAATGAGGAAATGTTGTCGCTTTTCTCCAATACCAACCTTGGCATTACCCTCGTAAACCCGTCAGGATGGTTCGATGTTTACCTTCAAGTTAGTTTTTTGTGTTTAGATGGATATTCTAAGGCTGCAGAGCTGTCTCCAGACTCCGTAAGTCGAATTCCTGGCACATTGCTTTTATTGTTTTAACTGTATTTTTATAAAAGCAGGTCACTACACTTCTCCGGCATTTCGTCACGCTCTATTAGGATGATAAACTGCTTCTGTTAAAGTCTACTGCTCTCTAGAGATATTTTAAGCATACCAATCCACTTCTAGTTCGTCAGCCCAATGATAAACTCCAGAAGCTCCTCCTTCATGTGACCTGTCAGTCTGTCTAGTATATCTACCTACAGGGTTTATGATGCTATTCGACTTTCTATCATTGCCCACAACGTCTATTTTCCAGAAATTTTGGGACAGGATACAAGACTGTTTACTAATGTCGAAGGATTTGGAATCGGATATTGGGAGTTACGATGGCTCGAATGCACAAGTTCAGCTTGGGAATCGTCCGGCTAGGAAGCATTTCTTTTCCCCATTGGATAGGATCGTGGCGGAGGCCGTGAAGGCTGATGCCGATAGGGTGACTTACACCGAAGAGGAGGAGGTGCGGAAGATAATGGCGATGTCCATTTCACTTCTAATACCCCTTTTAAAGTTGGCTGTGAAGAAGAAGGTGGATTGGCGTATTCTTCCGTTAGTCATTGGAAGGTCGTTCTCTCTTTTCAGTTCCTCTTCGAAATACTGACTGGGTATTTCAGCTTCATTTGTAAGTGAAACCCCCGAGTTCCTGTCTTATATTCACATGGATCGCAAGGAAGTTAATCAATTTGGTGTGTCCTTGTCTCAAAATAAACTTGAAGCGAATATTGATGACTTATATAGATCGCACAAATATGTAAGCATCATGTACGATTAATTTCGTGCCAAATCGAACTAATTATATTTTATCTAGTGGGAATGCGCACGTAATCCCTGCCTTCAATAAGAATTTTGTAAGTAAGAATACTAAATTCTACTCAGATTAATTTAAAGGAAGAATAGGGTGTAACCACAAACAAACAATGGACGTTGGCTTTAAGCATCTTCTACGTCGGATATTGTTTACTTGAGATCCCTGCAAATGGTAAATTGTCTGTCATCAAACCGCGGTAATTTTGGGCTAACGCTATTATATTTTCAGTTCTACAAAGATACATTGGAGCCAATCGATTGTTCGTTTATGATTTTTTTCTCGCCAAATGGAATTCAATATGGATTCATGATCGTAGCTTTTTTATGTCCCTTACGTTTTGGGGATTGGCGTCTCTATCGTTTGTCTACGCCAAGGGATATCCAGCTTTACTTGTTCTTAGGTGGGTAGATATCATTAAATATCGTCATTAATTGACTCAACTCTATTAGGGTGTTACTTGGAATCGGTGAAGTGGGTGGATATGATGCCAGAGTAAGTATGCAGAACTGAGATGAGCTTTCCAGGCTGGCTATTACGCTGGCATCATCTATTATCTTTCCTTCTGGTATAAGAGGTATTTATATTTGCCTTCGATTTCTGAGACGGGTGTTCAAACTACGATAATAGGAGAGAAATGGCCTTACGAATTAGGTAGGTCTATTTCCTTTGGCTTTCATCGTCGATCAAGCTATTTATGCCCCTCTTTCAGTCTGGGAATGACAGGTGAGCCTTCAGACTTCATGTCTGGCTGCCAAACCCTAATAATGACTTATGTTCAGGCACTCTTCCGGGGGCCATTGGAGTGAGCCATTCTTTGTGCCAGGGAACGCAGTTTTGTGATGAATTGCTCGCTTCTTGTATGCAGGGTCTTCTTGCATTCGGACTCGTCCGAGCACATACATCGGTTCTAACGGGGTATGTGTATCGTAGTAATTGAGACGTAGTCACTGATCTGTTTACAGGTGGCAATTCTTATTCTTAGTAGGGTTTCCTTTGACTGGCCACACTGCTGCGAGACCTACCTTGTCCTCACACTGTACTAACTTTGTCTCTCATGTATAGATAGAAGCGATTCCTACACTAGTTATGGCTTTAGTCCTTCTGCTTTTCCTTCCCTCATTCCCATTCACTGCAACATTCCTCACTCCACGAGAGAGGGCCATTGCCCAAGCGCGTGTCGACCAGGATCATCGACCAACTTCTCATGGTGGAATGAACGGATGGCAAGGTCTTAGGGCCGTTCTTCTTGACATAAACGCATGGCTGTTAATGGTGATCTATGTTGGATGTAAGTTTCATTTGGCTTATGCTGTCAATGGCTAATCTTGGGCATGTTTCAGTTGTAAACCCGTCTCTCGTATCTAAATCAATCGTTTCCTTCGTAGCTAATGTATTCTTTAGAACATAGGGACAGCAACTTCGACGTACTTCCTTCCAACAGTAGGTCAATACACCGAAACATTTGCCCATAATTCTGAATTAGGTCAAGCTTATCAATGGTCTTGGGTTCAAACCTATCGATTCTCAAGGCCTCACGGTGGCTCCTTACGTTTTTGGTTACTTCTTCACAGTAGGGCAAGCCTTGCATAGTGACCGTACCCGGGATCGAGGATGGCATGTCATGCTCTCTTCCGCGGTGTCTTGTATCGGCTATGTGATCCTAGCCATCTGTTCTCAGGGCAGTGCTGGGGCCTCATACTTTGCACTATTTCTGGTCATAGCAGGAAATTTTTCGCTTTTCCCTCTCGTAATGTTAGTTTGTTCTCCACCCGATGACTTGTTCTTTTGACAACTCGCTGAATTTAGGAGCTGGGCCGCTAATACCATGTCTCCGACAAGCAAACGAGGCGTGGGCACCGCGTTCATTGTCTCCGTCGCCAATTGCGTTTCGATGTCAGTGGGTTCATCATGGATGGAGAAGAGACATGACGATGACTTCCTTTTTGCAGCGCGGCACCACAAATTTATTTCGACCCACAGGACAAATTCCGTCGTGCTCATGGGATAGCAGCTGGGTAAGAGACATGGCTACCTTAGTCCTGCCATTTATTAACTTATTCTTAACTACAGTTGTCTTTTCATGACCTTTTTCACGGCCTTCATCCTACGCACTCGGCTTACCATCCTCAATCGCCGTAAAACCGCACAACTTACCTCGGCTTCCGAGAAAGAATCCGAAAAACGCGAAGGAGAACCATTTAAAGAATATCCAGATTCAGACCCAAGGTTCAAGTATTTGACCTGATGATAGTGCAACTCAGAAGTTCTTCTGAGAACTCATTGTAACGAACGTGTATGAGAAGAACATACTTCATAAGAAAAATGTTTGGTCATCATACGTTTCAACTTGAGGAGTTCTACGTACGTACAGTTGCGATGCCCTTCTGAAAACCGATTGGGGCACTGGATTCCAGTCATAGGCACAAGTAACTCTTCATCTTTTCTAGTCACTTCCGATTTACACAGCTCAACTCCATGAAACCTTCAAGACTCGTCCTCGTATTTGAATTCTGGACTGAGAATAAGATTCTACTCGGCTCTTCAAGTTCTTCGGACCTGAAGCAACAGTTAAGTTTGTTTGCATCTTTCAATGAGGAGTAAATTTCACTCCAAGCTATTGAAGATTCAAATCATGCGTGAGCCTGCGGTAATCATACTTATACCAGTGGTCGCAAAAGAGTCTCCATCAGGTCACCTGCCTTCCAAACCTACACGCCCTTTATCAGTTCCAGATACCAGGAGTTCGGGTGACCGTCCACCATTGTTCTCTACGTACGACAATAGTCCAATAGCAAGTCAAAATTCGCCTCCGGAAATTGTATCCCTTCCGTTCCCAACTCCACTTAGAGATGGAGTTATTAAGTGACTATCAGTGCCCAAAATCCTTACGGTCCGAAGCAAGAAAGATACCCATGTGGCAATAAAATTTTCGCCCTTATCATTTTACCAACGTTTGCCGCCTAATGAATCAAATCACCATTTCTTTGCCTCGTGTACTCCAACGTTCGTCTGGGTAACACATTCATTCGAAGATTCTAAACCGGACTTATAGCTCGAAAGCAGGCAAGAATACGTACGAATTGAGGAGACGGGTTCCCAGCAACGTCCCAGAACTCGCATTAACGAAAGTAGTCTCATCTCACCCTCCTGTCTGGTTTTGCTGAAGCCCCGCTGAACGAGTCATCCGATGGTAAACGGTAAGCCTCTGTCTTCGAAGATTTCAAGCCTCTTTCACACGCCCCCTTTTAACGGCTTCTCGAATTCACCTTCTACTTCCGTCTAGATTTAATCTCCAAGCCAGTTCATTTCCACAACATCTAATGAGCAGAGGGCTGCGATTGGTGGGCGGGTTCTCTAAGCTGTGATGGAATACAGTCTGAGGACTTCTTTTGTGGTGATGTAAATTGGCCACCGAAGTCTCATCCGTGGGATTTTTCAATGGTCTGTCAGGATGACTATTTTGATTTGTTTTATTCTGACACGCTCACCTTTCTCTCCCAAATACAGCTCAACATGCAGGCACTACGGATTGGCTATGTTCTTGAGCTCTTCTCTACCTGCTTCCAACCGATCCCTAAAGCATTTCGAAGCTACAGCTTAATACCGTCGGAGGCCCTGCTTATCCAGGCAATGTTGCTGCGGCATAAATGCGGACGACCTAACATTGTCTTATGTGTCATCAAGGAAATCCTCATGGTACAGTTATTGGATATTATTTCGCCACCTGATGAACAGTGCCTTAACAATATTGCCAAACTAGCACATATCTGCTTCTTTCCCCGCATAGTTTTCGAACATTTCGTCTCCTGTTTCACCGGAGCCAAACTCCTCAAAAGATCTTATGAAAGATACCATTTCTGTTCTCGCCCGCTTAGGAAGCGGAGTTGTGACTCGTAATAAGTTTATTCTCAAAGAACACTACTCGTGTACAGCATTCCTCTTTCTTTGGAGCCATTCATCCCCACATGACCTCATCCCTCGCTGTTTCTTCTCGTTCTGGCTTTGGATGTCAGTCTCCCGCCGATATCCGGTACGCTAAACAGTATATTATAATCAGGGCATGCCAATCGACTCAACCACACCCCTTGACTTGATCTTGAAATACGGACCGTGAGCCGTCCTCGATGGAGGTAAGTGTTCAGTGGCGCCTCATGGGGCATTAGGAGTTCTCTGCTGTCTGATGTCATTGAACGACGAGGTTCTCTGACTTTGATGGCCTGACAAATGGGGCCACAGACATTAAGGGTTGAGCATCTTATTTTTACTTTTATTTTTACTTGTTGTCTGTCAACAGCAGTCTGACGTGTGGTACAGAAAGAACAGTAGATCAGAGAATTTGAGTCTATTCTATTTTGTCCTGATATTGTGGGAGGAAATTCTAATTAGAGTGGATGTGAGTTGGGAGCAGAGGCTTACGTATGACGCACGTTCGTCGGCTTGGCGGCAACCCGTGCTTTACTTTACAAAAAACCGTAAACAGATCAAATATGCTTTAGGCACTCGAGGTGCATCCATCCTCGCTCCTCGACGCTCATCTTTCTTCTTGTTTTCTTTCTCATCGTCTACGACGTTCTCGACACTCTTTCGGGAGCCTATCCCCGTATATTCACCCAAAAGAAAACTTTCTTCATAGCACCAAGCTATGGGGAACAAGGATGCTGCTCGTCCTCGGGTCGTGTGCTGCGCTATACCTGTGGCACGCGCCGCTGGAAAGATCCTCCTTGTAACATCTCGCAAACATGAACAATGGGTGTGTGAGTACACAATTTCTCCTTGTTTTTATCTCTGGTCCATTCTTTATCCTAAGTCATGGACCGAGCATCCCCGCGCGTCCTCCACATACTCCTTCTGTTTTCTTCTTTGCTATCTCACTTTATTGACGTCTTTTCATTCTTTTTTGGGACATCCGTTTCTTGGTGAATAGTGCCAAAGGGTGGATGGGAGACGACGGACAGGACATTGGAGGCGGCGGCCCAGCGAGAAGCTGTCGAAGAAGGTCCGGCTCTTTGTTCTTTGTGCGCGTTGCGCCGCAACCTCATATAACCTCCCCCTTTCACCGCCATATTATATTGTCGATTATTGCCTTTACTGCAAATTTTATTCGCCAACCACCACACAAACTTTACGCCACTCTCAAACTTCGAATGACGCGTCATTTTCCAACAAACAGCTGGCGTATACGGTACAATCACACGATTCGTAGTCACGATTCAAGGAACGACAGCCACATATCACTTCTATGAACTCGATGTTGCCGGTTTATATGATCAATGGCCGGAGGCAAATGAACGTCGAAGAGAATGGGTCGACTTTCCCGAGGCATTACGAAGACTGGCGTGGAAACCCGAACTTGCGCAAGCTCTGTGCATGGCAAGCTTTGCGCCGCCGACACGGTAGTCACGGGGCATATGGAACATAATCTAACTATGCGGTCGGAGGTTTTGCCAAGTGAATGTACCCTGGGCACATCGTTCTCGGCTGGTCTCCCTGGGTTCAGTTCCTTCAAGTGACATCTTTCTTGACCAAATTGCACCGATGATAAACCTACCTTTCCTACCATACTCAAGCAGTATGGATTCCAACTATCACACCCCGGTCCGTTTCTCATCGCATATACTCTTTCCGAAAAACACGTCATCATCAACGAGCCATGGAAGTAGATGTTCAGGCAAAGCTCATTACACATAATTACTTGCACTAGTTTCATCATGCTCTGCTTTTCTTCTTCTTTCAGCTAGAATTTATCTCTCATGTAATATCACTAAAATATGCTCATTTTACCCCATCTCAGAGTTGTCTTTGGATGTTTTTCTTTTTAGGGGTAATCTTTCTTCTCTGAAGGACTTACTTTCAGTCACATCCATGTCTCATTCGTATTCGTCATTTCATTCGTATCCGCTCCCACGTCCGTCGCATCAATCATACGGAACAGTCCTGGTTTATACATTACTGGTAATTACAGAGCTATTTGATTATCTTTCTACTATCGATCATCATCCGCAAGCATTAGAATAAGAAATGTTTCTTTATGGTCATTTATTTTTACACAGCTCCGGCGGCGGCGGCACCGGAGTATGTCTAAGAATATTAGTTAAGTTCGGAGTCTCAGTCTCTGCACAACATCTTTACGGGTCGAACCTCCTTTCTGAAACTCCTTTCTGAAACTCCTTATAGGCACCCGAATATTCTGGCTCATTTGAAACCGGAAGTTTTTCATTTAAAACAGCACCATAATCTATCGTAATAATACGCAGAGTCTCGGAAAGGATGTCAAAGAGTTGTTCTAGCTGGTCGAAATTCAAAGCTCTTCGGAATTGCTTGTGGAATAGCCATTGGTCGCCAGTACCTTTTTTGTCTTTTCAGTGCGCAGCATCATCCTGCATGATATACTCCCCCATGTTTATGCCACCCCCCAATGCATTTGCCTGATCCAACTGACTTGGTTCTTCATCAATTTACTGATTCTTCGTCTCTGGATGGGGGAATACGGAAGAATGTTTTATTCAGTACTCACCCGAAGCGACGCCGCAGCTCCTGGGGTTGTCTGCAATAATCGATGTCTGTAGTTGGGGGGTCTCTGGAGCCCCGAGGCTTTGGGGGATTGGTTCTCTACTTATGCTGAATGCCTCTCTGATCATTTCAATCCGGAGAGTTGACTTCATCGTCAGAAAGTCACTTCACGGAGGCATGACTAATTCTATAGTGTCTAAAGCAACGCTGAAACCTCACACATTGATCTGGGGGACTCTACTAGCTGACAAGAACGATGGTATATGTCGTCGATGTCTGTCACAACAACGTTCTTTCCATATTGCGTCCGACGCGTCGGATATATAAACCAAACACCCGTCTTCGAATAGCCTATGCCCGCTGTACTACCAACATTTTCCCAAACAAATGGATAAACATTCCCCGGTAGTCTGCACATCAGTCCAGAAATCTGGTTTCTCAGCGGGCTTCATCGCTCGCGTCTGCTCGCCCCAGGCAGGCGATGCCATCTCACAGAAAGCGTGGTAACAGGCAACTGGCGAAGACTTTGTGGCGCAATCTTGTGGCCAAGACTCCTTGACATGACCTCCTTAGGTGTCAATGAATATCCTCCGATATTTATTACCTACACTCCCTAGTTAAGTCAAATATCTAAATCTCTGCTAACGAGAACCTTCTCCTCTGTCAGGAAGAGATGAAAGGAGGTTTCCGTACTAATAAGTAAGTGCTCACTTGCCATTTGCCCCCCGACTGACTGACTGCCAGTGCTTGGTGGTGACAAGGGAACATACCCAGAAGCCTCCATCTCAGTTGGCCATCCGTAACAGCACCTTCGCGTGCACATAGGAAGGTAGAGATATGATCTCGGAGCGGGACCTGATTCCGCGAAGACCGGGAGTCCAGCATCCAAGTGGAGACCGAGGGAACAATCATCGGAGCTCCTCCAGAAAATAACTCAACAGACACCTCCCTTTCAATGATAAAATATTGTTACTATAACTCAACAGCCATTCCCTCTCTTCTGCGAAGCCGCTCACACGGAAAGAGATCTTACCTGAAGACTGTCAGCCGGAAGATTCCGACAGGGTTTACCCAGAACCGCTCAGTCTCCAGATTAGCTTTATATCTTATACATCCTCCGGTACCGTTTGGTCTCGAGATGGTGTATATATACACATAGCTACGGTTTACCACCTAGAACCCACCGTGTTTACACCCCCTCCTAGGATCACCTCTCAGAGTGGACACAGCCGCCTGGTTGGACTACTCCAATCTTTTCTGTACGGAGTCTTTCGGGTAGGTAGTCTAACTTGTAGAGGGTTTTCTTTATAAGTTAAAGCCCACCCTTAGGTTCTCTTCATTGGCTCCGTTTATGTTCTAGTAGTAAGGTGTGTTCAATCTCTGGACACTGATGGAAAAATCCTGAATGATGTCATTTTCAGAAGAAAAGGCACCATCAACTAGTGGTTATTGGCTACAGCAACTCTCGTGGTATGTGGGATTTTCTTTTAAGAATTTCTGGCAACCTATAATCGGTTTGGGAAGTGGGTTTTAATCGGGATCAGCTTTGCCCTTAGCTGGAGTAGAGTTATGGGTAAGTGACAAATCTAGCAACATCGGTTTACAGGTTGGTCTCCCTGTGACAGACACCAAGCTCCATGATTAATTTTAACACCTTGTCAAGCAACAAGTTAGTAGTACTCCAAATTAGCACTTGATATCACGTAACATCTAACACGGATTGAAGATGGCTTCATTGACCTTCGGCCTGTGCTGAGAGAGGATCCTAACGCTACGGTGAAATATTTTCTTGATCTGAAAGAATGGTACTTTTTCGTTCAGTCACCGCGGTAGCTCAACCCACCCTTTCAAAAGGGAAAGAAGTGAGCGCCCTTCTATTCTTTCGAATTGCTTTCCCCTCGCCATCTTTCCCTCCTAGATTACACGAAGAGCGGTGGTGGTATGCACGGCCACCCTTGGAGACGGGCTGCTTGTGTGTACGCAAAATATGAAACATTTAATGTGAACTGTTAAAAAGGATTTCCCGCAGATATATCGAGTCTATCTTGTTTGGGGTAGGTCACACCATCAAAGGACAGACTTCCTGTAAGTAAGTTAGATAATGTTCAAGTTCAACAGGTGACAGCAAGTACATTGTTGCAATAACGATTTTGACAGTTTCAGTGCGGCTTGTGCTTAGCCGTTCTGGAATAGAGGCGACTATCTTAAAGCTTCGGGATGTAGTTGTGGTCATCCTTTTAACGTCTCTTCGGGAGTAAATTTACCTCATGGCTCAATCTGCTTCTGAGTGCTGGCCACTAACCACCCAGTCTATATAAGCTCTTTACCGGAGAAATAGCGGGATGGAATAGCTTCCTACTTCGCCATCTACCTCGCACAGAACCTAGTTTCCACAAGCTTGATTCTGTACAGAATCCGGAGGATAAACATAGATCTATCAAGAGAATTACGATCGAGTCCACTCTGGCCTATGATTGTCGTGCTACTGGAAAGTGGGGCTTGTGTTCAAGCACACATTTTATCCTCCTAGTCGCCTACCTTGTAAACAGCTACGGACAAGATATTGGTAATGTTTGCTGTATCCTGTTCAATTTATTTATTTCTGAGCCCAAGAATATTTCTGTAGCCACCGATATGCTGTTACCTATTACTGTGAGTCCTATATTTGGAAAGCGCCTTGAGAAAGAATAAATAAATCCTTTGTTTGAAAGGGAAGCACCTTCAGCCTTATAATTGTCAGGGTAAGACTCTTCGTATGTATACCAAGCTTCAAGATTGATTGATTGATTATTATTTGCAGGCAGGTTTAGGACTATCGGAAAAACAATACTAAACCAACTCCAAACGGGCCCTCAACTCACATTCGCAGTCCAAAAACTCAACGCGAACAGTCTAACAAGCAACATGATAGACACCATCGAACGATCAATCAGCCAATCCACCAGAACTATTTAAAATAGACGAAGACGTGGAAGAGCAGTCAGGCTCATGGCACTCATTTGGGTTACAACACCAGTTGGAGTCAGTGTGGGTGGCATACGCCGAAGAAATAGAGATAGACGGCTGGAAAGAATAAAACATGATGTACAGTATATATATAACTGGCTTCTAGTCGAACCCAGTCAAGTCGATATCGTTCAGAAAGTGCTTAATATAGTATAATTAGTTGGGGATGTACAACTTGCGGTATAAAGGGAGAAGATATACCTTGTAGAGGCTCATAACTTTGATAACCCAGGCTTCTAAATGGAAGATCTTCTTATTTCCGACACGCATACGAGACTCCTAGAAAGGGAGGATATATCAGGCGAAATTTCAATTCGGCGGTACGACCTACGTATATAGCAGCCCAATGCATGATAGCAGGCTTCAATGTCTCGTCCACTTGGTCCACGACTGCATCGGCAATAGTCTATCATATTTTATCAGAATTAAAACATTAAACCAAAGGTTAAACAAGTCACCTTGATAATGATCGTCGGTGGGATACAATGTGCAAGCAACTCATATAACTTGGCTCGAACATCCATAATTCGCTGTGGAGTCTGTTCCTGGATGATTAAATCCGCCACTTTATAACAGTACGTCTCCCAATCAG
>Ga0157379_10001304_pt1 | contig 20315 bp, 20 predicted proteins | sample S25metaG_FD_121802 | JGI IMG/M metagenome (GOLD analysis project Ga0157379, IMG submission 121802) | Switchgrass rhizosphere microbial communities from Kellogg Biological Station, Michigan, USA - S2-5 metaG | ecosystem: Host-associated > Plants > Roots > Rhizosphere > Soil | place: USA... | reverse complement strand
CTGCCAAAGTGGTCTCAGGGGAAATTCACCAACGCTCCTTTCTGCCACGAAACCAATGGTGCTTCAAGTTGAGCCAATTAACGTCAAGCCCCTTGGTGTGGCCAATCCGGCAATTGCTCAACTCCCTATCATAACATGAGATCCTTTTGATGGCCAGTTGTGCTTTTTTTTAGGATGTAACCCTAAAAATGATATCTTACGTGCTGTATGTTCCGCTTTCATTAACATTTTGATTGAGTATTTCCAGGTTGCCCCACTTCTGGGGACGATTAGATGAGTGAGTGTATATTTTGTCCGAGTGTAAGATCTTATGCGAACATGATAAACGGCGGTTGTTCATGCCTGGCGGGCTGCTGACTGTTCTAGCAGAACATCTTGTCGGAATGGTCTTCTAGAGTCTTTTGCTTGCTGCGTAGAGCGCGCCACTGTCCACCGGGGATGGAGCGTGGACGGTGTTGCACTGATATATATAGCATTCAACCTCACTGGACAATAAACTAGAAGCCTAAACAAAGAAAATCTTGATACAAAGGTGCACGTAGGCACTGGGTATTTCCTGTACTTAATTACACGGATTTCATTTTCCCCTACTTGTCGAGCCCGTGAGCCTTTCGAGCTTCAGGATCCTGCCAGTAGGAACCATTCGGCCACTCATACTGTGCGATACTCGATTTGTGCATCTCGATGCTAGAATAGGAGCGTTCAAACAGATAGACTATCTCTATTATGACACGACGTACCTATATCCTTCAGCGGGGTTTGTAGGAACATTATACCTTCCCTTAGAATTGATGGAGCAAGGGTAGATAAAGTGTTCGTGTAAGTGATCAACGAATTCAAGGACATTACGGTCGATGCTTCCGGAAACGGCTATATAGTCGATGAGACTGAGGGGAATGATTGAGCCTTGTCAAGGGTCCTGCATGCAATGAGCTCACCTTAAATGTATAACATATTCGCATAATCCAACCCCGCCAGCATGGGGGCAAACGGGAACGCCGAATCTACAACCATAAAGCTTAGACACCCGATATTCACGATAGCATTGTAGTACCCACTTAGCTGCCATCAACAAAACGGAAAGCACCTCGCTGACACCCGCCAACCGACAGGAGTCGATCTGAACGACATCAATGGCTTCCGCCTGAAGAAGTTGCTTGAAAACTATTCGATTATGTGCGTGTTCACCAGTGGCCACTCCAATTCCGTATGGTTTGAGACCTTTGCGGATCGCCGCATGACCCTGTTAGATTAGACTAAGTGTCAGAAATAGAGGAACGAGCGTTGCTAGTGTTTACTAACCAAGATGTCATCAGGTGCGGTTGGCTCTTCGATAAACCTGAGACAAATTATTTTAATATATGATCTAATTTATCATTTTGCAAATTTAGCATTACCATGGCTTGATCTCTTGTAGACCTTTGACATATTCGATTGCTTGGGGCACATCCCATACCTATATTAATATTATTGGCCATTCATATCCTTTCGGAGGTCTATAACTTGAGCAATTTACCTGGTTGGCGTCAATCATCAGCACATTTCCCGTTGGTCCAGCATTCTTTCCAAAAAGGGTCTTAGGGTCGCGAGGAGCATGATCTTTGGGCAAGTTGGCAGGATCGTCGATAACGGATCGAATTATCATTCCTCGTCGTAGATCAGAAGCTTGGTCGGAACCAACTTTCATCTTCGGAGCATTTTAAACAGTGTTACATGGGTCGTTGCGTAGTGACTTACTTTGAAGTGATTGAATCCTGCTTGGAGAGCTTCCTTTGTTAATCTTCGGACCTTGTCGTCATCGTAACCTAATAAAAATGAATATTCTTCAGGGAAGTTATGTTATGTATGTCGCACCTAACCAGCCAGCTGAAGTGACGTATGCGGGGTAGCTGATTATGATTCAGATTAATTAAAGAATCTGGGGGAGAGATGCTTACCCGTGTTCCCGGACGAATGTTTCGCGCTCCTTCTTGCCAGCTTCTTTCGCCTTGAGCATTTGCAAGGCCTCTTCACGGGTAATGGCATCCGAAATATATCTGAAGGCGGTGGCGCGAACTAATTCTTCCTGCACGGGTAGATCGGTCTACTTGCCTTTTTGGACATACGATGGTTAGTTACGTACTGAAGTGAAGTCCACAATAAGCTTCCATAAAGGTTTTTGCCGTGATTTAGCGAAAAGATCCCAAAGTGCGTTATTTACTGCTCCAGAAGCTATATGAATGACACCCTTTTCAGGACCGATCCTAGTGAGAACTGCCTAAATAAATAATATTATATTGTTATTTCAAGGAGAACGTACCAACGAAGTTGTGGATCAGCAAGGAGATAATCCCAAGCCTTTCCCATGTCCGCAAATAAAACTTCGAGCTCCTTCCCCACTAAGCGATTTGCCACTTCTCGGATGGCAACACAGACCTGAGTAAATTAGAGACACTAATTAGAATTTATTCAATATCAATATAACTAATAGACTCACAATGTCATTGCCTCGACCGATTGTAAAGGTCATGCCATTTCCCTTAAGTCCATTCTCCGTGTAAAGGGTAACATACGCTGAAGAATAGTCACATTCTGTGTTCCTAAAGGAGGGGGAATTAACACAAGATATGAAACCGTAAGCTGTAGTCCATACATGGCATCTGTACCATCCCCCGTGAGAGAAGTAGGGAATCGAACATCTGCAGACCGTGAGCGTCATAATCGATTCGGCAAAGCCTCCGAGAGATTGACATACCGTGGATTTCGAAGTGGGTGATTTTATCTGCCATTTACGCGGTCAATGAAGATATTGTCGAGGTGTAAGACTAGTAGCATATACAAGCTAGCAAGTCTTATATACTCAGCGCGCCAGGTCCAGCACACGAGATCCACCGGACCGGATATCCGCGCGGGCCGCACAGTTGGTTTTTCATTCCGACTGACTAGTCTAGTAAAACGACTGCGAAATTTGAGCGAAATTTGGTCACCTTGTCAGATAGTGTGGCAATAATATCGTTATTGGTTCTCCAAGGGCGTGACTTCGCTTAATAGAAGTACAAAAATAGACCTATTAACGTTTTTACGTTTGAGCTAATCCCACGTCGCCATCTGGCACTGAAGAAATCCCAATAAAAGATGCGGGTATACGAGTGTATCTGCGTTAGCCTAATGTAATTACCGATCAAAAGGACAGATATATAGGACAAAATCAATAGGTAAATCAAAGATAGGGAATAACAGCTATCGTTTGGTCTCTGCAGCTTGTTGTTGAGTGCTTCTCCACCACTAAATGACAGATGTCTGGGTCGCAGGTCTGTGTAGGGGTATAAGAAGAGGCTCACCTCTAATGTCTTTTGAATACCTTCCTCCGTCCCTACATCAGGCTCGTACCCAAGTACTCTCCGTGCCTTTTCAATATTATAGTACCGAGCACCACACATATACTCCACCCTCATACGAGTAAAAGTAGCCTCCTTCCTGGTCAACCACGATACCCATTCGGCAGCCCATGCAAAGAACCATCCGACAGTTTTCGGGAGTACGATTTTTGGCTTGTCGACATGCTTGGGAGGAGCTCCAAATCCTAACATCATCCTTCGTGTGATGTCCCAGAAGCAAAGAGGTTCGCCGTCTGTGATGATGAAAACCTGCCCTGCAACTTGGAGAGGGTTTACAGGTTCCTTCTCGAGGGCAGAGGGGCCGAGAGGATCGAATTTTGACCGGACAAATGCACGCTCTTCTTGTTCTCGAGGAGCGGCAAAAGCGGCCTCCAACTCCTCTGCGTTTTCTGGTCGAACCATTGCTGGGCCAATTGGGCGAGCAACGGAAGTAGGAACGCGTCGCTGACGGACTGTGAGTCCTATAGAAGGCAAGGACGGTTGCAAAATTTCCTGGGTTGTTCGATTATCAGGGTTTGCCAACTTTTCCGCTGCGAGAATATGGGCTTTGACGACGTTTCCGACATAAGTCCAATCAGTAAGATTTGTATTGGTACCAATTTGAACTTTGGTCTGTCCACGCTCGACTGCTTTGCTGATATTAATGATGCCTTGACGATCACCGGGACTGAAGGTGAGAGAACGTCAGAGCACACATTGCGACAACAAATGCCATGACATACCCAAAGATACCAGATGGTCTTAATGATACAGTTAGCAATCCATCCCTTCCATTCGCATCGATAATCAATTGCTCTCCGATCGCCTTTGTAGCATTGTATGCATCCATAGGTTCCTCAGGCGGAGGCATACGTTCATCAGCATTAATGAGGTCATTTCCGTCGAAGATAAGGCCGGCACTGCTCGTATAAATAAGATATTTGACTCCATTAGCTACCGCTGCAGCAATGATGGCCTTTGTTCCCTCAACGTTGGCCTTGTGGTACACATGCTGGGCTAGTCCAGCTGGTGGAGATGCCGTATGATAGATTGTCGTCGCACCCGACTGAATTCTTCATTTAGACGGTCATCATTTAATAAAACACATCATTACACACCTTTCTAATAGCATTGCTAACAGCTTCCTCGTCTGCAATATCTCCAGTGAAAAACTGAATGTTGGTATCGAAGTGTCGCTGAACAAGATCGAATACCGCGACGGGGATGCCTCGAGCGACCAAGGCCTCCACAATATGTCTCCCTAGGAAACCACAACCTCCAATGACCAAGGATGTTTCGAGGATGGACATGACAACAATGAAATCGTCCAAGTGGTACGACAGGCACGGCACTTTGTATGGAGAAACCCGGTCACGTCTAGTCACCCGAGGCGTGACATTCTAGTTCTGCCCGCATCCCATCTATCTATCTATTCAATAACGGACATAGAAATTTATTCAATCTAATGGAGAAAATAGAAATTGATTTAAATATATGAATATTTTACCTCCTTTTCTGCCAATTTCTGGAAGACGATGGAATTGTGTTAGAATTGTGTGATGAAGACTTATTATATTTTGAATTTGAAGGGCCACTTCGAATTCCGTTGGATTCCTATTTCCTTACTTTCACCCCAGAAGTACTTAATCCCTCGTAAATAAAAGTTCTCGGTTTGTTTTGTTTCTCAAGCGCTATGAAAAAGGAGGAATCAGAACCGATATGGTAGTGACCTCTTCTACACATCCCAACTTTATATAAATATAATTCCATAAATATCTCAGACCAGAGAAGTGGAGGAAAGGGTTGTACCCGCCCTAGATCAAATGTGTGGCATACCCGAGAAACCGCTTGACCCGGGAGTTGGCTCTCTCAAGGAAGCATAAATGAGCCCATACTTTGAGTTCATGATAACTATCAGATGTCCACATCATCGAAACACTTTTCATATATGAAAAGAAGTAAATCATTCGAACGGAAGACCTAATACATTCTACAGTTATAACGGCGCAAAAAACAAGCAGATACATGATGTAAATAACGAAAGATAGAGAAATGAGTGAAAGTTATGCAGAGATGAAGGAATCTTAGTAAGGGACCCAGTAGATGAGCATTATACAGCTCGCGGCTTCTTCGCCTGACGTCCGTCAACGGACTTGCTGAGACTGACACCATTCGTTTTCACTCTCTCAAGACTAGCGACATAGTCTCCTCCCTCAGCGCCTTCAAATAGCCAAACATGGCTGAGAATAGAGATGTCAAGGTCGCCGCTGGTTGTAGCCACAGGATCCACTTACCTATCAGCGACGCGCCCGGGACCAGATGGCGCGCTCAAAGTGGGGGAGGATTTCCGCTTCTTCACTTGGGGTCTTTCTGGATTGCTGGGTAACTCCCAACCAGGCCCAAGTGCTTCGGAGCATAGGTAGTCAATGACCGAATCAGCATTTCCAAGAAGAACAACCTAGTGATAGTTAGGACAGTGCGTGCACATCGGATGTATTGAAAAAGCTTACATCGGCATTCATGTGTTTGATTGGCGTCTTATTGATTAATATCTATTCTGGTGAGTTAGAATTGCAAACAGTTATGAACAAAATAATGTCCCACTTGAGGAACTGAGTGTGGTATATGACTTAAGATTTCAGATACGGGAGTTACCTGAGAGTTTATTAAGATTAATGAAATTATGGGTTGAAGATGGGAATTATGACGGACTTTGAGTGATGTCCCCATCACGATTAATAGGTCAACCTCCTGTCTATCCGCTCGTAAGAATTTGTCGAAGTTATCAGTCAATTTCTCCCCGAAAAAGGTAATGTTTGGCTAAGGGAGATATTAGCTACTCGAAGAAGCCTTCTTAACTTGTGGGTGTTACCTTGATTACGCCTTTAGCTACTTCGTCTTCACTCTCCGTCTCGGTATCATCGCCACCAGTCCAAACATTAGACTTTTTGGTTTTCTTCTTCTTAACGGGCTTGGGGAGCATATTTTGGCAAAGTTTGCAGTAGGGCACTCTTTTCGCTAAAACATCGGCCTCTATGAAGTTACCTGGATATTCGTGTCGGCATTTCAAACAAGTTGCCTGCAAAATGGTCAGAGCGAGATGACTTTGTGGAGATGAAGAGAAATGGCACTTTAGCGAAAGAACCATGGCATTGAAGAACGGTTTGGATTCCGGCAGAACTTTCTAGATCATCAATGTTTTGAGTATAGTTACGAAGCAACTGCAGTGGGGTGAGGCTTGATCTCCTAACATTAATGGAAAATAAACCTACTTTTCCTTTAATTTCCAGCAAACGTATAAAACGATGGGCCTGAGATGGTGCATGGTTTGAAGGGTATATTTGTCTAAAGCTATGCGTTCAGAGAAACGCCCACGAAGTGAGACATCGACTAACTTACTTGGCAAAAGAGCTGCGAAGCGAGGTAAGAAAAAGAGCATATAGCCAGAATCAAAGCAAAACATACTAAAAAACATGAGGATTTCCTTTGAAGAATTCTAGGTCAAACATCTGTTGTGGATCGTCCAAATCGTAACCTTCGGCAGATTTCAACATCTGATAAAGACCATTTTTTGATCTAAAGTCTGGTATTCCAGATGATACGGCTAAAAATAGAACTATTCATTGAGATGGGCAGAAGCAAAACGAAAAATGACATACAGATGCCTGCGCCGGAAAGAACCATGATACGTTTGGCGTTCCTGAGTAGGGTGACGACGTCCTGGATGGTATTATATCTCGTGAGTCTGTCTCTTCGTCGCACAATGCGCATTAGAGTCATCTTGAGAATCTTAAATGTCTTGTCGTAATCAGGTTCGGGCATATCCTTGCTCTATTTGCGGTGACGAGTGATCAGAATCTGCGCCTAACAGAAAACGAGAGCTATTCTTACAAAAATGAGTCCGAATGCCAGTAGGAGGTCGCGTGGATGATGGCCTTTCGTGGTAACATAATGCTTAATCCACCACTCGACGCCTGGACAGTAGGTGGGGGATTAGTTGGCGAATAGACAGGAGAAAATGCGTCATACCTTTTTCTTGCGCGTCCTTTGTTAGAGTACGAACATCTTCATCTGACCATAACGCAGCAGCTTAAGTGAAGAAACGTTTGAATCATCCGAAATATGGAACACAATAAACAGATTCACCCTTGGAGAACTGGGCTTTTAGATGGTGATCGGTATTAACGTCTTCGCGCGTCATAGTAACTGTCTAGAGGTAAAATCGAATAGGTATGAGGACCGCGCAATTATCATGATAAAGTGGTCCAGGTGCCACTTAGTGTAAAAGTGCAGAAAGACTACCTTGACATTCAAATAGTCGTCATCGTCTGAGTCGTCCAGAAGCATATCGTCCTCTGGCCCTCCCTGGCTGTTCCATGGCAGTTTAGTTGGACAGTCTCTGTGCGTCAGAGGTCGTTCGTGAGCTTGCATCCTATGCAGGAACGAGGTACAATATAGCGCAGAGATGGAAGTGGTAATGAAGGAGACTGAGCGGAGATCGAAAGCGCGTTTAGTCCGTTTACAACCACTTCATTACTTTGGACTCTTTTGTCTTTATCCAGCTGCGGCCAACATACCAGGATCGGTTATTGTGGATCTGATTCTGTATTCTTCTCGTTGAATTTTCTGTTTGCAGCTAAAAAAAATTTTTTTTTTGCTTACATCACATATCTGGCCCACCACCCGCAAGCGAGACGGCCAGTCTCCCTAATGGCTCTGTTTCCAAGTCAGCTCACTCTTATATGCACAGATATGTCATTTTCATGGAATTTTATTCACGAATTACATTGTAATAGGCCATTTCTTTTCTGATATTCGCTATTCATTAGAACTCCTTTAGTGTCGGCAATGTTTCATAAGTGTCATCACATCTGAATGAAATTAGAGATTCCATTGTACAGAGGATACATTTCAAAATCGGGACAGCATGAGCTGCTCATCAAACAATTCTATGTGATATTGTGAGGTAAAGGAAGAGACACGAATAGGGAAAAGGTGGAGATAACCGCGCTCGTCAGAAAATAATCATTTGAACGTTCAGCTGTAATATAATAACCACCTCCTGAGGAGGGTGATAAGATTTAAAATACTTCAAACTTATTGAGGTATCCTTATTCCAAAAGATTAATCACGGAGTGGCCGCCAGTCCCATCCTTTCGACGTCAAGAGTAGTTCGTCTTCCTCTTCTTCCGCAATCAAAGGTTCGTTGTCTAAATGCAACTGGGGCTTGGGGAGTCCTTGATTGACTCTTAGAATTGAGCGTACGCGGGCTTTCGAGCAATCTTTGGGAGCATTTCTCCTTTCATGGTCAGACTCGTTGGCAGAGGCACTGACAGGGTTGGCATTGGATTTGGTGATTATTCTGACTACCTTTTTCTCCTTGGAGACGTTGGAGGCCTTCTGCTTTTCGTCAATTTTGGGGACCCCTGTCGGTGCGTCAAGAGCAATTCCGGAATCCTGAGATTTTTTCCATTTCGCGGTTTTGTCTGTAGGGTAAAAGAGTGAATAGGGAGTGAATAGGATGTCGTAAATTGACAAACCAGATAAACCAAGACCAGAGAGCATATCATGCAAGTTATTATCTTTGTCTCGAGAGTTTAGGGTGTTATCCCTATTATTTCCATCTTGAGAGATCGGGGGACTCTTCTCTTGTTTACTATCTTTACACTTTGTAGTTTTCGAATTGCCATGAGACCTAGGACTTTCTGGAGTGGACGTGTCTTGCAGAGAAGCGGATATATCAAAAGAGGAGAAAATACTGTCGTGGGGAATATGAACGGTTCGACGGGAAGTTTCAGACTTCGCCTCAGAACGTTCCTCAATTTCCTGGAGCTTACTCTTGTCCGAGACGTGCTCGATCACTTCAGGAGTGCTATCTTTCATCACAATATCTTCATCTCCATTCTTTCGAACCATTTCAGAAGCCAAATTAGTCCCGCCGTGAGCAAGAGGCGTGGTTGGTGTGGTTGGCATTGGATTGGGAGGGAGAATCTTGTACCCAAGGGGAAGTGGTGTGGACGCGCCTTGAGGAGAGAAGTGTATAAAATTGAACGAATCACAGATATCTTGTTCCGGAAGAAGAGAGGGATTTCCCTGCTTCTTCCTGACAGAAATAGAAGCACCGACGGCGGCAGAGGAGATAGGGACGAGCCATTCTTGATATTGAGCAGATTTGGTTTGTAGAACATGGGATCCAGAAGATCGGCGATGAAATGAATCAGCAGAAGTGGACATATGCGACTCGCGGACGTTATCCGAGGCCTTTCTGGAGAATGCTGAAGCTCTGGACGGTTTCTGCGTTAATCGGGCTGAGGTACGAGAGAGAAGGTCTGTCTTGTTCGATGAGATTTGAATAGGGGGTCCTAGAGCTGGGGGTTGACATAAAACGTTCTCCTTCTGTGTCTGTGATTTCGTTCTTTTAAACGACTTCGGCTTCATAGTTGTGGCTCGTGCTTTAGGAAGCTGAATGTGTACGGGAGGGTCGACAGCATTGACAGACAGGGGACATTCAGTAATCAAAGCAAGGGTACGATGATTATTGTGTTCTTTCTGGGGGAGAACGGCTGAAGATAGCTTAGTTGGAGAGGTGGGCATCTGGTGTGTTAAAGATATTGCAGAAGGATGAAGCACGGAAGATCGAGGTTCTGTTGATGGGACTGAATCAGTAAGCATTCTGGATCGTTTTCGAGGTCTGGGAGATGGTGAATCTTTGGGAGACGTTGAAGCTTGAGCTATGTTTGCATCTTCCGATGGCTTTAGTCGTCCTTTCTGAGAGCTGGGAGTAGGAGCCCTTGGAGGAGAGCTGCCCGGGCTCTCTGAAGCATTGACTGTCCGAGCGCGTTTTCGAGAGTACGTTTTCAATCTATTCCTAGTTTGTGCGTACGACATAGTGTGGAAGACGAGAGTCAGAGTAGAACGATGAGAGAGGAAGATAGAAGAAACGCGTTGACCACTTTAGGTAATTCGCGGGTAGTCGATTTTACCCAATCCTGATTCAGTAAACAAACATGTCAATGTTGATATAGATACTTTTAACCAGATATGTAAAATAGTCCAAACGCAAATTATGATATGACATGATAATAAATATATAAGAAGTGTCTAAGTTTTATAATCTCATGCTCTCTGTGCCAACACTATTCTTTGCGGACGAAACTGGAACGTTTTACTTTCGTCCGGTGGTGAGTCTAGTGAAGGCGGTGGTGACGGATATGTACCCGTTGGAGGAACGGGAGTTGGGGACTGATATGTATACAATGGTATCGTAGGGCGCATCTGTATCGATGCTGGTGGGTGATGTTGGTGTGGATAGACGGGAAGAGCGGGATGAGGATGCGGATAGGATGCATGGGGAGGATGAGATAGAGTGGGTGAAACTTGGCTAGCGTTCGCCTGAACGCCCGTGCTAATCGTTAGCGAATAACTGCCAGCCTTTTCAGTCACTTGAGGTGGTGGGGACGGGTCCATTATTCGGCGGTCTTCTTCAGTGACGGGTAACATCAACTGCCGTTCGGCCTCAACTCTCAACATCTTCTTCTCGCCCTTTTCAACATCGCCTTTCGCAGTGTTATACATCCAAAGTCCAACAGACGTCAATGCGATACCGAACGCTTGAAGAGCATAAACCGTCTGATTGAACCAAAGTATAGCAATGACGATGACAGCAATGCGTTTGACGAGCGAGGCAATAGAATATGTGACCGGAGATGTATTCGACAAGATTGCGAATGCGATGATATTTTGTCCGAAGTGAACCAATCCGTTCCAGAAGAAGTAGTAGGCCACACCATGAGTGGAGGAATGTGGTGGATGGACAACGGTGGGGGAAAGCAAGGCACCAAGGTCGGAATACAGCCATACGGGGATCATGAGGAGAAACGCAAAGCCAGAGGAGTAAAAGAGGAGGTTAAGCTTGTCCAGTTTATGTGATGAGCCTCCGGTGGAACTTCCATGTCCATGTGCGGACGGTGATGGCATGATCTTCTTAAAGAATATGTTTGAAGAAACAAATATCAACGCTGAGCCAAATGCCGATATGAGGCCGATGAAGTTGGAGGCTGAAAAGTCAGAAGAGCATGCCATCATAACTCCCAAGGTCAAAGGAAGTAGGGAGATATACGTCTTGAACGAGTATCGGACTCGGAAGAGCAACGCGTAGGCAGCAACTGTAAAAAGAGGTGATAACGCCTGTGTGACAATCAGTGAAGTCCAGAGTTGGTCTCTGAGGATGGTCGCTCACGTACTTTGATAGTATGCACTGTGCTGACCGGGACACGAGATATCGCCACACTGGAAAATATATGCCCTCCAACCTGAAATACAGCCATCGGTAATGTACTCCGGACGATAGCTGATGTCGGTGTCCTGAGTTTGCTGAATTGGATCAAGGGGCTCATCAACAGTAACGAGTACCCAGAGATGAAGCCAAATTGGACGAATGTCAATGTGACTGGGTATCGAAATTGGTTGAGGAGAGCCTTTCCCGTGTTAGATGACATGGCCGATGACATGTACCACAAACAGCACAAGAAAACGAACTGCAGTGTGGACGGCGATACTGACGAGGGCAGTGATGGTAAATCAATGCTCCGCCCCCTTCTTCGTCTCCCGCCCATGAGTTTTCTCTTCAAATCTCCTAGCCATCCTCCATTCCGTGAGCCATTATCATCGAGAAGAGACAAGCCAGCCTGTTTCTCCCCCATTGACCATCCCAGACCATTTTCGACCGAACCGGGCATTCTAAGTAGTGCGATGGAAGTCAAACGTCGTTCAAGCCCGTTGCTGATGCCGCAAGACGTCTAGAGAAATGGGATATAATATAGACGCAAGAATTCAGAAATGAGGAGCGGTGGGGATGATGGTGAAGGTCATGGACATATCAGAACGCACTGGTTTGCGGGCGTCTTTTCCGGATTCCGCTCCTCCACGACAGTTTCAGGGCCGCTTTGCCAATTTCTTGCCATAAGCTATCAAAGCCACATCCGGCAGCTCTGCAACACTTCTGAAAGAGTCTCATATATGAGAAAGAGTCATTCCGAATCTCATTCACTTCGTAGTTTGACCGGATATCATATAGTCGTCCAACCACGGTTGGTGCAGAAATTATACTCCAAGATTTCTTATCAAATTCTAGAGAAGCAAATACCAACTCTTCGCTTATCTGCCAGCGAATAACGTTACCATGGGGTTTCATCTCCAAAATGGTTGAGAAATCACAAATCGGTCCGCGCACGTTTATTGAATGTCAACTACAGTAACATAACAGACAGCAAAGACGTGGTAATACGAAAACCATTTAGAGCACATCTTTCCAAAGAATCCTACAACAATAGCAACATAAGTATGCCCCAAGGGAAGGGTCGTATTGACTTCGGCGTAACTGGCCCAGGGCGTCCATTGACTCTCGTATGAATCAGGGACCATAAGTAAGCAATCAATGAGTTGAGATCCCTTTCGCACCCCTTCGATCCAGTAACAGCATTGTCCTCCGTCTGGTATTGAAGCAGGAATGTGACAACCTCAATTGAGCTGGAAAATTAAGAAAAATGGAGTCGCGAGGCAATGTATTTGATGTGCCCCTTGGATTCGTCGGACGTGAGAGGCGAATGCAGTACCTTACTGCAATGACGCGAGAGGTTAACAATATTCCTGCCCGTGGCAAGGATATAAGGAAAAAATGAACGTTTTCCTCCGCAAGTTTCCCGGCAGCTAAGCTCCGAAATTCTTCTCGTACCATTATTTGTCGGGGTCCCATCGCCGATATTGGAAGACACATCGCTCCTCTATTTCCGAAAGAGTTGTGACAGAATATTCAGCGCCTTAATCGCAGTCGGAAAGCATTTTTGCAAGCTTTCGACTCCCTGGGTAGGTAATCATCGTAAAATCCTAGAATAAATTCTTCTGCTTTGAATCCAAATTTGTTGTACAGCAACTAAATTCGCCAAACGTCAGTTAGATTTCCAAACTTTGTAGAAGGGCATACCACGGCAGGATTATTCGCAGATACATGTAAAGTGATGTCTTTCCGAGGATTGGCATCTATAAGTAGGTACAACATCGTGCTGTTTTCAAATTAATAGTGATTTAAACGAAAAAGAAAAATTGAATACCTGGCAATATTTGCATATTCCCAACCAGGTCGAACGACGACATATGTCAGATATGTTTCTTCGGGGGAACTGAAAAAGGCGGCGCCAACGACTAGTCGTTTATATAGTGCAATTACGGTGCATTTTTCTGCGGAACATTGCAAGGAATCGGAAACTACAATCAAAATGAGTATAAGGAAGGCTTTTCTTCTAATCCAAACTCACCATCTATTCCTGGCCAAAAAATACGAGAGAGAAGATCATGGATCTGAGGGAGATGCCATCGCTCGAGTGTCACATAGTCAATTGGTGCTGTCGCGTCCTCTGGCAGTTCTTGTCCTGGACTATAGGCGACAAATAAATAAATATTTAAAAATGAAACCGTGAAAATCTCACTATGAAAGAGCGTGATGGAGCTTGATATCAGTTTGCAGATCCATCCACACTGAGCGCGTCTTCCAATCTCTGTGCACTGGCCGAGAGGTTTGGAAGCTTCCGCATAAACGCGAGGCAAAAGAAGAAGCGTATGGAGTTCGTTTGATTGAATGAAGTGCATCCAGAATTTCCTGGTTCGGAACGGTCGAGGTCGGAGAAGGAGGAGAGAGATGCAAGTCTTCCTCTTTCGTAGGTAGTTCATGAATGATGTCATAAGAAAATACAGGATTCTCATCGCAGTGTATCTGCAATTAACGTAAGTTATAGAGGGGAAACTTTGATCACAAAAGTAACGCGACACACCTGTCTAAGCTTAAGTCGTCTAGTTAATATTGTTTCCCCATATGTCCACGTCTGTCTTCCCGCAGCAGCAGAACTGTCCAACCATACTCGAAGACCTTGAATTTCAGAGAGAGTTAAGGGGCGGATTTGGTTATTCTAGAAAGTGTTTGACTTATTCTGCCATGAATGAGCAGGTGTACGTACATAAAGATCTCGTTCAGAGTTCTCCTTCATATATCTCAACCGCGCAGTCACATAATCATCTTTGGGGAATATCTTCTCAAAGTCTTCTTCCTCTTGTGGTATCGCGGCATCTTTAAAGGTTTTCAAGAAGACGCTATCCTCTTCTACCACCTTGGGCTTAGGTCTGCCAGGAAGGGTTATCGTTAACTTGATTCGTTTGCTCCTTCTTGAGTTCTATATTATCGCGTGTAAGAGCAAGAAACATAAAGAATGAGTGAACAAACATTACTAGGCTCCCATGTATCGTCGTCGTCGCTGCCCATTATTACGTTCCTGAAGCGAGTTTCGAACTTCCAAAGTCACGCGTCACGACGTGACGCGTAGCACCCTGGACCATGCTATGGCCCACACTCATTTTGAGCTAGAAGATGACTTTGAAAGTCCTTGGAAAGATGATCATGATCCATACGACCATGCTAAGTATGTTGGTTGGTTTGGTATTTCTAAAGTTTTACGCTAAGCGTCGTGAACAGCGGATCGACACATTCTAACGGGCAACCGCAGGGAGACGCAGAATCGATGCATGGGACACCTGTTTCTCCCGGGAATATGGAGGAGGGAGAAGTAGAGGAGTTGGAGAAGTTATTTGAGCCACAAATACGATACCCAGACGGTAGCAGTATTGGTACGTTTCGCGCAGCGAGCCTAATGTGAGCTTAAAATAACCACGCCTACTACAGACTGGATTCAAGAAGAAGCGAAAGAGAGGATTACAGAACATGAACTCGCGTCTCAACGTGGATTACGGGGGGCATTACTGCAGTGGTGGGACTCTGCTCGCGTTTGGATAGTTCTAATCGGTGCGCGGTGAACCTTTGATCGTAACCCATATAACTGAAGGATATTTCAGGTACTGGTATTGGTGTTGGAGTGATCGGAGGGTGGTTAGATGTTCTCGTAGAATGGTACGTAAGTGTAATTCATGACCATGGTTACTCTCATATCTGCCTAGGTTGAGCGATCTTCGCGAGGGACGATGTGCTTATGGTTTCTTTTATAATCAAGTGGCTTGTTGCAGTGGTTTAGATCGTGAGTAGTTACATCTGGACCATTCCCAGTCTCTAACAGATCTTCAGCTGGAGAAGTCTGTCAGCCCTGGATGACCTGGAGTCAGTGGTTTGGAGTGCGGTATATATTCGTCCAATCCCTGCTGCAGGCAACTGTATACGTCGGGTTGGCCGTACGCATGTCATTTTTGATCTTGTGCATACAACTAAAATTCTATAGATTATATTTGCGGCCAGCGCCGGTGTCTTGGTGAAAACCTACGCTCCTTTGTAAGTTCGCCTTTAGTGAAAATCATACTTCTTCTGACAGAAAACCAGTGCCTTTCACACCGGAAGTATGTCCTTAATAATATCTGTATTTTATCCTTATTCATCCTCCAATCAGTTCCGGAAATTAAAGCGGTAGGGTTACTACCTCATTTTATTACCAATGAGCTAATTTATTTCAAAGATTGTCGGTGGATATGTTATGGATGAATTCCTCGGTCCTTGGACATTATTGATTAAGGGGCTTGGACTTGCTCTCTCAGTTGCTTCGGGTCTCTCCCTCGGTAAAGAGGTGAGCTAGAATTATCCTCGTTCAGCCCCAGTAGCTGATGTCCCCATCAGGGTCCTCTAATTCATCTCAGCTGTGCCATGGCATATGTTTTGTCAGGATTTTTCAAGGGTATACGCCAGAACGAAAGTAAGTATGACTACATTATGGGAAGCTGCATCGCCTAAGATATCAATGGTAGCCCGAAAACGAAAATTATTAGCTGCTGCGGCTGCGGCTGGTGTCTCAGTCGCATTCGGAAGCCCTTTAGGAGGCGTACTATTCGGCTTAGAGGGTCAGAATATATTTTACTCATCATGCTAGGGCCAAATTTGATATCCGGAATTAGAGCTGGACACATATTCCGATGAACATGTTGTCTGGCGAGCGTTTGTAACATCAGCTATTGCAGCTGTGGCTCTACAGTATGTTGATCCCTTTGGGACGAAGAAGCTTGTTCTCTTCCAGGTAAGCTATGTTTAAGTATCTCCAGTAATTATTTCTAAGCGAATTTCTTCCCTCACAGGTGACAACCAACAAGGAACCTTGGAAAGCATTTGAATTGGTTGGTTTCCAGCATATTTAACAACTCTTCTCTTCTTCTAAATAATCGTTCATAGATTCCCTGGTTGGCATTGGGAGTGATTGGGGTACATTATCATTTTCATCCCATTTTCCCTCTGGTTAATGATCCTGGTTATTTCAGGGGATCCTTGGAGCATTCATGATTCGCCTTAATGTTAAGATGGCCATATACCGCCGTAACAGTGTTATCGCGGATTGGCCCCTCATTGAGATTATTGCAACAGCCGGAGTCACCGCTGCTTTTTCGTATCTCAACATTTTCACGAGAGTGCAATCATCAGATCTGGTAGCTAATCTTTTCTTGGAATGTGATCCTCTGAAGGGAGATTGGCACGGATTGTGCAAGTGGGTTTTCATTTTCACTCAATTGTTTGCGAAATTTCTCATCTACTCTGCAGTCCCGGAGCCTATTTGCAAAATATCTTCCTGCTACTCTTGACCGCAGCCTTCAAAGTTGGTCTGACTGCTTATACCTTCGGATTGAAAGTAGGGAATCTACTTGCCTACCTAAGACACCCAGTTAACTGTTAAATAGATACCTGCCGGTATTTTTCTTCCAACCATTGCTATCGGAGCATCACTCGGTCGGGGTATGGGCTTAATCATGTAAGCCTTTATTTTTATTTGCTGAAATGACATCTGACATGTCGATCTTCAGTCAAGCCATACATCGGGCTTATCCTGATGCATGGATATTTTCGGCTTGCCCTCCGGATCCAAGTGCGAGATGTATTTTCCCTGGTTTTTATGCCGTTATTGGTGCTTCAGCTCTTTTAGGAGGTGTCACCAGGATGACAAGTGATTAATTCATTTCATTTCATATCTTTCCTGACTTCGTCCTCCTAGTCTCGCTCGTTGTTATTCTTTTCGAGGTATGTCCTCGTGAATCGTCTCGTGATATTAAGCTAAATATCCACTTTTATTTTTCTTCAGTTGACTGGAGCCCTCAGCCACGTCTTGCCAATCATGCTCGCAGTGATGGTTTCTAAATGGGTGGGAGATGCCTTCGGCAAAGAAGGTATCTACGAAGCATGGATGAAACTTCGAGATCATCCTTGGTTAGCCCCCATAGAACATCGGGATAATGGCGACAACGCCGCTAGTGTTATGACCTCCGTCGACAGACTTACTACTATTGAGGCTTTTGGGTGCACCGTCCGGTATCTTGGTATGTTGGAGGAGATCGTAGGATTATCTATTGGTTTTGAATCTTTCATTTTAGACGAACTTGTGAAGAAGTGCCATTATTACGGATTTCCTGTTGTTCACGGTGATAACCTAGTCGGGTTTATCACGCGTGAAAAACTCCGATTATCTATTGGTAGGTATCTCATTCTTGTGATGTTTTCATTTGCTTCATGGTATTGCCATAGTGCCTTTCGCCATGGACCCTGGTAACCAAAATGCCACCTGCACATTCGTACGCGATTCTGAAGACAACGACATCAATCTGTATTCAGTCCTGGAAAGAGCACCGATGCAATTCCGAGCAGAAATGGCGCAAGAGCTGTTGGTTAACATCTTCCAGAAATTAGTATTTACATATATCGTTTCTTATCCTTCAAGCAATACTAAATCCACCACAGAATTTGCGATATGCATTGTTCACTCGCTCAGGAAAACTGACAGGCCTAATCACAAAACGTGATGTTGTAAGACTATTAATGTCTAATTTCAAAGATACACCGTCGGGAGCAATGGCGAGGTATGGAAAGGCTGTAGATCACGAATGGCATGTTGATTGGTGATGTTGTTATTGAGCTGCGATTTCAATTTCTGTGGTCTGATTTATCTAAATTATTTTATTTTATTTTGTATTATTGTATTAGCTGACAGAATAATCACACCAAAATGTTTTATAGATCAACGCAGTTATTTCGGGACCCCGGGCATGATCAATTTTGCATTGATTATCTGGGATTTCTATCGGTAGGACTTTTACTGCTGTTGATCGCTGTGACCTCGCACTGGTTGGAATATCTGTCCGTTGCTGCGCTTGGGACTCAACCAGGACCCCCCATTCACTGTCATATCTATCCTTTGCTGTGGCACGTCATGCGAACATCTCTCGGAGGAACACGACAGCAGTGCCCTATTAGCCACAACATCAGTTCTTTATGCGTTGAACCTCACAGACACGGAAAGGAGGGTCTCCAAATATCCAGTTGAAGCCTAATTCTATCAATGCACCGCGGATCTTTTGGTGAGAGATATCGAGTATTCTCTTCGAAGGCAAGGGACTGTCGCAGCAACTGGCTGCTTGACTGCGAACAAAAGGTGAGTTAGAGATGTACATTGTGACTCGGAATCATTTCTGACCACGAATCGTCTTAGAACCTGTGTATTCCTCTTCACGGATGTTTATTTCGGTGAAGATGTATCAAAGAATAAATATAAACTTATCACAGCTGACTCAGATACTTCGAGTTCGTGCTGAACTTCCTCCACCTAAATTGTGAGCTTCTCTTCGTCAGTAACATTTTCGCTTCTCTAATTTGGATAACAGAACCTATGACACATTCAATAGCTTACAATTAAATGAAGACTATTGGTTTAATAATATTCTCAGCAAGCCAACAGACTCACAGGTGTCGTTCGACTGGTCGCCGAACTCGATACGGATAGCTGGAGGCAAACGTTGATGAACTTCATAATTCATACTTGTTTCTCCTCCTTGCATCATGGTTTTTACAACAGTATGGTCGACTTAGGCGATCTCTGTGGGATTCGCAAGGGCCCACCATTCCTGGGAAGATGGCCACAGGCCTAGTGCTGGAGAAAGCCTCATACCGATGTTTAAACGACTTAGGAATCCTGGCAAGTTCGTGGCCAAAGATGGTTGGTCGAAGCGTAACCTAGACGGCTTCGACTGGGGTACCGGTGTTCTAGCTTTTGACCTCGCAGAGGTCTTAGAGAATCTTGCAGAGTACGGAATTTCTCGACAGAAGATGATGCCTCAGGACGAATCCAACTATTCGACGCTTTCTCCGAATTGCTCGCCGATCCATCCAAACTCTCGGAAGGTCCTGAAAACCTTCTATTTGTTATTTCCGCTGGTAAACTGGTCTGTTCGATCCTCTCGATCCCGTCCCTTCAGAAGAACTTCGAGCTATATAGAGAATCGCTATTCGAATGCAATGATTATCCTAGAGTGCGTATCATCTTTCAGCTAGAACATAAACTCTTCCCAACTTTCGCCGATCCTTTCCGCGAGTTGAAACCAGGTACTAATTTTTGTAATAATTCCATGGCATCCGAGACATGTCCTTCATGCTATTCCTGCATCTACGACCCAGACAATTGTTTGACTCACTATCTCTTCTGTGCAGTATCGTCCGTCGCTTCGGCTCACAGTCATGTAAGTCTTGAGGGGAATTTGGCGCTATCCTGGACCATCTTTGGATACATGGCGATCAAGAAACGTCGAGCACATTCCCGCAAAAGCGCTGGAGGGGATGATAGTGAAAAGATGTTCTGTTCGTGGCGTTGTACCGAATCTCGAGATCCTCGCTGAAGAGTTCCAGATACTCCAAGATCGCTGTTCAATTATGGGATATGATTTGTTCGGTGAGAAGTGACTCTTTGAAAGGTCACGGTCCCCGCAAGAAGGTGAGTGAGATACCTGTGAAGGAGAGGGGAGCGAGTGTGTTTGTGTTTGTGTTTGGGGTCGATCGATCTGAGTATGGCATATAAACATCTGCTATTTGCATTTCTGTATCATGGAAACCAAGAACAGGTAGGGAAAACCAAGGTTGACGCCTGAATCTGACAGACCAAAGCATAT
>Ga0157379_10001303_pt1 | contig 20315 bp, 13 predicted proteins | sample S25metaG_FD_121802 | JGI IMG/M metagenome (GOLD analysis project Ga0157379, IMG submission 121802) | Switchgrass rhizosphere microbial communities from Kellogg Biological Station, Michigan, USA - S2-5 metaG | ecosystem: Host-associated > Plants > Roots > Rhizosphere > Soil | place: USA... | reverse complement strand
ATAGTAGTTACATGAAAGAATATTAGTAAGAATATAGAAGAAAATATTACTAAAAGTATCTAGAGTGTTCCACCAAGTACCAGTTCTCCGGTCTTTCGGGGGTTCAGGATGACTCATCCAACAGTAGAATTCCGTAACATAGCTCAAATCGATGTTACGGGGAGCATAACTAGGCTTAATTCGATATCACAAAGACTCGAGACAGAGCTCAAGTTGATGGGGATAAAGAGCAGAGCTAGTCCATGCCCATTATATTCAAAGCGAGGCTTGTGAGTTCAAGGGGAAACATACTTGTTATATTGACTCGGAGACCTTAATTGCCTTTTAATAAAAATAATTCTGGTAAATTTGTGACAGTTATAAGGATTTGAATAGGAAAGAAAGAAAGAAATAGAATATCGTGGAATCAGTGAGACAATTCTGGTACCAACGAAACTTATAGGAATGAGCTTATATATTCGGGGATATCGGTTTGGCAGTTTGTGCAGGCCGCGTTTTGAGTAGGAATCAGCCCCGTCTATTACTTTGAAAGTGAGTCGAAGTCGAAAGTAAATGGCGTAGGACTCTGACCTAAGGGCCCAGATCCGTAACAGGGCGGCCGTGGTCCTTCCTGACTCAAACCCCCATTACCGATATAGTCCTCATGAGCCTTTTGATAGGCTTGCGAAAAGGAGTCATCAAGAAAAAATTGAGGACTATGATTTATCCAAACAATAAATAGAACATATGTCTATAGCAAATATTGATGTATAAATAAACAAAGATCTGCGTGTTCTGTTTTCTATCATGTCGAAACACCATATGCGTGGCCTTATAAGCTAGATGTATGATGGCACATAGAGAGACGAGGTGGAAGATGTTATCTAGCTGAAGAAGTGAGTGGGGCGGCGGAAACGAAGTGGTGAAAGAACGCACGCATGTGGGGGAGAAGGTGGGGGAGAGTCTGGCATAGCATTAAATGCTTGTGCGTAGACTATGCCCATACTCGCACCATCGGATGTTCTGATAATATCAAATTGTAATGAGCCTACGCTTGCTGCTGGTTGGTGAGGGGCTAGAAGGATGAGGTATTTAGTAAATAATGAAGTCCTTTAAAGAGGTTTACCCACGTAGCGCATTTGTTATTGCTTCCGTTAGGAGCCTACTAACTTCGGCCATAGGTACATTCCTCTCTTGGATGGTGGGTGCAGTCCCGGGGGGTGCCTGCCCTGGAAGGTGGAACATGATCCCTCCTTTCCATTGAACCCGCTAGAGGTCAGGAATTGACCCTCAAAGATTAATATAAATGAATGGTCGGTAAATTCACTCACTGCAGCGTTGATCGGAGGAGGGGGGTGCGTGTACAGGAGTGGCAGGACATCGCGTGGCAGCTCCGTGATATGGCGCCGTTGAAAAGGGGCGGAGATACCATGCTAGGACATTGAAATGAACGATTGCCCCGGGGTTTCGGCTCATTAAAGAACCAGCATTGTGGGAATATATACATACCTGGGCGGCATGTGTCGCAAAATTGCCCATATGATATTGCGGCTGGGGTGTTACTGTTGGCACTGTTGAGCGGCGTTGAAGTTGTAAATCACCCGGGCTTCAATAAATACTGAGCTGAGCACTGTTTAATATAATATGAAAGTGGGCAAACATGCCTATCATCAGTAAACATAGACCCCGGGAGAACACCGTTTTTGCTGTCTGATCGGCCTACACGGATTAATCCTTCGCAGAGAATACAAAAAGGATCGTTTATCACCTATGATAGGAATACTCTTGACGCAGGTGGAGGATAAAACCAAGAGTAGTAGATAAAAAAATTGGACCATGTTGAAACGAATCAATACGAATGGTGTATGTGCGGATAAAGAAAAGAAGGGGTAAAACGACCTCAGCGACCAGCGATGAGTAGGAATTTGAGATGGAGAGCAGAACATGATAACTACCTCATTATATAGAGAAGAGGCTGTGCATCCAGAGGGTCCCTCCTCTCTGTAATCCAAGTCTTGCAGGGAGGCATGATAACTTGAATGTTTACCACGTGTTTATCAAACAGGAACAAGTACATCAAAGTGGTGGTCAATGGAACTGTCCTCTTGTAAAGGACGAAAGAGTTTGGGCGATTTGGTTTAGAGTCAGATCGGTCAAATAATATATCAGTGGGAATTCCCTTTATCTCACATCCTTGCCACATGAGTCTGCCTTTAGTATTTCCTAACACCCATCCCACCCCCCACCCCCCCGGATTACTAGGGGACATTTTAGCGGTGAAACTGGATTATACATCAATAAACCCTATCCGGATATCGTTGGTGTTGTATCCAATATGTTGATACGCGAGATTCGAGCTCTATGAGGGTGAATCCTGGCTGTTAGCCATCCAAAATATTTCAATGCGGCAAAGAGAGATCTCAGTACCACCCACTTCAATATTGATTCAGGGACTTTCTGGACTTCGCTCGAGAATCAATAATTGGTATTCAGGGATTCAAACGAGGGAGGTAGTTGGGAGTGATGAAAATCTATTGACAACAAGTCACATGGGCCAGGGAAGTTGTTAATTGGGTCACCTTGAAATCACCTTGTCTGGAATGATTCAATAAGAGCAAATTCTGCGTATATAGGCTCACATCCACATATAGATCCCAACGCTATACCTCAGTCGGGCTGCCCTTCTATACCTAATTTCCGAAAGAGGAACCAGTGTACTTTCCATATAGGCACAGTGTCCGTATCACTCGCATTGAACACCCTACTGAAAGACTCCCTGAAGACCTCGCGATACTGCCGCATATGGTTTGAAGTTTTCAGCACGAAGGCCTAGCGGTAGTGGCTATGTCTGGTAATCTTCCTAAAGGTCTTGGATCACCCCACGCAAGATCCGGAACAGTAAAGTCTCCTCCCTCACCCTCTAAAGACGCCAGTGGTAGCGAACCAGCTGTCAAACTCGAATGAACATGGATGAACCCTATCCGGATATCTGTGGAGTAATACCCAATATGTTCAATCCACCCGTATGCGAGATTCAACTTCTATGAAGGTGAACCCTGCCTGTTGGTTATCCAAAAGGTTTCAGTGCGGCAAAGAGACATCTTATTACCAGCCACTTCAATATCGGATTCTGGGAACGTTCTAAACTCTACGCTTATCTCCGGAATCATTAATTCATATACAGGGCTTCAAACGAGGGAGACAGACATGGTTGTCGAGAGCAATGAAAGTCTATTAACAAAACATCAAATTAGGTGGATTCATTCATTTTGAACTCGCCTTATCTGAAATATTTTAAGAAGAGCAAATTCTGCGTATATAAGTTCACGTCTATGTAGATCCCAATGAGATGCCTCAGTCTGACTGCTCTTCTAAATCAGATACCCGACTCAGATGAACATATGTATCTTCTGTATAGGCAAGGTGTTCCTATCACTGTGTATTGAATACCCTATTGAAAGACTCCCTGAAAATCTCCTGATACTGCCACATTTCTCGGCATATAGTTTCAATTTCCAACACGGAGACCTAACAGTTATGGCTATGTCTGGTAATGCTCCTAAAAATCTTAGATCACCCCACCGGAGATCCGGAAGAGTAGAGTCTCTTCCGTCAGTTTCTAAAGACCTCCATGGTTTTCCCATCCAAATTGGCCCAATCCAAGGCGCTGTCGTTTTAATTATGATTCTACTTTTTGTTCGGTCTGGCCATCGGATGCATTCCCAACTCCAGCAAAAACACATGACCGAAATATAAACTTTGATCCGAATTTAAGAGTGATTACCGAGCTCCCAGTCGGCATCTCGAATCATAGTCTGATGCAAGATATTTTTATTCAGCAACCCCTGTGGGGTCGCAGCCCCTGCAACTCCGCAGAATCTTAACCAGCTCCGAGCCAGAGAGATGGGCAACTATGAACTTTATTTGAATATGTCCTTGAAATCTAAGTTGGATTATGTGGCCGAATTTTCGTAGAAAGTTTCAACCGAGTATTTGATCTCGACCGTCAGTGTATAACATATCCATTTCGAAAAACTTCCATGGCCTCCAGAAGACAAGAGGGTCACGTTTTCCTCTAATTTTAACAATTTAACAATCCCCCTTTCTCATATCTTATCTTCCCCTCCTAACTGTGTGAATCTGTAGCTACCGTTCCGCACCGGAAGTGCAGGACCTCTTTGGGTGCTCCTGAAAGTCTATAAGGAAATATTAGTAGCCGCCCATAGCACTTACTATTCCCTACAGACACCGCAGCCTGCTGCGGGTGCAAACAGAGCAAACAGAACGAGAAGAGTGAGGAAACTAAATTAATGTATTCGTTCAATTTCGAAGTATCTATACAAAATTGAACAAATACAAGAAAATGTGAACCAAGAGATGAAAAGGATTGTTCTTGAAAATATAAATACATTGAAAACACTGAGCGGTCTGAGAGCTCTGAAGCAGCATAAATGCTCTATCTACTGACTATCGGATCTATAGGGACTAGACGCTCGATCCGAGTTTCTGGATGCAGACTATAGTGACTATCTACGTACCTTATCCTTTATACGAGCCAACTTCAGTGAATCTCAACCTTAGGAGTGTGGCCTGTGGGTGGGTATGGGTAGTTGTGGGTGCCGACTTAGAGCCAATCAGGATTCAGCGCTGTCTTCTCTGCTAGGTCTGTTCTACGCAGCAATGGCGATAGACCAACAAACCATCTCGCACCTTGTGAGAAATATCAAGCGCTCTCATCTCGGATCCTGTTCGATACAACACGGCCCAATCCAATCAAACAGCAAGCGATTGTCGACATCATCTGTGTTTCGCCACTCCACGATAATACACACTACTATCCGTAATAACACTATCTAACTGAAGATACTTCTCAGATGCTTCCGGCTTCTCACTACTGTCACAACGATTGCAGCCTTGTCAGCGCATTGTCAGAATTTCGAAGCTCAACTGGAGATTCGCCATGAAAGGGGAGAAATATCTGGGTGATCATGCGTACTCTTTCCTGACGCCAATTGGGACGTATAGGAATGATCCTCTGTCCTCCGTTCTTCTAACAGAACCATGTAATCCTCGTGCATGATCAAGATGACCACCCCGAACGAGTACCGACTGGCTCTCACTCTTAGGCCGATTCATTATACATTTTATATTAAGACGGACATTGAAAAGCTCACTTTCAGTGGACATGTCATCATTGAGTGCGTGCGTTTGTTATATCACCAAAGGTATTCACTCCAACTAATCGAAATGGTAGACTTGATGTGTTGGATGAGACATCCTCGTCGTTTTTCACATTTCGAGCCTGAAGATATCCTCCATCTCTCTGTTGGATTTACGAGCGCTCAGCAAGGTCATGCTGTGAGTTCCGTTCCGCGCTGCGCTCTTTTTTTTCCCCTTTCGATTGCATCCCATATATTTGATATATAAGTAGCTTACATTTTGTATGTACCATATCCGTTTGCATCACAAGCTCACTGAGGTCAAACGTAACTTTACTCTTATTTTGTGGATTGCGACGCTTATTCCAACACTCTCTTCGCACCATCCACAATAGCCCCGAAGAGTTGGAAATTATCCAGACTGACATTGATCATGGTGGCGATCTGGAGATGATAAATCTTCTTCTAGCTAAAGGGCTCAAAGGCTAAGTTATTGATTGGTTACGAGTGAATTACAGTGCTTTCGGGTACTGTTGGCAGAGTCTGAATTTGCTCAAAAAGTTGTTGGGGGAAAGAATCTGTTGTAGTTCAACCACAGATGTGTATTAAGATCCAATTTGTTAGGCAGTAAACTATTACATACATTCATTCAATTATAACTCTCAGATCTCTTTAACTCAGCATAAATAAATATTCAATTTTTGGCCCTTTTTAGGTTGGTTCAGCCCAAGTCTGATATATAGAGTGTTTTAAGCCACAGCTAGGCTGTCCCTTTGAGAATATACATATAGTAAACAATTTCAAAAAGCTGGAGGCCTTAAGTCGCCCCTGCTGTGGAGATATTCTACATTCTTTGAGTCTTTGAACAATTTGAGCAAAATTCGGACTCTGCCATCAGTACCCGAAAGTGCTGTAACCAATGTGCTCGTCGGTATGTTGCAGAGATGCCGACCTGTTCCTGCTTTTACTCTTAGCATTACAGGGTATTATACAGTGCTCACACTGGATGACAGACAGACACATTACTACAGTATTACTCAATTCGCTGTTAGTTTTCTTTTCCAAGTCATCCCCCATTAGCACTCTGAAATTTTATTTTAGCTTACTGCCACACGTTGGGCCTTTCATTGTTGATGAACTGCTGCTACATTAAACTTAGAGGAATTTGTCTTGAGAGAAATATTATAATGGTGCTTAATATGCTTTCTTCAAAATAATCAAGCTTACAGCCGTTTGCATTACATATCTGTAAGGGCAACAAGCGCCCTGTCCTTGACTTGTTTTGTAAGGCTACTCAAACCTCTGTTCAACCAGAGATTACAGGAGAGTTAACTACTACAAACACAGCTGCTAAGAGGAGCTGCTATCATCATGCAGGAGAGGGGAGGAAAACATGAAGAGTTTTACCTAGCTAAATTAATCCATGTGGCAAATTTACATAAGAGAAAATGATACTTAAGCAAAAAAGAAATGAGAAAATAACACAAGTTGGGGTATAATAAGGTCAACAGCAACATCAAAAAGCAGCCCACAGATAGAATGGAAGAAAATTGCTGCCTTCATTATGGAAAATGTCAATAGGGTGTTTCATGTTGAGCAAGAGAACTTCAAAAAAAACTCCAAAAAAAAGTTGTAAAAACAGCTCTTGAGTTGCATTTATGAGGCTCTCTCAAATATATTTTTCAAGTATCCTTAGTTGCCCTTGCTCCTACATGGGTCCTCAGATTCCAACAAACAATACAGCTCCTTAGTTGTATTTTGATCTGTTGCTGCTTTAGGGTATTCTCATACTTGGTACTCATGGGTCATCCTAAAGGCTGCAAGAACAAGGCAAGAGAAGAGAGAGAAGAGTCTAAGCCACTGCTAAGTACTAGCAGAAAGAGGTTGTTCGGTGTGTTTTTTTCTAGTTGGTGATTACACCATTGTTGCATATGAGCAACCCATTGGATGGCAGTTTTAGCAAGCTGAGCTGCTGAGCACAAAGAGGGTCCAGGGAGGCCAGCATATCTTCTCAGTGGCTGCAATAATATCAGTTGTGTCAGTACCAGGGTGATGGCTCACGAGGCATCATCCAGAATAAAATATATTAGTCACATGTTTCTTGAAACCAAATTTTGCAGTATCTTTATTTCTTTGTGAGAAATATTCTGAAAAATACTTGAAAAATACTCAATGTGAAACACCCTAATAACCATCTTGCGACCCAGCGCAATACAAAATTGTTTAACCATCCAAGTGTTGAAATAAACATCTCAACCCAAATAAAAGAGTAAATTTGTGTTTGACATTGGTGAGCTTGTGAGGCAAACAGATCGAGTACATACATTGAATGTAAGCTACTTATACTACTTGAATAGAATAAAAGGAAAAAGAATAAATGAAATGAGCAGAAATTATACTGGGAATGAACAGTCCCATGCAGTGAAACTATGCACAGCTGTGCTTGGAGTTGTAGACATAACAATGCATATGTATATGCCCCACCAAGCCTTCTCCTATGTCTTTACTCAAAATCAATGTTTACCAGGAAAACCACTTTAATTGGAGTCAAATGCAAGTCGAATTAAAGTCCCTTAAAAAATATTCCTCAGGCACAAAACCTTCAATTTCTTTATGCACTGTATTAACATTGGCACCAATACCCTTCGTTCCGATGGCTCCAATTGGTATTAAATTTCAACAAAATCCCAAAAACAAGATGTCTTGTACCACAATTTCATTTACCTTTTCCTCTCTTTCCGCTATAATAATAATAATAATGTTAAACCTGGCAATCCATCCGACTTCCCTTCCATTGGATAAACGCAAACTTAGGGATTCAAATATTTTAAGATTGTTGGAATGACCTAGAGTTGAAACAGAGGAACCGGAAGTTACAGGGAGGTGCAGTATCCAGTTTTTGTATTTGAAAATAGTTCCTCATTCGAACCAGCGAACAGAGATAAGTTAAAAGTGAGATAGACTATCAACACCTGGAGGAGAGCAAGCAACCTGCATACCCTCCGTCCCCGTCCCCAATTTCAGGCTGAGAGAATTCCAGCTTTTCCAGCCGAAAAGAAGCTCCTAGATGATATAATGTAAACGGTCATTTGGTTCGTTATATGACTTCTTAACTCACCATTACTTGAACCGATTTTCCGTGCCACTTTCAATATCTCTAATTGTCTTCACTACCCAAGGGTATTCCTCCGTAGTGATGCAAGGAATACTACTCTCCCAAACCCCTTGATTTCCGACTACTGATACATCTTCCTCAACGTGCTGATCCTCTGAACGACGGGATGAAAGGGATGGTTCCCCAAAATCTTCGGTAATTTGGCCACCGATGCGACAAATGAATGTTTGTACCCGTCCCGGCCTACCATTTTCATGCTTTGATGGAACTGTAGCGGAGGAAAGATTATGTCGCTGGCGTAATTCAAGGGTGAAGCGGAGAATCATAATGGCGGAAACTCTGTAGCAATGGGTTATACGAAATGATACTGATGGTTAATAGCAAAGGTACGAACGAAACTTCAAGCGGGGCATCCATATTCCTGAGACTCAACTTCGCATCCTTTAGAAGAATGTGGTGTAGGGAATAATGTCGCTATCAACTGACCGGAAGTGTCTATATGTAGAAGATCAGCACTCATTGCGATATTTTGAGACAAAGCCAGCAAACCCTTGAGCCAACGGTTGTCTCCAGTGTCCATATAAAAACCAACCTGGTAAATGAAAATAAGTATTAAACCATCCCACCAAGGTAGAGAGGCTCTAACAAGAAACGGAGAACACCTTATCCATATTAGTTGCTATCCTCACTGAAAATATTGGAAATCAATACCTTGTCGAAGCAACACGCCCATCAGTGACTGGGTATGGGACGGAGAAAGTAGTTTAATTGCCCTGTAATCTTTCCACATATACAGGAGCATTAATATAACCACAAGCCCTTCAAAGGCAATGTTGAGAAGGTTTCCAATGTCAACTGGTTTTCAACGAGTTCTAGTCATGTAGGGAGAGGGTCATTTAATTCTCTATTTACCTCTAGAATATGAGTTAATATATGGGTTCAAAGTTGTGTATAAAGCCCAAACTTACAATGTTGTATTCAGGGTAGTATTTCCCTGGCACGTGTCACTGACAAGAGAAAAGCCTACCTGTACGCCTCGGAAGTGTGATGTAGATTTTCCATAAACAGGAACATACTTACAGCGTCAATAGAGATCTCCCCAATGAAGAGTATGGAAAGCATAATCAGTGGCCACCGGCTTTGACCAGAGACAGCATGAGTGCGAGCAAACACCAGAGCTCAAGAATATCATAACCTGTACGGAGACAGTGGAAGGCACTAAATTTGTCCTCACCTCGAACAGATATATTAGCCATAGTATCGAGGCTTTGAAATATGTACCCTGTGTTCCTGCATACGCTGAAGATACCCAACAGAGTTAGAGGCCGTCAGGATCGGGACAGGGATCTTACTGTAATTTGGAAACACCATTAATACATTTTGTGGTCTATTTCTTCAAGACTTACCATGAAAGTGGATCCTAATCTCACAACCCTGATCATCACCAGCAACCCCAGCAGCATAAAGATGGAACACCGAGCAATGAGGTACAGCACTGATCCAAGTCGTATTTTCCTTCTCCATATGAGTTCAATTTCTCCGGGAAAGGTTAGGAGTCCGTCATAAAGGATTAACACTAGCAGCAATCTTAGACAAGATGAGATAATGAAAAAAATGGTTTGTGAATACCAAAGGCGGCTAGGTCCACATATTTGCCTGCTTGACTGACAGTGAAATATAGCGTCCTCAGTTATGTTATTGGGAATTGTGGTTGGCCACCTACAGTGCCGTTAAAGCTTGTATATCTACTTGCGAAATAGTCTTGAAGGTAGCATTTGCCGACTTAGAAGACATGGAATGTGTGAATGAAAGAAGTGTGACGTTCAACGTTAGAGAGTTGGACCACAGTTTAAAGTTCTTATTTAGCTTAAGCCTCCTATTAGATTCCTCTGGAACTAAGAGATGTGTCATCCAGCCAAGGGCTCTCGATTGCACACCAGAGTCTGATGCGTCCTTCTTCCGTCTATTCAATCGACCTAAGCGGCACTTTATTTTATTTGAGCATCAGGTGCCTGGGGTTGGATGGTAGCCTGAGCATGTCGATCATGTTACCCCACACTTCTTGCTATGCTACCACTGTTGCCAAGGAAACTGCAGTGCGAGCAGTGCATCACTCTGAGATTCATATGCCTTTTAACAGATGGCCTTTGCCCTGCTCTACGCTGTCTCCTCTGTAAGCTTGAGTGAATACTTTGCCTTACTACTCACCTACTTCCCATTATTCCACGCAAACAACATGTTTTATCGATCCATTCCGTCGTTCAGGAGTATGTTTCGTGTCGTTATTGAGAGTTGAATGCGATGGACATCACTGTGGAGCTGTGTCAAGATGGGTTGTCGTTGTCGACGGTGAATGGCATGCATACCATCACGGCTGGCCTATGTGCCTCTTGCGTTCTTTAACATGCTGAATAAAGAGCGCACTGCTCCATCCTACACCACCAAAGCAATAGTTGATCGTCAACGTCATCAAATATATATATATAATCTTTGCCATTTATATCAATAATACATCCTATTACTATCCGTGGTAACATTGTATCGGCCTTATAACAATAAATGAATTCTAACCATCAATGTAATAAATGACACCAAAGGAGTTTCTCAACTGCTATTTCTTTACAGATAAAACGAGGACAGCCCCAAGTCTCAACGTGATGACATCAGCTTACACCAATCTCGATTGCCAGGTTCAAGAGCAACAGGTTACTCAGTAACTACAGACTGGAAGCTAGGACTGAAAGGATTATCAGGATTAATACATCTTGAAACAACTCTATTATACAGTTTTACAGGTAGTGACTGCGGCGATGAGAGTGCAAGCGAGTGTGCTAAAGGAAACTGGGCCAGTGTATTGCACCGTAAGATGGATTGTGTTATGAGGTATATGGAACTACGTGACCCTTGTATCTTTCATGACTGATTTCAAAGTTGTGTGTTCTGGGAATCTACTCCCTGCGGATGGTAGACGCATGCTATAGTCTATGGGAATCGACAGTATCCCGATATCCCTCGGAATATTCACTTTTAGCTGGTGAACCAACTAACGATCAAGGGAAGACTGCGATAACCGGAAAGAATTTGAATACCTTGAATACATCTTCTTGGTAAAGGGTCCTGTGAGATCGTTGGCGTAGGAGATGAAGGTGACTCTTATTCCAGACACGACCCGGGGTAACGCTGTCGGTTACTGACGGCCACACTTATCTTGCTGCAACAAATAGTACAGCAAGGAAACCATAAGCAGTACGACCATCATTTTACAAGACAACCTGTCCTTCAATATGACACCAAAGTTGCGCGACAGATCATAGAATCCATGGAAAATATTAACGAAACTGACAAAATCGAGCCCCAAGATCACGGTTGGCGGAAAGAGTAATCCAAATGAACTTACGGTGAGAGACAAAAGGGTAGGACTCAATCAGTAAATATGAAAGACGGAAGGCAAGGAGAGTCAAGATGATTCCGGGTGTAGCATCTAAGCTCAACGACACCAGCCCCAATGTTAGTACGAGAGATCTTATAAGGCAATATCTAATCTAGATTACTCACTGTAATCGGGTAACAACATATCGACAGGCTTGGGTTCTCTCCTGTTCGCTAAGGGAATATTTGACTATTTGACTGTTGAAGTGTTATTCTATTTGGAGAGGCACTAGCATGAGACTCACAGGGGTGTCGAGAACCTGGTCGGAATTTTCCTCGTGGGTTGTGTCCTGAAAATGATATTTCAAGCTAACTCTGAGATTCTCACCGGGATATTATCGAGTATGTCGGAGAAGACGTTTAAGAGGGTTAGGAAAAGTCAGATGCAACCCAATAACCTCCTTTATGAGCCTGAGTGTTGCCCTGGATTGGTGGGGTGCCAGTGGTACGTATTTCCATGACAATGACAATTTAATCCCCGGTTGTGATCACAAAATAATCCTAAGACGGCCGTCGTCAATCCTTTAAACTCCGGCAATAGATGGACTTGACAAATTTATAAAAGCAAGAAGAGCCCACCCGAACATCCCCGAGGGTAACCTTAACCACATACAGCTCCAGCACCTCGATGTAACGTTGTGATCATAAATATCCTTTCTCGGTCAAACGGATAAGTCTCTCCATAGAGGTTCTGTTTTATGCTGAGAACTAGTTTAATCACCTCAAAACAGAGAAACGAACTGACCTCTGCTAGTACCTCTCAATCGCGACGGACCGGAAAAACAAACTGACCTCTGCTCAACCCCCGAGTCGCCTTTGATATCCCTCACGGACACGGGTTACCAGCTTTCCAAGGCGCAGCTGGACGTGTCTTCTTTCCAGATCGGCAATACACAATACGAGACAAAGAGCCTTAGCGAAGGCATCCCATTCGCTGGACGGGTTTGTCAAAAGACGCCGGGGTCCTTGTCGTTGTCCGTGACAGTCCGTGACCTCACAAACTAGGCTCGCTCCCTGATGCATCCAACAATGTCCCAACTGTACTCGTTCCATCCGATTTGGCGTCTCCACATACTCTGAAGCGGCGCCGTGGTCCAGCTCATCTCCCTGAGCCCACGAGCACAACCTACTTCCAGTTCTCGGTTTTGGGGGCTTGTAGGTCCTTTCACATTGAAGTCCAATCCATGAATCCTCAAGCCTCACTGGCACAGGGGCCGGAGAATAATTCGTAGTGACATCACCCCATTTATCACCGACATCGAAATTAATCCAATGATTACTTCTGTACACTAGTACTCACTGAGAAGATGCAGGTCTAACTTGAAACCTTATAGATCCTTTGTGCGTATCCTTGAGTGTGAAAGTTCAATTTCCTTGAACCCCCAAACTTCCGTGTGTTCTCTAAGGAATATCAACCAGCACTGCCTTTCGCATGTCCTCCAATAAAAAGTCTGGGAAGTCATACCTGTATTTAAATGTGTTTGTTCATTTTCATTTTCATTTTATTCGAACCAGCAAAGATAAATTTCAACTGAGAGCAGATAATCGACACCAAGGGAACAGCAAACTGTGTACTCGGGGACCGAGTCTCTAATTCAAAGCTGAGAGAATTCCAGTTTTTCCAACTGAAAAGGGTTGCCTAGGTGATGTAGTATAAACAGGTATTTGATTCGTTATACGACTTAATAACTGACCATTAGTTGAACTGATTTTCGGTGCCGCTTTCGATGTCTTGAAATGTGTTCACAGCCCCATGGTAGCCTTCTGTAGTAATGCAAGGAATACTTCTATCTTGAACCCCTTGATTTCTGACACCTAGTGAAATTTCATCCCCTTGCTGACCCTCTGACCCACAGGATGAAAAAGAGGGTTCCCCAAAATCCTCGGTAATTTGGACATCGATGCAACGAATAAATGTTTGGACCCGTCCTAGCCTACCATTCTCATTCTTTGACAGAGTTGGAGTGGCAGAAGGCACAGTTCGCTGGCGTAGTTCGAGGGTGAAGCGGAGAATTATAATGGAGGAAATTCTGTCAGAAGGTTATGGACAGTCATACAAGTGCTGGATTCAGAAAGGTACAAACGAATTTTCAAGCAGGCTATCCACATTGATGAGATTTGTCTTTTACATTCTTGAGAGGAGAATGATGTAGAAAATAACACCACTGACAGGAAGTGTCTATATGCGCAAGATCAGCACTGATTGTGGTATTTTGAGACAAAGCCATCCAACCCTTGTCCCAATCGTTAACTCTAGCAGCCATATAAAAACCAACCTAATAAATGAAAATAAGTATCATATCATTCCACCCAGGTGGAGAGGCTCTAACAGGAAACGGAGAACACCTTATTCATATTAGTTGCCATCATCACTGAAAATGTCTGAAATCAATTCACCTTGTTGAAGCAACAGTCCCATTAAGGACTGGGTGTGGGAGAGGGAAAGCAGCTTCATTGTCTTGTAGTCTTTCCACATATATAAGACCATCAATATGACTACAAACCCTTCAAAGGAAATGTTGAGAAGGTTTTCAATGTCAACTGGTTCTCAATGAGTTTTTGTTATGCAAAGAGCGGGCCAACTAATTGTCTATTCACCCCTGGAAGATGAGTTAATCTATGGGTTCAAAGTTGTGTATAAAGCTCAAACTTACACAGTAATATCTGGGGAGTCATTTCCCTGACAAAGGTCACTGAGATGAAAAAAGCGTGCCTGTACACCCCAGAAGTGTGGCATAGACCTCCCAAAAACGGGAACATACTTACAACTTCCATAGAAAGCCCCCCAATGAAGAGTATGGAAAGTATAATCAGTGGCCACCGCCTCCGATCAGAGACAGCATGGGCACGAGCTAACACCAGAGCTCATGAATGTCCTAACCTATAGGGAAGCAATGGATGTAGCTAAAGTTATTCTCACCTCGAATAGAGATATGAGCAGTGATCATAATGCTCTCCAAAATAAAGAATGTGTTTCGGCAAGCGCTTAGGGTGCCGAACAGCATTAAAGGCTGCAGTAACTGGGGAGGGGATCTTACTGTAATTTATGGGCAGTATCAGTCCATATTGCGGTTCACCTCCGAAAGACTTACCCGGAAGGATGTGGATCCTACTATCCCACTGTCAATCATCACACTCCACCCTTGGAGCATGAAGGCGGAACAGCGAGCAATCAGGTACAGGACTGATCCAAGTCGTATTTTCCTTCTCCATATGAGTTCAATTTCTTCGGGAAGGGTTAGAAGTCCATCATAAAGGAATAAAACTGGCAGCCATGTTAAAAAAGGTAACGTAATGAGAAGTTCGGATTGTGGATACCAAAAGCAGCTAGGGCCACATAGTAGCTTGCTTGACTGAGGGTTTGAAACATTGCAAACCTCAATTAAATATATACCCATTGGGAACTGTGGTTTGACAACCTACAAGTCTATGAACTCCTGCGTGTACTCCCGCAAAGCGGCCTGGAAGGTAGCATTTGCTGAACCAGAAGACATGGAAGGTGTGAATGAGAGAAATGTGATGTTCAACGTTAGAGAGTTAGACAACAATTGGAGGCTCCTATTTATCTTAAAGGTTCTAGGGACTCATTTTGAATCGAGAGCTATTGGGAGATTCTAGTGAGGCATCTCAGTTGTTCACCTGGGTCTTGTTGGGTCTTCTGCCTGTTATTTAATCAACCCAGCTCTCACTTTACATCAGTTGCGGCGATAAGCCAGGTCATTTTCACCAGGGGGACACGGAGAAAATAACGGCCGTGTACACATGTGCTTGAATTGTATGTATATGGGTTCCGTAACTTTACTGACATGAGGCATCGACAGTATCGTTTCATGAAAAAGCTGATTCTCTTCTTTCAGACTCTCCTCGAACGATAGTTGCTCGAAATATCTTCAGTTGGTTCTTTGAGCATTGATAGCATCATGGTGACAAGGGAAGTCAATTGCAAATGTGATGGATGCCATCAGCCGCGGACCTTGTAGAGTGCCATCACGCGTATTATGTACTTGAGGTGAGTTGTATAAGGAACCACAACCGGCTTCTTGCCACGATGCCATTGTCTCAAACGAAGCTGCAATGAGGTAGGGTGGGAGCATAAGTCAGCATCTGATGTTCGGAACGAACTGAGTACCGGTCGGAGATTAACTAGGAGCTCAAACTCACTTCTCTAGGATTCAACGGAATTTCTCCCGAATGAAAGGGATTACCTTCTTTAAACATATCGGTAAGTTAGTATATGGAACATCATCTCCTACAAATTACGAGACACCAGAAAGAACTATAAATCTTATGACGACCGCTATTAGATGCTGCACCACTCTTGAACCCAAACCATCCGTTCAGCGGCCATGTCATCATCTAGTGCGTGTTATTCGTGAGAGCGCTGAAGGTATCCGCACCGACCGATCCAAAGTCTAGACTTGATGGTTAGCTGAGACATTCTCGTTCGCTTTTCCTCTCTCGAACCCGAATATATTATCAACGTCACTTTACGCCATTCATGGCCGTAGCGAGGAGTTGGAAATTATCCAGCCCAATATTGACCAAGGGACCGGCGATGTGGTAACTCTGCGAACCTCGTCTCTCCTTGAGAAGCATTCGAAGGCAAATTTTGATTGGATTTGAAGGCGAACTGACTAGTGGGTTGATCGGTAGGTGTTGGAATAAACGTCGTAAACCACAAATAAAAGAGTAAATTTAGGTTTGAGCTCGGTAAGCTCGTGAGGCAAACGGATACGGTACATACAGCATGTAAACTACTTATAAAGCAAATATATGCTGTGTAATCGAAAAAGCGTTACTCTAGCACAACGAAGTTCGTCTTTCTTCTTTTCGGGTGGTATCCCGTTATAATTTGACATTACAGAATGGAAAGTTACCCGTTTTGAGACGACAGCGCCTGTACAAAGCTACGTTCTGACCTACGCTCTTGATTGTACGATCAACGACGATCCTGCTCCATTCAAGCCTCCAGACAGCTCATACACAAGTTCGTTGAGCGACGGAAAGACAATCCATTTGCGAATTATGGTTAGTTGCCCTCCAATCAAAACCAATGGATGTTACTCCCACTAATGGCTACAAGTGACCTCGTCAACCAAGGGACAATTCGCCGTCCATGTCGGAGCCAAGGCATTGTCCGAATGAAACAAAATTTTTATGATTGAATAGTCCTTACCATAGCTTGATATGCTAGTTGTAAGTTTCTTCTAAAGCTTCCGCGTCCGCTATAAGTACTTGTCGCCTTATTTCCAATGGGCCCGTTATTTTGGTACCAGGGCTGTGGAAAACTGGCGATCCCCACTATATAGTATTCAAAGAAATTCAGCAACTTACATTTGTCAAAATTGGGGCTTGATCCCCGGACTCTCGGCGCTATTGTGTTTCGATGAAACTCACGGAGATATTCATACCAAAAGGCGCATGGCGAGGAGTCAGTGTCACGCCGTTTAGTTCCAGACTGGAAAATTTACCAAGCTTCTATAACGACCGCGCAGACTCTATCTTCCCATCCAGTACAAGTTCCCGTTCCCAATGCCAGCGACACCAACCAGATATTTAATCCCGCCTATCATCTTCCAAATCGGTGTCATGTTAGTAAAAATACCCCAGTTGGTGACTTTGTTAACTTTATATGTAATATCAACTTGGTCGTCATTGATCCAGAGGTTAAAGATGCCCTCAAGCTGAGAATCATCGATTAATATACGGATCAGTTGAATGACGGGATGAAACGAAAAAAAAAATTATTCATTGCTTCGGAATAGGGTAATGTAAAAGAGCGTACTGATACGCCTTTTGGAAAGCCGTAAGAGGGCACTGTGAAATTACCCCAAGGCACGTTAGAACCAACCCCTATGTTGAGGGAGCAGCTCACAAGGATTCTATCCGATTTCACATATATGGTCTAAAGGAGGAACCACCGAATAACACACCGAGATTGTACACATTTCGGGTTAGAACTGATGCCTGTTATGAACCCGCGGAGATTGCAGGAATGAGTGATTTCGAATGAAATTTCGTAGGGGAACCAGATTGAACGCGCATCACTCAGCGAATGTGAAAGCCAGAAGGGAGGGAGAGTGAAGATGATTCCTGATGTAGAGTCTCAGCTTAAATAGCGCCAGCACCTATGTCAGTACTAGAGATTACAAGACAGTACCTGGCCTGGATTACTCACTGTAATCTGGCACCACGATATCAAAATTTTTGCGTTATCCTAAGGAAGCAGTTGACTCTTCAAGAATGATTCTTTGATGAGCCAAGACTAGTATGGGGCTCACTAACAGGAGAATACCTCGTTGTATTTTCCCTCTGGGGCTGCGTCCTGAAAATGTACTGTCAAGCAAAGCATGATGTTCTCACCGAAATATTATTGAATATGTTGGAGAAGACGCGAAGACGGTTAGGATAAGTCGTAAGCGACCTAAACACTGCCCTGATGATGTTTAGTATCGCCCCGTTGTTGGGGTGTAAGTGATACATGTTTCGGTGACGATAGCATTTTAACCCCACATTGGGGTCGCAACAAGAAACCCAAGGCGGCCATGGTCAATCCTTTAAACCGCAGAAATATTAGCTAAATTTCGACGACTGAAAAAAGATACACTCGAAGGTAACCCTCGCAAATACCTATTACAAAGCCAGTACCTGCACCTAACGTTGTGCTCGTAATATCCCGTGTCGTTCAAAAGTGTAGCTCTCTCAGTGTGAGCTCCCGGTTTATGTTGAGAACTCGTTCAGTCGCCACAAACCGGAGAAACGAACTGACCTCTGCTAGTACACCGCCTTTAATCTTCCACGTAGACACGGATTTCCAGTCTTCCTAAGGTGCCGCTCCACGGGTCTCCTTCCCAGATCGGCATGGTATTACAACACGAAAGACAAATATTAATATTGTTAGGGCCTCAGAGTTGGCCCGTCAGTCACTTTCGCGAAGATAAATACATCAAAGCATTGATATCAACAGCTCTCATAGATCCTTCACGACCAAGAGGCTGAGAAGGATGAGGAGCGAAGCCTTAGCGTAGGCATCCCATTCGCTGGAGCTGAGCCTGTGATAATAGCAGAATGGTTGCGAGGCTGAATTTGAGACATAGTGGGCTGGCTGGTAAGTATGATGTGTCGGTTAAGCACGTTCCCTTGTAATGATAGCCGGGTTTTGGGTAGCCGGGTTTAACTCACACCCTAATGCGTCCAGCCTACTGTAGTTACACCACAACGTTCCCACTTCCACTCCATCCTCGTCTTCTTAACCATCACATCACGTATCCTTATCTCTTCACGTGAAGGTTACCCGCGCCAATTAAATCCTCACAAACGGCAGCTCTTGTACATAGCCACTCACGGCCCACGCCCGAATGTACCCAGCCATATCCCACCCGCACTCATACCGTACAAACCGGTATCTCCAAATGCCTTGAAACCGGCGCCGTGGTCCAGCTCATATCCCTGAGCCCACGAGCACAACCTACTTCCAGTCCTCGACCGTCGATATATCGGTAGCCACGAAGACTACGCCTAGACTTGCACCTTGGCCATAACCGTTACGGGCTTGTAATCCTCTTACTAGGACTTTGCAGGGACTGCGGGGGGTCCTAGAATTCGCCAGTAGAGGCGCGGTAGCGGCAACCGTTTTGGAGGAACGTATGTAGTGTGCATTGGTGGAACTTTGAGTATATAGGCAAGGTGGCGGCGGGGTTGGACAATATGGTGATGATTTGGGTCGATTTTTATATGGCAACTGAGGTCATTCCTGTGAATCATCCGAATACAAAGGTGCGCTCACCACAGCATAGTATCATGTCATCCTAGATAAAATCCCAATCCCGGCTATTCTGATCGGAAATTCATACCTCAGGTTGCTAACACACTTCGTTCACCTCCTCTTCCCGTCGACTCATTGTCATTGACAAAATCCAATCTCAACACACCTCATCCTCTACAAGTGACGTTGTGGGCGCGAGTGGACGCGCGTTCACATCTTTTCCTTGTATGCCTACTTCTTCCTACCTCAGATCTATTTCCTTTCTTCTGGACTACTCTCTGTTGTTTAAACAAAAACGAATTACTGCCTAGTTTCACTCTATTGTCTCTGCTCTTTCCCCGCTCTACATCCGCCCGCTTGTTATCCTTCTGTGACAGAATCGATGGTGCTAGTGAGCATCCGGCGAAGTCCCCTGCCGATCCCCGCAAAAGTATCACATATTTGTCGCTCGGGATTGTGTTGGGTGTGGTAGGACGGCCCTTGCGGTAGATTGCTAGGTCGTCGTCACCGAGGTAGAGGTAGAGAGGAGAATACAGTGGGAAGCGGGTGGGTGGCGTTGCGTCTCGCCCAGCGTCATTCTGCCGCCCATTTTTGGAACCCTTGTGCTCTTGAGATTCTCTCGCCTTTCGAACGGGACCCGGACCCAAACACTACCCAGCTACGTACGGGATCATGCTTGATTTCTGCCATTTAATCCGTCATATTACACCGTCGCCGATTCAAATATGGTGTGTCTCGTCTACAGCTTTCCCTTTTTGCACGCTCCGTTCCTGACTCGCTTTCCTACCCGGCTTGTTCCTTACCCTAGCTACTCTCCCTCTTTCTCGAAATTAAATCTGCTCTTCCTCAAATATATTTCCTTTTTTTT
>Ga0157379_10001302_pt1 | contig 20316 bp, 23 predicted proteins | sample S25metaG_FD_121802 | JGI IMG/M metagenome (GOLD analysis project Ga0157379, IMG submission 121802) | Switchgrass rhizosphere microbial communities from Kellogg Biological Station, Michigan, USA - S2-5 metaG | ecosystem: Host-associated > Plants > Roots > Rhizosphere > Soil | place: USA... | reverse complement strand
CCTTCCGCTTGACCGAATCGGACTTGCCTCGGACCGCTACCGGCAAGGTTCTCAAGCGCGAGTTGCGCGCGTTGTTCGGCGACCCTGATGCAAAGCCTACTTGACGCTACGGGTTCGGGCGCCTGAGTGCGTCCCAGCCGAATTTTTTGCGCCGCAGTGCATTCACAGCGTTGCCGTTCGGCTGTGGACGCGCCTAGCATTGTGAAGGTTGGGCCCGCGGACGAAGGGTTGAATTGAACAAGGCGTGCGAGGAGGCACCATGATTACACTGCCGCACCATGTCGAGTTCTTGTCCGACGCTTGGCTCGCGGAAGCGCGAAGCTTTCTGGAGCGCGAAGTGGCTCGGCGAGCCGGACAACTGGGCGACAAGCCCATTTCCATCAGCGAACGCTTCGCGCATGCGCCGCCGCATCTGAACTTTCCCAGCGACGTTGCGAGCTGGACCATGTCGTACGACGGAAAGGGCGTAACCGTTGCACGCGAGTTCAACGAGAATGCCGATCTTGTCGTCGATGGTGACTATCAAGCCGCGCTGACCATGGCGCAATTTGTCGGCGTGCTCGCACCTGGCGCGCAGGGCGCCATGTTCCGCGAAGCCGAAACGATGTTCGGAAAGGATGCCGTGCGGGTGAAAGGCGCGCTCGAAAGCGAAGCGGCACGCGAGATGTTGTCGCTGCTGCATGACCACATGGGGCGGCGAACGGTCGAAAATCCCGATCTGGCCCATCGCGCGGAACGCCAGGGACTGACGGCGCGCATTCGTGAGATGGAGGAGCAGGGCTACACCGTCATCGAGCGGGCGATCTCGCCGCAGTTTGCCGATGAGGTGCGCGCAGCAACGCTGCGCGCGCTGCTGCCGCATCAGTCATTCTCGATGAATTGGATGCTTTATCACGGCCGCGAGTTCGAGCAGCTCATTCAAAATCCTTTGCTCATGACGCTGGTGGACGCGTCGCTGGGCCGTGGCGCAGTCATCGCGTCGTTCAGTTCGATCCGCAAGGGCCCGGGGCCGGGTGTGATTCCGATCCACACCGACTATGCCCATGTGCCCGAGCCTTATCCGGAATTCGCCATGACCGGCGTCGGCGTGTGGGCGCTTGAAGATTGGCGCACGGAGTCGGGGCCGACCTGGATCGTGCCGGGTAGTCACAAGATGCATCGCGCACCGCGTCCGGGCGAAGGTCACAACGCCGCTGTTCCAATCGAAATGCCGAAGGGCTCTGTCGTCTATTTCACCCATGGTGTGTGGCATTGGCAGGGAGATCGCACGGAGCCCGGCGATCGCGTGACGCTACACGCGCATTTCAATCGCGGAATACTGCGCAGCCTCGAGCCGAAAAAGACAGATGTGCAAATGCTCCACCGCAACGCGCCAAGGCTCGGCGAAATGCTCGGCGAAGACGACTGGTTCGACAAAATGTCGGCTGCTGGCCGTGACTATGTGCGCTTCGGCTACATGAACAAGCTGCACGCATTCACCGAAAAGCAGAAACGCCTGATCCTGGAAGGCGCGCCCTAGCAGCATCGGCTCCGTGGAGTAGCTGCCTGTGAGCGAAGTGACCGTCGGTCTTTTGGTGTTTCTGTGCCTGGCGGGAGCAGCGCTCGGCAGCCTGCTGCTCTATCCTCGATTGCCGAGCCGATATCGCGACGCCGAGACTATCTCGACCATCAGACTCGCCGCCGGTCTCTTCACACTCATGGTTTCACTCGTGCTCGGCCTCACGGTCAACTCGGCCAGAAACACCTTCGAATCCGTCGACCATGACGAACACGTCATGTCGACCGAAATCATTCTGCTGGACCGCGCATTGCGCCGATATGGGCCAGAGGCGCAAACGGTGCGCAAGCAACTCGTCGACTATGCGACACGTCTGCTGGAGACGCCGGTGGAGGAGGGCGAGACCAACCCCGCTTTGGAGGTCTCGCTGGAGACGGTCGGCAACGGTCTGAACGCGCTTCGACCTTCGGATGTTCGAAGCAGCGCCTTGTGGCAGGACGCCCGTCAACACTTCCAGAGGATCGTCGAGTTGCGCTGGACGTTGCTCGAACAGGGTGAAGGGAGCATTCCCACAGCGCTCGTGATCATGTTGGTGGCTTGGCTGACATTGATATTTGCGAGCTTCGGCTATGGCGCGCCGCGCAACACTTTCATCGTTGTCGTCTTGGTAATCGCCGCATTTCTGATATCTGCCTCGCTTTACCTGATCTTGGACATGGAAACCGCATTCACGGGGCCCATCCAGGTGACGTCGAAACCCGCGCAACGGGCGCTACTCGAACTACGGAAGTGAACACGCGTCCTTTCGCGTATTCGAACGAAAAGCTTCATCTTGGCCTTCCGGCAGCGGCCGCGTAGATTGCCGTTGCTCTTCGACAATGGACGATCATGGCACTGCGTCAGTCTCACATAGGCGAAAATAGCGTGGCTGAGAGCTTGCCGGCCGGGCTCTACACCGATCCCGGCTTTATCGACGTCGAACGCAAACACATTTTCGCCAGAAGCTGGCACCTTGTCTGTCATCTCAATGACGTCCCAAACCCCGGCGACTACCACACGCTCGATATCTTGGGAGAACGCTTCGTCTCGCTACGTGGCAACGACGGTGTCGTGCGAAGTTTCCACAATGTCTGCCGTCATCGCGGCTCGCGGCTCGCAGGTCTCGCGAGCGGGAATTGCGGTCATCGCCTCGTCTGTCCGTATCACGCCTGGAGCTATGGATTGAACGGAGCGTTGGAGGTGATTCCGCCTTGGCAGGAGTTCGACGGCTTGGACAAGTCGCGCTATTCCCTCGCGGCCCTCGAACAGGAAATCTGGCACGGCTTCGTGTTCGTGCGCATGCAAGGGGGCTGGCCGGCCGTGGCCGAGATGTGCGCACCCTATGAGGAGGAAATTGCAGCACACCGGTTTGAAGAGCTGAGGCCGCAGGGTCGCGTCACGTTGCGCCCGCGTCCGGTCAATTGGAAAAACATCTCGGACAATTATGGCGACGGCTTGCACATTCCGGTCGCCCATCCCGGATTGCGGCGCCTCTTCGCCGGAAGCTACACGCTCGAGGCGAAGCCGTGGATCGACAAGATGGAAGGCACGATCGCCGAAGCGCCTTCGCCGAATTGGTCGGAACGCCGCTATCAGGCATTGCTTACCGAGTTCACGCACCTGCCGATGGAACGTCGCCGAAACTGGAGCTATTACCGCCTCTGGCCGAACGTGGCGTTCGATGTCTATCCCGACCAGGTCGACTTCATGCAGCTCTTGCCGGTCTCGGCGAGCGAAACGCTCATCCGCGAGATCGCCTATGCGCTGCCCGACAATCGGCGTGAAGTGGGCGCGGCGCGCTACCTGAATTGGCGTATCAACCGGCAAGTCAATGCCGAAGACACCAAGCTGCTGACCGGCATGCAGCAGGGCATGACCTCGTCTAGCTATTCCACGGGGCCGCTTTCTTCGTCCGAAGTCTGCCTGAGCGCCTTTGCGCGGCGCTTCCGCGAGGCTCTCCCTGACGGCACGATCGAAGCGTTCCAATAGCACGCCGACCTTTATTGCCGATTTAACCGATAGCTATTAAGAAGATACGGCAATTCGAGGTTCGACGATGCTATCCCAAAAGGCGCGCTACGCTCTGCATGCGCTGATCGTGATCGGTATCCACGGTCCCGACGAGTTGTTGCAGATCGCCGACATCGCAAAAGAAGCGCGTGTTCCGCACAAATTTCTCGAGCAGATCCTGCTCGACCTGAAAAAACGCGGCATCGTGCGCAGCCGGCGGGGGCGTGCGGGCGGTTATCTGCTGGGCGCCAATCCCAAGGATATCAGCTTCGCCGATGTTATCCGCGCCATCGACGGACCCTTGGCGCTGGCGCCATGTGTCAGCGCCACGGCCTATCACAAGTGCGAAGATTGCGTCGACGAAGCGACATGCGCGATTCGCAAGGTACTGCTCGCCGCGCGCGACGCCACAGCGGACGTTCTTGAATCTCGCAATCTTGCGCAGGCCGTCGTGACGGCGCGCAAAGCCGGCTGGGCTTAGCCGCACATAGCGGCGCTCTCCCTGGAAGTAAGAATCTTGCCCCAACCGCGATTTGTTCGCGAACGTGCAATTTCTTCTTAAAGTCCATTGACTCGATAGACATTAAGATGAAATATCCATCCCTGTCGCCGGCACACGGCGTGCTGCGGTCCCTGGGGAGTGCGATATGGGCTATCGATTTGGCGTGTTTGCACTGCTGTGGGCAGCTGGGGTGGCATCGACGAGCGCGGTGGCCAACGCGACATCGGACACCACCAACGCTCGCCTGAACGCGCTGCAACAGGAACTGAATGACGTCACGGCGCGGTTGGACGATCTCAAGCGCAGTCAGAGTGATCAGTACGGCGACGTCAATCGTCAGTTCGGAGGCCTCGCCCGGGTCAAGCTCGACAATGGTCGGCCGACCTTCACCACCGCTGACGACAATTTCAGCCTGGCGATCCGCGCTCTGGTGCAATTCGACTGGGGTTACTATTCGCAAAGCGCGGCAGCGGCCGCGCTGCCCGCCGCATTCGGTCCCGACCTCTCCAGCGGCGCCAACTTCCGCCGCGTCTATCTTGGTGTCCAGGGAAAGGCATTCGGCGATTGGTCCTACAACGTCAACCTCGACTTCGGCGGCAGCGGCGGCACGGAAACCCCTGGTCACGTCCAATCCGTCTATGTGCAGTACGACGGGCTGAAGCCCTTCGCATTGCGGGTCGGTGCTTATCCACCGCCTGCAAACATCGAAGACAGCACGTCGGCGGGGGATACGATATTTCTCGAGCGCAATGCTCCGTCGGATCTGCAACGCAATATCGCGGGTGGCGATGGACGCGACGCGGTATCGGTTCTGTATACGGGCGAGGAGCTGTTCGCGGCGCTGTCCTACACCGGCGCAAAGGTTCAGGACTCCGCAGTCTTCGACGAACAGCAGTCGCTGCTCGGCCGACTCTCCGATCGCGTATGGCACGATTCAGACAGCAACCTCGTGATCGGCGTGAACGGCACGTACGTCATCAAGTTGCCCGACGCCGTCGCCAACGGTCAGCCCAATCTTTCCAATACGCCAGGCGCGCCGGCCCGCAACAGCATCACCTTGTCCGACCCTCCCGAACTGACGATCGACTCCGGCGGTATCAGGCTCGCCAACACCGGCGCCTTGGCGGCGCGCCACATTGCGCAGTGGGGAGTAGAAGCGGCCGGCAACTTCGAAAGCGTCTATGCGCAGGCGGGGTACTACGGCATAGAGGTGGAACGCGCGCCGCTCGCGTTCAAAGTGTTCACTGCGCCGGCTGTGAGCGCGACGCACATCGTCAATCCAAGCAACAACAGCTTGAGCGCCTGGTACGTCCAGGCGAGCTGGTTTCCGACTGGCGAGCAGAAGCCCTATAGCGCCGCGACGGGCGCCTTCACCGCGCCGAAGGTTCTAAGGCCATTCGGTTTCGGCGACGATGCGGGTTGGGGTGCGCTCGAACTCGCCGCACGTTTCAGTGATCTCAACCTGAACAGCCATGTTGGCGACACCTCGAACGTCATCACGGGGTGGACGGCACCGACGACGCGGACGTTCACCTTTTTCAACACCGAACGGGGCGGCGACCAACGCGTGCTGACGGCCGAACTGAACTGGTATCCGAACAACTTCGTCAAGTTCGGTTTCTCCTACCAACTCATCCAGGTCAGCCGCTTGCAGCCGCCAGCCACGGTAACGACGGCCGGGGCGCCCGCGCTGCCGGTTTTGAACGCGGGTCAGAATCTGTCCGCCTTCGCCGTTCGCACCCAAATCGCACTTTGAGCGTTTCAAACTTCGGGCAAGGGAGCTTCAGCCAAATGACTCGTTTTTTCGCAGCCTTACTGGGGCTTGCCGTTTTTTTGTGCGGCGCGGCGTCAGCCGCAAACATCAAGCTCTTGAACGTCAGCTACGATCCGACGCGTGAGCTCTACAAGGCGATAAACGCGGCTTTCGCCGCCGAATGGAAGGTCAAGCATGGCGACAACGTCACGATAAGCCAGTCCCATGGCGGATCGGGAGCACAATCGCGTGCGGTGACCGACGGACTCGATGCCGATGTGGTGACGCTCGCTCTTGCGTATGACATCGATGCGATTGCGCAGAAGGGGCTTATCGCCAAGAACTGGCAAGCGCGTTTGCCGCAGAACGCCACGCCCTACACGTCGACGATCGTGTTCCTGGTGCGCAAGGGCAATCCCTGGAAGATCAAGGACTGGCCGGATCTGATAAAACCAGGCGTGCAGGTGATCACGCCCAACCCAAAAACGTCGGGCGGCGCGCGCTGGTCGTTTCTCGCGGCTTGGGCATACGCGCTGAAGGCGCCTGGCGGCAATGCCGACAAGGCGAAAGCATTTGTCGCTGCTCTTTATCATCATGTCCCCGTGCTTGATACAGGCGCACGCGGCGCGACGACGACTTTTGCCCAGCGCGGCATCGGCGATGCTCTGCTCTCTTGGGAGAACGAAGCACGACTGGCGCTCAAGGAGCAAGGCGGCGACCAATTTCAAATCGTCTATCCGCCAGTTTCGATCCTGGCGGAGCCACCGGTCGCGCTCGTCGACAAGAATGCCGATCGGCATCACACGCGCGAGGTCGCGGATGCTTACCTCAAATTCCTCTACAGCAAACGCGCGCAGGAGATCGAGGCGGCGAATTTCTACCGGCCGCGCGATCCCGCGGTTCTGGCGGCGCATGCCGCCGAGTTTCCGAAGCTCACGCTCTATGATTTCGCCGAGGTCTTCGGCGATTGGCAGAAGGCGCAAGCGACCTTCTTTGCCGACAAGGGCGTGTTTGACCAAATCTACAAGCCTGGCCAATGAGCATCGCTGCTGCGACGACTCGTGTTCGCTGGCGCAATCAGAGCGCGTTGCCGGGGTTTGGACTAACTTTCGGCTTCACACTTTTTTATCTGTCGCTCATCGTCCTTATCCCGATCGCGGCGCTGATCATCCGCCCGTGGGAAATCGGCTGGAGCGGCTTTCGGGCGGTGTTGGCCGACACCCGTGTCCAGCATGCACTGCAACTCTCCTTCGGGGCTTCGCTGATTGCAGTCTTCATCAATACGGTCTTTGGTTTGATCATTGCCTGGGTGCTGGTGCGTTATCGTTTTCCCGGCCGGCGCGTACTCGACGCGTTGGTCGACCTGCCGTTCGCCCTGCCAACGGCAGTCGCGGGCATTGCCTTGTCGGCACTCTATGCCCGCAACGGCTGGATGGGTCAGCCTTTGCAGCAGCTGGGCATCACGGTGGCGTACACGCCGCTCGGCGTGGTCATGGCGCTCACCTTCATCGGCCTGCCATTTGTCGTGCGGACATTGCAGCCGGTTCTGGTCGAATTGAACGGTGAGGCCGAGGAAGCCGCTGCGACATTGGGCGCGACGCGTTTGCAGACCATACGCCGAGTGATCCTGCCGATGCTGACCCCGGCGCTGATGACCGGTGCGGCACTCGCCTTTGCGCGCGCGGTCGGCGAATACGGTTCGGTGATCTTCATCGCCGGCAATCTGCCGCATGTTTCGGAAATCGCGCCGTTGCTCATCATCATCAGGCTCAACGAGAACGACACGGCGGGCGCAGCTGCAATCGGCGTCATCATGCTCGCACTGTCGTTCGTGATGCTGCTCATGCTGAACCTTCTGCAATCTTGGACGGCGGCGAGGCGATGATGAGAGCCAAGCGAGCGCGCGCACCGACGGAGGACCATCCTCTCTTTCGCTGGGGGCTTTCGTTGCTGGCAATTTCCTTCATCGCCACCTTCCTCATCTTGCCGCTCGTCACGGTCTTTCAGGAGGCATTGGGAGAGGGCTTCGACGCGGCGTGGGCCGTGATCCGCGAGCCCGATACCTTGGCCGCCATCCGCCTCACTCTGATCACGGCGGCCATCGCCGTCCCTCTCAACGCCACCTTCGGCATCGCCGCGTCGTGGGCGATTGCGAAGTTTGATTTCCCCGGCAAGGGTCTTCTCGTCACTTTGATCGACCTGCCGTTTTCCGTTTCTCCCGTCGTCTCGGGCCTCATCTACGTACTCGTGTTCGGCTTGCAAGGCTGGCTCGGCGAGACCCTGCGCGAGCACGGCATCCGCATCATCTTTGCGCTTCCCGGAATCGTCTTGGCGACGATATTCGTGAGTTTTCCCTTCGTTGCGCGCGAGTTGATACCGTTGATGAACGATCAAGGCCGCGACGAGGAAGAGGCCGCCGTCTCGCTGGGCGCCTCCGGCTGGAAGACGTTTCGCCTGGTCACCTTGCCGAACATCAAATGGGGGCTGCTCTACGGCGTCTTGCTCTGCAACGCGCGCGCGATGGGCGAATTCGGAGCGGTGTCGGTCGTCTCGGGCCGCATCCGCGGCATGACAAACACGATGCCGCTCCATATCGAGGCGCTCTACAACGATTACCAGTATGTCGGTGCGTTCGCAGTCGCCTCGCTTCTGGCGCTGCTGGCGCTCGTGACGCTGATCGTGAAATCCATCTTGGAATGGCGCTATGCGGACGAAATCGCCGCGGTGCACCATCATTAGCGAGGCTGCCATGTCGCTGATCGTCGATTCCATCGTCAAGAATTTCGGAGAGTTCGGCGCCTTGAAGGGTGTGAGCTTCACCGCGCCGCAAGGTGCGTTCGTCTCATTGCTGGGCCCGTCGGGTTCTGGAAAGACCACGCTGCTGCGCGTCCTGGGCGGGCTCGAATTTTCGGATCAAGGCAGTGTGCATTTCGCGGACCTGAATTGGCTCGCGGTTCCAGCGCGCGCGCGGCGCGCCGGATTTGTGTTTCAGCATTACGCACTCTTCCGACACATGACAGTCGAAAAAAACGTCGCCTTCGGACTCAGCGTGAAGCCGCGGCGCGAACGTCCGAGCGGATCAGAGATCCGTCGGCGCGTCGAGGAATTGCTCGCTCTCGTGCAGCTCGACGGCCTCGGCGGTCGCTATCCGAGCCAGTTGTCGGGCGGACAGCGCCAGCGGGTGGCGTTGGCGCGGGCGCTGGCAATTGAACCGCGCATGCTGCTGCTGGACGAGCCGTTCGGCGCGCTCGATGCCAAGGTGCGAAAGGAATTGCGCGGTTGGCTTCGCTTGCTGCACGAGAAGCTCGGACTGACCACGGTCTTTGTCACGCACGATCAGGATGAAGCGTTCGAATTGGCTGATCTCGTGGCCATCATGAATGGCGGGCGGATCGAGCAATACGGCTCGCCCAAGGATATTCGACAATCGCCCCGGACTTCATTCGTCGATGAGTTCGTCGGCGCGCGCAGCGCATAGCGGCGCCAAACGATTTCCAATTTGCGCCGGTAAAGTCGCGGCGGGCGAATCACTTCCTTCCCTTCCAGCGTCAAGCAAAATCCCGATCGTTGCGACCCTCCACAAGGGTTCGCGAACTGGATACATTGGCGTAATGACTCTGGGGCGGTGCGCGTGACCGAACGTATGAAGGCCGTACGTCCGGCGAAATCTTGGCTCTCCGCTACCATTCGCAAGGAATGGTTCCTCGGCGTCAGCGTGGCGACGGTTGCGATCTTTTGGCAGTTCGGCGAGCAGCTTTTTGCCGGAATGGCGAATCCATTCTGGCTGGCATTGATATTCGCCTATTTGTTCGCGGTCGTTCTGGGAACGTGCCTCTCGGTCGTTCGTCACGCCGATCACATCGCCACGGTGGTGGGCGAACCTTACGGTACCCTTGTGCTGACTTTGTCGGTCACGACGATCGAGGTCGTCAGTATCTCGGCGGTGATGCTGCACGGCGAGAACAATCCGACACTCGTGCGCGACACGCTCTTCTCCGTCGTGATGATCATCCTGGGCGGCATGGCGGGCATGTCGCTCCTGCTCGGCGGTTGGCGATATCGCGAACAGCAATACAACCTTCAAGGTGCCAATGCTTATCTTGGTCTGATCATTCCCCTGACGGTCTTTAGCCTGACGCTGCCGAACTTCACGGTCACGACGGCCGGCCCCACGCTATCCGTTGCCCAGCAAATCTTCCTGACGCTGATGTCGCTTGGTCTCTACGCAACGTTCCTTGCGGTTCAAACCGGCCGCCATCGCGGCTACTTCATCCTGGGCGACGTCAAGACCGTCGAACCGGTGCGGCAGCATCGTTCGGATCCGGAGCCCTGGACGCAACATGCCGTTTTGCTTTTGGCGTACATTCTGCCTGTCGCATTTCTCGCCGAGGAATTGGCGCGGCCGATCGACTATCTGATTGAGACCATGCGCGAGCCGGAAGCGCTGGGCGGCGTGATCATCGCCATGATCGTGGCGACGCCGGAGGCCGTGGGTGCCACGCGCGCCGCACTGCAAAATCAGATCCAGCACTCCGTCAACATTTTCCTGGGATCGGTCTTGTCGACGATTGGCATGACCGTTCCCATCATGCTCATCATCAGCAGATTTACCGGCCGGATCGTGCATCTGGGCCTGACTGGCGCGAACGACGTCTTGCTGCTCGTGACGCTGACGGTTTGCGTGATCACCTTCACAAGTGGACGAACCAACATCCTGCAAGGCGCGGTCCACGTTGTGCTGTTCGGCGCCTTCCTGCTTTTCATCTTTGAGGCGTGAGCCGCTTAGTTCTGCTCAATGCCAAAGCCGCCGTCGCGCCACGCCTTCATGCCGCCATCGAGAGCGACCGCCCGGCCGAAGCCGAGTTCGCGCAGCGTTGCCGCGGCAAGTGTCGAAATCTTGCCGAATTCGCAATAGGTGACGATGCGCAAAGTGGGGTCGGGGAATTCTTCATTCACGCGCAACTCGAGCTGGCCGCGCGGCAAATGGCGGGCGCCGGGAATATGTCCGCTGATGAAGGCATCCTTCTCCCGCACGTCGAGCACCACCAAATCGTTCTTGCGCCTGGCGATCTGCGCGTCGAGTTCTTTGAGCGCGATGAACGGTACGGTGGCGGCCGCCTCCGCGAGGAGCTGCGTCACCGACTTGGCGCCACTCATATTGGTGCGCAGCGCTTCGGTGAGGTGGGTCGGCGCGGACAAATTCAATGTCCGCATCATTTCGACGAACGCAGCACGGTCTTTCTGCTGCAGACGCGGATTGCCGGCGAGCTCGGCCGCGATCGTCGAGTGGCTTCGCCCCTTATAGTCGTGCGCCGGATAGACTTTCGTTTCCGGATCGAGCTTCAACACTCGATTGAAGAGGCTGTCGAATAGAGCCTCGGGATCGCCGGTCGGCAGATCGGTTCGCCCGGTACCGCCGATGAGCAGCGTATCTCCCGTGAACACGCGGTCGGCGGCCACGAGGCACATCGAATCGCGGGTATGTCCCGGCGTATGCATCGCGGTGAGCCTCAGATTGCCGATCGCGAGCATCGAGCCATCGTCGAGTCTCAGATCGACGAATGGCGCAGGACTATCGCGATGCATGACGACGGGAACGCCGAGCTGACGCGACAACTTGTGTGAGGCGGAAAAGTGATCGGCATGCGTGTGCGTGTCGATGAGGTAACGAAGCGTCAGACCTTCGCGAGCGGCGATTGCACGATAACGGTCGACAAGTTGAATCTCGGGATCGATCAGGGCGCCGGCAAAGGTGTCGGCGCAGCCGATGACATAGGATTGACAGCCGCCAACCGCAAATTGCTCGAAGATCATGCCCAGCCCCGCTCACCGCGACGGCGAACAGTCTAAAACACAACGCCGAGCCGCACCATCGCCGCTCGGCGCCACGTACTCTGGCGCCGCGAGCTCCGAGACCACGCGCTACGCGGGACGCATCGTCCCCTCTCACCAAGCGGGAGAGGGGAAGACGCGTTCATGAACTACGGAAAGAACACCGGCTCGTCGTACTCATTGTAATAGTAATTGCGCGTCCAATGGCAATTTAGGCCATCGACGTCGCAGGCATAGCGCTCGGGTTTCGCGCGCGGTTCGATGCGGGTTTCCGTCACATAGGACGTCTGGTCATTTTGCTCGACCCAGTGCGAAGACTGACCGCTCATGCTGAAGTTGGTGGTTCGCGTGCAGGTATCGCTGTCGTCATAGCAATGGATGTGCACGCAGTTGTTCCCCATGCAGTCGGTGCGGTCGGTGTCGGCCGAAGCCGAGCTTGCCGCAAGCGTTCCTGCACCCAGCGCGAGCGTGCTTGCAAGCAACGCGCTCGTCGTAAGCCGTTTGATGTCATACATGTGGCTTCTCCTTTTTCTTCGCGCCATCCCATCCCCGGATGTATTGCGCTGCCGGCTGTTCCCCGCCTTCGCCGGCATCAAGTGCAATAAAACGGCTGAGGCTCTGTGCCGTTCCCTTTGTTACGGGTCCTTCATCGCGGCCTGTGTTCGCTGTCGCGTGACAATTCAAGGTGATGGGGAACTTGGGGAAACTCGCGCCATGCAATTCAACGCCCTTGTGCAAGGCCAGAGGTCCCTTAGACGCTGTATATTCAAGCCAACGGCGCTGATATAACACCGAGGGATCGTCGGGGAGCTGAACCAATGAAGATCAAATCTTTGGGCCATGTCGTGTTGCGGGTGACGAACCGCGATCGCGCCGAGAAATTCTACAATGGACTGCTCGGCCTTCCGATTTGCGCACACTATGAAGGCAACGGTTTGCGCATGACGTTTTTCACGCTCGGCAATCATCACGACTTCGCCGTGATGGAAGTGAGCGGCGAGGGGACCAGCCGCAAGGCAACGTCTGTCGGATTGGATCACGTTGCGTTCAAGATCGGCGACTCGCTCGATGACTTGCGCGAGGCGAAAGCGAAACTCGAAGCCGCGGGCGTTCCGGTAAGGCCCGTCGATCACGAAGTGACCAAGTCGCTCTACTTCGAGGATCAAGACGGCAACGGCATCGAACTCTACGTCGACGCGTCAGACGTATGGCGGCGCGAACCGCAGCGCGTCGCGCAGCTCCAGCCGCTCGAGCTATAGACATTCGGCTGCGGGCGCGGAACTTCCGCCGACAAATGTCGCGGGATTAACGCAATTCACTTGGAACCGCAGGCGGTTCCGGGCCGTTTTCAAACATGGTCAACGCTGCGGGTTCCTGTCTGCGGCGGCCTCAACCTATGGAGGGACTCCATGTCCATTGCGCTGCATAGATTAACTGTCGTCACCGGCGTCCTTGGTGCGCTTCTCGCGATATCGCCGGTTCTTGCGCGTGACGTCGACCGCGACGTGACCAGCCAAAGCACAGCCACCGAGAAGATTGAGGTCTATGCGCCGCACTTCCGCGTCGACCGTTCGCGCGCGAACAGCCTTGTGAACAAGATTTCGCTATCGCGCGCCGTACGATACGACGATCTCGATCTGCGTACCGCACGTGGCGCGCGCGAACTCAGACTGCGCGTGCGCGATGTGGCGCGCGATATCTGCTCCGAATTGCAGGAGGCCTATCCGGTTCCCGAAGCACCGGGCACTTCCTGCTACAGAGCAGCAGTAGAGGACGCGATGTGGCGGGCCGATGGCGCAATCCGCGACGCGCGGGAAAATTCGTACTAGCTATTTACGCTTTGAGAGACTGCGCGACACGCACGGGCGGTGAAACGATACTGCGCCCAACGCGTTATCTCGACTGGGGTATTGCACAACAGTCAGGAGCCCGTCATGCATAGAATCCACATCGCTTTGCGAAGCGCCGCAATCGCCGTCGGCGTTGCAGGTGCCTTTGCGTTGGTTCCAGCGAGCCAAGTCCTCGCCCACGGCGGTGGCATGAGCGGTACCAACGGGAACTTCGGCGGTCAGTCGTCGGCGCACGTTTCGAGCGAGGCGATCTCGCACAGCAACGGGCCGAACGCGACCGATCGCGATTTCGGTGTCGTGCACGCCAGGAGCCATATGAGTGCAAAAGGACTGAGACACAGCAGAGCCATCTTGCATTCCCACACTGCCGTTGACGCCGATGGCGACAGCGACGACGTGTCTACGACATCCGGAATAGGGCGCTAAACAGCACCACTTACGGACCGGCGGTCTCGGTTGAGCGAGGTCGCCGGTTCCCACCCATTTTCGATTGCTTCGAACCCGACGACCGCGGGTTGAATCTAGTGCCGGTGTGGAAACACCGAAAACTTGCGCTCGCGCGAGACGAAGCGTGGACCTTCGGCGATCTTTTCGTTGAAGCCGCGCCAGATCTCGTAGCGCTGATAGTCGACGTCCTTCACCGCGGCGATCTTCGAGATCGCGGTGACGTCATCAGGGGAAAGGAACTGATAGATGAAGATCGGTTCACCCTTCGTGTTCTCGAGCCGGAGTTGATATTCCTGCATAGGGGTCTCTCCTCACACGCTGTGACGATGGGCTTGCAAGTCGGCGCGAACGCGCACGATTGCGTCAAGAATTCTCACCCGAACGCGTTCAACGGAATAAAGCGCATCGGACTGTGCTGGTCTTCCCATGCCGATCTCCGCATCGCGCGGTAACAACAGCCAGACCAATAGAATTGCTAAGGCTGCCTTCAAGAACATGCGACTGCCCGCTTGTTCTTGCACCCGTCGCGTCTGGCGTGCCACTCGGGGGCTGTGGCAGCGCCAGTCGCAACAGAAGAACAATCAAACAATCCGCGCCGCTCTATTTCTCCCTTCAGCGTGGAAGTCATTGGGCGGCGCATTCCGAAACTCTCCATTCGGCATCATCCGGCGCCGAGGGGCTTTTTTTAGTGATGGCTGATGATGTGGCTTTCGTGTGCGGATGAATGCCGGCTCTTGCGCTCCCGAATCGTCAACTTTTGCCAGCTGATGAACTCCTCCGCTGACAGCATGTAGCGCGTGCGCGCCTGATCGAAGCTGATCAATCCGCCCCGCACTGCTGCGACGACTTCCGCCTTGCGGCGGTCTACCCAATACATCGTGCCGGGGGCCGGCAAATCCGCGAGCGTGAGTTTTCTGCCCGTCGGACCGATGACATAGCTCTGTGCTTCTTGCGACATTGTTATTCTTCTCCTGTTTCAACCAGTTGGCACATCGTTTCCCCGTGCGCCAAATTCTTGAAATCGTATGAAAGTTAGTGGAGCAAGGACGCCTTAAGCTGGCCGTCTGCGGGGTAGGGCGGGGGACGACTTCGAAAGCTCGCCTTCGCTCCACTAATCTCTCATCTGCGGTCCTCAGTGCGTCGCGGCCGCAGCTTCGGGCAAACCCTTGATCTCCGCTGGCGTCAGCGAAGTTGTGTATCCGCCAGCCGTCCTGGACTTTAGAGACGACACCGGGAACATCACGTTCTTTCCACCCATTCCCAAAAACCGTTCTACTCCCACGACCGCTTGCTGCTGGCCCTGGGCGTCGGTCGAGACGGACGATACGATTCCGATCTTGGTTCCCTTGGCGTCGTAGATCGTCTGGCCCGTCAAGTCTGCTTGCGTTGTGGCTTGCGTCGCCGCTGCCGCGCTCTCGCCAGCAGCGGGTGCGGCCTGGGCCGCGGGCGCTGGCGCCGGGCTAGCTGGCGTCATCGTGTCCTGCGCGTAGACGGAGGCGATGCTGAGCGTTGAAAAAAGCGCGACGACAATCGGTAGTTTTCTCATAGAGACCTCTGTTGTTGTTGGCTTTGTGCTGCAGCCACTTCTCGCCCACCAACCCAAACGCGTGGCCGGACGCTACCGGCCCAGCCCTTGTTCGGTTGTGATATTTGTGGGACAAAATGCGGGCAGGAAAACGCGCTCGGATTGCGCAATCTGAAGCGCAGCGGTCGGGCTTCGCGGAACTCCGATGGGGTCGCGGCCGGACGATGAGGGGCACGAACTGAGAATCAATTTGGCGCAGCGCGCGGAACTCGTGCCGGCGTTGCAACACAAGGGCTTTGTGTGAGTCGTTCGCTTGCATCGATCCTTTTGGGGTTCCTTTTCGTCGTGGGTTCCACGATCGCGAATGCTGATTCCGATTTTCGCCTGCTGCGCATCGACGGTCACACGGTGAAATGGGGTGAGCCGGTCCTCGGAAGGGGCGCGACGATCAGCTACGCCGTCCTCGATGGACGCAGCGCTCTGTCCGGTAGCATCAACTGTCTGCACGTTACGGGCATCGCTGCCTTGCTCAAGCGCTCGCATGTGACGCGAAAACTGTTCGAGCGTGAACTCGCCGGAGCGCTGGCGCTGTGGCAATCCTCCGCCGATTTGCGCTTTATCCGGGCGAAATCCGTCCGCGATGCGGACATCGTTTTCGGCGCCGACGCCGATGGGGGTGGAATAGCCTTCGCCGACGTGGCGTTCGACCGGTCCGACGCAAGCGCCATCCGTCGCCTTAAGCGCGGGATTGTCTGCCTCAACCCCGACGTTGCTTGGTCGGCCGCGCATGATCTTGGCGATGATTCGGTGCCCGGGCGCAGTGCGCCCTACCGCCTTGGCTACACCTTGGCGCATGAGATCGGACATGTTCTGGGGCTGGATCATCCCGGACCGGAAGGTGAGTTGATGTCCTTCGAATATGGACAAAAACGCGATGGCCTTGGCCAAGGCGACATTGCGGGAATCACCTCGCTCTATGGCCGGAGAAGCGCCGTTCCACAGCTTGCCCTGAACAGCAAATCAGGGCCGGTTCGCTAAATAATCGAAGATTTCTGTTGCAAACTGACACAGGTTTGTGCCCTTGGACTTCGCTACTTCCTCAGCCGCGAAGAGAAACGCTATCGTACAACCCGATTTGTCCACCGCGCTGCTTGGGCGGCCACGATAGTTGGCCATGCCGTCAATCGGCGGTTCGCAGCAATCACGACGAGACAGGCATGTTCTGCTTCTTTTCGAACGATCCCGGGGCGAGAGTGGATGCACTAGCCGGTTCGTCGTACGAGCTTGCCAGGTCGTTCCGCACTGCCGTCGGCATAGTCGCCGCAAGTTCCTTCTTGGGGGGGTGCGCGATTCTTCACGATGTCGGCCAATGGTTTCACCACGACAGCCCGCCGCCACCGGCTATCGCGACGCCGGTCGAGACTCCGCCACCGCCGCCAACCCAGGTTCCCAAACCGAAGCCCGCGCTGCGTGAAGCCGCAAGGCCGGAGAAACCGGAAAAACCAGAAAAACTCGAACGGCTTGCGGAGGTCGATCCCAACAGCCTGATCGGCCTGGATCCACCGACGGTGGAGAAGGTGCTGGGCACACCCAGCAAGATCAGCAAGAGCGACATTTCACTGGTCTGGACTTTTTCCGCGCCCAATTGTTCGTTCCAGATATTTTTCTATCCGGATTTGAAAACGTCGGCCTTCCATGCACTCAAATATGGCGGAGTCGACGGCAATGGAGCACAACTCGCAATGTCGGAACTTTGTATCCGCGGTATCTTGACGGCGAAGACCAATGCACCAGGTTGAATCCGAATCGACTCGCGGCCGCATACTCGTCATCGACGACGACGATCTGTTTCGCGAGTCGCTGAGCACGAATTTGTCCGACGCGGGCTTCTCGACGGACTCATTCGGCGAGGGCATCGCAGCCATCCGTCATCTCGAAGCCCGCTCGGATGCGGATCTCGTTCTGCTGGACTGGAAAATGCCGGGCATGAACGGCATCGAAGTGCTGCAGAAGCTGCGCGCGGAAAACATCGACATTCCCGTCATCTTCCTGACCGTGCTGGGCGCGCAGATCTACGAAGAGGCAGGGTTGCTCGGCGGTGCTGTGGATTTCGTCGAGAAATCACGCAGCTTTTCCATCCTTCTGCGTCGGATTGAGCTGATTTTGAATGGCCAGAAGGCGCGGCGGCAACAGCTGTCGCCACAGGAGGGCGCCGACGTCGTTCGCCACGGCGATCTGACGCTGCGCTATGCATCGCGCCGGGCGCATTGGAAGAATTCAGACGTCAATCTGACGCTGACCGAGTTCAACATCGTCGCCTATCTGACCGAACGGCGTGGCCGCGACGTCAGCTACCGCGAAATCTACGATATTGTGCGCGGCGAGGGGTTCGTGGCGGGCGATGGCGACATCGGCTATCGCACGAATGTTCGCGCATTCATCAAGCGCATCCGGCAGAAGTTCAAGGACACCGATCCGAACTTCGCCCAGATCGAGAACTATCCGGGGTTCGGATACCGGTGGCTCGACGAACCCGAACGTTAGTTCGGTGCCGAAGTTCTCGAGTCTTTTTCATTCCTTCTCCGCCAAGCTGCTGGCGTTGGCGCTGATCCTGCTGCTGGTGCCCCTCGTCATGTACTGGCAGTTTCAGCGTGCCGATCGCGAACAGATGAAGCTGTTGCGAAACTCCGCCAGTCAGACTGGTCGCGTCATCGCCGCCATGTTGCGGCCGCGCTTCGAACAGTTCTCCATCGAAGCTCCCAGCGACCTGACCAATGCGCTGCGTGCCGCGGCAGTCGGCTCGGCAAATATCAAGGTTCTGGTCAGACCCGCCGGCGCCAAACCTGACGAATTCACCTATGTCGCGGCCTATCCGGCACGGCCCATCAATTTTCTCAAGCAGGAGCGGGGCGAACTGATCCGTTCCGGCGCATTCGCGGGCCTCGCGCCCACGTGCGACACGGCGACGGATCTTGCGGTGCGCTTCGTCAATCCAAAAGGCCGCTCGGAAATTCTGACCTCGATGACGGCCGTGCACGTGGCCAAGGACTGCTGGATCGTCATCACCTCGCAGAATGCGAACGATCTGACGCCCGTGCCGATCGACACGCCGCCCTGGTCGACGCCATGGATGCGTGCGTCCATCGCGATCTACCTTCTTGGCGTCTTTCTCATCATCGGAGTCTTCGTCCAGATTTGGCGCAACGTTTCGCGTTTCCAGGAAGCCGCCCGGCTTATTCGTTTGCGCAAAACCGGTGCTGCATCGTTTCGCCAGCTCAACACGATTCCCGAACTGACCCACGTTGCCGGCGATTTCGACGGGTTGGTGACGGCGCTGATCGCCTCGCAGGAGGCCGTGCGCAAAAGCGCCGAGGAGAGCGCCCATTCGCTGAAGGCGCCGCTTGCCGTCATATCGCAGTCGCTAGAGCCGATCCGGCGCGCCGTCGTCCCCACCAACGCTGTCGCCAATCGCGCGCTACAGCTGATCGAACGCTCCTTGGCGAGACTGGATTCGCTCGTTACATCGGCGCGCGATCTCGAGCAGGCGGCGGCCGACGCGGTCTATCCCGAGCGCACGCTATTGAACGTATCGGATTATTTGCGGCGGCTGCTCGTCGGCCACGAAGTGGCGTTGTCGTTGCACGGCAAACGGCTGGTCTCGCACATCGAGGACGGCGTGAACGCTTATACCAACGAAGAATTGATGGAAACCGCGATTGAGAATCTCGTCGACAATGCGGCGAGCTACACCAAAGTCGGAGAGGCGGTAGAAGTCATTCTGGCGCAGAACAGCGAGTTCGCATGCATTGCCGTTGCCGATCGGGGGCCGGGCGTTGATCCCGAGGTGATCCCGCGGATTTTCGATCGCTACGTGTCGCACCGACCAATGCCTCAGGAACGCGGTCTGTCGGGTTCGACCATGCCGCATGCGGGTCTCGGATTGTGGATCGTGAAGCGCAATATCGAAGGTCTGGGCGGCACGGTGTCCGGACGCAATCGCGCCGAAGGCGGATTTGAAGTCGTCGTTTGCCTGCGCAAGAAAGTGTGATGCGCGAGGCCACTACATCCATCCGTGAGGCAGTGGGAACTCGAAGTTGGCGTCACGCGTTATTTTGTTGCAGCCCAGAATGGGGAAGCAAATGCGATTGCTCAAGACGTCGAAGAGTTTTGCGACACTGCTCGCCGCGGGCGTGCTGTTGTCGGCCTGCGGCACCACCACATCGGATCGCGCCGTATCTGGCGGTCTGTTGGGCGCGGGCACCGGTGCCATCATCGGATCCGTCACGGGCTCAGCCGGCAATGGCGCGTTGATCGGCGGTCTTGGTGGCGCGGCGATCGGCGCGCTGACGAGTTCGCGCGACATCAATCTTGGCCAACCGTTGTGGCGCCGCTCCGCCGGCTATCATCACCGCCACTATGCCAGTCGAACGGCGGCCAACGCGCCGCGCTGCGTCTCGCGCGAGACAAGCACGGAACGCATCACCACCTGTCCCAAGCCGCGCTGAACTGAAACACGAGAATGAAAAAATGGGAGCCCGTATTTTCATGCGGGCTCCCGTTCATTTATGCGCCAGAACTGTTACGGCTGGTGCGAGCAGGCGACGTCGTATTGCGAATTCGTTGCGCTATTGATGGTGTTGTTCGTCTGCGTTCCCGCATAAACCTTTCCCGAAACTCCGTCCGGATTGAACGCGGAACCGCGTGCCGATGCGGAATTGCCAGGGGTGGTTGGCGCAGTCGCGCTACCGCAGGTCTGATTGGGCTGCCCCAGCGCCTTGGGCGTTCCCGTCGGTGCGGTCGTGGTGGTCGTCGTGCGGGTTCCCATAACGGAGGCTGCGCCGTTCATATGGGTTCCACTTG
>Ga0157379_10001298_pt1 | contig 20347 bp, 21 predicted proteins | sample S25metaG_FD_121802 | JGI IMG/M metagenome (GOLD analysis project Ga0157379, IMG submission 121802) | Switchgrass rhizosphere microbial communities from Kellogg Biological Station, Michigan, USA - S2-5 metaG | ecosystem: Host-associated > Plants > Roots > Rhizosphere > Soil | place: USA... | reverse complement strand
GCTCCAAGCTGGAATTCCAACAGCAATAGTTGTCATTGCTGCAACTATTTCCTTCTATATTTGAGTGGAAGATTATGTGGCTTGGTCAGGAGCATTAAAACTTTGAATTTAATTACATATATACAGCCTTATTCAATGGCCACATTCTGGCTGGTATTTCCTATTAAATATCCGTTCTCAACGAATTGGAGGAGGATAACCACTTTCAGATGACTCCATAAAATTTACCAAGGCTGTTCACTGGGAATTTGGAAGGGACTGTTCATCAACCATTGTTAAGTTTAGTCATGGTGAGTTCTCTCTCATCGAACAAAAAATAAAACGGCTGTCAGCATGGATGGGTCCTCATATGTTCATCAACCCTCCTGTACTCGCACATGTGCAAATGCTTTCCTGATTTCGAAAACGCAGAGACCTGACTACAGTTTGGAATGGCGAGTTGGCAGAACTGATCCTTCTCGCCGTCTTTGGGTGACATGGGGGAAAATAAATGTTCCATTATTATGTTTACGTAATCCTACTCCTCCTTCCCTCTGTCTTTCTCCTCCTCCCTCCTCTGAGATCGAGAAATGCTTCTGAATTTTCTAGTATTGCTCGCCATTGCTACCATAGGCATGCATTCTTCTATTGGCCTCGTGGCTCTCGTTTGACCTCCTGACTCTCAGGAGCTCATACCTCCGTCACTAAGAAATCCACCAACGCTTTTTCACAGAATGGGAAGAGACAAACCTTGGAGCCTACCGATATTCCCTCACAGGTGCTACTGCTCTCTCTTCCTACTTGTGCTCCTCGATCATCCCATACTCATCAGTGTACGGCCCTTTGCGCGCCACTGTTTTCAGATGTACAGGTGACACGCAAAAAAAATTATATGAGTTTCAGAAGTCTCTTACCAACTAACGCAGAATTGCGGTAGTTTGAATACGGCGTGCCTCTGCTCTTCTACTGTTCGTAACGATGGTATTAATTGTTCCAACTGTATCGCGAGCATATTCCCTTCGCAACTCCAACCCCTCCAAGCGCGAGCCGATGGTAAGTTCCAGGCATATTTGGGGCACTGATCTAACTTGGGTTTTTCCTACGTACATAGCTGATGTGGAGTTATGCATGCAAGAAGGGCATCCCATCGATCCCGTCAAAGTGCGTACAATCCTTCCTCTCTTTCATTGGATTATAAAAATGATATTTGAAACGATATTAGCTGACTGGAGAAACTTCTGGCATCGCCCCTGCAACGCCTACAGCAACTACGTTGTCCCAGCCCACGGATTCCGTGACTAGTTCCCAAGGCTCACCAACAGCTTCCGGAGGCACAGTCACACCAACAGCTCCTGGAGGCACAGTCAAGTCCAACGCGGCGATGCAGAGGTGTGGCATACGAATGAACGCACTGGCTGCTTTTTGCACGGGTATATGGTTCATCATGGCGTAAGGCGGTGTTTCAGGAACCTTTCTCTCGTATATAGTGACTGTAATAAGGAGATTTGTAGTGCATCCAGGATTTACGGGATGAGGGGTTGTGATGTATGTTGGTCTGATCTCTCACCCCTGGGCTGGTGAATCAGTCCGAAATAATCCAAGGAATCCGATATGTTTAACCCTGCATAAATCCGTTTTCTTAGGTGAAAAAAGCTTCTACATTGGGTGGGCATTTGGCAACTGTAGTCCCTCCACGCTTTTTCGTCACAGTTTGGCCAACAATTACGGCTCTCTTCTCACCGTAGTATTACCCAACAGGTGGTAGAGGCGTGTAGCGGGGCTGATGCACGACCCTGCAATATATTAAGTCGTTGACTTCGATGATCAGATAACCGCGCTCCGATGATGTGGTGGCTGGTCACAGAGCCGAACACTCAGCTTTGTCAGCACCTCCTTCTTCAGCACCCACAGCGGCCCATCTTTTGTCAGCAGCTCCATGACGGAGGTGCTGACAAAGCTGAGTATTCGGGCTTTGCTACCCAGGTGATATGGACAACGACAATTCGGTTCAGGTGAGGTTCATAACATTTACCTGAACTTTCAATGTACAGCCTTGCCGAATGATTTGAGGAATAGACCACGCCAGCCTCTCGTCCAGATCCTTCAACGTTACCGGAGGCAAGTTACCTCCATCGAGTCCTGTTGCCGTATCTCGATTTCACATGGACAAAATCAGGAGACTTTGGCATTCGCTGCTAGAATCTTTCACGCAGTTAGAACCGGAGATGACGATGCCAACGAATTGCTCGCTGCTGCTTTAGAGCATGGTCTCCCGGCCAACATAAGAAACGAACAGGGGAATAGCCTTCTCATGTTGGCGGCGTACAATGGGCGAGTGAGTGACAGTTCGACATTCTCAGGATTTAATAACCCTTTACTTCTGAGGTTGAAGCTGTTAGCCTTTTGTTGAAGCACGGGGCGGATCCTAATATCGTGAACGACTTGGGGCAGTCGATCGTCGCTGGGGCGGTGTACAAGAATGAAAAAGAAATTGTCAAAGCACTCCTCGAAGCAGGGGCGGATCCTAACTTGGGAAAACCATCGGCACTTGCTACCGCCGAAATGTTTAAGAATGAGGAGCTCATTACGTTGGTCAACAGCAGGATTAGCAATGAAAGGGCTCTCTCTTCGGGTCCGGCTATATGACCTGTGTCCTCATGTTCAGATACATCCTGGACTATCTCGTGAAATATATTCACTTTACTTATCTGGAGTTTCACCAGGAATATGTACGCTATCGAGCAAAGAGGGGCAAAGAAAGGGCATCGAACGATTACCTTTCTGTATGCAATTTTTTGAGATCACCCACAATCTGATCAAGTTTTGGAGAATTCAGTAATGAATTTTCATAAATACTATAGGTGTATTTTACCCCACCTCTACATCCAGCACTAAAGCCTATTTATTTCGATTTAAGAAGAAAAAATACATGGGCGTCCAAAATTGATCCCGAAATAGGAAGATCTCTATTGGTCGCTTGATTGTGTCCTCTCTCGTGTTCAATTTGTGAAAAATCATTGAATCATAAAAGGATCTCATGGTGGTCAGAAAGAGAAGATCGGTGCACTCATCTACATCTGTAACCAAGATGGGGGACACAAGGCTGCTCTGATGGATAGCAATCCATTGATTACTACACTTTCGATACTCACCCTGCGATGATTCCCATCCGTCATGCACATTTATCGAGAATCATTGACTAATACTGCGTACAAGGAATATCGCGACAGTATTCCCTTTGGATACCGTCTCGACAAATTTGAAGGACAGCTGACAATCCTGTTACTTCCTGAACAGGATGAAGAGGGCTATATTCTACCATATTGACTTAGATTTAAATTTCAGCCATTGTGTCTATTGTGCCTGAAGGCAATAGCTAAACCAGGATACATTCTGCATTCAGACGAGAGGCAGTACAAGGGCCCTGGGGGTGTGGCTGTTTGTCGGACGGGCCTCAAGGGACATCTACAAGAAACAAGGAGGATAACCCGTGCTCTACCACAATGCTAAAATGAGGCGATTTCTGCTAGAATAGTTCTATGATCGAGGTTAGTACGGTGACACTGCCTGTACACTGCCTCATTGCCACAGAAGCGCTGTGATTCTTTTCAGAATAGTGGCGATCAACGATATCTAGGAAGCGAACTGAAGCGACCAGGAACTCAATTTGACAGCATTTAAGGACAAAAATGGAATAAATCGAAATGGACCTTGCCGAGTCAAGCCAGTCAACAACGTTCTTATCCGGGAAAATGGCCCTAATATGTAACCCAGGATATATCATCCAAACTCGGGGCAATAAAAGGCTGGCGCTGTCCAGTTCGTATTGTAGACCTCTCCCCCTCACCACCACCCTCCTATTTCGTCGTATTTTACCTTGTCCATCATGAATCCTGGAACGATTAGTATAATTCGGAGGGCTCTGTTTGGTAAGCCATCTCTCCCAACTTCACTCTCCTTTGTTTAATTTTCTTAACAATTCTAGGTGTCGGAGTGTTCTTCTCGTTCATCTGCATAGGCACCGCTGGTCATCTCCTCAGCATTTACGGAAAGGATCATTTCACGGCTCCCGATTATCTTGGTATGGGAGTAGCCGTTTCTGTGATCACCATGGTGCTCGTCGGTGCATCGTGAGTGATAATACTGGACAATTTTTGGTTCTGTTTATTCACCTGCATATGTAGTATTATTGTCGACCTTTTGCGGAAGGGAGCCTTCACATCGATGGTCGCTGTCGAACTAGCTTGGACCTGTGAGTTTTATTGCCAGTCAGTAAGCATTTCCTGGTAACTGACAACTCATGCTAGTCATAATCTCGGTACTATGGGTTGCTTCCGCAGGACTGAGCACATCCAGCTATTCCCTTGGTTGCGTTTTCATTAAGACGAAGGGCTTTATTGTTACCCGCGACAACGGACTCTGCAGTGAAGCACAGGCATTAATTGCTTTCAGTTGGCTCAACTGGTTCCTCTGTAAGCTTGTGCATTCCCTCTTTCGAAAATCTTTCTAAATGTTTCCCTCAGTCTTGGGTTGGTTTGGATTCCTCCTCACTGCCACCATAATCTCCCATACTCGTGGCAATACAAGTGTATGGGTACAATCTGTATCTGGAACTGACTTCTTTGCCTACAAGCAAGTTCCGGCACAACAGGGTGTTCCCCAACAACAAGCTTATGGTCAACAACCGTACAACCCTCCCATGCAACAAGGCGCGCCCATGCAACAGCAATATACTGGTCAAACAATGCAGCAACAGTATACGGGTACTCCGGTCCAACAACCCCAACAGATGGCTTACCCACCTCAAGGTGGATACGTTCCAACCGGCGCACAGGTTTAAACCAGCAACTTCTTTGATTAAAACCGGGATTTTCTCTTTCATACTTCTCCATTGATCGGTTCGAGTGCAAGGTTTCATTAGGAGTAAATTTTATTTTAGTTGTACATTTTCATTCTTTATACCAGCTGCTTTCCTTCAGGGAATATAGAGCGATGTTTGCCTCAAAAGTACCCAGGAACAACAATAGCCTTACTCTAATATGACATTTTCTGCTCACGCCACTGCTCATGACATACGAGTCATGTCAACGAAAACCCATGTGCTTGATAATAAAATCCGGCTATTTTGTTTTCCGTGGACATCACTCGGCCAAATCTAGGAGGATCTTCATTAGATAAATAATATGGACTCTGAGCTTATAATTCGGTATTAGCTACAATGATTACAACAATAAGGATATCGACAGTGAGTAGGATATATATGATCAAGTTATTTTGAAAGCATTAAGACAGAAAAGGAAGTGGGCATACTACAATGGAATGAAGGAAAGCGACTCATCAACGGGAGATCACAGAACTGTGCTGATAATTATTGCATCACACCCAGTTGGTAGCGAAACTGCTTGCTGCGCGAACCGAATTTTCCTGTGAATGAGAATTATAGACTGGTTGACAGCGACCCATCCCCCTCCCACGACCGCGACCACGCCCCCTACCTCTTCCAAATCCACGACCACCAATCTGTTCTGCCGAGCTCGAGGGTTCTTGCACTCTGATGGGAGGTAACGAAGTTACTGGAGTCTTTTCGCGTCGCAAGGCCAATGGAGTTTCGTGGAAGAATAAGTCGTCTGTCACAGTACGCGTCTGGATATTTTCAGGAGATGCCGGTGGTGATAACGGCATATCAATCTTTCGCACATTTGATGCCAGCTTGGAAGGTGTATGAAGTGAGAGTGGGGGAGGAGTTATAAATGACGTTGTACTTGGATGGGACGCCTTCTTTCCGTGCTGTTGCCGGCTGGGTTTGACAGATGGGGTGTTCCGAGACTGAGATGCTTGTAACGACAAAGATAGCGGTGGTAACAATGGGGATGGCGTGAGAAAACCGTCTTTGGCCTCGTATGTCTGTCCAACACGTTAGCCCTCGTCCTGCCTTGAGGAATGGCAGACTCACCTCGCCGTTCTGCTTGGCTTGCTGCACCTCTGATTCACGCCTGAGACGAATTCTTTCTTTATCACGCGCACTTTGCTCGGCTCGGCGGCGTATAGTGGCTTCGTCAAGCTGGAAACTCCAGGTAAGCCTCTAATGGGAAACTGATGCAAAGTCCACCCTCACTTCAACATTTGGTACAGCACGCTTTTTAACAGGTTTCACACGCTAAAACAAGTCAGCATGGTACTATTCGTCAATGTCAAGAGGCATACCTGTTTTTCTACGCGACGAGTAATGTCAACTTTCTTAGCACGTTTTGCCTCCTCGGTACATCTGGCTTCCGCCTCCTCTTGTATGCGCTGCTGCTCCGCTTGTCTCACCGCTTCAATACCTCCAACCTTTTGACGTTCCTCCTCCTCCGTAGCCTTCTGGCGCGCTTCACGACGCATCTTCCGTTCATTACTTCTAGGGAGAGCAGTCTCCCTTAATCTCCTCTTCTCCTCTGCAGCCACAGCTTCTTGGTGCTTCTTCTCCCCCAATTCAGCTTCTACTGCCGCGCGGCGAACACGCTCCTCTTCCTTACCCTTAGCAGCTTCTACAGCACGACGCCTCTCAGCTTCCTCGAACAATCGTCTTTCCTCTTCGAAATGCAACCTCTCATCTTCTAAACGGCGCCTTTCGTCTACCAGACGACGAGCCTCAGTCTCGGCTTCCTGACGTTTCCTAGCCAGCTCCAGGATCTCTCGGCATTTGGCTTCTGCGGCCTCCTGTTCACGTTTACGAATGGCCTCCTCTGTAGCGCGTTTCTCCGCTCGTTCTTGTTTCTTTCGGAGATTTGAGGCCGTTCTTCCTTTCTCCTCAGCAATGCGACGGGTCTTTTCTTCGGCTTTGGCGGCGGCCTCTCTGGCTTCAGCGCGTTTTCGGATAGCCTTTTGGCAAAGAATACGGCCTTGCTCGTCAATGTCGACAGTCACTGGATCACGTGTAGGAGTGAATCCTTTCTGTAATCTGGGTGTAAACGGGATAAGACTAAAGAGTTACAAACCGACGAACCTTCGTTAACAGGATTTTCTTGATAGCATCCCAATTCTCTTCCTTGAATTGTGAAGGATCTCCGCGCTTCGTAGGGAAGATATGAATCTCTCCCTGCTCCCAAGATCTGATGACATCATGGACCGTAGCGTCTTTGAGCACGCATTGTACCATCTCTGAGCTTCCGCTGGCAATAGCCAGTTGCAAAGGCGTACGACCGTCAGCAGCAGCTTTCGAAGGATGGCAGCCTTCCAGGGGTCTTATATGGTACCTATCGAGGAACCACTTGGCTGCAGCCATGTTACCATGTAGGATCGCCCGATGGAACGGAGCTAGATTGCTGCGGTCGAGGAGGTTGGTCTGTGCACCTATAATACGAATCGTCAAGAAAACAACTGGGTTAAAGAAAGGGAGTGTCTTACCGCGACGAAGAATAAAGTCAAGCAAGCTACTGTCTTCGCAGTAGGCAGCTGCAACGTGCAACATGGACTCATACTGCGCCCCTTCCTTCACCTTTACTCTAGGGTGCTCCGGGGCCGTGACATCCAGATCGAACCTTCCTATAGTGACCTTCATAGCTGCTGAATCCCCCGCTCTTCCTTGCACAAATGCAAGATGGTGCGACGTTGCGTGTTGGCTGTCGGCTCTAACCTTCTCTAGAGCAAGTCTCTCCTTTTCGCGTCTCTCTTCTTCAATTTCACGGTCTATAACACGGTATGAATCCCAATTAATCAACATAAACGATATGATGCTTACCTAGTTGTCGAACCCGTTCCTGGTATGCTTCATTTACTGCCTGTTGCTTCTTCTGGTTTTCCTCTTGCCGTTTCTGCGACTCCGCAAAACCATCCGAGAAGGTATAAACTCCACCTCCAAATGCACCACTCCGTTGCTCACGGTATCCTAAAGAAATCAATAATTAGAATCTCAATAACCTGAAGAACGCTTAAATGCAGCAAACTTTTTGCCCTTGCGTACGAAAAGCGCCCAAATAGCGTTTCCTCAAACATGAATCTGTCACCGAAATCAGCTGGATTAAAAATAAGCAATTGGCGATGAACTTCACCTAAAAAACATCTCTGCTTCAAATTCATCCAAAGGCACTTCATCTTCTTCGGTATAACGTCGTCCCCCAGACGGATTTTGAGGCCCCTTCGTCCAAGTATTATTACTCCACTCTGGGTGATCGTAATGCTTCTGGCAAATCTCCCAAGCCTTGCTAATCTGTAATAAACATAATTTAATACCATATTTTCGAATTTGAGACCAAAAGACACGTATACGCGCCTTCTGAAAGCGAAGAGTGGCTGTTGAGTCGCCAAAATTGCGATCTGGGTGGTGTTGAAGTGCAAGTTTCTTGTACGTGCTTCTGGCGACCTCGACGGACACGGCTGGGTCTATTCCAAGTGTTTCGAAAGCCTGAAGAACTTCGGGTATGAGGCCCATAGTGGTGGAGACAACCACGGTCTTTGTGGCCTTTTACACATTCGTCACGCGTGACTCGCGCCCATTTATGGACTAGCGGAAATAAAGTCAAACAATGGTTGAATCCTAACAAAATGTGACTGATATATTCGACAATTGCCCTTCCATGTAATGAGAATTTCTGCAGTATGTAGTTTTTCAAAATTTACCAGAATTTTCAACGTCTCACTTCCAATACAAATTCAAATCCCAGGAACAAACTGGTTGCGTACCAAAAATGATAGGATCCGTTCACTGAATAGCCAATGTTCCAAAAAAAGTTTCAGAATATATCGGATTGTCATAACGATAATCGCCACTCGATATACCACACAAGACTGGTCACTCCTCCCAGTAACTCAGTAGTGCTGGAGCATCCAGGCTTTGTGCTCCTCATCGGAAAGCTTGAAGACGATGTCTCCTCGTAGCTGATCGTAAATCTTCAGTACTATACGAGCATCAATGCGTTGGAAAGGTCTCACCCCAGTGGCAGAAAGGTATTTCTCCACAAGTTCCTTTCCCAAACATATGGAAAGCTCCGTATCCTTCTGTAAATTATATCTCGCAGCCTCGTTGCTCAAAGGTATCCTGGCAGCGACTCCTATCTTCTCCCTCTTTTCGTCGTTGTTATCAGCAGAGATAACCTGTTTGTCTGGAATATTCAACCTCAATCCTTTCCGAATTCCAAGAAGACCAGCTTGCAGCATCGCCGCCACACCAAGGTAAGGATTTCCAGTTCCATCGGCAATATTAACTTCGAAGTTCCAGCCTTGCTCCTTACTGCGATAGAGACTGACTGGAACTTCTAGGTTATTGCTGCCCCAGCAAACCCAAACGACATCGTGCGCATGGACATTGGGCCGGTAAGACGCTGGACTGGCGAGCGTGAATGCGCATATTGCGGGGAGATGGTCCAGGAGAGACCTGAGGAAGGATGCTTCCAGCTCAGTAATGGGTGCTACGGAGTCGATTGGACTCTCTCGTTCAGTGAGAAGCGAGATACGGGTATGAACTGTGGATCCATCTGCAAATATTAAGAATTAGCCATCCAGAAATTTATGGAAGGGAGACCAATCACATTGTCTCGCAGAAGGCTTTGGGAAGAATGAGGTTTTAAATCCATACTTCTCAGCTACAGTGGAGATAATTTCCCGAGTAAGAATGAGGCCATCTACTGCTTCGAGTGTGGGTAAAGGACCTGTAACAATTTCGAACTATTAAAACATTAGATGCCATCCAAATTAATATATATATAGAATACCTGTCCATCCCGAGCCTCAGAATGATATTCCTCGAGGATGATTCCAGAAGTCTCCAAATCTGCAGCAATTTCGTCCAATGTTTCTGCTGTCTTTGTTCCGTACGCTGGGCCAGTCACTGGTGTATTACTGTCTCCACCGAGAAACACGAATATAATCCTGAAGCCAACCAAGAATACAATCCCATCCTTCTCTTTTGCCTCTCCAGCGATAAAAACCATCCAATGAACAAGAAAGTTAACTTGAAAGATAATGACCTTACTCAACAATTCGGTTTAATGTATTCCTCGGACAAATCGCCAATTTCGACAACCCAGAGGATCCCAGCTCTGATACCCTTTCCTCCAAGTTACCCATTGCAAACGCGTGCCCTTTCCGGTACGAAGGTGGCCTCAGACTGTGCCAATCAATCTCCAAAAGGTATTCGCCAATGGAAGAAAATGCCGGAGAGGTGGTACCATCGAGCATGCCCAAACAAGCTTTCGTCAGACTGACTCCTGCTCGAGGAGCCGCAGAAGAGTTCGACACCATTTCTTTTATCCGCTCGATTGGGATAATGCGGCGTCTGATAATGTTGTTATAGTCGACGAAATGAATTCGAATGAATCGTGTTCTAGAGTGCTCAAGGGTGTTCAGGGTACGTTTCACATTAATTTTACCGAGAGGCGAAGAAGGACCAGTGGTAGGTATCGCGGATAATAACGGAGGATCGGAAGGCAGGCCCAGTTTATATAACCGGTTCGAATTATGATAAAAGACGTTTTCGACGATCTTTGCGGCTTGTGATTCTGTCATATCACCTTGCGTTACCGAATGGGATAGTACCTGACCAGAATAGTATTGACAAGAAAGTGTCATCAACCAAACTAAACTCATAGATATCATATCTCAACGTACCTCGTACAATGTTTCTCTCACTTGAACGACAGCTAGATAATAACTTTCGGGCCACCAATGTCCATCGGCTGGGAATATATGATGCTAATAAGAAATATGAAAAGAGAGATACAAAGACTTACTAGACCATAGAAGCTTATTAGTGGGAGTCAATTCCAGGACCTGTCGAATAATTGAGGTTTGACCATCACGACTGACCATCGGGAAGACTTCTCCGAAATCCACTAAAGGAATATGGATCTGCGTAGCCGGATAGAGATTAAGAAAACATGGGCTTACAATAGACATTCTTATAAACCGAGGCAAGATATCCAGCTTCCCGCGAGAATGGATAGCTCGAATGTAGAAGAACGATGATAGCGTCAGGGTGTTCTTTTATCAACGCTTGCATGATAGCAGGGTTCGATTTTGTCAAGGTGATATCATTCTATTAATTAAGTTGTCTGGTTAAATATTGAACATCGAGGACCATGAAGATGCTTACGTCACCGAGTCCAGTATGGAATTGAACTGGAGAAAGAAACGTCAAAAAATGTAGTAAATTGACTTAAAATAGTATATACCTGGCTTCTTCGATATGGCAGAGACCTTTAACACACAGTTTACGATGAAGTCATTTAAGGCTTTGTGAGATACACGCAATCGACCCGTTTCTTTGAAGGATTGCAATGCTATCTTAAACTGTTCCTCCGTGTCTTCTGGGGAGAACTTTTGGACATCAAGACCAGTTCTGTAACAGACTACGGACTTCAGAATGAAACGGATCAGAAATATCCAGAGAAAGTGAGAGACTCTGGTATACCTTGAAGCCAGTAACATCAGGATCACTGCTATGGGTGTCAAGAGCTTTCGAAAATGCTTCAGCAAAGTCCCGAAAAGTATCTCTCCCATCCGAAGCGAGACCTTTTATTAAGTCCTATTAAACCCAATTATTACTATCGAAATACTCGGTAGGATTCGGAGATACCTGCGCGAGAACTTCTACTCGGATAATCCGTTTGGTTGGTGAAGATGTGAGTCGATCGTGCCATTTATAGTCATAACACAGGTCTGGGATATTGTCCATTAAATCGTCTAGTAACAACGAAGCAATCCCAGTTGGTTCAAAGCAGATTCGACAAAGTTCTTCATAAGGTAAAGCATTTCGGGCCGCCCGAACTGCCTCCATCGTAGGTTCGCAACGGAAGAGTTTTGCAAGCTGAAGAACCGCTCGATATGAGGCGATGGCCATGGGGGAATCCCCCAATGCATCTCCTTGAGCCTCTGTTGTTATTCCATGAAGTTGATATGAGTCCTTTTGTGAAGCATTTAGCAGGTTATGGCAATGGTTATCGATTATAGGATAGCGAAATGTTGCAGCTTCCAACAGTGAGACTTTAAGGCTACCTTTGTTATACTGCATACCAGTAACGGAGATTAGTGAAGTGATGGCGATGAGAGAATTGTGAAAGGATAAACTAACAGAGACAGATAGATGAACTTCGATATGAAGATGTCGTTTCGTGATTGGTTGGTTTTCTGGCAGTTCAGAGAAGCGCCAGAGCGGAATTATTTTGACATTTACCACCAGACTGGTCAACTTTACATCGAACATATGAGCTTTAGACAAGTGAGTGTGCTTGAGGTACTTTTTTTCTTTTTGGAAGCTCACATAGGCATAATGGCCGAACCACGCACGAGTATATTCGCACTGCCGCGTTATACGCGTACGCCTAAACACACTGCAATGAATCTTCTCCTTTCTGCATTCGTTTCTTCTCATTTCGCGCAGAGGATACCTCAACTGAGGTACCAATTCTTTGAACTGGCGTTAGTTTTAGGAAACAACAGCATGGTGATGTCGGAGCCAGAGTCCAAGAGGCCCTTCTATGACCCAATGGCCGACTAAAGGTAAAGTCACCTTCCTTTTCAAAATTGCATATCTTCTGCATTCAGATGAATTGCTGAAAAACCCACAATAATACGTGTGAGGTTATCGGTTTGATTTTCTTGGTAACTCCTTCCCACATTACCGGAATAGCAAATTGACTCCAGTAGTTAGACCCTCAACAGACAAAAGATATAACCTTGCTTCAGAGGAACAAAGAGCGACACGGCCTTTTATCCGCGCCTTCGCGGAAGATTCCTATATGTTTGGAATAAATGAATCTCTTTCCACAGTGTCTCTTTCAACCTTCTTCACTTCGGTTCAGAAAGCATGTCAAAGCGATGTCATCCACGGTTTCATTTGAAGCATTGTGGACTTCTGGTCAATCTTGGGCTTCAGTGTGGGGCATCGGTTTTACCTCGATCTCGCTCTGTCCCAGAGTCTAAACGTTTAAGTAAACCACAGAAGAAGGGCGGTGGAGTATTCAAACGACATACGTCTCCGGCTACAAGCATCGATGATGCCTTCGATATGTAAGTCACGAGCGTTTCATTTGCGAATATGGCTGACGCTCTATCAAGAGCATACTTTGTAGAAATTATAATTGGATCAGTCCCACTCTCTAAGATTTGGTGAGAGTCGTCAGCAAGGCTAAAGGATCTAACTGACCACCTTGAATTCTTAGATGCTGACGCAGGAGATCTCTTCGCTGTCGGCTCGGGTTGCCATATTAAGATCTGCCCAAACATTATGACTCCGACAGTAATAAAAACATCAGATTTTACTTCAACAGGAGTGGGTGTTTCTCTTACATTTACCCACGGTACTTCTGCGAAAGGGACCGTTGTCGATGGCCCTGTACGTAGCGAACTTCAACTCTACAAACCTCTTCTTTTTAGCTGCCAACTAAACGGATGTCGGGCTCCCAGGTCCTCAGGGTCATAGTTCCCATTATCCGCCTCAGTATTCGGTGTTGTTGAACAAGATTTTACGTCTTCACTTCCGCTTGACGCTGAACCCATCAACAAGCTGGATTTTATAATAGAAATAATAGAAACATAGCCACCATTGCGTTTTTTCCACACTTATTACTGAATTGGCAGCTTGAATATCCTACGTTTGCTGTGAGTAGATAACTTGTGTTCTTCATGATGCTTGACTATTGAACTTCAGGTGACGTTGGAACGTGAAACCTTCAACATAGGTGGCAATGTTGGACAATTGGCACTTGGGAACTTACCGGATGGAGTCTCAAATAATTATTTGACTTGGATACCCGTTGGGTTAAGGCCTATTGAAGAAGTTGGACCGATACCATCAACCATCGCACCAAACGAGGTAAATTCATATCTGGGAGCAATTAAACAGAATCTAATAGTTTCTATCCGTTAGTTTACCCTGTGTATGTTGTTTTCATTTTTCACAGGAAACTGTGCCATATGGGTTTTCCTATCTGGTTAGCAATTGCGAAATTGCAATCGATGATGTTTAATAAATGGAGAGCTGCTCCCCAAGCCCGCAACCCTCAACGCCAGTGGTGGGTGTTTCGGAGTTATCGATTCACTTAGTACACAATTATTGGTATATTCTATTCCCAATTGATCACATCACTGATCTTAGGGAACTTCATTCCTTGACGGCCTGCAGACGCGGTGGGAAACATTCTCCAGAAGATAAGTCCCAATCCCAATCCTGACCCGAACATCCCGTCTGCTATTTTCTGCCGGTCAATATTACCTCTGTTTTGGGAGGGACGCATTTTCAGGTCGACCCCAGAGACATTCTTCCCGCTGCAACCTCGACGTCTGACTATAACACCTTTGCTTTAACGGAGAGGGGGTCCAGTGGAGACCCTTCCACTTGTATTATTGGGATCCCTTTCACGAGAGTGTCAGTCATAGCTAATTATTTTGACTTCTTAGCTCATTAATTACTACTAATTCCAGTAACTTCATCTCGTTTACTTTGGGAATCTAACAACCACCAGTGGATCCTCCTCGAACAAGCTTCCTGTCCACGGCGCCGAATAATGCAGATGCTCTGTATAGTTCTGTTATCAGCGCTGTTAATACAGCATCTAGTAGATTGCTTCCAGGTAAGCATCAAGTCAACTCCATGCAAAACCAGTACCAAGTTTTCGGCAGCTTCGCTCCTTGTTCCAATCACTGGAGTTTTCGAGGGCGCGTCGACCAAGGCAGATGGGTTCCTCAAGCAGCTGCCTTCCCTGCTGGTTCATGATGTGAGATAGTTGAGCAGGGGCATTTTTCAGAAGAGCAGGGGAATTATCAAAATTCCGCCGGGATTTTGGCCGCCATTTTCTTCACTCGAAGAACGTTAAACTTTGATTGGCTCAGTCTATTTATTATTATTATTAGAAATATTTGGACGCTTGTATTGTGTTAGACTCAGCTAGCGTCTCTATCTTATAATGTATTATATACAGATAATATGAACATTTTGCTTTCCTTCATTTTGAAGTCAACACTTCAGTAATTGTCAGTAACAACTCCATTGTGCCTGGGTCACTTGTTCAAATTTAGTAATTTTATTACGTTTCCTGTACTTCAAAGTGTGTTTAGATTAACAATCCGGATGTTGGTAAAGTGATCTTGACATTACCGAATTTTCTCAACAGATTCACAATGAACAAATTGATGCGACAAATGGTGTGACGTCACGGAAGAGCGCCCGAGGTTCTCTTCTTCAGTGTCTTCTGGACTTTGAAGGCTGTCAATCTCATCCGATGCATCGACAAAGAAGATTCCATCTACTTTTTATGAATAACTCCTCTGGTGTCAAAATTTCTTAGAGCTCTCTATGACCGTCTGCTCTATTTACCGAAGGTCTCAGAAACTAGGCTTCTGTCAGTCTTGGTTCTTTGCCCAATTTAGCATATCAGGGACGTGAAGATGTGGCTACGGCTTCAAGTGTCCATGATCCTCCATGGACTGCCTTACTGAGGTTTCGCCTCTGGGTTGTGATATCACATCAGCGCACCATCTCAAGGGTGGTGCTCTTCAACGGACGCTGCAAGCTCATTGGAAGATATTTCTCCGTATATCGAGGGCACCAACTAATTTGAAAATGTCTATGGAGGATCCTTTATAACCAAAACTTTATCTTCATCTTCATTATTTCTGAATCTGGCTCCTCTGTAATGGCTGACAGGCTGACAACCAATGTTCTTTCACCGAGCCAGAGTCGAGGTCTTCATCGTTGCACCAGTATCTCGTTAAACATTTCGAAATGCGCCTAATTTTGTTGTGAAGTTCTTCGTATTCCCTGAGAGTTTCTTAGATTGGTATCACTCATCAAATCCGTTGAGGAAGGCCAGAGGTCTTTTACAGAAATTTCCATCTGATCCATCAGTTCCACATATCAAGGATGTGTATCTGCCAGGTTGTCATTTCGGTTTCCAAAGGTGACTGCTTCGACCGAAGAAAAATAGCAAGAAAAGGCACCTAGATTTCCTAGGTAGAGGATGGTGGGTATTTTAGATCCAAAATGCATACAAATAAAACATCCTTCCATAACGAGGACATCATTTAGTCTAGTGAATGTGACTTCAATTCAAGAATCTGTTTCCTTGTATAAATAAGCTGCCGCCACTATGAACTGCTCGAACGCACTTCAGAAGAAGCCTCATTCGGCACTCAGAGTTCTTGTCGACTTCTAGGACAGATATAAGAAAGATCCAGAGGATTCCTGCTCTGCACAATGGCCATGGGATGGGGACTGCATCCTTTCTTTTGTCAAAGGTGTGTAATCAGAGCGCCGGAGCAAGCTACGGGCAAAGCCGAACCGGGCGCTTCCTCCACACTCACTCCCCTCTGCTCGCTGCCCTCCTCGATGAGCAACTATCCTGCTACAGCCCCGGGCAACCAGCTCAACCGTGTCCCAGAGGAGACTTCGGGTCCTCATGGTGACGTAGACCAGCAAGGGAACGAGTTCGATATCCCCGTTTCACGTCCTCCAGAACCCAGAGCATCTCGTCCGCGGCCTGTCTCGATGCCACCACAGGCCTACAATGCACCTGTGCCTGTCGATCCCGCTGCGATAAGGAGGTCTACTGATGAAGCTAGAACTAGACAAGAGGGTCAACCGAGTTCAAGAAGTAGTCGTAGTTCCAGCAAGATTCTGGGGGATTATACGCTTGGGAAGACCCTGGGACAGGGAAGCATGGGTAAAGTGAAGCTAGCGCAGCATAATGTTACTGGGGAGAAGGTGAGTGGGTTATATGAGATTATATGGATGGATGAATTGACTGTGTCTTGGTTTAGCTTGCCATCAAAATTGTACCTCGGGGACAACCCACGCCTTTGCCAGCGGGCGCAACTCAAGATGCTATAGCGAAGCAGCAAAGTAAGGATGCGTCTAAGGAAATACGAACAATTCGCGAAGCTTCTCTGTGTCTTCTACTCCATCATCCATATATATGTGGCATGCGGGAGCTTATTGTGCATCAGCATCATTATTATATGGTGTCTGAGTACGTCAATGGTGGCCAGATGCTGGACTATATCATCTCTCATGGTCGTCTGCGGGAACGGGTGGCTCGCAAGTTTGCCAGGCAGATTGGCTCAGCACTCGAGTACTGCCATAAGAACAGTGTCGTCCACCGTGATCTCAAGATCGAGAACATCCTGATATCCCATACAGGTAACATCAAGATAATCGACTTTGGTCTATCCAACCTCTATAACCCCGGCAGCTCTCTTTTCACATTCTGTGGATCTCTTTACTTTGCTGCCCCGGAACTCCTCCTTGCCAAGATGTACACTGGCCCCGAGGTTGATGTGTGGAGCCTTGGTGTGGTTCTTTATGTACTTGTATGTGGCAAGGTTCCCTTCGACGACGAATCCATGCCTGCTCTTCATGCCAAAATCAAACGCGGCCTGGTCGAATATCCCGTTTGGCTTAGCGCAGGTAAGTGGGCTATCATCACCGAATTTATGTTCCTGAACGTTTCCTAGAATGTAAACATCTCCTGTCCCGCATGCTTGTTACCAATCCCGCATTACGTGCCACGCTTCATGAAGTGCTCAACCACCCATGGATGACGCGAAACTTCTCTGGTCCCCCTGATCCCCACCTCGTGCACCGGGAACCGCTCCGGGTCGACGAGTTGGATATGAATGTGATCCGGGGCATGACAGGATTCGAGTTTGGTACACCGGAAGAGATTCATACACGTTTATCTGGTGTTCTTGAATCCGATGCGTATGTACGAGCCGTTGCGAACTGGAGTCAGCGACGGGGAGGGATGACACTCAATGGAGGGTCATCGACGTTCTCTTTTGACTCTGGCACAGGACCAATTAAGGACCAAAAGCCTCCGGCTACTCCTAAGAAACGTTTCTCTGGATTCGATTTCTATCGGCGCAAGTTCTTCTCCTCGAATACGTCACCTCCAAGTACGCCAGCTAACAAAGGTTCTCCCGCGTCATCTGGAACATCGGTAATGAATTCAGATTCTTCCTCTAATCAGCTCATCGACCCAACTCATGGCTTCCATCCACTCATTTCCATTTACTATCTCGTTCGGGAGAAACAAGAACGAGAACGAGTCTTCGGACCTGGTATCTTTGCTTCATCACAATTATCCCTCCAGTCGCATGTCGTTCCAGTCCGAACGCCGACTACCGAGCTGGATACATCTGCACCTCCTCCTTCCTCCTATGTCCCACCTACAGCCGCTTCGGCTCCGCCATCCTCCACCCGCCATTCGGTTGATCCCAAGAAGGCGGACTACAACATGCCATTACCTCGGTTGCCTGCACCTGAGTCGTCCCATTATTCTGGCATGTCTTACGATATTCCTACGTCGATCGCCTCTCCATCACCTACCGCCTCAGCATTCTCACCACAGCCACAACCACGTACGCACGAACTTCCCTTATCCGTACCTCCATCTCCAGGACCAGCAACAACCTCCACAGTGCCAACTGCCATGCCACGAGCGCCGCCGGTGTCTACCCACAGGCGTAGTCACAGTCTCAGCCAACGGCAATCCGTTGTACGACCATGGAATGGTCCACAGAGTGCTATGCCTGAAGTGACGACGTTTAAAGAGCGAGAAGAAGAATTAGCCAAGCAGCAGCAATCACAACAGACTATTCCCACTGTTGAGATTCAGCGCCCTGTGCAACCTGCCTTGGATACCTCTAGCAATGGCGCGAGCACAAATGGTGCACATGCGGAGAAGGAAAAGGACAAGGACCTACCTGACCAGCCTCCCATGAGTCCAACGGCATCGCTCGCCCGGAGATTTGGCAGTTTACTGGTTGGTTCGAGGGGTGATGGTCATCGCTCTAGCAAGCGGACAAGTATCCTCAGCATCTCGCCCCGGCTATCCACTGAGGAGAAAGAGCGTGAACATGAAAAGGAGAACCAGCCCCGTTCTTCCCCTGTGCCCATTCCCGAGGCCAAGCCCTTACAGTCTTTGAGAGAGAGTTCCAGCCAGCCTTTTGGATCTGTTCATAGACGTGCTGCGACGATTCTTGATCCTGCTGGGAGAACGGCGAGACATGAACGGAGAAGTAGCATGGGTGCTGCTTCGTTTATGGGCCATACTCTTGGACGAAGGACGAAGCCCCCATCTAGTGCTGGCGGTACGGCAACTCCGGGTCTAACCAATACAGAGCGGTTTGAGAGGTTGAATGAACAGGAGGGTGAGAAGGTAGACGAGCAGGGCAGTATTGTGAATGGACACGATGCTGAGAGGAGACGTGAGGAAGAACCCTCGAGCGATAAGGATTTTAAGCCTGTCTTCTTGAAAGGCTTATTCAGGTCCGTAATTGTCCCTGCATAACGAATGGAGTAAGAGCTCTAATCTTTCTTATTCTTATTTTTCGTTCAGTGTGGCGACTACTTCTACAAAGTCACCGTCGGTGATCAAGTCAGACGTTCGGCGCGTTTTAGAGCGCATGCAAGTGCAATATCGCGAGGCCAAGACAGGATTTGAATGCATTCATTTGCCTTCCATCGATCTTTCTACTTTGACCGAAGCGCAAACTCAGAGGTATCAGCAGCAACGGACAATCAAGCGAAAGACATCCAAGCCTTTGAAGGGCAAGGAAAAGGACCTTCCCTTCCCGGAAGAAAAAGAGAAGGAACAGCCGACAATTGGGAGCAGTGGATCCTCTTCCTTTTTCAATACCAACATGGGTGCGGCGTCAGCTGCCAATGCTAATGCCAACCAGGCAGCTGGCACTGGTTCTGGTACTGAGCAAAGATCAGAATCGCCGCAGGGACAACTCCAGGAGTCTGACCCGAATTTGTCGCAGCAACAGTCGACGTCGACGTCCAAGTCCAGGTATCTGCCCCCGATTCCACGCGATTTTGCCACGATGCCGCAAGGTAGTGCCGCGCAACATCCGAAAGATACTTCACAAATGTCTGCAGAAGAATCATATAATGAAGCTTTCAACGCTTCATTGCAAAATAGTCTGGCTGTTCGCTTTGAAGTTAATATTGTGAAGGTGAGTTAGATTGTTTCCCTGAGATGACCTCAGACTGAGGAGTTGTAGGTTCCATGGCTACCACTGCATGGTATTCAGTTCCGTAGAGTGGGTGGCGATGGCTGGCAATATCAGATGCTCGCACGGCGCGTCTTGACAGAGCTCAAGCTATGATCGCCATCTTCACAAATCTTCTGTTGCGCGGCGGAAGCCGACACGACTGCATCGGGTTACTTTTACTTAGCTCCATGCCCACCACCTTCAAATACGCGACCCACAATTCGATGGCTACCTGCACACGCTAATAAAACACCTGAACGATCGAAATGCAATAACCTTCGGCTTTTCTACTTATTTTTTTCTTTTTCATCATATCGCGTTTGGCGCTCACACCGGACTCATGTTAGCCCCAAATTTCTCGCATGCGCAATCCACATTCCCTTCATTCCCTCTCTCT
>Ga0157379_10001297_pt1 | contig 20354 bp, 22 predicted proteins | sample S25metaG_FD_121802 | JGI IMG/M metagenome (GOLD analysis project Ga0157379, IMG submission 121802) | Switchgrass rhizosphere microbial communities from Kellogg Biological Station, Michigan, USA - S2-5 metaG | ecosystem: Host-associated > Plants > Roots > Rhizosphere > Soil | place: USA... | reverse complement strand
AGTCGCTAGTGCATCTGTTGACACTTACGGAAATAGTCTCCAGGTCTCGTCTGCAACCATCAAAAATGGATTTTCTATGACATCCTTGATCTGCACCCAAAACAGTATTATCTCTCTATCGGTCCCTGGCACCTCTCTGCTCCCATGCTTATATATGAACCTGGTATAGTTTGAATGGAATAAATCCGGCGACACCATTCCACCTTCAGCCACAATCTCTCAGTTCAGAAATTTGATTGAAAGAATACTTTTCGGTTCATTGTCGATCAATCCATGCGGATCTTCCAAAATTGAAGTAGAACGACCGCTCATGGAATCTTGGGAAAATCTTGAAAATGGTGTTTCCGAAGGCTCTCACGTTTCTTCACACATCCCTGAAGTATAGCAACAATCCAACAACCGCTATGATCCCTTTCAACTGGCAGGTTTTCTTCAGCACGGCAATCGGATGAAAAGATGGCGGTAATACCCCAGATGATGACTCGAAAGTGGAAGTGGGCATGCACGAAATTTAGCCACACGGCATTAAACAACATATCAATGATCTTATTATTTCAAAAAATAAATTTACTAGGGCTGAACAGATATCAAGGAGCGGTAGTCGGAATCTGTTGCAGAGCCATGTAAAACCTTCGGTAAAACACGTAAGTCTTTTTCAATTAAACACTAGGACAAAATGAGCTCAACATTCTAGTACTTACCTTTACTATTCTACCCCTTAGTAAGACAAGGATTTCTAGACATTTGTCGAGTTCGTGTCTGTTAAATTACCCCAAGCCTGCTTATAAGGCTGGTATCTCCCATGAATTATCCGCAATGTGACGCAGTTAGCATCACAGCATCGGCCTTCAAATTCGTCAGGAATCACTTGGGGATCACCGACTTCACTGGGGTAACAATATGATGCGTGATCTAACTTAGAAGACAGATTCGGCGATATCCTGTCAAATACAGACCCCAGAGGTGCAATAGGATGTATGATTCAACACCTCGAGGTATGCGAAGCCCCACAGGCCCGGTGTCTCTTTCCTCCGGCTGAATCCTACGGACCTGGAATGGCTACTTAGAATCCTGCTATCTTCTTTGTGAAGATATAGGAACCTTTCTATGAATAAAAATTACTACTCTATGCATGGCTATTTCCACGGTTTTCTCCGAATCCCTCACATACCCGGGTTCTGCGTCGGTTTCGCTAATTGTTTACATATTAGGGTGCCTCTAAGTCTTCTTCTTTGTGCATGACCTTTTTTTTTTGGCAATCTTATCGTATGCACCTATTATGCTCATCCTGGTATGCTTCACAAATGGCAGTTGGCTCCGACTTCAGTTAAATAAACGCAAGCTATTATTTTGCATGCTTAAAACCCAAAACTAAGGGTATCAACGGAGATAGTAATTGGAGACGCGCTGATAAGGTCTCCCCGAAGGATGGGCCCAAATTGTGACTTTGCCCCATCTTCGGATCCGACCTCACAGATTACCCAGCTTCTTTCGACTCTTCTTTGGCATCTTCTCTATTTCTCTCTCCGTCGCTTGTATCGACCGCCGCTGAATCGGGGGGTCCGTAGTAATGGTTGCGCCCATGCACGAGATACCACCCTGCACTTAGAACCATAAATCCAGCAAAAACTACGCTGGCATAATCTTGTTTGGAGTTTTTATTTTTGGATGGTCATATTGAGAGAAGACCCCACTCACTCATAGTTGTCTTCTGGACCGGTAAAAATGCCGGCATGCAGAAGAGCACAATAAAGAAGAGAACCCAGGAGAGTGCAACAACGTTCGCCACAGCACCAAGGGTACCCCAATAATAGCGAGCTCGTGCTACTTCGGTGCGTCCTTGCCACAGACTAATCCCCACAGGAAGCACGTATGAGACTCCGAGACAAATGGTGCCCACACCAGAAAATGCATTGAAAGCAGCCGTGGATCCTACATGAAGTCACGATTGATCAGACAGATTTTATTTCCCCGTGATTGGCACACACCAAGAAATATTAAACCAAGTAACATTTGAATACCAGTGGACAGGAGGAGTGCATTCACTGGTACGTCTAAACTTTTATTCACTTTTGCCCAGTATCTTGATCCAGGAATGGCATTGTCTCTAGCAAATGCCCAGGTGGCTCGCGAGGCTGCGGTGGAAATACTAATCGCGCAAAAGACGGCGATACCAATAACTAAACCTATATTCAGAATATGTAGCTGGAGGGAAATGAATAAAGAAGCTCACTAAGAAAGAATAAACCAAATCCACCGCCTTGAGATCCCATAATTAATTGGAACATTAAAGGGATTGGAATACCAGAAGGGACTAATAACTCATTAGTAGGGTGATCATCGATGTCTTTACGAGCGCTTACCAGCCAGTAGGGTGTCAATGTCTGGTAATGTAAACATAATTGGAAGAAGGAAGAACAGCCCGGAGATCATGCCAACAACTACTGAATAGACCATCGCTCGTGGTACTTGGATTTCTGGTTCCTTGACTTCCTCGGCCATACTTGCAATCATTCCAATAGCCGCATAAGTATACGCAGGTGGGAGTAATCCTAAATAAATTGAGATATCGAATGAAACGTTAATCCAGAAGCTATACATACCTATGAAGAAGCTGAATCCGTGAGGCCATCCAGACAGGGAACCATCGTAATGCCCCAGCGCAAATGCAGCTGTATGCCTTCCTTGCCTCGCAGTCGCTGATAAGGCAATGAGAATTATGATGATGCTGGATTTGAATTTTTGAGAAGTCAATGGTCAAATACTTTGGTTGTGATGAAAATGCATGCCTAGCGCCAGTCCACCACGCGCAAATTGTCTGAAAGAGGTACGGTCAACTCCAAACGCCTCAACTCATGGAAAATGCCTTACGTCAATCGCGGGTAGCCATCGATTTCCAAAAATACAGACAATCATCGTAAGGAGTGTTACTGCCCAAAATATCAGTACCACTTGATACGGCTTGGCCTCCCATTCGGGGTGATATATGCCAACCGCTGCAACAATGAAAATGGCAACTCCTGCAGACTCGTGGTCAGTCTACGGGATATCTAGAGAATATTGAGGGAGACTCACCGAAATTAACCGATAGAGCAATTGTCCAATTTCCAGTAAGAGATATCCATCCTGGAAAGTGCAACGGAAACGGAAACGAATATAAATTTATTATTATGTTTTCTTTTTCGATATTAACGCGCCTGTTATCCAAGACATGAGGGTCTTATATTTTGGTGGTGCTAATTGATAAGCCCAATCTATGTGGGCGTCTATGAAAAGGCGTTCGGCAACGAAAGTGAAGTACTTACAATACGGGCCAGCGGAAGTGGGAAATCGAGACGCTATTTCTCCAAGAGAGATGGCTAAACATTCCACAACAAGTGAGATGAGAACCCAGCCCTATAAATAAGTGAGAAATTCAACGACCTTTGAGGGCAGAAATTGAATGAAATATCCTACCCAAATAATTGTCGCAGGCTACGATAACTCCAACTCAGTAATGTATATGTTATAGACCTTGTACTCACACCTCCCCCAAGAAGCCCAGTTGAGAATGGGGCAGATAATCCGTAAGCTAAAAACTTTAACTTCTCATATTGTTCTATAAGACGGAAGAACTCACGAACGGCCATAATTGCTAAGAATGCGGTAAATAGTCAGATAGAAATGTAGCAATTTCTATAGAGTGATCATACCCAAAGACACTGAAGAAACCGACGGATGATTAACCGTGAAATGAACACAGCAAGACTTCCAATACTCACTGAATAAGATGTGGAATAGACCGCGATTCTAATGGGCGTAACGTCAGTTAGGATGATTACTCCAATGTTATGGGCGCACCCTCAACAGCTCCTCAGAGTACCCCAGCGCGCTGAGGTCGGCCTGGGCTTTGGAATACCCATTTTCATTGGCAGGACTTGCAGAGGTTTTCTTCTCTGTATCTGACATGATGGGGAGAAAGAACGTCGAAGTCGGAAGGCAAGAATCGAATGATCCATTGTGGAAGCCCCATCAGGTCCGAGACTCGGCTCTGCCGCCAAGCGAATAAACATGGGATTTAGAAGACCATATCTATTTCTGTTAGTCCCAGAGATGGAATTCGAACCAGCCAATACGAATGCCTAGTAGGATTCGCAGGAGCACGATTTAGATTCCGACCTAGCTTAAACGGAAATGCCACCATGCCACCGAATTGGCTGAATCTTATCTTATATGTTTTCCGCAATACCACCTGAATAAAAAATAAGGTTAGAAAATAAACATCAAGAGAAGTGCATGCGTGCATTTGTTTACAGTCCAAAGTGAATAATTCTTCACGGCCGCCTTCGACATGGTCATGAAAGGAAGGCAATAGATTAAATATCGAATAATACTGAATAACATATCGAGAATAAAAATCAAGGAAACCACCCAATCTAATTAAAAACCACAGTCCGAGCCTGCCTATCCCTCTCCCTATATCTCCTTCGTCCTTCCATCATCTTCTTCAACTGGGCCGTGTTGGAAAGATTCTGGAGGAATCCAATTTCCCGTCGTGGTTTCCAACCCGGTGGTAGTCTCTCTTCCTCCAACCAAACTTTCAACGTCTCGATTTTTACTTTGAGTTCGCCATCCTTCTCGCTAAAGAGTGCAAGCGCCAAACAGGATTCGGAATTGGCGAACTCCTCGAGATGAAAGGGGATCTTTATTCCTCGACCCCTACACTCTTCCAGCCGTCGTATGCGAGCACGTGCGAAGTCCTTGAGTGTGAGGTGAGTGCCTGATGCAGAGTCTGCAAATAGACTTTTGAGCATCTCCGATGAAGGACGGATAGGAGCGTGAGTATGAGAGTCACGGGGAACCCGGGAACCAGGGGAGCCGAAAAGTTCGTCAGATGTTTCCATGAGCGTTGTAGTTGCTTGTGGAACCGAAATGAAAGGGATAAAACGGAGAGTAATGCCAATTGCCAATGTAAAGATTTTGCGGAGGAGTCCCTTGATCTTTGAAAGAGTGATTATGAGAAGCGACAAGAATGAAAATGGATGGGTATCGGAGCCTAGAAAGCTTGATCTTGACAGTGGACTCCGAGACCCGCTTCGTTCCTCTGATTTCATGAACTCGTCCATATCTAGGCGTGTCAGTGAGGCGTCATGCTCAAGAACATTATGCGTCGCCAAACCCTCCAGATCAATCTTCGGATTGACCCATCCCTCACCTACGCCGTTTGTTCTCAAAATGATAAACGAAACGACGGTGAAGATCGTCGCAAGCACCCAAGACACGTTATAACATTCCCGAATTCCCTTGATGATTGCCCACATCGTCATTTTGCGACCATCGCGCGGAATATAGCCATGATTCGCAGCTGCGTTCAAAGCTGGGCAAGGTGAGCGAGAATCGAAGCGACCAGGACGACGCCAAGTATGCCGAGGGTCAAAGTCAATCTCTTCATCCAGTGAATCTTGGAAGTCGGAGGGATAAGTAAAACTTGAATCAATGGCACGTCGCTTAAGGTATGAGGCTTCAGCTCCCCTTTGGCCAAAGACCGGTGGTGAGATGATTGGCGGTACGAAGGTTGTTCGTGCACTGAGGTCCTTGGCACTAGGTCTTGAATCAATTGCCGTGCTGAAGGAATTAGAAGAGTTGCTAGTGTTCTTGTTTTGTATATGTACGACTGAAAACACGAAGAAAATATCAGCTTTACTCCTTCCATTAGATTTAGAAAGTAGGATTCCACACCGTTCGAATATTCCCGATTCTGGGCCATGCGAGCGGTACCAGGACCTAGTACACCCACTAAGCAGGCGAGTTGAGATCAGTTTGATATTCCCAAAGACCGACGGATAGTATCTAACCTTTCAACCCATGTCTATCCACCAACAGGATCTCTGGGTAGACTTCACCTAACCGATACTTGAACTGCTCCAAAGAAGAAATCTTAAAAAAAAAAGAATATTAATTCTGTAAAAACACAAAACACGAGATGCTTGTACATACTGACATAAAACGTTCCAAGTCGTCGTGATGCACTATCGCCAGGTCTATCGATCCAGGATCATTCTAAGCGACTTCAGTTTCCTCGTAAGTAATCAACATACGGGATCGACCAACCTCTAGGATATAGTCCAACATCAGAGTAAGATAGTCGTGACTCTGAATCTCCGATCAATTTAAATATGGATGAAGAAGCTCCGTAGACCTACTCTCAGCATCTCTTCGGGTGGCGGCGGGGAATATTCCTCAAGGGTCTCTGAAAACCCAAATGTATCATCCGGTGCATAATCAAGGACTCCGCTAATTTGGACTTGACGAGTTTGTGAACCTCCTGACGAAGAAGAACCTTGGGACGGTGCCGATGTAACTGAAGTAGAGGATTGTTCAGAGGTAGACACAGTTCCACTTGAATTAGCATAGCATTCAGAAGAACCAGACGAAGAAGGACCAGGATTAGGGTCTTCGTCTTCGTCCTTCCTCCTTCTCGGAATGGAATACGACGGAAGGGAGGCTGTAGCTTTTAGTCTTTGTTTTTTGGTGTGGGAAAGTTTTCTTGTAAACCAAGTAGCCCTATCTAGCATTTTGAAACCTCGGACAAAAATGCACTGATCCTTCTGTTTTCCTTCAGAAATTAAGCCGCTGCCATGAATGTTCAGTCTAAGATGGGCAAGCAGTTTATTACGATTTTTTTTACCTTGCAGGGCCCCAATTCTTTTCCACAGACCGCGATCCCGGAGAGCTCCACTCTACCTTGACAAACAGCTTTCCTTCGGCAAGTTCTGGCTGGCCAAAACCAATATCCACGTGGAAATCGTTGGAACCATCGGTGAACACAGCATTTGCCCACGAAGAAGCCTTGTCCCACCCCGTAACAACCAGCAACTGGTCGATTTCAAGGCTGAATTTTTCCTCCCTTAGTCGCTCTTTCCAGTCGCAGAATCCTCTACAAATTGCGTCAAGAATATAGTCTTTCTGTTGGGCATCTTCGCTGTCGGCATCCTCGGGTATTGCAAGAATGGCTCCTTGTCGTTTGGAACAGTTCAATCCAAATCCTCCCCCACCCCGAAGAGGAAAACTGCAGAAATTAAACCAGGTTTCAATATTTGAACGAAGAGGTGACATTGTGTGACAAACCCAGCGAAAAGCTCCGCGTTCACCGATGTGTTATGGACACCCTCGCTCGAATAAGTTTGACCGCCTTTAAACGTACCGCTCTGAATAAGGCCACATTCCTCCTTCGGTAGCACTTCCCAGAGCCCAACCCATGTCCCCTTTTCAAACGTCGTGTATCCCAAGCGGCCTATCTCGATCGGCATCTTTTTATCGTAAGGATAAAAAGATGTAAGGATGACCATCCCACAATGCATACCCAGAAGCTGGGCGCGATTGGGCGAATACTTGGGAGTAAAGAAAATGTGGGATCGGCATGCAGAAGAGGGGCAGAAGAGGGATAGGGAAGAAGGAATATATGTTTATATACCATTGACAAGCGGTGCGACGCCGGACAGCAATAACTGTAGGCTCAGTTAACGGAATAATTGACGAAGGCGATGAGGATCTTACGGATGGATGGCAGGCATTGCAAATGTCTGTCCTCCTAAGACCTGGTCTTCCAGGACGTTAGTCCCTGAGTAAATAACCACGAGGTCGATTTTTTTCGTCTAATATTATGGTGAAGTGGTATCTTCAATCAATTCAGATAAAAAGAACGTCATGTCCGAAGCACAAGCTTCCATCACACAGTTGAATATGGGCGCTTTCCATGTCACGCTATCTGCCTCATGAATCATACCTTGATTTCCCTCTTCCCATTGTGATTTGAACGGATAGGTTGGCCTTTGACTTATTCATTTTCCGTTTCATTATGACATGATGGTTAGTAACAGTGGTAAAGGTAAAATAAAAAACAAGGACAAAAACTAAGAAACACAATATAGCATAAAACGGAAGGGCAACCATCATACCCACAATCCAAATCTAATCCTCTCTAATCCTGCAAAACGGTCTAATCGACATCCATCTCTGGTGGTGGGGGTACATCGGTCTTTTCAGAGGACTTCTCGTCCTCAGGCTTCGGTTGTTCCTGCTTGGGTGGTGGAGGAGTCTCAACAACGGGCTTCGGCTTCGGCTTGGTCATAATGGGTGTGGCGAAGAAGATGAGCTCTTCCCTCTTCTTCATGATAGCCTCCGAAGTCAAGACAGGATCGATATTCTTCGGCTTTTCTCCTTGCCTGAATGTCTGGTCCTCGAGCCACTGCTGGATGGTGACAGCCTTTTCGACGACGCGCTGCTTGTCGTTCTCATCTATATGGGAATATCGCTCATCTCCCCCTTGAGCCTGCGCCAGAAAGGAATTGATGGATTCACGGAGCGATGCGGCAGCCTTGGGACGCTCTTCGGTTTCCTTCCAGCGGTTCATGATGGGGTCGCCGAGCTTGTGGAGCGTATCGAGCTTGGCGACGTAGGCAGATTTGGGGGCTTCTTCGCCTTCTTCTGTGTAGAGCCAATTCTCAGCTTCTTGGAGAGCAGCGAGGAGAGCATCCTTCTCTTTGGGCTGAACATAGGCGGCATAACGATCCTCGAGCTTGCCGCGAGTATCGTAAACATACTCTTCTAGAGCGTTCTTGCGATCCTGTAAGATGCGATCCAGTGAGATGGTTACAAGGTAATGGAATTAGCGGACGACTCACCTCGGTCTCGATGACAAGCTTATCGGCAGCATGCATCTTGCCTTCTTGTTCGGTATACTGTTCCAGAAGGCTCTTGTCCAGCGATGTGGTACCAGCAACGAATGGCAACTCCTTCTTGATAACCCTCTTCTTCTTCTTTGGTGCAGGAGCCTCGCCGTTCTGCGAGGCATCCACATCCATTGGTGCCTCCTCCGTCTCGATCAACTCCTCACCGTACACACCCTCGAAGCTCAACAAGCCGTGAGGGTTCAATCGTGTTCGAACCTTGACGGTAGCATATCCATCCGCCTGCAATGGTGCACCATCGATGCTCTTCACGTGCACTTTGGCAATGAATGGATTGACCTTGCCAGGTAGCGAGCTAGGATCTGTGTATGATGCCTCAAGGTCGAAAGGACCTGTCCGGGCGAAGCTGAGGATTTTGGTGGAAGGGATAGCATTTCCGCGGGGGAAGACTTCGAGGGCAGTCTCCTTCTCGCCAGTGGGGTCTTGGGAGGGGTCCCAGCTGACGATAACGGAATAGGGGGTGATGTCGTGGAAGGCAAAGTCACGGACACGGAAGACAGGAGAAAGCATTGCGCAGGCGAAGGTGGCTCCGCGGGCAATGGCCTCATCCTGGTTGAGGGTGGTGGAGATGGGGCGGTTGGGGAAGACGGATTGGATACGATTCTTGATGGCAGGGACACGAGTAGAGCCACCGACGATTTCAATGGCGTCGACTTGATCAACGGTGAGGTTAGCGTCAGCGAGAGCACGCTCAAGAGGGGCAACGATGCGGTCAAGAAGGCCAGGGATGAGGCCTTCGAGTTCCTCACGGGTCAACTTGGAAGAAGCATCAACATCAGTGACGATAGATTCGACGGAAAGAGGGGATTCAGTGTTGGCAGAGAGGATCTTCTTGAGACGTTCAACTTGAGCGGTAAGACGGAAGATAGCTTTGGGGTTGCCCATAACATCGATCTTGAGCTTGCTTTTGAATTCATGGGCAAAGTGTTCGACAAGAGCATAGTCAATGTCACGGCCACCAAGATGACGGTCATAGGCAGTGCTCTTCACTGTCAATTGACCCTTGGAAAAGGCAACAACGGCAACTGAGTAATTTGAGTGGCCAACATCAACGAAAACAACGTGACGAGGAGGTTGATCAGGCTCAGGGAGGTCGGACTTGGTGATACCATAACCAAGTGCCACTGCAGTGGTGTCGTTGATGATACGGAGGGGGTTGAGGTTGGCAATTTGAGCAGCATCAATGAGCGCACGTCGTTGGACGTCAGTGTACCAGCCCGGAACGGCGATGACGACATCCGAAACAGTCTGCTTGCACTCTGCGGAGGCGATGTCCCGAAGTTTGGCAAGGTACATGGCAGTCAGTTGTGTTGCGGTAAACGTTGCGGGCTCGCCGAGATAGTTCACCTGTAAAAGGGGGTTAGATTGTTTGGGAAAGATGAGGAATTATGGCATGGCATAGTAAGGGGCCGAAGACGAATATTTCGAAGTGGCAGTAGACTTTCTTCAATAATTCATGACCCTACCACCATATCCACACCACAGATGATCTAAAAGAATGACACGAACCTTTATACCAACAGTACCATTGACATCAATCAGCTTAGGGTTCACGAACTTTTGCTCGACTTCAGTAACTTCGGGATCAGCGGCAGAACGACCAATAAGTCGCTTCAAGGAGCCAATGGTATTTTTGAAGTTGGAAACTTCTTGTGTTTTGGCAGCCTCACCGATGGCACGCTGTTTCGGGCCAAAGGCAACGAGTGACCTAGAAATTCAACCAAAAATCATCAGCTTTTGCCCCGCGAAACACTAATAGCCTGCGCACGGAGTAGCACGATTAGAAACTTCATTCGTAATGATATCAATTCCTCGATGCCTTGCAACGCCAATCTGAACAGATCAAGCCACAGAGGCTTCCGTCAGCGTTCCAGCCCCAAATGCACAATATCAATATTATATTGGACTTACCTTGCTTGCAAGGTTACCAAGATCTATCCCAACGCAAGTCATGATGAAAGTCTATCGAATCGAGTTTGAACGTAAAAGGATGGAGGAAGACGTTAAGTAGAGAGCCGCTTAAAAAAAATGAGGCTCGGGTCGGAGTTGAAAATGTCCCAAAACGGACGGCATCTTCTTCCAGCTTCCACCTCTTTCTACTGATGTCAACATAACAATTCGAAGATCACCCTCAATATAGCTATACGCTTTCCATGGCGAAATCTAATACTTCTCTCCGGGTAACAGGTTTAATTGAATCTTTCGGAATTTTTAACAAGTTACCAAGATGGGTAAGCCCAGAATCACAAATATGATTTATAGAACTACCTATAGCTAAGAAACACGAGAGAGTCCTCTGGTACGTGACTTTTGCGAATTCAAGGCGACCAAGAAAAAAGGGAAAGGCAGCCCGCTGGCCCGGCAAATGGAAACACGCTACGCTACAGAAAGGAATTACGCAGAAACCTTGATACCTTCACTCGAAAAGGAGAATTCGCTTTCCGCAAAGAGATGGAGGTTATCTCTGTTCGTACCGGATGGTCCGAGGTTCGCAGCTGCACCGGAGCTAACGCTTTCTCTGATAACGGCCTGCATCTGTGCCATCACACGGCTGATAGTCGCAGCTGTTATTTCCGTAATGGCCACTTCGATCGCCTTCTCTACTCTCTGCTTCATCTCCCTCGTGACATATTCAACTGTACTCTCGGCAACCTTGACCATGGACTCCTTGACGAAAGACTGGGCTGTGAACAACTCGAGATCTGGGACGGCAACAACCTGGAATTTCATCCAAGGGACTTCGGTGAACATCTTCGAAATGTTTGGATCGGGGATGATGATGAAAAGATTGTTGTTCTCGTATCGGAGAGTCTCGAGGAGATTGATGGTGCTGTTCCTGATGCCTTTTCTGCCAGAGACGGAGTACTCGCAGTCAGCGGCCAACGTAAATCCATCAGGCTGGAGAGTGATGTTGGTGCTCTTCTTTGCGAAGTCTTTGAATCCCCAGGTGAGCGTCCCATTGACATTTCCGAGATAAAGATTGAGGTCGATGGATTGTGTAATAGTCGTTGTCGCATCGACTTGACATTCGGCGTAGAAAACGCTTCCTTGGATCTTCGTGTTGGAGCAGAAGCGACGAACTGTCTCCGAAGTGGACGTCTGTGTCATGGATTGACTACCAAAGCTATGTAAGCCGTCTGAAAAAATTGAACCCAAGGAGAACACCTTACCTGGTAAAGCTGGACGACTGTCGGACCGTCTGGTTCGACATGGTAGTGGCGCTCGTGGATGATGTTACGTTGGAGGTTGCACTGGAGCTGTACTGCGAGGCAGAAGAAGCTGTGGCACTGTTCGCAGCGGTTCTCGCAGTACCCGCCTGCTGCTGGGTGCTACCAGCCGTGGCACTCCTCTGAGGCATGACAGGGGTTCCAGGGACATTTGGCGGATTACCGTAGGGAGCACCAGGAGCGCTGCGAGGAAGGTATGTTCAATACTATACTGTTATGACAGTATTCAAGGGACATACCGTGGTGGTTGGTTAGGATTGGACATGGTTGTTTAAAGTGGAGATGAGGAAGAGTTTAGATGACTGAGATTGTTTTTCAGCAAAACCTAGGCTGTTGATGTCGGATTCATGGAATTTGCTCGCATTTATATCTTTCGAAACAGTGCTTTCCCTTCTTGCGTTTCTGCGGAAGGGAAGGAAGCAGGAAAAGGCTCTGATACAGCAAGGAAGGGGAAAGCAGTGTTCTTCAAGTTGTTGCAAGCCACTGGTGGCGGGGAAACCGTAAGTGCGCCGAATGGGCTAAGTTTCTCTGTCCTAATTGGGAGATACGAAGCAATTTGGCACGCCCGGAACGTCATTGCCAAATCCATGCAGTAACGGGCAGCATCAACGATTGATTTCAGGAAGCAAGTGGGGGTGGCTGTGGCAAAATATAAAGTTGCACTTTGTTGAACTGGAGAAGTGCTATTTGCGAAAGACGGGTCATTAAAACTCTGACTTCAATAGTAATAGATCTTTCAGAAATGTTTTTTTCTGCATTGATTCTTTTTCAACTCCAGCTGATTTGGCCCTAAAACCAAGTCCTACTCCCTCAACGTGCTTTGCAGCACCGGAGCCATGAGGCTTTCCAACTAACAACAAGGATGGTTCTTCGACCATCAAGATATCCCAAAGTGCAATGATCTGCAGAAATCACACTGAGTCATGTCGAGTAGGCAATTGCCAAATGGACAGATGACCCTGTCATGGTTAGATTCGTGGCAGCACGTTTATCGTCCTCCCTCTATCGCTGACGCATCGCAAGCATTCTAGCCACTACGAACTAACAATATGTTCTTCATATCCCAAGGTGAATAAAAACCGCCCACCGCCCCGTAACGTAAATCAATATGCGTCGACTGGATTCCAACTGATTGCACCAGCCTTCCCTTGATCAAGCCCATCGATTTCCGCCATGTCGCCGTTATCCAGCTCAAAGTCGTACACTTCCGCGTTAGACATCACACGAGCTGGCTGCGAGGACTTGGGAAGGGGAGTATAACTTTTTTCCGCCTGTCAACAAACAGCGAGACATTGAACAGAAAATTTGCACCTACCCTCGTTGCAACGACCATCTAACAAGCACCTGCATCATTTCTTTCGCGTGCTATACAACTTTGTCAGAGGCTCCTTCTGTCAACCTATGTGTATTCTCCCACCTTCTTTGCCACCTTCTGTAACAGTGGATGGTTAAACTTGCCTCTTACAAGCGGACAGTACGCTTGCAACACGATTCCATTTTCGTCACAGTAGCTAACGATGTCCTTCTGCTGACAAAAAGGATGCAGCTCAATTTGGTTAACGGCGGGTTTCGTCATCCCGCTCACCCTAATCTCTTCAAGGTGTTTGATTGAGCTGATACACGCGTTAGTACAGGTTCTGATTTTCTCAGACCTCGAGGCTTGGCTTACTAGTTGGATACCCCTACAGTTCGAATCTTGCCTACTTTCTGACAGTCGAGGAGTGCGCGATAAGTCTCGAGACGCTTTTCCTTTCCAGATAATGGGTCATGAATAAGGTATAAATCGATGTAATCTGGATAGAATATTTAATTGTGAACACTTTGTCATCACTAGAATGTTACTGACCTAACTGAAATTTAGCCAGTGAGTGATCCACTGCAGCCAAAGTGGAGGTATATCCATGATAATAGCTTGTAATTTTAGTTGCTGGCAGGGTTAGGGTTAGTCCTTGTGAAAGCACAATCTAGGACTAATACACACTCACTGATGAAAATTTCGGATCGTGGTACCCCGCTCTCTTTCACTGCTTCGCCCACTTGCTTCTCATTCCCGTACGTCTTCGCAGAATCAATGTGGCTGACCCCTCTAATTCAGTCCATTGATTTAAGGGATTCCACGTGCCAACTTACCGATAGCCATGCTGTAGAGCTGCCAAACAGGCTGGCTTACAGTCGTCGTTCCGGAACACACCCAGACCAAGCTGGGGCATGGCGTAACCTGCAAAAACCGAGATCTTAGGAAAGCTATTATATCGTGGCTTAACACCCATACTTACCAGAGGGCAGATCAATGACAGACCGAATGGTGAGGTTTCCTGCCATTTCTATGGCTAATGAGGTTGTTGAGAATCATCATCCTGCAAATATATGTCCCTTTAAAAGAGTTCTGAAGACACTTTGGTGCAAGGAATATTACAGAGATTGTGAGATAAGAGGCAGTTGTATTACCAAGAACAATATGGGTGACTAACGTCGATACGATTCTAATTTAACGAAAATGATCCCAACAGTTCTCCAGCCGATAATCATCTTCCGAATCATTAGTAGTAAACAACTGCCTTAATGACCATAGTCTGAACAGCATTTGTATCACCTTGCTACTGAGCCATATATCATGCATGGCTGAAGTGATCCGGTGGACAAAGGGCGTTTAATTAGATTGTTCTATTTACGTCTCAAGAGCCCGCTCTAATAAGTCTATTATTATTGCTTTTGAAATTAAACAAAAGTACCTTGATCTTTCTCGGAACATATAGCAGAAAAAGGTTCAATATCATTTGTATCTTTGAATTTATATGACACTGCAGCTTAACTTGTAGATGTCAGGCCTAATCTGCATCGACAGGATTCCAGCTGATAGCGCCGTTCTTTCCTTGATCAAGCTTATCGATCTCTGCTATATCCTCCTGGTCCAGCTCAAAGTCATACACATCGGCGTTGGAGATAACGCGGCTTGGCTGTGCAGATTTAGGAAGGGGGATGAATCTTTCCATATTGCTTCATTAATCAATATGCACCATAATAGTGGAAATCTGCACATACCCTTTTTGTAGTGACCATCTAACGAGAACATGGGCCACATCTTTTTCGTGCTATGAGTACTTTCATTCAGAAAAACGATAATAAACTATATTTCCTGATCTTCTCACCTTTTTCGACACCTTTTGAAGGACTGGATTGTCAAATTTTCCCCTGACGAGGGGACAATAGGCCTCCACCACGATTCCATTCTTTTCACAATACTCAACAATTGGCTTCTGCTGACAGAAGGGATGTAATTCAATTTGATTTACGGCCGGTTTTGTCATTCCAGCTTCCTTAATTTCTTCAAGATGCTTCACTGAACTTTAAACGGATCAATAGGAGTAGTGATTTGCATTCATCGAACTCACTAATTTGACACACCAACGGTTCGAATTTTTCCAGCTTTCTGGCACTCGATCAACGCACGGTACGTGGCAAGACGCTTCTCCTTTCCCGACAAGGGATCGTGGATAAGATATAAGTCGATATGCTCTAATAGACCAATTGCCCATTAGTGTGTTAGCAGTCTCTAAACCTCTTCAACCTACCAAATTTTAACTCGGCAAGCGATTGATCCACTCCAGCTAAGGTAGATTCGTATCCGTGAAATCTGCTCGCTATCTTGGATGCTGCCGGAAGAGTGTTTTCATCAAGTTAATGGACGATACACTGTGGCACCGCATTCAACTCACTGACAAACACGTCCGACCTCGATACACCGCTCTCTCTCAAGGCTTCACCAACTTGTTTCTCATTCCTGTACATTTTTGCAGAATCAATATGGCTATTCAGCCAGTATTAGTGTCTCGTAGTTCCTATCATTCGCCTGTGTTAATGATCCTCACCGGTATCCATGCTTCAATGCTACCAAGCAAGCAGGTTTGCAGTCGTCGTTCTGATATACTCCCAGCCCAAGTTGTGGGATAGAATACCCTGAAAAAAAGGTTTGAGTAGGGTTACCGTAATTAATAACGTCATCCCCCACCGGTAGGTAGCTTGATAGCAGTCTGAAGGCTCAGCTTTCCAGCCATTTGGAAGTTCGATGCACAATACAGAGAAAAAGAAAGGTCGACGCGGACAGTAGAGTACAAAGAAGGGGGGAACACGCCAGATAAGGCGTGGTATAATTATATGTGAGAACGGATGTGAAATATTACTCAGGCATTCTGTTGGTGACATCTATCTTGTGTACGAGTTCCTATCGTGCCGTGCGTCAAGCCACCACTACTTTGGTTTAGCGGGCGCTCGTTGAAACGGCACCTTTGGGGGATTTTCCTTTTTTTTCCCTCTTGTAGAAATGAAGGTATTGGTGATATAAAGAGATTGTCAAGAGAAAAATTTGATGCCTTTCAATTCCGCCGCTGGGCTAAAAATAGATAAATTATTAATCTAACTCCCTCGCTACGCGACTGGCAGAACAAATAAAGTATTTGTGTTGCAACCGCTCTCTCGTGGGCCCCAATGTGGGAGCGAAGGGAAGAAATGGAGGTTCGAAAACCTGAGTGCTAGGGAGTACCCAATGGAGGCGGCGTGAGAGCTAAAGGATGCGATCTCAAACGGTATGTTTCGCTTCTCCATCTTCCCAATTGCTGGCTTCGAAGTCAGAATAGCCTATAGACCCAGCTGTTGTCGCTGCACCCCTGCGAAAGTTATGGCTGGAGCACTTGGGATTATTCGGACTGATCGCAGCTGCTGTGGACTTGACTCTAGATACAAATAGCTTGTGAGAGCATGGCTATCTTCTGTAGAAATATAGAAACTAAGAGAATAATCTCAGTGTTTGTAGATAGCAAACGGCTAGTATATTAATACCTAAGAGAATAATCTATGATACGAGTAAGTAACGTAAATACTAAAAGAAACGGAATATATCTCACCTCAGTGTTTGTAGATAGCAAACGACTGAGGATGAGAGGCAGCTAGCTACTGGATTTATAGGAAAGTAGTAGCTAGTGATTCGGAGCAAGAGAGAATCCGCAAACAAAAGTAAAACGGAGATTAACGCAAAATAAAGGGTGTCTCGGGCAGTCCAGGCGGTCCAAATTTACTAGGAACTTGCGGAGCAGAAGTGGATCGAACGCAAGAGGAGAAGAGAATATCCGACTCGAGGCTGCGAAACATTTTGGATATTACATAGGACATGACTGATGCATTTGGACTGGAAAACCTTAAGGAGGAAAAGCCGTCTGAGATGATTGTAGAGTGGTGCAGCCGATACTCGAATGTTCGATAATAACTTGGTACAGATGCAATGGAATACGGGTCCAGATAAGTCATACAATGCATACTCTACATATAAGATGAGATATACAAGCGGAGTCCTAGTTGTTACAAGGGAAAATGAAGAATGACGACAGAAGAACAAACGAGCACTCATACTTTCATGGAGCTCTAGGTCCGAAGGAAATATCTTCGTGTCGCCTCCTTAACCCCAGCTTGAGCCTCTCCAAGACGATCTCTGTTTCATATTCGGTAGGAACGACTTCAAAGGAATATGTTCTTCGGCATCACTATCCATACTATCCTGTGGTAATTTGAACGGTGTTTCGATTTGCCCGAAAGGCCGTGCCTCAGGATCGTATCCGTGCTGTTGTACTTCATACGATACTCGACTGGCAAAGATGAGCATACGATTGACAACCGTTGTTATGATGGCCCAAAACGCGCTATTGTTGAAAGGAAACCTTAGTTAGAAAACCAGAGCGTTGTAAGATAATACTCACATTACTGGCAATGTCGCATATAACAGCTAGAGGATCCAAGTCAAAGGATATGTGGAAGGTGATCCAATGGCACATACGCTGACTCGAGTGAAAACGATTACATTGAACGTTCTCAGGACTAAGGGGAATTTCAGCGCTGCGCCGGAAAGGCTGCAGATCGACATACGCAGACTTATCTGCAGCAATATTCAATGGAGATTAACGAAATAGAGAAAACGCGACTTACCACAAAATATATCACACCGTCTCGCATCAAATCCTTTGCTAGTGAAGAATCCTTCCCTAGAGGTCTATCCAATGCATTCCAGATGGTTAAAGTCAAGAGTACAATATCCAGGAGGAGCTGTTTCTCGCTTCAGCGTCGATTTGTTTCCTTTGCGAACGGTAGCTTACTGGAAGACTGCACATGGCGGCAAAGAACGGCATTCTTCTGCTAATTGCGCATTCTTCGACAAGAACGAATGTACTGGCTGTGGAGGATAAAATTTTAGACTGGTTTACGGGATTCACGAGTTTCTAATCAATCTACTTACGGAGAAAATCTTCCATGATCACTGATCAATATTTAGTTAACAGACATAAAGTGAGGAAGACAGAATGAATGGTTGTTATCATACCGAGGATACATAAACAAAATGCAGCCCCATATACGATAAAGTAGCTGGCTATTAGCAACACAAGAATAGTTCGATTGTATCCCCATATTGAATACACTCGATGGAAGACAAAGGCTTAAAGGGATGATAAATGAGCGAGAATCAAAATTCAGAGGGGCCATAATCACCATTGCTGATACCAATGCTCGTGAGACCGACGAGTGTTGATACCGACAAAAAGATTTTGCATCTGGAAGGTAATCAATCATATCGCATCTTTCGAAAGCTCATAATCTTACCCCTTATAGTTATGAGGGACAATCCTGAACAATTATATAGCAAAACTACTCACTGATCCTGTGTATCCTCCAGGATTCAAGGCGCTTTCCTCTGGAATGCAACGCCCTCTTTTAATATCTGTTCAGTCTCAGAAATAAAACCACCTACGGTACGCTGCCCAAACTAGAACTGCGGGGACGGTGTATCGGTTTAGTAAGAAAATAATCTTCCATGCCGACCATTTCGCCTTCCATATTAGCTTGATCTACCCCCATCAATTCTCAGAATGAGCCCGTTTTTGTAGCAAGTAAATACCGCACCTCTTGGTCGAGAAGTAGCAGATGGTCATAAAAGAGTGCAACAGTGCTACCAACTGTATATCAATATGTTAATAACGGACCAAAGGCGAATAACCTCCTGGGTTATTTCCGGACTTACTTGAGAGATAGCTTCCTGCATTCCGTGCCACCACTGCTGCGATGAACAAGTCCTGCATATGCTGGAGCGACATCATGAAGGAGAAGTTAAACCCAGGACATGCATAGACAGTTGTATCCACTTCATCTCTTCTGCAGCGCTATCAGGGGAAAGTTCGAATCATGAGCAGTGTGTGTGGCGGTTGGCTTGATGTGGAAGGATTTTAAAGTTTATCAGCACATGACAGATACTTCAACAGCCCGGCTTCGCAGTGTCGTGTCAAAATCGATTCGGGAAGTCCAATCGTAGTGACTGGTGTGAACAGCTGGAAGAGTAGAAGTAGATGGGTGACATCAATTGACGTTGTTCCCATCATTAGACGCTCAAAAGGTCACTTCAGAAGGCTGGTTCATGCTGACCTATCGTTATTCCTACGACATTTGTACCATCTACAATTATACACTATTGAGAAGACGGATGGCCGTGAGCTAGATTGACAGGAGATAACGCCGGGGATAAGCGAGGAGCTCCCCGTGGCTCTACATTACATGGATCAGAACCGTTTCCATCACCGTCAAAGCGTATTGATTGATTCATGAGCTTCCAGGAAATCCTTTTTCCTTCTTTGGAGTGTTCATTGTCGGTTTAATATACCCTAGTCTAATGGTCCCATACTCCCCAGTGATCGACCTAATAGCCATGTCCAACAGATTGTGCCAGGAAGGGAAATCAGGGAAGTTTGAAACTACTGAGAACAGAACGCATATTAGTAACCCTCTCTTTCACAGAGAAATTTAAAGTATTGACACCCGACCCTGATGAGGGAGCAGCTCTCGATACATCCAGACTTCATGCTGGGAAGAAACGACATCCCCGGGCGAGTTCGCGCCTTTTCCTCCGGAATACTCCATGTCTCGTCCGGTAACACAAAGGGCGTCTCGTTCTGTACAATTGCTCTCGCCTCAGGATTGACAGTTTGAATTTGGACTTCAATTGCCGCAGAACGTGCTTGAAGCAGAAGCATCCGGTTGACTACTGTGACGATAATTCCCCAGAATGCTCTAGGAGACGATAAGAGATTTGGTATCTAGGAGGGTGAAATACCTAACATGGATGAAAGTGCGTGATAAATATGCTAACGAAAAAATGGTAAGAAAATGAAAACATCTCAGTGTAAATTTCTTACACCGAGACTTCCGAGTACAATTAGGTTAAATATACGTAAACCTATTATATTATCAGAATAAGGCATAGAGATGTTGAAGAAGCCCATACCAAGACTGAGCTAATATCAGGGTGAGTTATGGTACATTTTATATTGACACCAAACGAACCACGAAATATATAACACCGTCTCTT
>Ga0157379_10001296_pt1 | contig 20368 bp, 17 predicted proteins | sample S25metaG_FD_121802 | JGI IMG/M metagenome (GOLD analysis project Ga0157379, IMG submission 121802) | Switchgrass rhizosphere microbial communities from Kellogg Biological Station, Michigan, USA - S2-5 metaG | ecosystem: Host-associated > Plants > Roots > Rhizosphere > Soil | place: USA... | reverse complement strand
GCCATTGCCATAATAGTTGCGCCTTACCTGGTATATCTGACGGTATCCGTCGAGGAATTTATCGTAGGAATATTCCTTGTGGACCCAGAGCCCGATGATCAGGGCAACGGCCATTCCTGTGGCAAGTCCGAAGATGTTGAGCGCACTGTATCCCCTGGTTCTGTTAATATTTCTCCAGGCGGTTTTAAAATAGTTATTGAGCTTATGCATGCCGTTTCGATTGGGGAAAACACAGCGAGGACTGTGCCGGAAGGATCAGTTCTTACTAATCAATCTATTGTGAGATCGGTGATCTTTTGGATTGACCGTTTTCGTTACAGGAACTGTATGCTTTTTGGCGATATGTTCAATTCTTCATAAACCCTACATACGATATCTGCGGCAGAACATTTTCCGGCAGATAAAGACGGGATCCATCTTATACCAGTCTGTAGTCATGAGCAGGCGACGTTGATCTATTCGGTTACCAGTTTCTCAGTAGTTTGAATTGATTCCGGGATGCCAGAGAAATCATTTATCCATGAAAGTTAACAAATTACATAACCCATAAGTGCATACATTTAAAATAAGGAATCAGTATTGAGAATTTCCAAAACGATACGACTTGTCTGGACTTTTTACAGAAGTTTCCTTTTACTGTCCTTACTACTAACCATATCTAGCCTTGTATTATTTTGGGAATATGGCCTTGGTATATTTGCTTATCTATTTTGGTTAAAAATAGCAACACTAGCCATAACTTTCTATTTCATAAACAGCTATAAGAATAAAGAATATTACTATTATCAAAATTTAGGATTGTCGAAAGTTTTGCTTTGGGTGACTTCCCTCATTTTCGATTTCTCTCTATTTATATTCCTGATTATTATGATATATAAACAAAGATGATCCATAGAATGGAAGCTGATAGCATTAAGCTGGAATTTAATGGCAGAAAAATACTATCCGATATTCACTTGAAATGTGAGACCGGAAAAATTACTGGCCTGTTAGGTACAAATGGAGCGGGCAAATCCTGCCTCATGAAAATTATTTATGGTGACCTGAAGTGCGAAAAATCAATTCGCTTTGACAATATGGTTCAAAATGAAGCATATAAAAAGTCAGGTTTAATACTTTTCCTTCCGCAATTCAGTTTTGTTCCTAAGTTCCTTTCTCTGAAAAGAATATTTAAAGATTTTGAATTAGACTTTTCCCATTTTTCCAAAAGATTTCCTGAGTTTACAAATAGATATAAATCATCCGTAGGAAGTCTTTCGAATGGAGGATACAGGCTGATAGAGCTGTATGTTATCTTGAAATCCGAGTCGCAATTCGCTGTGTTAGATGAACCATTTACACATCTTAGTCCCATTCAAATAGAAAATGTTAAGGAACTTCTTATTGAGACAAAAGCAAAAAAGGGCTTACTGATGACAGATCATATGTATATGCACATCACAGATATTTGCGATAGTCTTTACATTCTGTCAAATGGAAAAATCCATCTGACGAAATCTAATAATGAAATTGAAACATTTGGCTACGCGAGGCTGAACGACCCTTAACTCTGTTAACCCCGCGCCCGTCCCAGTTAAAATCAAAAATCAGTGTGTGCCGCAATCCATCCTTTTTGGGACAACACCGTATCAAAATCGTGCAGTCGGGTAACCTTTCTGCAATTGTATAGCCCTGATTTTGAAGGCCGTATAACTGTGGCATCATTGATGAATCGTATGACACCAATCGTTCATCAACACGACACATGAGAAAATAGTCACTCGTTAAACAACGACTATGCTTTATCACTATGTTAGGCTAGCCCTCCGCCACATGTCAAAACACAGAGCTTTTTCTCTGATCAACTCATTCGGACTGACTATCGGCCTGGCAAGCTTTATTCTCATCGGCCTGTACGTCGGCAAACAATTCTCTTTCGACCGGTTTCATGACGATTGTTCATCTGTTTTCCGGGTAAATAAGATCACCAATGAAAAAGGTCAAACGCAGAAAGACGGTCTTACGCCCGGTCTGCTCGCCTCCGCAATCATCAAAGAAATTCCAGGCGTTAGCGCCGCAACGCGCATCAGACCATGGTTTAACGATATGTTGGTCAGCTATGATACTATTCATCTCCTGCTGAGTGATGTAGTGTATGCCGACAATTCTTTTCTGCAGCTCTTCAATTTCCCTCTGTTGCAGGGAAACAGAACGACTGCACTGGCCGAACCCTTTACCGCGGTTATCTCCGAATCGACGGCAAAAAAATATTTCCGCAACGAAAATCCCGTGGGCAGGACTTTAACTACGCTTGACAATATGGCCGTGAAAATTACCGGCGTTTCCCGGGATGTTCCGGAAAACTCTTCCATCAGGTTTAAACTGCTCATCTCCTGGGGAACGCTTACCACTCCTGCCAATAAGGATAATTTCTACTGGATAAATAATTGGACCACGCAGGTCGTTCACACGTTCATCCGTATGGATAAGGCCTCAGATCAGAAAAAGGCAGAGGAAAAGATTTCCGAATTACTCCACCGTTACCGGGATGAAAAAGAGTTTCAGTTCCGTCCGTATCTGCAGCCATTAAAAGACATCCATCTGCACGCACAGGGTATTCTCTACTCGGGTGCCTTCCGGACGAACAGCATTAAGATCATCTACACGCTGATGATCATTGCCGCATTTATTCTGCTCATCGCCAGCTTCAACTTCATAAACCTCGGAACGGCAGCTGCCTTGCGAAGGGCAAAAGAAACCGGCGTGCAAAAAGTACTGGGCGCAACGCAGTCTCAGTTGATCGTCCGTTTTTTTAGTGAATCCTTCCTGGTTTGTACCGTTTCCCTCATCGCGGCACTGTTACTGGTGGCCATTCTTTTACCGTCCTTCAACGGCCTCACCGGATCGGAGCTCAAAAAAATGGATTTACTCGAACCCCAGGTTATGTTCAGTTTGGCCACCCTGCTGGTGTTCATCAGCCTATTGTCGGGTCTATACCCGTCCGTCTTTCTCGCAAGGTTTAAGTCCACAGATGTATTTCGAAATACGGTAAGGTCAGGAAAGAACAGCTGGATGCGCACATCGCTGGTGACGATCCAGTTTTCGTTATCCATATTACTCATCATCGGCACCCTGGTCATCAACAAACAAATACACTTCATGGCCGACAAGGACCTCGGCTTTCAGAAGGATCAGGTTGTAGTTCTTCAACTTGCCAGTACCGCACTGGAATCCAGAGCCACGGAATTTATGACGGCCCTTAGAAAACTCCCGGGCATAAAGTCTTTGTCCGCAAGTAACCGTGTTCCCGGACAGGGTCTGAATGGCTATGGAATTATACCCGAAGGCCATACCGAAGGCGAACACCTGATGTGTAACCTGATGGAAACAGATGCAAATTTCGCATCGACCCTGCATATCAATATGAAAGAAGGCAGGTATTTTTCTCCGGAGTTCACAACCGATACGGCCAATTCTATTGTGATAAACGAAGCCATGGTCCGCTATCTGAATTGGAAAAATCCGATTGGAAAATTACTCGAGATTTTCGAGGTGAGAAAGGGCAGGGTCATCGGCGTGGTAAAAGATTTTAATTTCGCTTCTTTAAGAGAATCTGTTCAACCCCTGGCAATTGTTCTCAGTAATAATCCGCTATACGTTTCCATTCAATTGAAGCCTGGAACCATCGCAGGCACTTTGCCCCTGATCGGCAAGGAGTGGAAAAAACGCGTGCGTGATTATCCGTTCGATTATTTTTTTCTGGACGAACAGATCAACCGCTTTTATCAGGAAGACAACCGCCTGCTGCAAGCGATCAGCGTTTTTGCTCTTACAGCAATTCTTATTGCCTGCATGGGCCTGTTCGGGTTAAGTATGTACATGGTCGAACAGAGAACGAAGGAGGTCGGCATCCGCAAAGTGCTGGGTGCAACTGTGGCTGGAATTACAATTATGCTTACGAAATATTTTATGAGGCTGATGCTTATCGCCTCCCTGATTTCCTTTCCGCTTGCCTGGTGGGCCATCAATAACTGGCTGCGGGATTTTGCCTACCGCGTGTATCCCGGTGTTGGAGTCTTTATGATTGCCAGCTTTGCCGCCTCAACAATTGCGCTCTTCGCCGTTGCCTTCCAGGCGATCAGGGCAGCGAAGGCTAATCCGGTGATCAGTTTAAGATCCGAATGATTGACTTTTAATGGGAGAATCGACCGGTCGTGAGATCCCGCGATCATAATTTCATTTGCGGCACATGATCCGGCACATGCAGTTTGCCCGCCGTCTTTGCGCGGATCTCTTCCACGTCTACGCCCGGAGCGCGCTCTAATAAAACGAACCCATCTTCCGTGATGTCCATCACGGCCAGTTCGGTAACCACTCTTTTCACACAGGCGACGCCGGTCAGTGGCAGGGTACATTCTGGAAGGAGTTTGGATTCTCCTTTCGGATTGGTATGCTGCATGGCCACGATGATATGCCTCGCGCTGGCGACGAGGTCCATCGCGCCGCCCATGCCTTTGACCATCTTACCCGGGATCTTCCAGTTGGCGATATCGCCTTTTTCGGAGACCTCCATGGCGCCGAGTACGGTCATGTCTACTTTTCCCGCGCGGATCATGCCGAAGCTTTCGGCGCTGTCGAAGAAGGCGCCGCCTGGCAGGATCGTTACGGTTTCTTTTCCAGCGTTGATGAGGTCGGGGTCAAGCGATTTTTCATCGGGGTAAGGACCCATGCCCAGCATACCGTTTTCCGACTGGATCATGATCATCATGCCGGGAGGAATATAGTTCGCCACGAGCGTGGGGATGCCGATGCCGAGGTTGACATACATGCCATCTCTCAGCTCCTGAGCAATACGTTTTGCAATACCAAATTTATCGAGAGGCATATTCGGCCGGGATAAAGTCTTTTTTGTGATCGAAACTTATCTGGGCGACCGCCGAAAAAGCCGGGCTTATTTCATTCAGCGTTACCGCCGCTTCACTCATCAGGATTTCGGCTTTTCTGAATCCTTCGATGCCCTCTCCCATTTCCAGCACGGCATTTTCTTCGCCTTCGCGTTTGTCTTTTTCATAGTCAGACAGGTCATCGAGCAGAAGGATCGTCGTGATGACTGCGTACCAGTAGCGGAGGGCGAGCTTCCACTGCGCTTCAGTTACCGGCAGATCGCAAAGAACGAAAAGAAAATTGTCCGCCCGGTTCAATGCGGGATAAGGAGTTCCGAATTCGCCTGTTGGCAGCGGCCGTGGCTGCGACAGATAGGCATGAAGCCGTGCAAAAGCTGCCTCGTCCTTTATACGACCCTTAAGAAGTCCGGTGATGGTCGAAAGTTCGGTCGCCTTATCAATCACTTTCGTTTCCTCCAGTGCCGCGAGGTGGAGAATTTCTTCCATGAACAAAATATGCTGCTCTTCGAGGAGTGACTCGAGGGGAATCCCGATCCGGTAAAGGATATCATAAAAGATCGGCATGATGTTATAACCATTCCCCGAGCTGATATAAATCAGTCTGCCTTTCCAATATGCGTTTTCTTTCGGTACCCGGCGGTCGACAAAAAACCGCGCAATGCGTTTGTCGACGCCAAGATCTTTTTCGAAGAAGCTTATGGATTTAAACATTTTTTGGTTTATGGTTTATGGTTAATGGTGTATGGAGGGTGGTGCATGGGAATACCATATACCATAAACCATATACTATGCACCTTTCTTAATTGCAAGCGTTTTTTTCTCAATTCTCTTTTCATAATTCTTCCCTTCAAAAATCCGGTGGACATAAATTCCGGCGACGTGCACTTCGTCGGGATCGAGTTGTCCGGGTTCCACGAGATTTTCCACTTCGGCGATGGTGATATTTCCTGCTTTGGCCATGGACGTTGAAAAATTCCGCGTCGTCTTGCGAAAAACAAGATTGCCCATGCGGTCGCCCTTCCATGCTTTAACGATGGCAAAGTCGGCGTGCAGCGCATATTCCATCAGGTGATGCTTGCCGTTGAAAACCCTGGTCTCTTTCCCTTCTGCTATCTCGGTGCCATATCCCGCCGGCGTATAAAAAGCAGGAATTCCCATGGCGGCCATCTGTATCCGCGTGGCCAGCGTGCCCTGGGGTACGAGGTCTACTTCGAGTTCGCCCTGCAGCAGTTGTCTTTCGAACTCCGCGTTCTCGCCGACATAGGAGCTGATCATTTTTTTTATCTGCCGCGTTTTCAGCAAAAGCCCGAGGCCAAAATCGTCCACACCCGCGTTGTTAGAAATACAGGTAAGGTTTTTCACCCCTGTTTTTACCAGCGCACCGATGGAAATTTCCGGTATCCCGCAGAGTCCGAATCCTCCCAGCATGAGCGTCGCGCCGTCAGGAATATCCTGCACCGCGCTCAATGCATCGGTGAAAACTTTGTTCATGGTATGAAGATAGTATTTCCTGTTCTTTTTGATTGGAAGTTTTGATACCAGATAAGGTATAAAACAGCACAGAAAGCAGGCTGGAATGTAGGGATCAGCTGAATCGCATGTGGTCTAAAATTCTCGGAGCGGTCGTGGAATTATTGAGAATGGACAGGATTAAATGTTCAGGTTCCACTCTTTTGCTTTTTGACGTTTTTGCCTCCGCTACGGCTCCATGTATTATTTGTTCAGCGCCGGCATTTAGCGGCATTGAGTTTTTAGGAATTTTATCAGATTTAACAGACATTTCGATTTCCTTTTGCATCTCTCCAGTGTCAACCCTGAAACTTTTCAAAATTCGAAGCGCTGTATTGTCTCCGTCACGCAGCAATCCAAGCAAAAGATGTTCAGTACCGATATGATCATTTCCCAGTCGTTCTGCTTCGTCGCGGCTGAAAGAAATGATTTCTTTCATCTGCCTTGAAAATTTAAGACTCATACATTACTCTTTAGATAAGAAATTTACGAAATTCCCTGTATAAATAAACTGGATTGGGCCAGTCAGGGAAAGCATGGCCTATTGGGTTGGGTTCATTCAGTCCGCAAACTTTTAACAGGATTAGCCATTGCTGCCTTCCATGCCTGAAAACTTACGGTGAAAAGTGCAATGCCAACGACGATGGTTCCTGCCGATATATATATCCACCACCCGATATGTATACGGAATGCAAAATCTTCCAGCCAGCGGTTCATAAAATACCAGGAAACCGGCGCAGCAATAATCAGTGCAATGACTACCAGGAGTACAAAATCTCTGCTAAGCAGGCTTACGATATTAGAAACGGTAGCACCGAGGACTTTACGGATGCCTATTTCTTTTGTTCTTTGTTCAGCAGTAAAAAGAGCCAGTCCGAATAATCCCATGCAGGAAATAAATATGGTAATGACCATCACTACCTTCATCAGCCAGGCTGTTTTAGTCTCCTGATCATATAGCCAGGTGATGGAGTCATTAAGAAAATGATAGTTAAAATCATTATCCGGATAGGTTTTTCTCCATTCCTTTTCAACCTGCGCAAGAATGGTTCTGGCGTCTGCCACTTCTTTGCCCCGGGTTGCCAGTTTTAAACCGATACCTTTTTCCGCCTCCGGTATATGGGCAATGATAACCGGTTTCATCGGCTCATGAAATGAGTTTTCATGAAAATCCGCTACCACGCCGGCAATGGGATATTGTTTACCGTTGCTCCAGGTGATCAGCCTGCCGATGGCCTGTTCAGGGTTCGTAAAACCAAGACTGGAAACGAAGGTTTGATTAACTACCAGTTCGGAGAGGCTGTCTGCCGGAAGCATATTCCGTCCCGCAACCAGCTTCATTTGATAAAAGGAAATATAGTCAGTATTCCCGGGCTGGATTGACGCCTCCAGTCTGATCTCTTCTTTTCCTTTATAGATGACCATCTGGGAAATATGCGGAAAACCCATGGGTGCAAAGGCCTGCAGAATTACTTTTTCGACACCCGGGATCTGTCTTATATTTTCTGCCAGCCCTTTGACCCGGTCGAACTGATCCCGCGCCCGGGGGATGTTTACTATGGCATCCGTAGAAAAACCTTTATTGCTATTGTGCATGAACCGGATCTGGCTGCCAACGACCAGGGTCCCGATGATAAAAAGCAGCGATATGCTAAACTGAAAAACGATGAGTGATTTACGGAGATAGCCTTTCTCCCGTACGGATTTCGCGCCGGTTCCGCTCAGGCTTTCAACCGGTTTATATCGTGACAATACGAGGGCCGGGTAAAATCCCGCCAGCAATGTGGTCAGAAACAATACTGAAAACAGGAAGGCAATGTTTGCTGCATTTATTTCGAATTTTACGCCATTCGGTATATAGTCGCTAAAAAGAGAAAGTACCGGACGAACCATTACCAACGATATGAAAACGGCCAAAGTGGTAAGCAGGAAAGTCTCTGTCAGAAACTGAAGTATGAGACTTGTTCTTTTGCTGCCCAGGACTTTTCGAATGCCCGCTTCTTTTGCCCGGCGAACCGATTGGGCTGTCGTTAAATTGATAAAATTAATGGCAGCGAGGAGCAGAATAAATACCGCAGTCCCCATCATCGCGTAGATAACGGGGAGATAAGCTTTTCTGAATTGATTGTCGCCGTCATCGCCTCTGTGAAATTCAGGCGTAAAGTGAATATCCGCTATTGGCTGGAGCCACATTTTCAGTTTGGTACCGGCCTCCGGAATCTTCACGTTATTTTTTATATACACCGCAAAAGCTTCTTCAATTTTACCCGGCGAGCTTTCTTTGGACAATTTTACAAAGGCCTGTGACTGATGAGGTCTAAGGCTTGTCCAGTTTTCCGTGGGTATTCTGTTTCTTAAGAAACTATGGGTGGCCGTCCGGATAGAAATGAAATCAGTGTAGGCAAAGTCGGATTTCTCTGTCCAATCCGCGAGAATACCCGAAACGGTCACTTTTAAGGAATCATCGTATATGACCGTTTTACCGATCATTTTATTTGCCGGGAGATTTCCAAAATATTGAACGGCGCGGGATTTAGTGAGCACCACGCGGTATGGCTCATTTAAAGAGGCTGCATTTCCGGCAAGCCAGTGATATGAAAAAATATCAAAATAGGATGGTCCTGTTATGATGCTGGCAATACCGTTGGGGATATTTCCATTAAAATGTTTAACCGCTTTACCCGGCTCTTCGATGGTGGTCTTCTCACCGTACTGGTAGTAACCGCAGGTCGTTTCGAATCCCGGAATCTGAGTCTGAAAGGCAGCTACTTCAGGAATGGGTGCATTCAGAAATATTCTGTCTCCATTTTCCCGCTGCGCTTCGCCGACAATCCGGTAGATCCGGTTGCCATCGGGATGAAATTTATCAAAGCTGAGATCGTAACTGTTTATAAGATAAATAACCAGGCAGGCACAAATGCCAAAAGCAAGGCCGATTACATTGATTACCGTACTCATTTTCCTTCTGTAAATGGTACGCCAGGCAACCTTAAAATAATTTTTCAGCATGGTTCTCTGTTTAGCCTTCCACGCCACCAATTCAATGCCACGGGGCAACGGGTTGTTACTCAATATCATCCTTAGAGCTTCTTTCCCGCCACCGTTCGTTATCATACACCTGGTGTCCGATGCAAAAAAAGACGATTGACCATGTTCCCCTCTTAAGGCTCCTGCAACGCATGTTTCCCGGTACACCCGTACCTGAGGACTATCCACCGTCAACTGTCAACCGTCAACCGTCAACTGTCAACCGTCAACTATTTTACCTGCAGGGGCGTAGGCTTCACGGGCTTGGGTGCGTAGAGTTCGCCGCGGTGTTTATTGGAATAAATCGTGAGGCTGTCGTAGATGCGGCGCGTAAGGTCGGGGCGCGACTCGTAGAATTCGACAGATTTTTTAAATTCTTCGCGGCTGATATGATGGAGACTGAAAACTTCATCCAGTAATTCCTGACTTGCTTTCAGCTTATCTTTAATAGTGGAGTCTTTTTTTTGAAACTGGAAAGCATACTGGTCGGCGATCATCACATCCATCATCACGGAGGCCATCGAATCGATCGATAGCACGTCCGCGGGAACTGCCTTGCGGTTGCTGCAGGCGTTGAGCAGGCTACTGCCGGCAGCAAGGGCGAGTAAGCATATGATGAGGGATCGCCTCACTGAAGGTCCTGTTTATATTGGTTGAGATTGGATACGTCCACCCGTGTGAGGATGTCGAGTGCCCGGCTTTTTTCATCAGGCGTTCCCCGTTTAAACACGTTACCAATTTCCGTTCCTTTCCCCTGGAAAAAGATCTGCATCCACATAATATTGGGGAATTCGGTATTGACGCTGTTGAGCGCGATCAGCGCGTTGAGTACCGCACCACGGGCATCGCTCTCGTGATCGAACATCTGGTCCAGCCCCTGCCGGTAATAATTGTATATGGCGTCGTGTATAGGATTGTACTTGGGGTTGAGCAGGTTTTCGACCAGCCAGTAGCGGTTGCGCAGACCGTCAAAGGGTTTCCACCCGTTGATCGCATTTGTTTCCGGAGCGTTGTTGACGATGTTCTGTGCTTTGAGATAGTACTGATCGCCGCCGCGCAGTCCGTATGAGTCAAAGTTCAGTCCGAGGATGATATAACAGTAGTAGGCGAAAACAGCCGTGAGGTTGGCGGTCAGCGGGTCGGCGCCACCCACGCGGTTCTCATTGAAATCCATGGTCTGGTACTGGATATATTTAAAGGTCACCGACTCATCGAGGTAGTTTATCAGTGCGCTTTGGTAAGACGTGTTGTATACCGGCCTGGCCGACTGAATCGTGAGCTGACAGGTATAGGTATTGTTGTCGGTGGCGCCGGCCATGTTGACCAGGAAATTGCACTGGATCTTTTCGTTCTGCGCAAAAGCCACGTTTGTCCATTTGCGCCCGTTGATAAAATCCAGGAGCTGCGACTGAAGGGTGGTGAAGATCGCCTTGTTGACCGTCGTGCTGATCCGGTTGGAAAGCACCGTCACCGAGGCCTGGAATTCCTGGCTCCGGACCTGCGTGGCGGATAACGTAAGGATGATACAGATTAGTAAAAACGGAGTACGCATCAGAGAAGTTTAAGTACGCATCAGAGAAGTTTAATGATCCGGTCTGTGATATCCCGGGCTACGCCTTTTTTTGATTTTTGTCCGTAGGGCGTGATCGTCCCGTCCCTTTCAAAAATCGTCACCTGGTTGGTATCGTATCCGAACCCCGCCCCGGGATCGTTGAGGGAATTCAGCACGATCATGTCGGCGTTTTTGGATTGCAGTTTTTTCTTTGCGTAGTTCATTTCGTCGGCGTTTTCGAGGGCAAAGCCAACGAGGATCTGCCCGGGCTTTTTCTGCTCTCCGAGGGCTTTCAGGATATCCCTTGTCCTCGAGAGTTCAAGGGTGAACGTCGCTGCATTCTTTTTTATTTTTTCAGGGGAAAAAGAAACCGGGGTATAGTCAGCCACCGCGGCCGACATCACGGCGATCCCGACGGAAGGGAAAAGGGCAAGGCAGGCATTGTACATTTCTTCGGCCGTCTGCACTCTTGTGACCCGGATCCGCGGATCCTGGATCTCAAGGGAAGAGGGTCCGATCACGAGCTCGACGGCAGCGCCACGGGAAGCCAGTTCAGTAGCGATGGCGACGCCCATCTTGCCGGTCGACTGATTACCGATATAGCGGACGGGATCGAAGGGTTCGTGTGTGGGACCTGCGGTTACGAGCGCTTTCTTTCCTTTCAGCTCTTCGCTAAAAAAAAAATTCGACTCGAGGAAAGCGATGATATGTTCGGGTTCGGCCATTCGCCCCTCTCCGTAGAGGCCGCTGGCGAGTTCGCCTTTTTCCACGGCGATCAGGCGGTTGCCAAAGGATTTGAGTTTCTCGATGTTGGCCTTTGTGGCGGGATGAAGCCACATGTCTTCGTCCATTGCCGGCGCAAAGGCAACGGGACAGACGGCGGAATAGTAAGTAGCAAGAAGCAGGTTGTCGCATATACCGTTGGCCATCTTGCCGAGGGTATTGCAGCTGAGCGGCGCGATCAGGAAGAGGTCGGCCCAGCGCCCAAGCGCTACATGGTTGTTCCAGGTATCTTCACTGAACAACTCTGTCTGCACGTCGTTTTTTGAAACGGTAGACAGTGAGAGTGGAGTAACGAAATCCTTTGCGGAGGGTGTCATCACCACTTTCACTTCAGCGCCGGATTTCACCAGCAGGCGGGTCAGAAGGATGGACTTATAGGCAGCAATGCTGCCTGTAACGCCCAGCAGTATTTTCTTTCCTTCTGTTGCCATAACCAAAGATAAGGCTAGCTGAACAGATCGTCTTCGTTCTTACGGAAATAGATCTTGTCGTCGATGAATTCCTGCGTAGCCAGCAGCGCGGCGTTCGGCATTCTTTCATACGCTTTGGAGATCTCGATCTGCTCTTTGTTTTCGTGGATCTCTTCGAGGCTGTCGGTATGCGTGGCAAATTCTTCCAGCTTACTGTGCAGTTCTTCCTTCAGCGTAATGTTGATCTGGTTGGCCCTCTTCGCGATAACGGCGATGGACTCATACAGATTGCCTGTCTTGTTTTTCAGATCGGTCAGGTTGCGTGTTTCCGCTACGTTCGCGATGTGGGTGTTAACTTGTCTTCGGAGTTTGCTCATAACTATATAATTCTTTTATCGTTTGCGTTGTCTGATCAAAAAATTGCTGTACTTCTTTCTTGTATTTGCTGTCGGGAAACCGGTCGTTGAATTCGTTGCAGTCTGTGATCACCTGTTCCAGTCTCGCCTTCTTTTTGTCGTCCATGCTCTTCATGGCCCAGAGATAATCTGAGCGGATGATATACATTTTGTATTCGTCACTGAACTGTGAATCCGGGTAAGTATTCATCAGGATATTGAAGGTTATCGACGCCGCACGCAGGTAGTTGGGGTTGATCTCCTTAAGATCGTAATAGAGTCTCGCGTTCGAAAAATCCTTTTCTTCCAGTTTGGCGCGGCATACCCCGATGATCGAGTCGGCCTGCTTCACGTGATCGGAATTCGGATGCTGGGCGATGAAAGCCTGCATGAAACCCATGGCCTTGGTCGTGTTGGTCTGGTCGAGCGGATACTTGGGCGACTGTTTGAAAAAGCAGAAGGCGCGCATGTATTCCATCTCGTCTGCCCGCGGGCTGTTGGGGAAGGCTTCCGCAAATCCCTTGAACAGGTTTTCCGCATTCACATAGTCCTTCAGGTAATAAGCGCAGTATGCATACTTGTACCAGATATCTTCAAAATGCTCCGAACCCTTCATCACGCGGTACAGATCGTCATATAGCTGCTGGGCGTGATTATAGTCCTTGTTCAGGTAATATTTCTCCGCCATCTGGAGCTTGAAATTATAGTCGGTGCTCTTCAGGATCTTGTTGAAGCTCGTGGGAGGGCCACTGGATTTCTTGAAAAGCGAGCAGGAACTGAGTCCGGCTAACAGTATAAATGCGAGCAAAATAGGTCTCATGAAGCCTGCGAAATTACAATTTCTGGGTGAGAAACGAAAATAGCGGGTTTTTGGGTTGGGTTTTGGTTCAAAATGTTAATCTTGGCTGGCTAGGCTCTTTCCGGGCATTTAACTGTCAATTAGTTCATTTTCATGCTTTACCATGTAGTGAAGACTCTTTTTTACCAGGTCATTCAATGATATTTTATTCCTTTGGGCCATTATATATGCCTCCCTGTGAAGTTCGATCGGCACCCTGACATTGAAAGATCCCCTGAAAGTCTTTTCCGGTTCCTTGTTTAGTTTCCTGCATGTTTCTACATAATCCTGCACAGCTTTTTCAAAAGACGACCTTAGTTCTTTAACTGATGCTCCTTCAAAATTAACCAGGTCGTTAATACCTAATATTTTACCGTAAAAGATATTGTCTTCCGCACTGAATTCAACGGATCCTGAATAGTTATTGTATGTTAATATATTACTCACTTCTTCTTATTTCTCATGATCCTCCTGGGAGGCCCAGCTTTTTTTTCAACATGCTTAGAATCAATGGCCTTTTTATGAATTTCCATCGCTTCAATCAACTGCTTCAATGCGTATTCTCTCACAGTATTTTGCGGATGTGGTTTATGAAGAATTATGATCTGTTTCCGGGCGTTCGCAAACTTCCGTCTAGATCCGCCGGTCTGACCCTTCGCCATTTCTTCATAACCCCTGTTTTTTAAAACCTGGACGAGCTCCTCCCAGGTAAAATCCTTAGGACTACTGTAAAACCTGCTTAATATTTTTTCAATCCTACTCAAAGATAACGTTGTAACTGAAATTTAGTTGCAGCCTAATAAAATATTCCCTTATCGGGATGTGGGATTCACGTAGAATGACCTGGTGAAATAACTAAAAGAAAAACCCGCAGGATCAACCTGCGGGTTTCGAATTATATTCTGTTGAGTTACTATCTCCTGCGGAGGTTCGGATGCGGTGCAGGTACGGCATTCGGACCTTCTTCACCGGTACCGTCCTTGATGTCGATGGTATTTTCGTCGCCACCGGTCTGGCCGTAACGGAAGATGAAGCGGTCTGAATTGATACCTTCTTTTTCGACCAGGTATTTGATCACTTCATTTACACGATCCCAGCTGAGCTGTTGAGCTGACTTGCTGGATTCGCCGTATCCGATTACTGCTACTTTACAAGCGGGGTTGTTCCTCATCTTTTCAGCGATGGTAGAAGCCAGCGCCTTGCCGTCCTTGCTGAGGGTAATCGACCGTCCTTTGAAGACGATGCTGGGCAGGTCGCCGATGGAGCAGCGGCCTCTGCCACCCTGTCCGAAGGCACCTGAATCCAACTTAGCGTTGATTTCCTTACAGCAGGCAGGATCAGGACATTTACCTACGCCGTCTGCGTCAACAGGCTGACACTGGGTCGGTGTGATGAGTTCCTTATCCTTGCAATCCGGTACACCGTCGCCATCTGTATCGCGGCTTACACCGTGCGTGTCAACCGGGCAACCGGCGGGTGTATTTGGTTCGTGGTCGAACTGGTCGGTTACACCGTCGCCGTCCGCGTCATCCAGTATGGGCTTGGGCAGCTTCATGTGCTTGGGCGCATTGAGTTCGCTGTAGGCGTAGTCAAGCGGGTTGATCCACCAGAGGGGTTCCACTCTTTTCGCTTTGTTGCCGATATTATAGTTCAAACCGAGGGAAAGAAAATTATAGAAATCATCTTTGGGGGTCAGCGCATGTACGGTAGTAGATCCGGTTTCCTGCCATTCCTGACCGTCCAGCAAATCCGTTTTGGAAACGGTTACTTTATCTTCCAGGGCGATGTTAAATCTTTCGTTGATTTTGTATGCGATGCCACCTCCACCTGTCAGGATAGGACGTATGGGTGTGCTGCCGAGCGTCGGCTGTGAACCGTCACGTTGTGCCAAGGTTTCAAACGTGTTATCCATATGGCTCTTCAAAAAATCCCTGATCTGTTTTCTGTCGGAATAGGCGAACCCGCCGGGACCAAACTGCGCCACAGCCTGCTGGTAAAGCGCTGCGTAAGACTGCCCGTTTGCATCCAGTGCATTATAGAGCGTGCTGTAGGTCATGAATCCGAAACCACCCAGTAAATAGATCGCAATATTCGATTTCGCTTTGTGAAAGCGGATATTGTTAAGCGTGGCAACACCCTGTATACTGACTTCCTGGATGGTTGTCCGGTAATTGTAAAACACCGGCTGGGTACCTGCAGTATAAATTTGTTTCAGCACGGTATTAGCGGCATATCCATAATAGGAAGGTTCCCAGTTCAGACCTTTTGCCACCATGTAGTCGTATTCCAGACGAAGTGAGAAAGTATAACCGAGGGCTTTTCTTACATGAACTCCAAAACCCCAGGTAGGAAGCCAGGCACGAACATCGCCCGACACAGTCGACAATCCTCCTTTTACCCCAATTTCATACATGTTCCGGGGCAGGGCAGGGAAAGGATAAGCATTGTTGAGAAATTCGTTGTGCTGCGGGATTCTTTTGGCCGGGATGAGAGAGGAATCACGTATGTCATAGCTGCTCGCACTTTCCTGAGCATATCCAACTGATAATAATGCCAGCAGGAACCCGGCAAGTACGGCGTACTTTTTCCATATCATAAACTGAAGTTTGTAGTGATTACGTGACTAAAAACAATTCAACACTTTAGCAAAAATATAAGATACGCCTTAATTTGCAAATTTTTTTGGGCTAAAGAAATTGGAAACCACAGATTTGTGGAGAATATTACCAATTCATCCAGAGTTGTGCCATGAATTATTCCCACGGTTGGATAAAATAGTAATTTGGCGGTCATCATATGCAGTTAGCCCAGTCATTATTGAAAGAGGAATTAGCGGTCTTTGAGATAAAATTCAGGGAAGCGGTAAAGTCACAGACCCCGCTCCTGGACAGGATTATGCGGTTTATTGTCAACCGCAAGGGTAAGCAGCTGAGGCCCATGTTTGTCTTCCTTTCCGCCCGGTTGTGCGGCCCCGTTAACGAGTCAACCTACCGGGCAGCCTCACTTGTAGAACTTCTGCACACTGCTACGCTTGTTCACGACGATGTAGTGGATGAATCCCTCGAAAGAAGAGGGTTTTTTTCTACCTATGCTTTATGGAAAAACAAGATCTCCGTATTGGTGGGTGACTACCTGCTGGCCAAGGGATTACTCCTTTCTTTGGACCACAACGATTTCAGAATTTTACAGTTGCTTTCCGGCGCCGTGCGCAGAATGAGTGAGGGAGAACTCCTCCAGATAGAAAAATCCAGGACGCTAAACCTGGAGGAACCGGTCTATTTCGAGATCATTCGTAATAAAACGGCCTCCCTCCTGGCTTCCTCCTGTGCTGCAGGCGCTTTTTCCACCAGTGGGAACGAAGCAGTAACCGACCGACTCGCCCGGTTCGGCGAAGCCGTTGGCGTGGCTTTTCAGATCAAGGACGATCTTTTCGACTATGGCGACGGAAAGACGGGAAAACCTTCAGGTAACGACCTGAAAGAAAAGAAACTGACCCTGCCGCTGATCCACACCCTGAACAAAGCAGACAAATCCCTTCGCCGGGAACTGATCTATATAATAAGGAATCAAAACCGCAACCCGGCAAAGATCAAATATGTTATTTCCAAAGTAGTGGAATGCGGCGGCATCCTGTACGCGCAGGAAAAAATGCTTGCGTTCCGCGACGAAGCCCTCCGCATTCTCTACGAATTCGAAGACAGCGAGGTTCGCCGCGCCATGGAGGAACTCGTGAGGTTTACGACGGACAGAAGCTATTAGGGTGGATGGTTTATGGTATATGGTTTATGGTTAATGGCTGGTTGATTAAAGTACCGTTAATCACATAGTATATACCATACACCATAAACCATACACCATTAACCAGAACAAGAACATGGAAAAGAGATGGAAGATAAAGAGGGCGGATGAAGACAGGGTGCAGGCCCTGTCGGAAGCACTAAAAATACAGCCCCTGTTATCAAGGGTCCTGGTGGCAAGGGGTATTGAAAGTTTTGATGCGGCCCGTGATTATTTCCGTCCAAACGCTTCGCTCCTGCTCGATCCCATGCTCATGAAAGACATGGACAGGGCCGTTGAACGAATCCTTCGCGCAGCGGAACAGAAAGAAAAAGTGCTCGTCTTCGGCGATTATGATGTGGATGGTACCAGCTCCGTTGCGATGATGTACCAGTTCCTTTGCAAAATTTCCGATCCTGCGCTTATTGAATTTTATATCCCCCACCGGCACCGCGAAGGTTATGGCGTTTCTAAAGCGGGTATTGACTTCGCCATCGAAAATAAATTCAGCCTCATCATATCGGTTGACTGCGGCATAAAATCTTCCGGGCTCGTGCAATATGCCGCCGAAGCAGGGATCGATTTTATCATCTGTGATCATCACCTGCCCGATCCCGTACTCCCGGCTGCAGTGGCAATTTTAAATCCCAAACAACCAGGTTGCGATTACCCCTATAAAGAACTTTGCGGATGCGGCGTTGCCTTTAAGCTCATCACGGCCATCTGTATGCGCCTTCACCTGCCCGAAGAAGTCTACCTGGGCTGGATCGACCTGGTAGCCATCGCCATCGCCGCGGATATCGTACCGATGACGGGCGAGAACCGCACGCTCTGCTACCTGGGCCTGGAAAAAATAAATACGAATCCAAATGCCGGCATCCGTGCACTGATGGTGCTGAGCGGATTGTCTTCACCGGCTTCCATTACTTCCCTCGTGTTCACCATCGCACCCCGAGTGAATGCCGCCGGCCGCATGGACGACGCGCGCAAAGCCGTGCTGATGTTTGTGGCATCCACTTACCAGGAAGCACAACTCTACGCCAGCCTGCTGCATTCGGATAATTCTGACCGCAAAGAAGCGGATTCAAGCATTACCGAAGAAGCCCTGGCGCTGATCGACGGAGATGAAGCGATGCGCATACGAAAAACCACAGTTGTCTTTCGTTCACACTGGCATAAGGGCGTTGTGGGGATCGTTGCTTCGCGACTAATCGAAAAATATTACCGGCCGACCATCGTGCTGACAAAGAGTGGTGAGTTTGCTTCCGGCAGCGCACGCAGCGTTCCCGGTTTCAATCTTTACGAAGCGCTGCATGCATGCCGCGAATACCTCGTGGGATACGGAGGTCATTTCGCCGCGGCGGGCATGACCCTGACAACGGAAAATATCGAACCCTTCAGCCGCAAATTCGAAGAAGTGGTTTCGGCCTCCATCCTGCCCGAATTTCTCATACCGGAACAAGAAGTGGATGCGGTGGCCAGGTTCAGCGAACTCGATTTTTCCACGCAACGGATCATTGCACAGATGGAGCCATTCGGTCCTGAAAACCCAAAACCCGTTTTTATTTCGCGCGGGGTTTCCGACACCGGTTTTTCGAGAATTCTTAAAGAAAAACACCTGCGGCTTCAGCTGCGGCAGGACGATGTGCTTTTTTCCGGCATCGCTTTTAATATGGCAGATAAAATGCCCGTCGTGAAAAGCGGGAAGCCATTCGACATAGCCTTTACGCTTGATCTGAACGAATGGAACGGCGAGAAATCGCTGCAATTGAAAATCTGCGATATTAAAGCCGCGGAATAAAACAGCCCGGCATGTTACCGGGCTGCCCGAATCCCGTGGAAGGGATTATATTATCGTGAAACGATCCAGTAAAACGGCATCATATTACCGTGAAACGGAACACTTAAAGTAGAACGGAATCATATTATCGTGAAGCGGATCACTTAAATTAGAACGGGATCATAAAAACTTAAGCGGACGCGTTGTAAAAACACGACATTAACCGTGTATTAACTTTCGACGATGATCCGGCTCTTTTCCTTAGACTCCATCAGTTCAATACTGCGTTCAATGAAGTGTGTAAGTTCTGCCCCTTTCAGCAGCCCCTGGCTCAACAGGGCGAGGTCTGCCAGGTTCCTTGCCATCTTCTGCTGCTTTTCTGAATCCGTTTCGGCAAGGATCTTCGGGTATACATGGTGGTTACCATTTACCGTAAGCATTACTTCGTCGGGCATGCTGGCATAGAAAGCGCCCATACCGCCGTTCAGCGCGGCCATGTCCTTCATGCGGCGCATGAATTCCGGTCTCGTAGCGATCACGGGCATATCATCGGGGCTCATTCCCTTCACTTCCACGTTCACCTGCAGCGCGGGAATTTCGACCGCGAACAGTGATTTCAGTTTTTCCGTTTCTTCCTGGTTCAATACTGTTTCGGCGGAATCTTTTTTATCAATGAGATTGTCCACTACCTCACTGTCGACGCGGGTGAAATGAACCTTATCCCATTTCATTTCCATCTGGTTGATAAAGCCGGCGTCCACCAGGGTCTCGAGCTTCACTACTTTAAATCCCCTGTTCTGCGCGGCACGGATATAACCGTCCTGCTGTACGGGATTGCTGGTATAGATGATCACGAGTTTACCATCCTTGTTGGTCTGCAGCGCTTCAGTAGTCGTGCGGTATTCATCCAGCGTATAAAAACGGGATGCGTCCGCGTCTTCCATGATATGGAACTTGTTGGCTTTCTCGAGGAATTTGTCGTCGGTCATCATGCCATACTTCACGAAGAGGCCAAGGCTTTCCCATTTTTCTTCGTATTCCTTTCTTTCCTTCGTAAAAATCTCGTCGAGTTTATCGGCGACTTTTTTCGTGATATGGTTGTTGATCTTTTTTACGTTCGGATCTCCCTGCAGGTAGCTGCGGCTCACGTTAAGCGGGATATCCGGACTGTCGATCACGCCTTGCAGCAGCATCAGGAATTCGGGGACGATGTCTTTTACTTCATCCGTAACAAAAACCTGGTTGCTGTAAAGCTGGATCTTGTCTTTCTGGATCTCGTAGCTCTGTTTGATTTTCGGGAAGTAGAGAATGCCGGTCAGATTAAAGGGATAGTCCACGTTGAGGTGGATCCAGAAAAGCGGGGCTTCATTGAAAGGATATAATTCCTTATAAAAATCCTGGTAATCCTGGGGCG
>Ga0157379_10001295_pt1 | contig 20370 bp, 30 predicted proteins | sample S25metaG_FD_121802 | JGI IMG/M metagenome (GOLD analysis project Ga0157379, IMG submission 121802) | Switchgrass rhizosphere microbial communities from Kellogg Biological Station, Michigan, USA - S2-5 metaG | ecosystem: Host-associated > Plants > Roots > Rhizosphere > Soil | place: USA... | reverse complement strand
AGAAGGTGTCAAATTGCTACGAGGTACGGCTTTTGAATGGAGCTTCATTATCTACGTCCCTTATGCGGGGTCGTCCATTAGAGGTGTATCGGGAGGATGCTACGCGTCGCCGGGAGTGTCTCTATTATCTATCATTAGGGCATTATAAGCTTGGAAATTACGAGGATGCTAGGAAGTTCAATTGTACGTGCCCAGATTGCCCGATTCTCTCTTTCTATTTCTGAATATTTCTATAGTGGTGTTGCTTGAAAGGGAACCTGGCAACCTCCAGGCAAAGAGCCTCGACACGATGATTGAGAAGGCGATTGCACGAGGTAAGTATTTGATACATTTTATGTATATTTTCTGCTAATTTAATTCGAACTTTAGACGGATATATGGGAATAGCGCTGATAGGTGGTGCTGCTGCTGTTGGAACCTTACTCATCGCGGGTTTGGTGAGGCGTTCCCGCAAATAATTACCTACATCCTCATGGACTGTTTAAAACATGTGTATCTTAAGGCTCAGCAATACGCTTCTTGATCATGTTAATAAGGCCAATATGAAGACTCAAATATGCTTCCTTCTTTCACAAAGAACCAGTTCAGCAGTCGAAAGGACTTGTACCAGTGTATATGTGAGTCACTGTAGGAGAAGTACATGTAGGAGTAATGACAATGACAGCAATTGAGCATGGAGGACAGAGTTCATACAAGGGTGAATGCAGGATGTGATGACGATATGGATATGGATATCTATGAAGGAATCTTGCGGAGGACGAGGTATGTTCTTATGTGGGAAGGAACCTATCTGCTCAAAGGGTTAGATAACCGAAAGGAAATAGAAGTTCCAGCTTACCAGCTTCTGCTCGCATTTGGTCAGGAGTCCTCCTGAATGATGCTATTCCGATGAAGATGAAAGCGATCAGAATGAGAGATTGGAGTAAAATCCAGATGAGGGCCCAAACTGTCCAGATATGTTAGCAGCCAGCGTACGAAGCTTTGATCATGACTTTACCATGCGTAGCAAATCTGGGAAATAATATGGCGAACTGGGTGGTATCGGCATCATTACGTTTCTTGAAGAATTTTTCATCGGTTACATCCCCTGCTTTCAGGTAAGCACCAAAGGCACGAAAGGGGTTTGGTACGTACAAACCGCATAGAGACTGTTGACGATTCCTACGAGCAAACAATACCATCGCAGCGCCGACCTGGACAGATTAGTTACCTCCACGTAGCAGTCGGAGCTTACTGATCACTCACCCATGGTCGGCAAACCAAAATCCAATGAGAATGGCCTCGTAGGCAATTATGGACAGGATAGTCCTGTGAGAAGAATCGTTAGTGGGTGCAGAAGACGCATGGGGCCCGGGACACAGACAACTTGTCGCGGACTAGTCCCAGCGGGGCAATAAGCCCGACCCCAATGAAGAAACCTGCCGCAGAGTTGTAAACAGAACGGCAATAAAAGCGTAGCATAACTTACTGCAGATTTTCGCTACCAATGTATCAAATCCAGCCATAACGAATACGCCTCCAAGTACGCTAGAGCCAATATAGCCTGCGCAGAGGATTGTTGGTTTATGACCTCCATGAACCAGTGTGCAGCCTCCAAGGTTAGGATCAATAGTAATCCTTAGTATAGTACCGCCTGTGAACAAAGCCTAGTGCAATTGTCAAATATTTATCGAATTGTTGAACCGTTGAACGTGCCGCTATGGAATGGCAGAGTTCATGCCAGCCTATCGTGAAGAGCTATCAAACCATTGTCAGCCAGTGAATGAGATAACTAAATATTTCCCACTTTCAAAGGCGTAATTACGAGTCTAATAATTGGTACACTCCATAGTGCAAATACCAACGTCGTGTATGCAATGATCTTAAAGGTGTTAACTGTATATACAAGTCCCATGACGTTCACGACCTACAGTATAAATCACGACAGCTTCATCACTTGTAAGTTCCAACGGAGTATGGTGAATTTTGGGGGCAATTGGAGGACGAGCGGGTGCCGCAGCCGACATGGAGAAGTAGACTGACTGAGCAGGCCTCCGACGCCTGCTGGTGGCTGGTGGCCGGTGAACCGCACTGTGACAGTGCCACTAGCCGTATGACACGAAAGTCGCGTCGTCACGTGACCTCGGTTCAATTACGTTTCAAGCTCCGCCAACTATTTAACCCTCAGCACCAAACATACACATCCATCCAAGTCTTTCTCCTCTACCACCACCACCCTCGAACCAAACGCGTTTTATTCTCTATCATATATCTCTGAACAATGGTATGCACACGCGTTTGTCTTCATCGGACGTGTTTGCTAACTGCAACCCCCAGTCCGGAAAAGGTGGCAAATCTGGTGCGAAGGGTGGCAAGGCTTCAGGAGCAACCACTGGCGATAAGGCCATGTCTCGTTCCGCTCGTGCTGGTCTTCAGTTCCCAGTTGGTCGTATCCACCGCATGTTGAAGAAAGGCAACTATGCACAGCGTGTTGGTGCCGGTGCCCCAGGTGTGTCTCATTGGTTCAAGGGTTGCGCCTTGGGAGTAATTTCTGCCATCCTTCATAGTATACCTCGCTGCCGTTCTCGAATATCTTGCTGCTGAAATCCTTGAACTCGCCGGAAACGCTGCTCGTGATAACAAGAAACAGCGTATCGTCCCTCGTCATTTGCAACTCGCTATTCGCAACGATGAAGAATTGAACAGGCTGCTCGGCCATGTAGTCATCTCCCAGGGTGGTGTCGTACCCCACATCCAACCTGAAGTACGTTTATCTTCACCTATTATCCTCACGCACATGTACTCAACGATCTACTTAGTTGTTGCCTTCGAAAACTGCTAAGGGCAAGAAGGAGTCCCAAGATGTGTAAAATGCTCGTGCCGGAAGTTTTCTCTAGCTTATCATACCTTGTATCTTTTAATTGTATTGTCACCTGAAGTCCTACAACTATACAACTCGCTTTATTCCACCTCATTTAACTCCGGTGTGTCCTCACAAGCTGTTCGTCTCATCGGCGTTCAAGATGATCAATGTGAAGAATCGGATGGTCCTCAAAATGCCATCGATGCCCATTGCTATCGATAATGTAGGTCACGGAGAAATTTAGTTTGATTCAGGAAAACGCCTTACCTTCATTAACAGTGTGAACGCCGCTCAATCGACCGCCACCAGGGGAGTCTAGGGAACAACTCAGCTTATCTTTGGGGACACAAGTTAGGACTTACCTCCACTCAAGCCATGATGGCTATAACTAGGAATGGAAGAGATCTCAGCAGACTATGACAACACTTAATTGAGATACTTACCGGAAGATATGGGGTGTAAGCTTCCAGTAGTATCGCGTGTCTAGGAAGATTCCTCGTGAGTACTCATGTCTTCGTCCTTGAGCATCTATGCGTACCGGTGTCTTCGATTAAAAGTCTTTGTAAGTATCAAATTTTCTACTAAAATAAGATCAAACACTCACTGCCAGTCATAATACCAGGTGCAATAATAATCTAAATCCATCAAGGATCAACTCTTCAGAACCCTGACAAGACCACTCACCTTTTTATCAGTAATTCCCGAATCGACGATACTCGCCTTAATACTCGCAGACAGCAAAGTATACGGAGCAGAGTCGGTCCCGCTAGGGCTAACAGGAGCAGGGGTCAAAGCAGTACCCCAAGCATCGCTCAAGATGAGACTGCCATAAGCTGGTGCGCCAGAGGAAAGATCTTCCCCGAACGAAGTCAGGGAGAGATTGTACTGGGATGCTAGAGGGGCCAGGATAGTCGTGACGCGCTCCTTGACGAAGTCAATAGAGCTATCGATAATCAACAACATTAACATCGAAGCAACGCAATACAAGCACATACCTATCATCCACAATCCGATGATTAACCACCGCCGTACTCTGCTCAGGAAGCGCGTTCGTCTTCACACCCCCACTAATAAGGTCAATAGCCTGCGTTGTACCCATCAACGGCTTCAACGTATCCATAACGGCTTCCTGCACACGACGAAGAGCCTTGTCAGAATAAACAGACTTGACGATGTCATTGCGGAGTTGACGGGGGACCCCAGGAGCTTGCGCTGTGCATTTGAGCATTTTGTAGACGACTTGGGAGCGGCTGAGTTTCGGGACGAGAGGCTTGTTCTCGAGGGCTACGAGGAGGGAGGAGAGCATGCCGATTCCCTTTGAGAATTTAATTGGTGGGATAAGGAGTGTAGAGTGATGAGTGGACTTACGGTGTGGGGGGGAGGAACGCTGGAATGGCCTCCTGGAGTGTTGACTTGAACACGGACATCCAGATATCCCTTAAAGGACTTATCAGTGGGGTATATCTTCAAAGCCTTTGCGCATATATACCTTCTCACCAACAGCAGGAGACGCAATGATTGCCCCATATTGTTCACCCATTCCACCTGAATTAATTCAAGCAATTGATAGATGCCACGGATAAAACGGAAAGGGAATCACCTCCTTCGTCAATGAGGAAGGCAAATCCGTTCTCCCCGAAGGTCGAGTGCAGATATTCACTTATCTTCCTGGCACCCTTATTTTAAAGTGGTCAACTCAATGTCTGTTTCAACAGAGAGACAAGACTGACGAATAGTCCACTCGTTTCTTCATCAAAACCGAAAGCAAGGACCACGCTGCGCTTGGGTTGGAAATCTTTCTCCAAGAGAGTCTCGACGGTGGACCTAGAAACCCACAGGTCAATTGGGTGTTCCATAAAATGGGAAAATAACCTTACATGAGGGAAATCAACCCACTCTTGTCGTCAGAACTTCCTCTGCCCCAGACAAATTTACCTGAATAATAATTGTCGGGTGAGTCTGGGAGTAACTTGCGACAACCTACCATCGAAATGTCCAGAGTAAGGGGGATGGGTCCACTGGTCAACCGTCTTTGGGTCAACGGGAACGACATCTATGCATATATTCGTATACCTGAACCAATCAAAGACCTGAATGACAATTTCTCACCTTGGTGGGCTGTGAGAAGCAGAGGCTTCAGCTCAGGATCACTGCCTTTCCAATGATAGACCAAGCCATATGTATTGACATTGGTCTTCTCGAGGGTCGCATGGCTAGCCATAATTCAAAATTCAATAGACAATAAACAATCGAGAAGGTGGGAACTTACACGAGCGGGAAAGCCTTGAGCAGGTACTCATGGAATGGACCAAACGTCTCCCAGCGGGGATCTTCCCCAATGGGTCCCATAGCATCGTATGACTCCGTAGGCTCTCTAACAGCTCCTCCGAGCCATTCAGCAGCGCGCAGTTTGTAGTCCTCCGTCTCTAATAAACTACCCACTTGCGAGTAGAGCTCACTGTGGCCTGTAGGTCTCACAGGACCCGTCTGAGGACAAAGTTTCGCTGCATCTTCGCTCGATACAACTCCAAAGTCGAGGATATCTAATTCAGACTTGCTGATGCAATGCAACGTGCTCAGGACCGCTGCAAGAGCCACAAGACGAACTAGACGTGAAGCCCATGTGCGTTTTGGGGCTCGTGATGCTGCAGAGGTTGGCAAGAGGGTAGGTTCCTTCGACTCCATGGTGGTGGAAGTTAGAAGGAAAGACCAGTAGGAAAGTATTTATGTATTGATTGCGATTAGTAGAGTACTTGTGATTGCCGTAATCCTGCCATTGGTGCCGCGCCCAATGTCTAACGGAATCCATATGGTCACGTGGAAATATATCTTACACCGTAACCCTAGATTTCCAAAAATGCTCGAAAATCCGAATCTATCGTCGTCCTTTCTGCCTATGTACATCGTCCTCACCCTCCGTCTCATCCGCATATACCGCTCCTCCTGGTAAACGTTGTCGCCCCTGACCCACCACCTTCCCGCTCTTCCCCTTGGAGCCATAAGCCACTTCAGACTCACCCATAGATGAGGGAGTATACGAGACGGAAGGCATTTTACTGGAGAAGACGGATCCAGTTGAAAAGGTAGTGGTCGGGAGGCTGATTAGGTCTGGAGGATGTTGTGTAAGGTAAAGGCGATGTAATGAGTCTTCCGCGGCCTGGGGGAGAAGGAAGGTGAGCACAGGTTAACGAATCCACTCAGGTGCACTCCATACCCTGAATTCCGCCATCTTTAGCGAACTTCCAAAGCCCTCCCCTAGTTTATCTTCTCCAGAATAGATTCCAACAACAAACATGGGTGTATTAGAGAGACGACCTGTCTCTTTTAATAATCTAAGAAGAACGGAGTGACAGGCGAATATAAGAAACAGCACCAAAAAGGAAAACAGCAGACGGACCGTGATATTGGCCGCTCTCGGCCGAATTTTGCTACAGTCTCTACCAGTGCAACTTTGGGATCTCGGAATTTTATTAGAGCATGAATATCCACTGTCCGGCTCAGGAAGAAGTCATGGGTGAATTTGCGGGCGGCGGCGAGGGATTTCTGTTGATAAATTAGGGCTACCAGTGCCCGCGGAATCGATGAAAGGGCATCTGTGCGGAGGGTGCTGTCTTGTTTTGGACCTTGCGGCTGCAGAGGAAATGAGAATCCAATCCATGTTTATTTGACTACACTCACTGTTCGATCCCAGCGTAAGAGATGAGCTGCACCAAGCTCCTGTGCAAGGCTTGCACATGTCAACGGCCCAACATACGCGCTCACGACGGCCTTGACCACTCGCGTAGGAAGATGTGGAAACTTCGAATGCACGTATTCTGTCGCGAAAAGACCCAGCAGCGCATTCCCCAGCGAGGCTAGTGCCGCGTTAGATGGCGGGATTGGCTCCTTCTTGTTCTTATTCTGCAGAAATGTGACAAAGGAGGGGTGAATGCAAATTTGCTGAATAATGACAGGATCTGCCAGCGAATCCGTCAGACCAATTCGATGTGCGAATGCTGTGAGGGCAGTGGGAGGTGGTGGTAGACGGTATATCCATTCCTCGGGATTGAAAGGTTGGGCCTTTTGACCGCGAAAAACTTTGGCCTCAGGAGGAATGATATGGCGCGGAGAAGGGTTTGCTACCTTCTTAGAGATGGTGGAAAGTAGCCGTCGTTGTCCATGAATCATTGCCCTCCCTGTAGCAGAAAAACGGAAGCAAGCGCCCATTCCCAATCTGGAAGAATTTCTTTATTACGTAATTACAATTTACATATTTTCTGCTTTCATCCGTTTGTTCACCTCCACATGTTCTAAATTGTATAGAGATGTAAATAGTTTATTAGATTTGAATGTCTACAGTTACTTACCAAGTGAAGTTGAAGGGCGTTTGTTTGACCCAGAACGTGACATTCCTGGGTCCGTTTGTTGCTCTGTAAAATGTTAGAGTATATCACAAAATATCATTCTACTACTCACCGTCATTTTTCAATAATCCGAGAGATATTTCTTCTAACTTCTGCTCGCTAGAATTATTTGAAACTGACAAAGGATCTGGCGGCGGGTATGGCACTTGGAACATTGTCGAATAGTCCAGATCCTCTTTAGGCTCTGGGACCGCCACTTCGAAAAGTCCATATAATATATCTAAAAAGAAGTTCGAAAAAAGAAATTTCGAAAGAAAATCCTCTACTTACCTTCAATGTTCTCCTGTTTGCACAAAAGTATGGTAGTCTGAGCATACGCCCACTTGTCCGGGCAAGTTACCAACACTTTTTTCCATGAATGAATTCCTAATATCCCCTTTAAATCAACATAAGAGTTAAGGCGAACGTAAATTCTATCGCTAGTCCTGTCGAGAGCCTACCCGACTTCAGACAAATGTAAATGAGCAAAACAGAATGGACTTGCACAATATACGTTCACCGCCCCGTCAGCAATATATTGAAGCCAATCCCAAAATAATGATTCGATTTCTGGAGGAGCGCCAGAACATCCCCATTCGACACCACATGGATTTACGAGCCCGATGATTTGTCCCGAGTCTCCCACTGCTTCGTCGGATAATTCCCCGCTAGATTTTACCTTCTTTTCGTCACCTTCACCCTTCACTTCCGTCTTAGGATATTGAATACTAGGTGAAGCCTCTGAATGATCAGATTTTATGGGATTATCGGCGACGGGGTTATTCGAATGGACATCCCGTGTCTCCCGCTTCAAAGGGGTGTTGCGCAAATTCGGAGGATTCTCTTGACCACCCTGTAAATACCCATGCTTCAAATCTTCTACAGATGTGCCATTTCCTAGGGACATGTGTGCAGGCCGTCGTAAGGCTGTTTGGTCTTTTGCCTCGGACTTCGCGAATTCGCCTCTATTATTTTGAAGGGGGTTCGGCCGTTCCTCCACAAACTCTTGTTTGGCAGTACTAGGTGGATTAACTCCACCGTGGTAATATGGTTGGTAGGCCCTGAAGGTGGAGCTGGTAGACTGATTTCTACTACTCATCGAGGGCCCCCCAAGTTGAGGAACGGGAAGTCCTCGCGGGAGGGGATCGTAAATTGGCGGACGATCGGTGAGTGTAAGGTTCGGTTCATAGCTGGGAGAACGTGGTTGTGGGGGGGATGCATTCAGCCTTGGGGGAGACCGGGATTGAGAAGGAGGACTGGGATTCCTTGCCTGGAAAGTATAAATTGATTTCATTCAATTGACGATTAAACAGAACTATTACCTGTCTCTGACTGTTAGAAGGGGGTCGGTTTACATCCAAATCTTCACGGTATACGACTCCATCTACTGCCGCTTGACTCTCTCCGGGTCGCGTCCGAGCCGCCAAATCCTGCTGCAATATTTCCTGAGGCCGAGGAATGGGAATGCACCATATTTTTGATTCCTGAGAATTAGGAGGGCTACACCATATTGGTCGGAATACGGCATTTGGATCCACAGGCCAGCCTCGGGGTGGAGAACCAGGTGCGGTCATGTATTCATTCCAAGCTGCCATTAACGTCTGAGATACTCACTGGTAAAATATACAGGGGAAAGCGAGTACTCACAACCTTGCTCACACGGATCTCCATATTTGATATAATCATATTTCAGAACCTTGGTATACAACCTGTCTCTATCCTGAGGGTTTATTTGCCTAGGAAATCCACTGGGCAGAAGGAAATCCTTCCAGAGATAACGTCCCAATTTTGCTTCAACCGTTTTCTCATCAATCGTTAAATTGACTTTAGCAATAATAAAGTTTCGCTAAAATATCCAGGATGTCAGAACACAGTGACCATACAAAGTAAATCAAACCCACAGCTTTCATATGCTGAATCGCACTCACCTCACCCCAGCGACGTCCTAAACACACGCAAAGCCACCAGTTAATCTCATTCAGGTCATCCTTGCTATAGTATTCGGTTCCTGGTCGATAATTTTGATACCAAGGTTCGTAAACGAGTAGCCAATGGTCCGACATGTCCCTTGTACGTTGTGCCTCTTCGCGGTCCTTTTGAGCTTTAGACTTCTTCGCCATAGAAGACGTATGGTATAATCAAGAAGTTAGCTGAGTATCTGGATACGCGATATAAAGATAAGGATATGTAGTGGCGGTACGGAATCCTTTTAACGTCGCGGTTCGAGGACAAAGGTGTCACCATTGACGGTTTCAGTTATAGGACGTCATCACGGCCGTCAAATGAAAAGCCAAATCTTGATCTATTTCCTTCGAGCCATGCCTTGCCTCCTATCGAACCCCTTCTTAGACCGGGGATGAGCGGACAGAAGCGGGATTAGAACGCGGGATTATTGCTATCCATACAGCGCCAGACAGCTTTTCCGCCACGCAAAATATATCACACAAACTAAAAATGGAAAGAAAACAGACGGCATCGATATACTTTACAAATGAAAGGACACCTCTGAAGAAGAAAAAGAGAAAATTTTATTCAGCGTTTCAGAAACTCTGCGTTTTGGAAATAACATCCGCTTCATCCTCCCGCATAGGCCTCAGAAAAAGTATATGTACTACAGTACGTATCATATATAACCTCGCCCTATCGTCTAACCCCCAATCTTTTTTCTAGCCCTGGTGGGTATTCTATGCGGAGACGAATGATTGGACGTGTTCCTCAACGACCTAGAGCGATGATGAGTGGGGAGATTTTAAGGTTTGGGTATGAAGAGGAATACTTACTGTCTTAATTTGCTTCTCGACTTCGTCGGTGACGTTTCCAGAAGAGATCTTCTCAAGGAGCGCGCTCTGCGTGCTCGTGAGATGACCACGGAATTCAGCCTCCCAAGCGACGATCTTGTCAACGGGAATGGAATCGAGCTGAGGGGCGGGTGATGAATTATACGTCAGTTGTGAAGAGAAAAGAGAACGTACAAGACCGTTGACACCGGCGTAGATAATAGGGACTTGGACCTCAGTGCTCAAGGGTTGGTATTGGCCTTGCTCTGTAATCCGACAGTCAGGCACACATGAGAGATAACGAAAGCATTAAGGACATACTGAGGAGCTCAGTCAAACGGGCACCACGGTTAAGCAAGAAGCGGGTAGAAGCATCAAGATCGGAACCGAACTGGGCAAAGGCAGCGACTTCACGGTATTGAGCAAGGTACAACTTGAGGGAACCAGCGAACTTCTTCATGATCTTGCTGTAAAGAAGTTAATGTCACAAGGAAAAGCAATGGAAAACAACGCTTACGTTTGGGCGGCGGAACCGACACGGGAGACAGAGAGACCGACGTTAATAGCGGGACGCACACCTCGGAAGAAGAGTTCGGCTTCCAAGAAGATCTGGCCATCGGTGATGGAAATGACGTTGGTAGGACTAATGGATCGTTAGTTTTATCTTCTTTAGAATACGAGAGATACTCACATATAGGCGGACACATCACCACCTTGGGTCTCAATGATGGGGAGGGCAGTCAAAGATCCACCACCGAAGTTGTCGTTCAACTTGGCAGCACGCTCAAGGAGACGAGAGTGGAGGTAGAAGACATCACCGGGGTAGGCCTCACGACCAGGAGGACGACGGAGAAGGAGAGACATTTGACGGTAAGCAACGGCCTGCTTGGAAAGATCGTCATAGATGATCAAAGCTAAAAGCCGCATCAGGATATATTATTAAACGGTTTGCTTAGATTTCACGAACCATGTTTGCCGTTATCACGGAACCATTCACCCATAGCACAGCCAGAGAAAGGAGCAAGGTACTGCAGAGGAGCAGCCTCAGAGGCGGTAGCGGCAACGACAATGGTATACTTGAGCGCATCGTTCTGCTCAAGGGTCTGGACAAGCTGAGCGACAGTCGAACGCTTTTGGCCAACGGCAACGTAGACACAATAAAGCTTCTTCGACTCGTCGTTGCCATCGTTCCACCTCTTTTGGTTGAGGATGGTGTCGAGGGCGACAGCAGTCTTACCGGTTTGACGATCACCAATGATCAATTCACGCTGACCACGACCGATGGGAACCATAGCGTCGATGGGCTTAAGACCGGTCTGCATAGGTTGGTTCACGGAACGCCTGGGCAAGATACCGGGGGCCTTGACGGAGGAACGACGACGCTCAGCTGCCTCGATGGGACCCTTGCCATCAATGGGATTTCCAAGGGCATCAACGACACGACCAAGGAGTTTGGGGCCGACTGGGACATCGACGATTTGGCCAGTACGCTTGACAGTATCACCCTCACGAATTAGACGATCGTTACCGAAGATGGAAACACCGACGTTGTCGGCTTCCAAGTTCAAACACATGCCCCGGACACCCGAAGAGAATTCCACCATCTCCTCTGCATTGCTTTAAGGATCGCAAAAACCTCTCTAATCATGTATCAACTTACCGGCTGTCAATAGCAGAAAAGCGGAATGAGTATATAGCCGGATGTCGCGAAGAACATACACACCTTGGACATTCCGTAGACCGTAGACACGGGCAATACCATCACCAATACCTATGGGGCGGTTAGGGAAACATTGGTGCTTCTGAGTGTTTTGCTACATACTCAAAACGCGGCCAGTTTCCTGCACGTCACCGCTAAGTGATGTACCGGCGATACGGGATTCAAGGATGGAAGAGACCTCGGACGCAGCTACGGAAGATTAAGAATCGCTGCTCGCCACGCTGGGTGGCATTGAGGACTTACCAGCCCGCGGGGTCGCATAAGAACGCGCCAGCGACGGGACGAACTGGATGGATGACAACGTCAACAACAGTGAAAATTTTGATTTTTCCAAATAAAAAAAGACATACGACGGATGATTGTGTGCTGCGAGCAGCGATGGCAGCTGCGCGAGCAGAGTTTCTGAGAGCGAACCGGTGCATCTCGGGAGGACTGAGTTGGGGGAGGAAAAGACGGCAAAGAGATACAAATGTGTTGATGATATCCTTTCCCACGTCGGACTCTCAATTTTATTCCTTGCTTCCCCGACGGGCTCCCATCCAGTAAGTAATATTTCGAGTATCTCCTCATCGTCGCTGACGTCCAAAAAGTGTCTTTTCTACGTTGTCTACGAAAAATACCAAAGGGCGCACGATTCGCCTCGACGTCCGCCCCGTCATCAACCCCCTCTCCGAACCTTGCCTCTGCCGTCGCACTCATTAAAAGCCAGCCAACACACTATGTCATTGCCTCCCTCCACAGCCGCCGCTACATCCTCACCGCAAAGGACCTCCTAACAGTTCCTCATCTGCGAGGCACTAACGTCGGGGACATCCTCCATCTCTCAAAAATTCACGAGTTAGGTTCGAGAGATTACACATTACGCGGAGACCCCCTCGTTCCAGAGGGCGTTGTCAACGTCAACGCTACGGTAGTCGAGCATACAAAAGGCCCACTGGAGACCATCATCAAGAAGAAGCGGCGAAAGGGTTACCAGAAGCACATCGAGCACAAACAGGGTTATACCAGGCTGCGTATAGGGTCCATTGACATTGCGGATGTACCGGAAAAAGCAGTGGCTTCAGCGGAGCCAACTACACCACTACAAACTAAATCAACATCATCATAATAAATTCTAATCAATTATGAACAAAATCCGACTAGTGTGACTTTCGCGTGACAAGACGCGTGAAGAGCGAGACTTTTGGTTCAGAGGTCAAAGCGTTGAAGTGATAAACAAATCAGTTTTAAATATAACCAAATACATAAACAGTGCAGTACTTAGATCTCACCCTCCTCTGGGGTATCCTCTCTGACCTTTGGAGCCGCTTCCTCAGATTCAAGACGAGGTTTCTGAAACATGGTCAGTACCATATCAGGAAGCTTTTCAAGTAATCTCACCTTGTCGGCCCTGCGATTTTCCACGTCCTCATCAGCATCTCTCTTCGTTCCTCCCTCTCTATCCTTGTCCTGCTCATCATGGGCAGACGATCCTGGACCACCGCTCTTAGCCCTCTCAAATTCTCTCGACGTCCCCCTGCGATACCCATCATCCCAATCCATATCATCTCTCCGCCTATCGCGATCTTTCCTACCAGAATCTTTCTTCCTGTCCCTAGAGAGTCATCAGCACAAGAATAACACAAAACAAGCAAACAAACCTATCACGATGCTTTCCTCCGTCTTTATAATAATCCCTATCCCTGTCCCTATCCGACCTATCTCTGTCGCGATCCTTATCCCTATCACGATGATCTCTCTTGTCTCTATCATAATCATCACGACTATGTCTCCCGTGTCTGTCCTTGTCATAGTCTTTTCCGCGGTCACGGTCACGATCACGATCACCGTGTCTGTCCTTCTCTCTGTCTCGTTCACGATCACCGCGTTCGCGCTCCCGATCACGATCTTTGTGTCTGTCTTCTCTGTCTCTGTAACCTCTTTCGCTGGTATCGTGGTCTGGAGGCTCTTTTCGCTTGCGACTGGTTGTCGATGCGCCATCGTCGGATATTTCTTTAAGCTTCTCCTGAAGAACATTAAGGTAATTGAAACACCGGGAGAAGTAAGGCTCACCTTTTGCCTCTTGATATACTTGGCGAAAGCAGCTTTGCGATCTTCCTCGTCTTCCAAGGCCTTGTACTCTGGAAGATCTTGCATAAGAGGAACGGCCTATAATCAAGCATCAGAATCATGCCATAATCCTTAAGAAATCCATGTTCACCTCTTCGTAAGTCATATTCACATCAATAGGCTTATCGAGCTTCTTCATAGCATAACGCAAATCATCTTGCATGTGGCGTTTACGCCTCTCTGCACGACGTTTCTCTTCAGCCTGGATCTTAAGAGCTTGCTCATGGAGCTAATCAAGAACATCAGCACGTTTTTCATCTCTCCGGTCGTTGCAACTTGCCGCATTCCAAATCTCCTTCCTCTCTTCCACACCCAGTTTCTTCACGTCTTCATAATCCTTCTCAGCTTCCTCCAATACCCCAAGAAGCTCCTCTTCAGGCGTATCGACAAGAACAGTAAACTCTTTCTTCTTGAACACTTTTTCGGCAACTGCAATGCAATTGTCCAAGGCTTGGTCTAACTCATCGACGATGTCCCAGAAGAGTTCGAGAGGGTTCGAGCCAGGAGTACCCAACATGTCGAGGTAAGCTGACGAAGATGAGAATAGTGGATATACCTCCTTCCATTTAGACCTTGCACGAATTTTGCCGTCGTGTCGCAAGTCATCCAGAAGTGCCTATAAACCCATTATATCAGCTACAGATAAAATCACAGTGAAAGGAGTTCCGCCAACCTTGAAAGCTTCCCTCGCCTTCCTATCCCTCCTCGCCTTCTCAATCTGATTCTTGCGCATCATATCTTCAAACTCACGTTCCTTAACCCGGGAATAATCCTCAAATGCCAACAATACATCCAAATCCGGCAATTTCTGCAGCTCGGAATCGCCGCGGTATTCGTCTGCATCTTTGAGCATGGTTTGTGCCTGGCGCCAGCGGGTCATCACGTCCACTTCAAGCTGTTTAAATAACGCTACCACTTTTGCAATTGAACGAGAACGGATTTCGCGGGATTCTTGCTGTATGGGAGAGTTCATGAGGAATATGCCACGGAAATAAACTAAGGTTTACTGACCACTTCGCGCTGTTTAAGCTCCGCGACGTATTCCTCAAAGATAAGCTTGCGTTCGTCTGCAATCTTGGCTTGCTGCCAAATAGGATGCTGGGCAAAAAGCCTGTCGGCCGTTGCAAAAGTTGTATAATGGAATACATTCGGATTACCCTTGAGCATGTTCCGTATAGCTGGCCTCAGCTTTGCCAGACGAGCCTCTCGCTCTTCGATCTCCTTGGCTCTGAGATTGTCGACGTACTATACCATATTAGTGGAGAGTAATGCAAAGACAAATGAATGACGAATGAATAACATACCTTCTGCCAACAAGCCTTCTTCTCAGCAAGACTATTAAAGCTCTTATACAACGGATCAGTAATAACAGCTCTCATAGTCTGATCCCACGTCCACGTCGGATCCACACCCGCTTTCCTCAATAAGTGATTGAAAGCCTTTTCAGCCTCCTCAGCTGTGGCCCATCCGTTATGTGGAATTACTGGATCGTCAGGCATGTAAGGACGGGGAGGTAGAGCACCAGATGTAGCGTTGTTCAGTGGAGGGGGGAGACCTCCTAGAGGTGTACCGAGCGGGCGGCCTACTGCTGAGTCCATGCCGTTAAAACCAAGGGTTGGATTGGGAGGGAGTTGTGCGCCTGCGGTGAAGTTGGGAGCGATGAGGCGGCCGGAACTGAAATTCACAACGGGATTTAGTAAACATCGAGAGATTTTGTGGTGAAGTTGGCGTACGTTGGTGTTGTAGGTGCCAAAGCGGGTGGGTTGGCCTTCTGCTCCTTCTCAACGCTTTCCAGTAGAAGAAGTAACTCATCTGGCATATCCCATTTAGACTCTTTGGTTTCCGTCTATGAGAATGGGTGTACGTATTAGCAACGTGAGCACGAAAAGACGTGATGAAATAATAACGTACATTGTAATAATACTTCCTTCCACTTGAGAAATATTCTTTCCACGTCGTCTTTCCTAAAGCTCTCTATAACACATAGCAATAAGTACCAGGAAACTTTCTGGAGAATCCAATCGATCCAACGTACCTCAAACGGTGTTTTGAGATCTGCCACGCGAAGAACGATCAGTATTCATTCAAACATACACACATTACCAACTCACCATCAGGTTTCTCCCAAACACTTTCTTTAGTTCCTGTATTGTACCAATACGTCCTCCCCTCCGCATTCCGATGTTCAGTCTATCAAGGAGTCAAAGAGTCAGCATGAACCTGGCTTCAGCAGGACTTCTGGGTACGAACCCAGATAACTGGAGTTGACTATGACAAAGTTGAGGTTAGCCATTCGTTACAGCAGGATAAGAAAAATAACGTACCATCTTGGAGTTCTAAGGTGAGGCAAGCTGGATGGTCAAATAGAAGAAACCGAGGCGAACGGTGCTCGTAAGCGCCCGGTCTGAAAGACGCTCTTGCCACATTTCTGTGGCGAGTTCTGAGTTTGAATTAGGAGGTCCATAATAAAGGATAGTCCTATCTTAATCTCCTAATAGACTTTTGTGAATTTATGTTGTTTATTCTGATTCCCATTTGACCCAGGAAGCACGATGCCGCTCAAGGAAATAAACATTCTTGAAATATTCTGTTTTTGTTTTACGCTTTGGGGTTTAATGGGAGCTGTAGGCATGTAATATGTGCACAACAACATCGCTGGCTTTTTAAATGATATTTGAGCTTATCCATGGACCGTGTCCACATGCTTATCGGATAGCGGTTGTATTACTGCGATCAGATGCACTACGTACGAGCGCATCCTTTCTCTTTTCCCAAGCCCACCACCATGGACTCCAAGGACACTTTGCACTTGTCTGGCACACCGTTAAGCTCTTCCAGACAACGTAAATTATGGGTGCCTCGTTTATTACGCCTCGTCACTCTGGCTGCCGTCATCAGCTTATTACATTGCTTCAAGAAAGCACAATTCGGTGGCTCTAGCTTTACAACAGTTTCACAGAAAGAGGCAGCGAAACTTTGTCCCCAGACAGATCCTCTGTGGCCTTCCAGCCACAGTGAGCTGTATTCACAAATTGGCAGTTTACTGGAAACAGAAGACTACAAGCTACGTGCTGCTGAATGGCTCGGAGGAGCCGTCCGAGAGCCTACTGAATCCTATGATGGTATGGGTGCCATTGGTGAGGATCCTCGTTGGGAGACTTTTGGACCATTCCATCAATATTTGGAGAAGGTATATCCCCTCATGTGAGATTCTATTAGTTCCAAGGATCTTTAACATGTCTAAAGGATTGACTATAGCCATACGACTCTCAAGAAGACCACCGTCAATACATATGGCCTCGTATATCACTGGCAAGGAAGCGATGCAGATCTTAAGCCTATTTTGCTGACAGCCCACCAAGGTGAGTATTTTTTTCCATGTCACACCATAGGGCATCTGCTTTCCTAAGAAATGTGTAGATGTTGTACCTGTGGATCCAAAAACAGTGGATCAATGGGTCCATCCGCCTTACTCTGGGTACTTCGATGGTTAGTCGGATTGTCTATCATTTCGAAACGAAGCCAAGCAAAGATTATGTATAGGAACATTTATTTGGGGCAGAGGAAGTGGCGACGATAAAAGTGGTTTGATTTCACTTATGTAAGGCCCTGGTCATTGTTTGGAACAAAGCTCATTTGGATATTAAAGGTCAACGGTCGAGACATTTTTGGAGAAAGATTTCAAACCAAGGCGGACCGTGGTTCTAGCTTTTGGGTTCGATGAAGAAAGCAGCGGAGTTTTCGTCAGTTTCCTCCCCTATAATTTAGCATATGGAGGAGTTCATCATAAGCTAGGGTGCTCGTAACATTAGCCAATATTTACTATCGATTTATGGTGAAAATGGTTTTGGCATTCTTATTGACGAAGGAGGTTGGTATTTCCTGTCCAATTTCCTTATTTTATGAAATTCATGCATTAATTTAGGTGGGTTGACCGAGGAATTTGGAGCTATCATCGCACTTCCATGTGTCGCTGAGAAGGTATTTATACGAGCGCAGCCTAAGCCCTGATATGTAAAAGAATTTTAAAAGGGGTATCTGGATGCACATATTCAAGTCAACACACCTGGAGGGCATTCCAGCGTTCCTCCTCCTCACACTGTAGGACTATTTCCAAACCTGGCCCTCATAGACTCACCCTTTTCAAGGGCATCGGAATACTTTCGTCTCTTCTCGTAGCTCTCGAATCACAGGAACTTGTCCCCGCTCTCAGCCGTGACCAGGTAGTCTATGAGACCCTCAAATGCGTCGCCCAAGCTCCCGAAACCCCTGCTCAGCTTCGTAAGGATATTGTGGAATCTGTGAAATCAGATAAAGCTCTTCTTCGTGTCCAACAAGCTGTCTTGAAGACACTTTGGCCATTAATGACAACGACTCAAGCAATAGATCTTATCAGCGGAGGGGTGAAAACGAATGCCCTCCCCGAACAGTCTCTTGCGGTGGTTAACCATCGGATTTCGGACGATAGGTAAACCTCCGGACATTTGGTAGAATAAAATTTGGTTGACCGTCATTAACTAGCTCTGTTACGGCCATCAAAGATCGTCTCACCACCATCCTAGCTCCCCTCGCATCGAAATTCAACCTCTCGATGAATTCTTTCGGAGAAGAACTCTCCAATGACGCTTCAGCTTATGGAAGCCTCATTTTAAGCGATGCTTGGAGTTCAGCATTGGAACCTGCTCCTGTTAGCCCAAGCGGTCTGGATTCGATTCCTTATACTTTGTTAGCCGGGACTATTAAAGCGACCGTCACCGATTCTGGAATTACCCACAAGGAGGTGGGTGCAATGATACAGACCGCCATACATGCTTTGATTTTTTTCCTTCACGTTCTTCTTAGGTCATTGTCGCACCAGGAATCGGGCCTGGCAGTAAGTATCTAATTTATCATTATGCATCGAAATAACATTAAACGTGCCTAACAACCGCAGATACTGGTAAGGATATTCTCTAAATCACATGAAGTATCCTCAACTCTTTCAGACACCCAGTTCTATTGGAAGCTCACTCCCCACATCTTCCGGTGTGTTATTTTTGACATCTCCCCAAGCCCCCCCATTTATCCACTTGCAGGTACTCACACGGAGGGCTGCGTAGAGGTAAAAAGCTTCCGTTTTGTTTTGAAAGATCCCTTAATCTCCTTCGCCCACAGACTTCCCGGACTCCAGTGGCGTCCACACTGTCAATGAAGGTAGTGTGTTTACTTGCTCATTCGTGTTGATTGTTGGAACTTACTTCACATCCTATAGCAATTTCCGTTGATGCTATCTTGAGAGAAATTCGATTCTTTACGCTTATTATCTTGAATGCGGATGAGATGGGTGTTAATCTCTGATAATAAAGAACCCAGCGAATTCTTTGTAAATGTCTATATATCGGTAAGTTAAATTAGATTGAATCGACTGGAGGAAATCGGAAACAGTATCGTGGAATGATCGATAGGCAGAGTGTTAACAGATCATTATGCAGCTATAAATGAAGGATATATATATACGCATTAGGTGTAGGTTAAATTCGGGAATGGCGTTCAAGTGGTATCCATAGACGCCTATTTGGAATTGCTCGGAATGCTCCTCAATGAAACCGTCCTCTCCTGGTGGTTCCCTAATGAAGTATAGTGATTTAGATGTCGTTCTTACACATGAGCGTCATTCAAGCAAGACGAGCCTTTTCCGATGGCGGTAAGACACTTGACTTCAGCCACCACAATCTCAGTGGTATTGGTGAGGTGGTTGCTGGGGTTTGCTAAGAAGGACGAGGCTGGGAAGCGAAATTTTCCATGGGTGGGTTATTTGACTTTGTTAGCTCGAGCCTACATGTTATATAACCCATAACACAGAATTGCCTTGAGATACAGTCGTCTCACTACTCTTGTTATGTCAATCTTCGTGCAAATCGGTTCACGGTCTTCCCTGACGTCGTTGGTCTCTGCTCTATTTAATTATCAATCTAATTTGCTAATACAGCTAGAGGGCTTACTATGATGCCCTCGTGGGAGATTCTTGGCCTCAGTCACAATAAATTGAGAACAACTACCTCCTGAACCTGGATTATTACTTGGTTTGGAAGTGGGTGCTCTGTATAGTTTCTTTCTTATTGTTAATGTCCCTACTTTACTCGAGGTTTTGTCGATGGCGAAAGAAAAACTCTTGGCGCTTCCCATGTAAGTATCTTGGGGACATCGAACCCGACTGTTCTTAGGGTTGATCATATCCTCTGGAATAGCCCCCAAAGGATTGAACCTACCTAAAGGACATGGAATCTTCTGTCGATACCCCCAGCGCCACGGATCACCCACATTGATAACTTGAGGAAATGGACGAAAAGCAAATGGTATCGTTGGATACTGGCTCCGGCAAACCTCGGCAAGGCCTGAGGAGCTATCTCATGAGCTTGAATATCGATCGGTTATCCACTCATTTCTGGAGGGAACCAGGCGTTTAGGAATTTAATCCCTATTTTTCTTTATGATAATACTAATTCTTTATCTAACGATGGTCTATCTGACAGTGACAGTGATAATGCACAAGGTAGTTTT